>Ga0080004_1125244_pt1 | contig 26562 bp, 27 predicted proteins | sample WasSprMetagenome_FD_69207 | JGI IMG/M metagenome (GOLD analysis project Ga0080004, IMG submission 69207) | Sulfidic aquatic microbial communities from Washburn Spring, Yellowstone National Park, USA - WS (SPADES assembly) (version 2) | ecosystem: Environmental > Aquatic > Thermal springs > Hot... | reverse complement strand
GCTCCTGTGTTTGGTGCAGGGGCTATGACACTTCCAAAATACCGCCTGTTGGGGTCGGAAGTGTCTGAAATGGCGGAATACAAATACCCCAACCCAAGCTGTAGCTTTGTACAGTTTGGCTGACCAGGTTTTATGATAGACCAGCTTAGAGATTTTAAAAGAGATTACTATTGTGGAGATTTAAACGAATCAAATATAGGCGATGAAGTTAGACTTCTTGGTTGGGTTGACACTGTTAGAGACCATGGAGGAGTTATTTTTATAAATCTCAGAGACAGAGAGGGCGTAGTTCAAGTAGTTTTTGACCCATCAAAAATTGGAGAAGAGTTATACAATAAAGCAAAAAAACTAAAATCAGAATACGTTATCGGTGTGAGAGGTAGAGTTAACAGAAGACCAGCAGGTACAGAAAATCCTAAAATGAAAACAGGAAACATAGAAGTAGCCGGTGAAGAGCTTTTAATCTTAAACACATCCAAGGCTTTACCTTTTCCAATAGAAGATAACATAAAAGTTAGTGAAGAAGTTAGATTGAAGTATAGATACTTAGACTTAAGAAGACCATCTATGCAAAGAAACATAATATTAAGACATGAAGTATATCAAGCTGTAAGAGAGTTTTTAGCCGGAAATGGATTCATTGAAGTAGAAACTCCAATGCTTACAAAATCAACACCGGAGGGAGCAAGAGACTTTTTAGTTCCATCAAGATTAGAAAAAGGCAAATTTTATGCACTTCCACAATCACCGCAGCTATTTAAACAGGTCTTAATGGTTGCAGGACTTGAAAGATACTTCCAAATAGCCAAATGTTTTAGAGATGAAGACCTAAGAGCAGACAGACAGCCAGAATTTACACAGATAGACTTGGAGATGTCTTTTGTAACAGAAGATGATGTAATGACTTTAGCAGAATCTTTGATTCAGTATGTATACAAAAAAGTTCTTGGAGTTGATATAAAAATTCCTTTTAGAAGAATGAGCTACGAAGAAGCTATAAATAAATATGGAACAGACAAGCCTGACCTAAGATATGGCTTAGAGCTTATAGATATTACAGATTTAGCAAAAGAAGTGGAATTTAAAGTATTTAACGATGTAGCAAAATCCGGCGGGCTTGTAAAAGGTATAAACATTAAAGGTGGGTCTAAATTTTCAAGAAAAGAAATTGATGAGCTTACAGAATACGCTAAAAAGTTTGGTGCCAAAGGAATGGCATGGGTTAAACTTGAAAACGGAGAAGTTACTTCTCCAATCCTAAAATTCTTCACGGAGGAGCAAAAACAAAAGTTATTTAGTCTTATGGACGCAAAAGATGGAGACTTGCTAATATTTATTGCGGATAAAAAAGATATTACTCACAAAGTTTTAGGATTTTTAAGAAAGCATATAGCAGAAAAAATGAATCTGATAGACAGTAGCAGATTAGAGTTTTTATGGGTGGTTGATTTTCCACTTTTCGAATGGGACGAAGAAGAAAATAGACTTGTTGCAATACACCATCCGTTTACAAGTCCAAAAGACGAAGATATAGATAGATTGGACGAAGCTTTAAACAATCCAGAAATTGCGCTTAGCTTTAAATCAAAAGCTTACGACATGGTTTTAAATGGTGAGGAGATAGGTGGGGGTTCAATAAGAATACATACACCTTATATACAAGAAAAAGTATTCCGGCTTTTAAACATTTCAGAAGAAGAGGCAAAAGAAAAATTTGGGTTTTTAATAGAAGCTTTAAGCTACGGAGCACCACCGCACGGCGGATTGGCTTTTGGTCTTGATAGAATTTTAGCACTTATGACAGGTAGCGAAAGCATAAGAGACGTAATCGCATTCCCTAAGACTCAAAAAGGAATATGTCCGCTAACAGGAGCACCGGATTATGTTTCAGAAAAACAACTTAAAGAAGTAGGAATAAAAGTGGAGGTGGATGAAGAATGATAAGAAAGGCTTTTTTAACAATTTTATTAATTTTCGGATTTTCTTTTGCATACCAAGACTTAAATGCAAAACAGTTTAATGAAATGATTCAAAAAGAGAAAGATGTGATAATTCTCGACGTCAGAACACCACAAGAGTACCAAGAAGGACATATAAGTAATGCAATCAATATTCCTGTCCAAATTTTAGGACAGCAATTAGATAAGCTTAACAACTTCAAAGATAAAAAAATCCTCGTATACTGTAGGTCTGGCCATAGAAGTGCGATCGCAAGTCAGATATTAGATAGAGCCGGATTTAAAAACGTATACAATCTAAAAGGTGGAATATTTGAGTGGAAAGCATCAGGATTACCATTGGCTAAGTAAATTTAAGCTAATATTTAACGTACTTTTTCCAAGAGAGTGTGTTTTATGTGGCGACCCTTTTATATTTACAAACCAAAACATTGTTTGTGATGATTGTTTATCAAAATTTGAAAAAACCGAAAGCTTCTTTTGTAGAAGCTGCGGAAAGTCTGGAGAAAACACCCATCCAATATGTGAAGAATGCAAATACGATAGAAAATATTCTTACATAGAAGCTTTTACAGATTATTATGAATTTGGAGAGATTCTTAGAGAGTATAAGTTCGGTAAGTATAAAAATTTAGCTTACGATATAGCAAAAATCATAAAAGAAGACTTTCAAAAGTTTGTCAGACAAAACCAAGTACAAAATATTTTATACATTCCTATATCAAACAAAAAATTAAAAGAAAGAGGATTTAATCATTTAAAGGAGATTTTGAATTACATATTTCCAAAATATCTTGTAAAAGATTATTTGATAAAAGTCAAAGAGACAAAACTACAGGTTGAGCTAAACAAGACAGAGAGGTTTGAAAATCTAAAAGATAGCTTTAAATTAACAGTTGACAAAATAGATGGCAATACGCTTGTTTTTGATGACATTTTAACAACAGGCGCAACATTATTAGAAGCTTACAAAACAATCAAAGATAAAGTTAATGGAAATCTGTACGCTTATGTAATCACAAAGGTTTGAAATGGTTTACATAGAAAATAAACTGAAAGAAAGAGATATAAATCAAAGCAAAAACCGGCTAATCATTGCAATAGGATTAAATACTTTAATCGTTATAATTCAAGTTATTTTTGGCTTGTATTCAAACTCAATATCCTTAATCACCGATGCAATTCACAACTTTCAAGATGTTATTTCTCTAATTGTCAGCTTGATTGCTATTTTAGCTTTGTCAAAAAAGCCAACCTTAGAAATGACTTACGGCTTTTTAAAAGCTGAATCTATGGCCGGCTTTGTAAACAGTTTAATTTTAATGATAACATTAATTTTTATTATTTATGAAGCTACGCTTAGATTGATTCATCCGGAAGAAGTTAAAGGCTTATTTGTCATAGTCTTTGGATTTATAGCTTTCATAGTAAATCTATTATCAGCATTAATTTTAAAACATCATTATCACCATGAAGAAGATGACCACCACCATCATGAGGATATAAACATTGCAGCTGCTTATCTTCATCTTTTGAGCGATGCGTTGTTATCCTTGTCTGTTGTGGTTGGCGGTATCTTTATCTATCTTTTTCAGATAAGCATCATTGACCCAATCTTATCATTAATTTTCAGTATTTACATCTTTAAAGAAACTTTTCCTATTTTGAAAAAAAGCTATAAGGTTTTAATGGAAGCAACACCATCTAATATAAATCTGCATGAATTGATAGATGAAATGAAAAATAGATTTGATGAAATTATAGAAATTCACGATATTCACGTATGGTCTTTATCCTCTAAGGATATCTATTTTACCGGACATATAGTTGTCAAAGACATGGATAGATCAATGGAAGTTCTTGAAAAATTAGAAAAATTCTTAAAAGAAAAAGGTATAACCCACTCAACAATCCAAATAGAAAGTACAGATAAGATATGTGAAATATTTCATTAAGGAAAGGGCGATAAAACGCCCTGTTTAAGGTTATATTAAGTAGTTGAACCCTCTTCGTCTAAGTATAACTCTCTGAAAACTTCGTCAGTGATCTGAACGTTTTCACCTTTAAAGCCTGGTAAGGCTTCCATTCTTACCCATGCAGACCTGTACCATATATCTGTTGGAACTTTGTTAACCGGTGCCACTTCCTGAGCTTTTGTCTCAGCATGGTAGTCCCAGTTCATGTATGCGTTAAAGTCTTGAACTATGTCTGTAATAACCATTCCATAGTCGTTTATTAAAGCTTTTTGGAATTGATGCCATCTTGTAATAGAAGAGTCTCTTAATGTTAATCCAAAGTATCCAACGCTACCTTCTTGTCTTAATGCTGCAATTCCTCTTGCAATAAATGCTTTAAAGGCTTTTAATGTTTCCGGCGGGTCTGTGATAAATACATCAAAAGATTTCAACCATTCTTCCGGGAATGGATTTCTTAAATCAAATCTTATAGCTTCTGCATTGTCTATGCCAAGTTCTTTAAAGATCCTGTTATCAAAATCTATAGACCTTTCATCTATATCTAAGATTAAAACTCTTCTTGGAAGTCTTGTTAAAGCTACAGCTAAACCTGTTAAATCATCCTCAGCACCCATGACAAGAATATCTCTATCTCTTAAATCTTCTCTTGAATCTAAGAATAAAACTCTTGATATAGTAGTTTCTGGTGTAACGCTGCCTTGGTCATACTCTTGAATTGCTTTCGGTCTATCCTTTGTAACTTGTAAAAATGTATGATACCATTCTAAATTTGCATAGAAAGGTATACCTCTGCCTTCGCAAGCTTTACAAGAGTAATCAACCGCCGGCGGTATTTTCAACTCTTTTACGAGATTAAAACCTTTTTCTGTTAATAAGATTTCATCGTTTTCTATTTTTGCGATGGCTTCGGCTACGAGCTGTCTTACTATTTCTGCTGTCGCTGGCACCGGTTGGTCAGCCAAGTCTACAACCTTCCAAAAATCTGAAGTTGTTAAAAGACCTGCCAACACCCTCTCTACGCTTCTTCCGTAAAGTTTAATGTTTGTTTTTTCTGATGCTCTTTTTGCGATTAAGTCTAAAACCTCTCTTGCCAATTTCTCACCTCTCAATTATTTAATTAAATCTGATACAAATTGTGGTATTGAAAATAAAGAAGCATATATTTTATCACAAAAATATTTTGTTTTCAAATCCTTAATCTTATCAAACTCCCTTTCCTCATACTCTAAGATATCAACGTCATCGGATGCCAACGTAAAGCTCCACATTCCGGCTGGATATGTTGGAATAAACGCTAAATACGTTCCAAAGTATTTAAATACTTGTTTAATCTCATTTACAGCTGTCTTGAAATAAAGCTCTTGTAAAAATGGAGATTCAGTTTGTGCTGCCATTATTCCGTTTTCTCTAAGAGCATTTTTAACTTTAGTATAAAACTCTCTTTTAAATAAAGCTTCTGCAGGACCTACAGGGTCGGATAGGTCAAGCAGTATAACATCATAGTAATTTTTCCTTTCATCTAAAAACTTATTTCCATCTTCTACAAAAACTTGGACTTTTGGATTGTTTAGTTCACATGAAATTGTAGGAAGATACTCTTTTGAGATTTTTATAACCTCTTCATCAATTTCACATAAATGAGCTTCTTTTACAGATGGATGCTTTAAAACTTCTCTAATTGTTCCACCATCGCCACCACCAATAACAAGAACTCTTTCTGGGTTTGGATGTTTTATCAAGGCAGGATGTGTAAGCATCTCATGATATATAAACTCATCTCTTTCTGTTGTTTGAACTGCACCATCTAAAACAAGCATTTTGCCATACTCATAAGTATCTAAAATCAAGATTTCCTGATACTTTGATTTCACTGTTTTGGCTTCTCTAACTTTTACAGTCAATCCTGTGTTTGGTGTTTGATACTCGGTAAACCAGATCAATTTTTACCCCCAAAGATTATTTGAAATAATTATATAACACCTTGCGTGTAAAATTACTGGTTTTTATAAAATTTAAAAAGAAAGACTGTTTTAAAAATCAAAATTGTCATTTCTGCAGCCGGCGAAGAATCTTTGTTCTTTTACTGATATTCTCGCCAGACAACTTACTTGAAATAGTAAGAGAAAAAGCGAGAGGCTGAGAAAATAAGTAGCAGTTTAACGTCTCAATTCTGACTTTTAAGTGCAAATTACGGAGATACTATAATACAAGAAGATTTTGTAAAATATTTAGTTGTAAGCTTAGTTAAATCTTGGAGTTTTACATTTTTGATTAATTTTGGATAGTTTCTATCCATTTGATAACCAAGTCCTACAGCTTCAAACCATCCTAAATAATATGCTTGTTTTGACCTTGTTTGATGGTCCATCATAAACGTTCCAAGAATTTTTTCTTTGGATGTTTTTATCTCTTCTTCCTTTATTCCTTCTTTCAAACTTTTAACAACCTCTCTCATCCCTTTTTCTGCATCTTCTCTTTTTTTAGGGTCTGTGCCGATATATAAAACAACTGTGCCAATGTTTAATCTTGCCGGAAAGTAAGAACCTGTTGCGTATGCGAGCCCCCTTTTTTCTCTTAGCTCTTGAAACATACGAGAAGTAAAGCCGCTTCCAAGAACTCCATTTAATACTCTAAATGGAATGTAATCTTTATCTAAAAGAGTTGGAGCGTTATATGCAATTAATATAGTTGATTGTTGACCTTCTCTTTGAACTGTTACACACGGGTTGTCTTCGATAATCTTATCAACTTTTGGAAAGTTAAAATACTCTTTTTTTGGTAGCTTTGAGAAATTATATAACTGATTTTCAAATTCTTTAAATGGAGCATCTCCAACTATTGAGATAACTATCCTATTGCTGTTTAAAAGCTCATTCCATCTTTTTTTCACATCCTCCAATGTTATCTTATTCAACGATTCTTCTGTTCCAAGTGGGCTATATTGGTAATTTGTATCTTTATATATTACTTTTCTTAACTCATCAAAGGCGATGGAAAACCCTTCTTCTTTTTTTGCCTTTATTTGTGCGATTATATTGCCCTTTTCTTGAACGAATTTATCTTCCGGAAATAATGGATTTTCTAAAATATCCATCAAAATTTCAACAGCCTTAGGGAAATTATCTACAGTGGTAGCAAATTCAATGTTTGAAAAATCTTCCCCGGACGAAGAGGATATATACCCACCGCTATCTTCAAAAAATTTGTTTATATCATAATCCGAATATTTATTTGAACCTTTTAATAACAATTTTAATGTTAAATTTGTGAGACCGGCTTTTTCTGTTCCATCTTCAAAGCTTCCACCTCTAATAAATATACTACCGGCTATTATTCCTTTACCTTGCGTTTGTTTATAAATTAATGTCAAATTATTTGGATATACTACTTTAAGCACTCTTTCTCCTCCAAACGACAATTGTGGCAATCCAAAAAACAATAAGAATATAATTATTAATCTTTTCATAACTTAACTCCTATATCCTTAAATTAGTATATCATATTTGGCGCTGATATACGTTGATTGAGAAACCGAAAACGCGGAAAAATTCATGAGTTGCCAAACAACACCCACCCATCAAAATACTACTTTTTAACTTTTAACATTCTACAGCTACAACCAAGAATCTTTTAATCTTTTGGATTTCTTACATAAAACAATTATTTACTTATTTACCAAACTAAGCAACTTCCATTTTTTAATTTAGAAAAAGTATAAAAATATAAGAGTGTTCAAAAACCCAAATCTTTATTCTGAGCGAAGAATCTCCACTTTTTAACCCTCACTTATTCACTTACTCAATTTCTTTAAAAAAGCAGAAATTTCGGTCTTACGGCCTCAGGATATTCTATTTATTATTTTGAATTTCTCACCCGAGGTGTATTTTAGTTATATAATATTTTTAAATTTTATTTGAATTTTTACGAAAAAGAATTTATGAACGTCGTCGGAGGCATTAACATGGCAAGGAAATTTTTAGTCACTGTTTTGTGTTTTATTGGGATAGCGGATGCAGCTGATGTTTTAAAGAATTCTAACATAGAGTATTTAGATGCTGCAAGGTCAGCTTTGAAAACAGCTTACGAGTCTGGAGCAATCTTGAAAGCACCTTATGAATATGGGAAAGCAAAAGGATTCTATAACATAGCTGTTGAAGAATCTTCTAATTTTAACGTAGATAAATCTAATGAAGCAGCTAAAAAATCTATTGAATGGTCTTTAAAAGCTATTGAAAAAGCATCTCAAGGAGAGACAAAATGAAAAAGAAAATTTTTGCTTCAACATTAATTTTAGCTTTTGCAGGTAGTGTATTTGCTAATCAAAACGTTGACATAAGTAAAATTCAAGAAAGATTTGATAAGTTAAAAGAAAAACATGCTCTTGAATGTTCACCGGAAGAATACGGAATGGTAGAAAGCTATTTAGAAAGTTTAAAAATTGAGGATAATCAATCTATAGATTCTTTGAGACTCGCAATAAAAATAGAAGACTTGCTCACAAAAATAGAAAAAAATATAAATTCTGATAAAGATAATGATGGTATTCCATGCTATAAAGAAATAGAGCTTGGCCTTAATCCGAACATTCCTGATGTTATAGAAAAAGTAAAAGTTACTCAAAATAAAGAACCTGAAAAATTAGACATTGGAGCAAAAGAGAAAGAAGCTCCAAAAACTTATAAAAGTACAAATGCTATTATTCAACCAGTTAGGGTTCATTTTTATTTAAATAGTTCAAAAATAAAGAAGGAGTATTTGCCATACTTAAACGTAGTTGCTAAGTATCTAAAAACCCATCCGGATGTAAAAGTTAAGATTAAAGGTTATACTGACAACATAGGTTCTAAAAAGTACAACGATAAATTAGCTTTAAAAAGAGCTAAGGCTGTCAAACAATATTTGGTTAAACTTGGTGTTTCTCCAAATAGAATTACGATAGATGGAGTCGGAAAATCTGAATACATTGTTTCTAACAATAACGAATTAGATAGATTTACAAACAGAAGAGCTGAATTTTACATAATAAATTTGGCAGAATAGATTGGCAAAAGGGAGAACACACGATTTAATAAATCTCGCCGTTCTTCCTCCTCTTATTTACTACCTTCATCCGTCAGATTTTATATCTTTTTCTGCCGGCTATTTTATCGGGACTTTTTTCCTTACTCCTGATAACGATTTATATTTTTCTAAACCAAATAGTAGATGGAAATTTTTAAAGTTCATATGGCTACCTTATACCAAACTTTTTAGCCATCGTGGAATTTCTCATATTCCAATATACGGAACAATCACAAAAATTTTATACTTATCTTTTGTAGCATTTATATTTTTGTTTCTTTTAAAGGTTTTGATGGATTTTTTAATCCCGGATAATAACTTTCAAGTTTTAAGATTTGATAATTTGGATTTAAGCAGTTTTTTAGACAATGTCTCATTTTTATCCTTTTTCTTTGGTCTAATTTTGGCTGAATTTGTGCACATATTTACAGATATAATTTATAGTAGCTTTAAAAAGTTAAAACCAAAAAGGAAAAGAAGAAAATGAACGCTATACCGTTATTTAAAATTTTTGGAATTCAAGTGTATATAGATTACAGCTGGTTTATAGCCTTTACTTTGATAACATTAACTTTATCTCAAGGATTTTATCCTACGCTTTATAAAAATCTCAGTCAATTTGAATATATATTAGCCGGAGCAGTTTCTGCTATTATGCTTTTTTTATCCGTTTTACTTCATGAACTTTCTCATTCTCTTGTAGCCATAAAACATGGCATGCCAGTTCGGGATATTTATCTTTTCATCTTCGGCGGAGTAGCAATGATAGAACAAGAACCAGACTCTCCTTCTACAGAGTTTAAAATTGCAATAGCCGGTCCTCTTATGAGCTTTTTCTTAGCATTTATATTTTTAACCGCAGCAAGTCTTTATCCGATAGATGATATTTTTAACGGCTTTTTAAACTACATGTTTATGGTAAATTTTGCCCTTGGAGCGTTTAACTTAGTCCCGGCATTTCCGCTCGATGGTGGTCGTATTTTTAGGTCCATTTTATGGAAGAAGTATGGAATTCTAAAAGCAACAGAAGTAGCTTCTAAATTAGGAAAATATTTTGGTTTTATGCTTATTGGTTTTGGAATTTACTCTTTATTCAATGGAAACTTAATTAACGGCTTTTGGCTTATATTCTTAGGGATTTTTATAATAAAAGCTTCCAAGGACGCTCTATTTAATACTAAATTAGCTGTTTTATTATCTAAGCTTAAAGTCTTTAATATTATGCATACAATGAACCCATTAGATGAAAATCTAAGTATCTCAGATTTTAGCATGTTTTATAGACCTTATATAAGAACTTTTTTATATCCTGTCTTGACATCCGATGGAAGAATTTTGTTTATAGACACAAGAGACTTAGACAAAATTCCGTTCTTTAAACAAGAAGAGATGGCTCTAAAAGATGTAGTAAAACCAATAAAATATTATGTCCTTCCGGAAGAAAGGTTATCAAAAGTCTATAATCTTTTAAAAAGAAATAAATTAGATGAAATTCCTGTGATTGATAACAATACTTTTCTTGGAATTTTAAGAAAATCAGATATTGAAGCTATTCTTAATAGGTTTATTCATGAAAAACTTTCGCAGATTAAAAAATCTTAGTTAGAAGAGGAGTTTTCTTCTTCTTTCTTTAGTTCTTCTAAAATATTTTTATTTTGATATTTTTTAGCTCTTTCATCTTCTTGCATATGCTTCTTCATAAATTTAAACATATAAACCAATATAATAATTGCAATCGTCCAGCCAATAAAATGCACTATTCCCTGCATTGCTGAATAGCTATGCATAAAGTTTACAACTCCCTGAAATGGCTCCACTTCCTTTTACCTCTATCTCGTAATTCCAGACAATTAAATCCTTAAAGTGATTGCTGTCATAGTATAATAATTTTATTCAAGTATTATATCATAATAAAATCGGAGGTTATTTTATGGCTCTACAAGGAGTAATGGATATACTTAAAAAAACCACTTTAGAAGAAATTGGCATCAGTTTTTCTTTGGCTGATTTGTTAAAGGATTTAAAAATAGAAGGAGATGATGTATATTTAGTTATCTTCTCTCCAAGTGATAGATACCATCAATTTTTAAGAGAAAAGGCAGAAAAAGCATTAAAATCTATTGGTGCAAAAAATGTTTATGTAGAATTTTCAGACCAACCGCCTCAAAGACAACAACAGCAGCCACCGCCACCTCCACCACAAGCTAATCCTTTTGAAACAAGAAGAAGAATTCCAAATGTTAGTAAGGTTATACTGGTAGCCTCCGGAAAAGGTGGTGTTGGAAAGTCAACTGTTGCAGTTAATTTAGCATCCGCATTAAAAAAACTTGGTTATAACGTAGGTTATTTAGATGCTGATATGTATGGTCCAAGCGGTCCAACTATGTTTGGGGCTAAAGATAAAAAAGTTATGGCAAGACAAACTCCAGAGGGAGATAAAATTATTGCACCGGAAGCTCACGGCGTGAAAGTTATGTCTATTGGATTTTTATTACCGTCAGAGGATACACCTGTAATTTGGAGAGGTCCAGTATTATTTAAAGCTCTAACGCAGTTTTTATTTGATATTGATTGGGGAGAAGAAAGACTTGATTACTTAGTTATAGACCTACCACCTGGAACAGGAGATGTTCAAATAACCATAGGACAAATAGCAGAAGTAGATGGAGCTATTATCGTAACTACACCTCAAGACGTAGCATTGATTGACGTTAAAAAAGGTATACAAATGTTTAAAGAAGTTCAAATTCCAATAATTGGTGTAGTAGAAAATATGAGCTATTTCGTGTGTCCAGACAGTGGTAAAGCTTATGAAATATTTGGAAAAAGCAAAACAGGAGAATTGTTAAAGAATTACGGTGTGGAACTGCTTGGGAAAATACCAATAGAGCCAAAGGTTGCAGAGTTTTCAGACTTAGGAATACCAATAGTATTTGCCAAGGAAGATTCACAATCAGCACAAGAGTTTATAAACATTGCCAAAAAAGTTGTAGAAAAGCTTAATAAATAGGAGGTTCACAACAGTTGCTATTTTCTATAAAAAAGTGTAAAAAAGTGCATAATAAAAACATAAAAACAAAAAGTTTAAAATTGTGAATAAAAAAAGAGAGTAGTTAAAATGATAACTCTACAGTGCCAACTTGAATTTCAAAATAAGCAAGATAAAGAGATTGCATTAGATTTGATGCGTAAATTTTCATCAGCTATGAGATATGCATACAGAAGACTATTAGAAGGCAATAAAAGAAAAGATTTAAAAAAAGACTTATCAAAGTTATTTAACATAAACACACTACAAAAACACTTAGAAAGTGGAAAGAGTGAGACAGCTTCCCAACAACCTGTAAACCAATGGAAGGAGCAGGTGAGGGGTCTGCCTATGGGCGGACATAAAAGCTGGCAAGTTCTTTCCATAGCCTTAGCCTTCTGCTGTCTTGAAAGATCTTGTAGAGATTTTTCTCCTTTGAAACATGTTATAATCTCAAAGGATTGGATAGCAGCGGCTAACAGGTTAGTTCCTGTGCTTGGTGCAGGGACTATGACACTTCCAAAATACCGCCTGTTGGGGTCGGAAGTGTCTGAAATGGCGGAATACAAATACCCCAACCCAAGCTGTAGTTTTGTACAGTTTGGTTGACCAGGTTTTAATTATGAACAGAAGAATATATGTAGACCATTTGGCAACTACGCCAGTTTGCGATGAAGCCATAGAAGCAATGATGCCTTATTTTAAAGAAAAGTTTGGTAATCCTACATCTCTTCATGAAATGGGAATTGAAGCAAAAAAAGCGATAAACAGAGCAAGGGAGCAAGTAGCTCAGCTTTTAAATGTATCAAATCCAGAAGATATAGTTTTTACTTCAGGAGCTATAGAGGCTAATAACCTTGCAATAAAAGGATATGCAAAAGCGCCGGGAAGAAGAGGAAAACATATCGTTGTTTCTGCGATAGAGCATCATTCTGTTTTACACTCTTGTAAGACACTTGAAAAAGAAGGATTTGAAATTACAGAAGTTCAGCCTGACGAATATGGAATCATCGACCCTGAAAAATTAGCTGCTGCTGTAAGAGAGGATACTATTCTTGTATCTGTTGGATTTGCAAACAGAGAAATAGGAACCCTTCAAGATATGCCAGCATTGGTTGCTGCAGTGAAAGAAAAAAATCCAAGAGTAGTTTTCCATTCAGATATAGCTGCTGCGGTTGGTCATATGCCTGTTGATGTTGAAGGATGGGGTCTTGATATGGCTTCATTTACAGGTCATTACTTCTATGCCCCAAAAGGTGTGGGCGGATTGTATGTTAAAAAAGGAATTAGGTTAAAACCACTTATAGAAGGTGGAATACAGGAAGGTGGAAGAAGAGCAGGAACAGAAAACGTGCCCGGCATAGTAGGAATGGGTGCAGCAGCTGAGCTTGCGATAAAAGAAATGGATGACAGAGTAAACAGATTAAGATACTTAAGAGACAAACTTAAAAAAGGTATTGAAGAGAGAATACCTTACATAAGGTTTACAGGTCATCCGGAAAAAAGACTTCCTAACCATCTTTCGTTAATTGTTATGTATATTGAAGGTGAAGCAATGCTCTTAATGTTAAATATTAAAAAGACATACACAGCTTCCGGTTCTGCTTGTGTATCTTATGCGTTAAAACAGTCTCACGTTTTAGCAGCAATAGGAGTAGAAAAGGAAGCATCAAACGGCTCTATCGTTTTCTCCCTTGGAAGAGACAACACAGAAGAGGATATAGATTATATTATTGAAGAATTTCCAAAAGTAATTGCAAGATTAAGAGAGATTTCTCCGTTTAACCCAGAAAACTGGGAAGAGTTTACAAAAAAAGCGTCAAAGTTCAAGTAAAAAGATTAAAAGTTCTGTTTATTTATTTTTATAAGTCGGATAAGAAATTCAGTAAAAGTAGAAAACTCTTCCCCGGCTTTGGAATAATGAATAAGGCTACCGTTAACGTGCAACTCTTTTTTTTCTTGTCATCCTGAGGGCTTTAGTCCGAAGGACCCCCCCTCTTTTAAAAAGGTGGAAAGTGAATAAGTAAGATAAAAAGAACGAAAATTCCAAGCACGGTGCAGAATGACTCGAATGGTGGTTTTCGTCATCCAGCAACGAAGTGAAGGATTTCCACGTTTTATGTCTTTTGGAAGCAACAGAAACAGAAGTAAATTCTTTGCACGGCTTTTAGTTAATTAAAATTTAAAAACGTCTTCACGATTTACGTGATTAATATCATTGGAATAAGATTAATAAAGGCTTATTTTAATTTAAAATCTATTAGGAGGTTTAGACATGTTTGAATATACAGAAAAAGTAATGGATCACTTTATGAATCCAAGAAACTTAGGAGAAATACCAAACCCGGATGGAATAGGACAATGTGGTAATCCATCTTGTGGTGACGCTATGCTCTTTACTATAAAAGTAGACAAAGAGACAGACACGATTACAGATGTTAAGTTTAAAACATTTGGTTGTGGTTCAGCGATAGCGGTATCTTCTGTTTTAACAGAAATGGTAAAAGGAAAGCCTATTGATTACGCTTTAAACTTAACTTATAAAGAAATTTTTGAAGAGCTTGGCGGATTACCACCACAAAAAATTCACTGCACAAACTTAGGATTGGAGACTCTTCACGTAGCAATTAAAGACTACCTTTTAAAACAAGGTAGAGTGGAAGAGGCAAGCAAAATACCTGACTGCATAGAAGAAGACCATGAAGAAGAAGCAGTATCCTTAGAGCATATAGGATAATGAAAAGAAAGGCGGTAGCGTTATACTCCGGCGGGCTTGATAGCACCCTTGCTATTAAGCTCGTTCAAAACCAAGGTATTGATGTTTTGGCACTTCACTTTTACACTGGGTTTTGTATAACAGAAACCAAAAGAAGAAGAGGCGAGAAAAAAGAAGACGGCTCTCACTACATAAATCCTGCCTTAAAATTTGCTGCAAAATACGGATTTCCTTTAGAAATAGTGGACATATCAGATGGTTATATGGATGTTATCCTAAATCCAAAATACGGATATGGGGCAAATATCAATCCATGCATAGATTGTAGAATCTATATGTTTAAAAAAGCAAAAGAAATTATGCAAGAAGTAGAAGCAGATTTCGTAGTTTCAGGTGAAGTTCTTGGACAAAGACCAAAGAGTCAAAAATCTATTCCTTTAAAAATCATAGAAAGAGAGGCAGGTTTAGAGGGTCTTATTCTCAGGCCATTATCAGCTAAAAAACTTCCGCCAACAATTCCAGAAATAAACGGATGGGTAGATAGAGAAAAGTTAGAAGGCATCGTCGGAAGAAGCAGAAAAAGACAAATCGAGCTTGCAAAAGAACTTGGAATAGATGAGTATGAATCACCGGCTGGCGGATGTTGTTATCTTACCGATGAAAATTATGCTTATAAATACAAGGAGACAATGGCAGTTGAAGGAAAGATTACACAAGAGGATTTAGTTTTATTCACAGTAGGAAGACATTTCAGATTAGACTCAGGAACAAAGTTGATTGTATCAAGAAATGAAGGAGAGAACAATTTTTTATTGGGATTTAAGAAAAACTATCATTTCTTTGAACCACTTGGAAAAGGTCCGGTGGCAATTGCAAAAACCATAAACGGCAAAATCTTAGATGAGGATGATAAACAAATAATTGCCAATATAATTGCAAGATATTCAAAGACAATTGACGGCAAAATTGATGTAAAATATTCTTTTATAGATAGAGAGGAAATTTTGACCGGATTTCCTTTTGATGATGAAACAATCAATCAATGGAGGGTTAGCTTAAATGGAAATAAAAGCAGACATAGTCCATGACGCAACAGGGACCTACTGTCCGATTCCAATAACAGAACTCGCCAAAGTAGCAAAAAAAGCAGAAAAAGGTCAGATTATAGAGCTTTTGGCAGACGATGAAGGAGCTATTCAAGATGTACCGGCTTGGTGTCAAACCACCGGAAATGAATTCTTAGGATACAAAGAAGAAGACGGAATATTGCACTTTTATATCAGGAAGGTGTAATGAGATTGACAATAGAAAGTAAAATTTCAGACATTTTTAAAGAATTTCCTGAGCTTGAAGAAAGGTACAAACCTTATTTAAAATATTTTTATGAAGAAGGATTGGATACGATACTTTTTAAGAAGTTGAGCTTAATTGGGGCGTTGAAGCTTTTAAACGTGCCTGATGAAGAAAGAGAGAAAATCATACAAGATTTTTATAAAATAGTAAACAAACATTAAGAGGTAGTAAGATGGTGGCTTTTGACAAAGAACAAGAAGTCAGAGAGATTTTAGACAAAGTAAGACCTGCTTTACTTGCAGATGCCGGCAATATTGAACTTGTTAAAGTTGAAAACGACGAAGTGTTTTTAAAATTATACGGTACATGTCAAACATGTCCGGTTGCTGATATGACAATGAAAGATTTGGTAATCTATACCATAAAAGAATCTCTTCCATGGGTTAAGGCTGTAAACATTGGAGAAGAAAAATATCAAATAACATGACTTTAGACGGAAATACCTTAGTCTATGGAATATTTGGTTATCCTGTAAAACATTCAAAGTCTCCTACGTTTCAAACAGCAGCATTCCAGTATCTTAAAATGAATGCTGTATACGTACCATTTCAGGTAAAACCTGAAGATATTGAAAAAGCGGTAGAATCTCTAAGAGTTTTAGATATCAAAGGCGTCAATGTTACAATACCACACAAAGAAAACGTAATTCCATATCTTAATGAAATTTCAGAAGAAGTCAAAGTAATCAAAGCAGTCAACACGATCAAAAATATTGATGGATATCTTATTGGATACAATACAGATTGGTATGGATTTATTGAAGGTTTAAAAGAAATCATGCCGGATATAGCCGGTAAACGAGTTTTAGTCATTGGTGCTGGTGGTTCTTCAAGGGCAATTATTTATGGACTGTTAAGTCAAGGAGTCGGAAAAATTTATTTAGCCAACCGAACTATAAAGCGGGCAGAGAATTTGATAGAAGATTTTTCCAACTTTTATAGAATTGTTAAAATGATTATAAAACCAATCAGTTTAGAGGAGATTAACCGTATTTTGAACGAAGTTGAACTTATAGTTAATACAACTGCCGTGGGTCTAAATGAAGATGACCCAGAAATTTTTGATTATGATCTTATTAATTCAAGCCATACAGTCGTGGATATTATTTATAGAGAAACTAAGCTGCTACAAAAAGCAAAAGAGAAAAATGCTAAATATCAAAATGGGTATCCTATGTTAATTTACCAAGGGGCAAAATCTTTTGAAATTTGGACTGGCAAACCAGCACCAATAGAAGTTATGAAAAAGGCCGTTGGAGTATAAAGCTTATGAAAAGCTATACTAAGTACTTGACTTTTAATACGAAAAACAGGCGTGAAATAATAAGAATTACTGAAGAAGTAGAAAAAGCAGTTAAAGAATCTGAAGTTAAGGAAGGACTCTGTCTTGTATCTGCAATGCATTTGACTGCTTCGGTAATTGTTCAAGATGATGAAGAAGGGCTTCATGAGGATATTTGGAATTGGCTTGATAGCTTAGCACCATTCAAAAAGGATTATAAGCATCATTTAACAGGTGAAGATAACGCAGATGCACATTTAAAAAACCTCTTAACTCATCTGCAGGTAGTACTTCCCATCACAAATGGCAAATTAGACCTTGGTCCATGGCAAGAGGTTTTTTACGTAGAATATGATGGCCAAAGACCAAAGCGTGTTATTATAAAGATAATTGGAATGTAATTAGGTTGGCATGTTTAACTTTTAAAAAGCATTAAATCAGAATCTAAAAACCATCGAGATAATGGATTTTTAAAGTAAATAATATTTTCATCATACAAGTCGGGTTATAATTTACTGGCTGCAGAATGAAAAATGAGGCTAATCTTTATCTGATACTTATCATTCAATCTTTACTTGTCATCCTGAGGGCATTAGTCCTAAGCATCTTTTCTCTTAAAAGAAAGGATAAGGTTGATTCTTGGTACGGCGATAGAATTAAGAATAAAGTTAACATTTATCTAATACTTGTCATTCAACCTTGTGTTGTCATCCTTGTAAGGATATAAATCCAAAGGCTCTCTTTTCTCAAAGTAAGCAAGAAATTGAAATGAATAAGTGAGAGTTAAAAGGCGAAGATTATTCACCTTATTTAAGATGATAAAGTGAGGGTGTTCCAAAATTTTTGTAAGCTTGCCTTTCCGTGTCATTCTAAAGTCGAAGTCCGAAGGATCTCTTTTTTGATTTTTTGACTTGAAAACAAAAAATGAGATTCTTCACCGGCTGCAGAATGACTGTGTGGATTTTTGTAAGCAGTCTCTGATAAAGTTGATTTTTCGAGTAGTTCCATTTAACTCTTTTTGTCATATTCACAGTACTTTACAATCGGACATTGGTTGCACTTAGGTTTTACAGGCTTGCAAATAGTTTGTCCAAAGGCAACAAACACAAAATTTATATCTTTCCAATATTTATTGGGTAATATTTCCATCAGCTTAAACTCAGTTTCTTCCGGATTTTTTGTTTTTACTAAGCCAATCCTGTTTGATATTCTGTGAACATGAACATCTACGCATATAGCAGGTTTTCCAAAACCTTCTGATAAAACTAAATTTGCTGTTTTCCTTCCAACACCTTTGAAAGATAAAAGCGTTTCTAAATCGTCAGGAACCTTAGAATTAAATTTTTCAACAAGTATTTTTGAAATCTCTTTTATAATTTTTGCTTTATTTCTATAAAATCCTACCGGATAGATTAATTCTTCTATTTCTTTTTCAGAAAGTTTTATAATTTTTTCCGGCGTATCTGCAACTTTAAAAAGTCTATCACTTGCTTTAGCTGTTGTTTGGTCTTTTGTTCTAAGGCTTAAAATGGTAGAAATCAGTATTTTAAACGGGTCATTCCCATTTCTTCCCATAAATGCAACTACAGGAGCATTCCAATTTTTACTTTCTTTTTTTAGTATTCTAAAAGCTTTTTCAAATGTTTTTAAATCCATAATTTTCCTCATTTTAAAGTTATGTTAAAATTTTACAAAATATAGGCGGAGGTAAGCAATGGAATTTCTAAGGAAAAAAGAATATAAACAAGTAGAAACTAAATTAAAAAGAAGTTTAGGCTTTTGGGATTTAGTCTTTATAGGAGTTGGCGGAATTATAGGTGCAGGCATTTTTGTAATCACGGGACAAGCGGCAGCAAGTTATGCAGGACCTGCAATTGTCTTATCTTTCATTTTATCTGCCATTGCTATAGGAATTACAGCTTTTGTCTATGCAGAGTTTAGCTCATCTTTTCCGGTTTCTGGAAGTGCATATAGCTATACGTATGCTACTCTTGGAGAGATTATAGCTTGGCTCGTTGCTTGGAATATTTTATTAGAATATGGAGTTGCTACTGCGGCTGTTGCCACAGGTTGGTCTGGATATTTACGAACTTTTTTAGAAAAAAACTTTGGATTTACTCTACCGGTTGAACTAACAGGTGCTTTTGACCCAAGTAAAGGAACTGTTATTGATCTATTTGCTTTCTTGGGTGTTATTGGTGTTTTTGCTTTACTGACGATTGGAATCAAGGAGAGTGCAAAAGTAAATGCTGCAATAGTAATACTTAAGCTAACAGTTTTGATTGTTTTTATCATTGTTGGAATTAAGTATGTAAAATTAGAAAATATTACTTCTGACTTTTTACCATATGGCTGGGAAGGAGTTCGGACTGCAGCATCTTTAATAGTTTTTGCATATCTTGGATTTGATGCCATCTCTACATTGGCAGAGGAAGCAAAAGACCCACAAAAAACAATGCCAAAAGGTTTAATAACCGCCCTTGGAATTAGCACTGTTCTGTATATAGCTGTCTCATTTGTACTGGTAGGAATGCTTAATTATAAATCTTATGAAGGGAAGCCCGACTCCCTTGCCTATGCTATGTATCAAGTAAATGAAAAATGGGTTGCTGACTTTATTTCTATTGGTGCAGTCATAACCATTACAAGCGTTATGATTGTTATGGGACTTGGTTTTACGAGGGTTATGTATGCATTATCGAGAGATGGGCTTTTCTTTAGAACTTTTTCGGACGTTCATCCTAAATTTGGGACTCCTTATAAAGCTTCTATTGTTGGTGGGTTATTTTTATCTATATTGGCCGGAATTCTGCCTTTAAAAGTTTTAGCAGAGCTTGTAAATATTGGTACATTATTTGCATATCTCATGGTAGGAATTGCTGCAATAGCTGTTAGAAAGAATTCAAGCTATAATCCAATATTTAGAATCCCTGTCCCAAATTTACTACTTCCTTTAAACATTGTGTTCTTACTTTTAATAATGGCGGGCTTACCAATGGATACATGGGTTAGATTTTTTATGTGGAGTTTCATTGGACTTCTTATTTATGCTTTATATGGATTCAAAAATAGTAATTTAGGTGGAAGGTAAGAAGTATTTTAAAGTCATCATTTTTCATTTTATTAAACGAAATGTCCGAGACCGCTTGCAAAAATCCACATCATCATTCACGGCCGGCGAAGAATCCCCTTTTTGCTCCTCTTCCTTTCAGATAGCAATAAAAAAGGAGATCCTTCAGGATAAAGTCCTATCGCAATGATTAAAAACTAACTTAAAACGTGTCAGACTGGCTAAGCTTTCCTACAAGAAATCAGGCAATTTAAAGCAGTCCGACCCGCCTTTATTACTTTAAATTAAAAGAAAAACATCAGCCTAATAATCTTTCAAATAAACCCTTCACGTCTTCTTGTTTACCAAGCTGGTTTGCTAAGCCTGTAAGATTATAGATTACATCTTCATTCAACGGATTTAATGTTGCTGCTTTATAGAAAAATCGATATGCTTTTTCTAAATTATTTGCATAATACTCTAATGCACCAAGAATATTATACAAAGGTGCGCCTTGATAAACAGAAGCAATCTCGTTTATCAGATTAAATATTTCTTGCACATTTCCTTCATTAATAGATTGTTCTGTCATTTCTATCAATCTTTGTATTTGACCTATGTTATCTTGTAAATTTTCAACTTCTTCTTGAGAAAATCCTTGTTCCTCTGAAACTAATTTTTTAGCCTCGTCAAAAAGACCCATGTTAAAATATATTTGAACCAACTTTGACAATGTAATTTTATTATGAAAGCTTAACGCAGCTTTTCTGTAAAATTCTGATGCATTGTACAAATCATAATAGTCAGATAAAACATCTCCTACAGATGTATATGCAGTAGCTAAAGCAAGGTTCTCATTATTATTCCATCCAAGCTTTGGGAAAAATTCATGTAAAGGATATTTTTTTAATGCATCTCTTAAAGCTTTACTTCTATAAGAAGTATCTATGAATGTTTCTAATAAATACTTTACTACATAGTTAAACTCTGATAGTTTTAACTTTAAGTTGTTTAGATTTTCATAAATAAATTTGTAGAATTCATAATCTTTAAAGCTCTCATCAAATTTTCCAAGTCTTTCTAAAGAATCTTTTTTTGTAATTACTCCAAACTCAGGAATATAATCTTCTATTTTCAAAGTCATCAATAGATTTTTCTCTTTTCCATAAACATCCTCTAGCTTTCTGATGCTTTCGTTACCGTCTATATCTCTGTAGACAATATTTGTATAAATAATATCAGCATCCGGATTTGATTCTAAAACCTCCATCATTTCCGGTATCATGTCAAACTCCAAGACAGTCGCATTATCTATCCAAAGAATTAACTCATTTTCTGCTTTGTCAATTATTTTATTTCTCAATACTGCTTTATTATCTGTATCAAGCTCTAAAGCTACAAAATCAAACTCTGCATTTTTTAAATCTTCTTTATTGCCAGTATAGATTATTTGATTAAAATACTCTAAATTATCCTGAATTCCCTCCAAGACTTCATTAATTTTTGAAAAATCTGAAGTGGTCTTTAAAATTCCAAGCGTTAAATTCATATAATTTTCCCTCCTTTTTATAAGTATTGTAATATTTTATAATAAAAAATGTGTCGGGCAAGAAATTTAATGAAAGTATGAGATTCTTCTCCAGCTGCAAAATGATAAATTTGGTCATTCTTTTTCTGATGCTCACCATTCAACCTTTCTCAGTCATCTTGAGACTGTAAGCCGAAGGATCTCTTTTTTAAATTCTCTAAAAATCACTAATTTCTCACCCAAAATATTGTATTATATTTTATCAATAAAAAATAGATAAGGTTTTTTCTGATGGCGGATTTAAAAATATCAGTTTTAATCCCAACTTATAACAGACCGGAGTATTTAAGAGAAGCTTTAAAAAGCATTGTAGATCAATCCCTCAAACCATATGAAGTAATAGTTGCAGATGATAATCCAGATGAAGAGATAAACAAAAAGAATTTTGAAGTTGTAAACCAGTTTGCTAAAGATTATCCCTTTATAAAATATCATAAAAATGAGAGAAATCTTGGACCGGCTGGAAATTACAAAAATCTATTTTACTTAGCATCAGGAGATTTAATCCATTTTTTAGGCGATGATGATATCCTTGCACCTTATACATTAGAAGAGCTGAGTAAACCTTTTAAAGAAGATGATGATGTTGTAATATCTGCAGGAAAGACTTTATTCGTCGATGGAAAATTAAGGATTATTTATTTTCCGGCATTAAGAAGACATTTGGGATTTTATGAAAAATATTTTAATGATTCTTATGTCAATGGTAAGTGGCTGATAGAAAAATCCTTAGAAATGATTTTTAATATTATGGGAAGCTTTTCAGGTTTTATGTTCAGAAAAGATAAAGTAGATTTTGAGCTATTTAAATTTGACAATATAGAGTTTGAAGCTAATGCAGATTGGTTTTTATGGATGAATTTAGCTAAAAAAGGAAAAGTTTATTTAAGCAGTAAGGTCGCTAACCTGTTTAGAATGCATGGAACAAACGACCAACTTAACATAAAAACTGCAATTAAAGGAGCTGTTGAGACACAAGCTTTTTTATCAAAAGAATTTATTGATAGCCTTGGTGTAGATGAAAGCTTATTTAGAGATAGGTTTAAAAAATATTTATATTATCTTGATTTTTGGTATCCATATATAAAAACAGACAGAAAAGTTTCTAAAGATTTAAAGCAATTGCTAAATAAAATCTACTACGCAAATTTAGATTTAAAAATTGAAAGAGAACCATTTTCTATAATTATAGTTTCTTACAACTCTTCAGATACTATCAAAGAATGCATTCAATCAGTTTTGGATTCTTATTTAATAGAAAATGATGAAATAGTTATTGTTGACAATAATTCTAAAGATGACACGGTTGAAATTGTAGAATCTTTAAATGATAGCAGAATGAAGATAATAAAAAATTCAGAAAACCTTGGGTATTCTAAAGCTGCAAATCAAGGAGCTGATTTATCAAAAAATCCTTATTTGGTATTTTTAAATCCAGATACTGTTGTAATCTCTAAGGATTGGCTAAACAGATTTTACAAAGAGCTTCAAGATAAACATGTAGCAATGGTTGGTCCGGTTTCTAATAAAGTAGTGTATAAGAATAATCTATCTAACTATATTCATCCAAACCTAAATTTTTTAGACACAAAAAAATATGAAAGATTTTTAAAGTATACTTACCACGATTATCATGAAGATACTACCTTTTTATCAGGATTTTGTATCGGAATCTCAAAAGAAAGATTTTTAGAATTTGGAAAATTTGACGAAGACCTCATTCTTGGATTTGATGACTTTGATTTTTCATTAAAAGCACAGGAAAAAAATCTAAAACAGTATGTTTTACCTGCAGTATTAATAACACATGAAAATCATAAATCTTTTGAAAAAGATATAAAAAAAGCTAATTACTTAAATAAATTAAGTTTATACAACTTTTTAAAAAAACTAATCAAAAAATACGGATATGGAAACGTTCCAAATCCAATAGATTTATTTATGAGAGATTTTCAAAAAACGCAGCCATTTCATGCATTTGACTTGTCAGATGGAAGATACAGATATGTTTTCAAATTTACAGATAAAGAAAGACCGAAAGACTTTTTTAGACAGAAGGCTAAAATAATAAAATCCAAACCAAGAATAGCAATCATAACGGTTAATTATTTCTCTTCTGAATATATAAAAAATCTTGCTAAATCTATTATAGAATCTGACTATCCAAACATAGATTTAATAGTTGTAGATAATTCTGAAAATGAAGAAGAGTTTAATAAGCTTGAAAATATCTTAAAAGAAGCTTTTAGAGAAACTGTTTCAAAACAATACTATCTACTAAAAAATGTTAACAACGGCTATGCAGGTGGAAACAATTTAGGCATAAGATATGCTATAGAAAACTTAAAATCAGAGTATATATGGCTGCTAAATCCGGACACGAGAATAGAAAAAAATACACCTTTAGAGCTTTTAAAGACTTTGGAGTATACAGACGTTCCGGTAGTTACTTGTAAGATAAAAAATTACGATGATGAAAAGGTTCAATACGCAGGCGACAATGTATTCTTAGGCGGAGTTGAAAACATAAAAGATTACGGCTTAAGATATGTAAAGTTTTTATCAGGTGCCAACATTTTTATGAAAAGTAAAGTCATTGAAAAAGTTGGATATATAAACGAAGACTTCTTTTTATACTTTGAAGATAATGAATTTCTTATAAGATTAAGAAAAAATGGAATAAATCCAATTTATACACCTTTTACATTTATCAGACACAAAGTTGGGGGTACTACAGATAAAAGTAATAAATATCCTCTATGGTATTATTATGAGATAAGAAACAGATTGTTGATTCTTGATTATGTAGTGGATAATAAATATGATTTTATGGACTATCTGATAAGCACTTTAGGTGAGATTAGAAAAAGCTATATCGAATCAGAGTATGATAAGAAGCAAGCTATTCTGGATGGCATTTTTGATTTTAATAAAAGGATAAAAGGGAAAGTAAATAGAGGCAATTTTGACAAAGAAGAAGTAAAAAATAGATTGAAAGAGCTTGAAAGTTATACAGAGGATGTTATTATAGATTATGATATAGAAAAGAAATATTTAAAATTAAAGTTGAACCCGGAGAAAATGGATTTATTTGATGAGTTTTTGGAGTTGGTAAAGATAAAAGAAATGGGAAAATGATAAAGATGTTATTATGCTACCTCCAGCTTCTATAAAAAAGGTTAAAAGATTGAAATATATATGAATATGCTTGCAAAAATCAACGTTGTCATTCTGCAGCCGTGTGAAGATCTCCTTTTTCCTAACTTTTCAAAAGAGAAAATCAATTGAACTAAAGCCTTAGGATGGATAAGAAAAGATAAGCCTACAAAAACTTTAGAACACTTTAAAATATATGCAGATATTAAATTTTCGTAACTTGCTCTGTCAATGCATCAATTTACTTTTCATTTTTAGTATTAAATAATTTTTAATCACGCGTTGGGTGAGAAATTTAATAAAAACATGATATTCTTCGCCGGCTACAGAATGACAAGTAAGTTTGCCCTTAGTTAATTAAAAGTTCTCTTCGTTATCCTGAGGACGAATTCCGAAGGATCTCATTTTTAAATTTTACAAAAACTGCTAATTTCTCACATAAGATATTTTTAGTACTAAATAATTTTTAATCACTTCTTATAGCCCACATATTAACTTGTAAGTCCATATCTTCATCAATTCTCCGCATAAATGGGTGCTTTATTTTATTATGTACGTTTTCAAGATAATATCTAAAATTATTGTCTCTTAAAACTTTCAAAATTTCATCTAACTTTTGGGGTTGGTTAGTCCAGGAATGATATTCAATAAAAAGATGTTTTACTTTTCTTAAGCTATCACTGCAGTCCAATATTACATCGTATTCTGCGCCCTCTATATCCATTTTTAGTAAGTCTATATGCGATTCTTCTTCCAAAAAATCCTTTAGTCTAACACTATCAATTTTTCTCAAAGGAGCATTCGTTCTGTAAATAGATCCTGCTTCTGCACCTTCAACTCCAAAATAAACACCATTGTAGTCAATCCAGATTGCCTTTCCTATAACTTCAACATCATTAATGTTGTTTTTTTCTAAATTTGTTTTTAAAATTTCGCTTATTGCAGGGTCAGCTTCAAAAGCTTTAATCTTTGAATGAGGATATATTCTTTTAAAATATAATATGCTCATACCCATATTTGCTCCGCAGTCATAGATAATTGGCTTATCAGATTTACTTTCAAACCTATAAACTTCATCGACAAATATTTCTTTAAACTGCACTACAAAACTTAATAAATCTGGCACATCGATTACATAATCAAGGAACCTAATGTTATTAACCCTTTCATATCTCTTATGGTTTCCATATTTATAATATAACCTATAAAACTCTTTTAGAATTCTATCTTCATGCATGAGTTTTGCCTGGTCAACCAAACTGTACAAAACTGTAAAAAAGTGTAAAAGTCAGTTTGCACAGCTTGGGTCGGGATATTTATAGTCCGCCATTTCAGACATCTCCGATCCCGACAGGCGGTATTTGGGAGATGCCATAGCCCCTGCACCAAGCACAGG
>Ga0080004_1126357_pt1 | contig 26568 bp, 31 predicted proteins | sample WasSprMetagenome_FD_69207 | JGI IMG/M metagenome (GOLD analysis project Ga0080004, IMG submission 69207) | Sulfidic aquatic microbial communities from Washburn Spring, Yellowstone National Park, USA - WS (SPADES assembly) (version 2) | ecosystem: Environmental > Aquatic > Thermal springs > Hot... | reverse complement strand
AGGCTTTATTTTTGAAAATAGAGGAGGAGATGAAGAAGAAGATTGAGGAGCTTAAGAACCTGCCTGTGAAGTTCCTGCAGAATCTCTCATTCACCGAGTAATTCTGTTGTTCCGTGGATTGTTCAGCTGAAATGCTAAGATTACTAACGATATAAAGTATCAGTTAAGTCTCGGAAGTCCCAATTTGAGGATTGTTTTGTAGAGCCCTCAAGACAAGAATAAGGATCTCGGTAAGATCTTTAAGAAATCATAATTCTTTTGTATGTTAATCCTGCTACTAATGGCCTCTTGGCTGATTCATCAGATAGCTTTTAAAATAAGTTACCCCCCTAACTAACTTAGGGGGGTAACTATGTACTTCGATCCTGAGCCCAAGACCAGAAGAGAGGATCTGTTTAACATGGAGAATGAGCTTAAGGAGCTCTCAGATGGCCTCAAGAGAGGGAAACTTGTGGTAGTGACGGGCCTCAGGAGATATGGAAAGACATCCCTTATATTGACATACCTGAATGAGGAGAAGCTTGATAACATATTCCTAGACTGTAGACTTCTCCCCTCCGGGATGATCAGCATGGACTCTTTCCTAGATCTGCTGGAGGCAGAGTTAAACAGGAAGTCATGGGCCAAGAGGATGTTGAGCAGGGTTGAGGGAATAAGCATATCGGAGATAGGGATAAAACTCAAGAAGAGGGATATTAACTCCCTTGTAGATGTCCTCCATGTATTGGAGGGGAAGATCCTCGTTATAGATGAGGCACAGGAGCTGAGGAGATCTAAGCACAGGTTTGATTCAATAATAGCATATGCTTATGATCATTTGAACCTCAAGATAGTTTTATCGGGCTCTCAAGTGGGCCTTCTATACAGATTTCTGAGGGTGGATGACCCTGAGGCACCCCTATATGGAAGACCCTTTAAGGAGGTGAGGATGAGGAAGTTGAGCGATGAGAAAGCGATGGAATTCCTGAGAAAGGGTTTTGAACAGGCTGGAATAAACGTGGAGAGTCATGTCTTGGAAGAAGCAAGGAGAAGGTTCGATGGAGTAATTGGATGGCTCACCTACTTCGGCTTCTCGATGATCGACAGAAGGGGGCCGATAGAGAAGATAGCGAGAAGAGCATCCAAGCTTGCAATCAGCGAGCTTGAGCATGCCCTGAGGATATATAAGCCGGCTGAGAGCAGATACAAAGAAGTTCTTAGGATCATAGCCACGCTGGAGCATGCGAGGTGGGCCCAGATAAAGAGGGGGGTAGAGGCAAGGATCGGAAGGATACCTAACAATACTCTATCCTCTATTCTGAGGAATCTAGTGGATTCCGGCTTCTTGGAGAAGGTTGAGGAAGGGTATAAGATAGCTGACCCAGTTTTGAGAAGCGGAATCCTGAGCTACTGGTAGCTTATTCAGCTCTTATTAGAGCTTTTCAGCCTTCAAGCTCAAGCTCCTCTCTCTTCATCTCCTCAACTATTTTCTGAATTCTTTCCCCAATTTTAACTCTTCTCGGCCTTAAGGGCCTTATTATAACCGCATTGTCTGCAATTTCAACTCTCAGAACTGTTCCCATCACACTACATATACACGGCCTGCCAAATGGCCTGCTCAATCTACAAGAGCTTCAGAAAACTTAAGAAGAGGGGCTTAGCGAGAGAAGAGAGGCCATATTTTAAGAAACATGTTATAATGCTTGATGACCATCTATTCAGCCTGGATCTTGAGAGATGGGAAGTCTCAATAGCGACTGAGCATGGAAGGATAAGGGTGAAGCTTCTTCATGGGACATATCATGAGAAGTTCAAGGATATGAAGGCAGGAGAAGCTTGGATCGTCAGGAAAAAGGATGAATTCTACCTGAACGTTTGTTTTTCCAAAAACGTAGAGCTGATGGAGCAGAATAACAAGGCAATAGCTGTGGACATAAATGAGAATAACGTAGCATATGGATCAACAGAGGGAATTGAGAACTTTAAAACTAAGGAAAGAGCAATAAGGACAGCTTATTTTCTTAAGAGAAGAAGAATTCAACTCAGGCTTGGATCAAGAGGGGAAAACCTTATGAAAAAGTATAAAGAAAGGGAGAGAAAAAGGATTGAGGATATCTACCACAAGCTCGCGGACAAGATAGTGGAAAAAGCCAGAAAGGAGGGTGCAACAACGATAATCTTGGAGAGGCTTACAAACATAAGAAAGAGAATCAAGTACTCAAAGGTGATGAATGGTAGATTGCACAGGTGGAGCTTCAGAAGGCTTCAGAGAATTATTGAGTACAAAGCAGAGCTAATGGGTTTAAATGTTGTTTACGTAAATGCAAGGGGCACCTCAACCCTTTGCCCGATATGTGGGGTGAAGCTAAGCCCGAATGGGCACAGAGTGCTGAGGTGCCCTTCATGTGGGCTGGAGGAGGACAGAGATGTAATAGCGGTGAGGAACCTCCTCCTAAAACTGAGAGATGTGGGGGCTTCATCCGTTCACCCCGAAGGCCCAATAAGGGAAGGGATGAAATTTTATGTTAGACCAGAACGGATCATTGGAAGCAACTGACAGATCCTCCAGTTCATTACGATCGAAGCTTCTTCAATGCTGACACACTATCTATCACTCCTTTAGCGGCCTCAAAAAATTCCTCTTTCGTCAAGCCGGATTGGTATATTATCGAGAGCAGGGTGCCTCTCTTTATAGGATCATGCTTAGGTACTGTGATCTTGTGCTTTCCATCTGTCAGATACATATGACTTCCTCTCTGGTGAACAACCTTGAAGCTGCTTTGCTTAGTGCCTTTACAACTGCCAAGAAATAGATGACAGCCTTTCAGACAACTATTTCCACCAGCTCCTTCTTTCTCTCTGCTTTTTCAACTTCCTCTGGAAAAGCCTCAAGATAGCCTTTAATTGCCTCTTTTATGTTTTCTAGGGCTTCTTCCCTTGTTTCTCCTTCGCTTATGCATCCAGGTAACTCTAGACATTGAGCAGAATACCCTCCAACAGCTATACAAGATGAAGTTCATGATAATCTTGAGGAAAGAGGAAGAAGTGCATAAACAAAAATTTTACTGAGAAATGCGCTAAAATTTCTAATAATTTCTAGAACTTTCTTCTATGTATCATTACATTATTTTGTTCTGAATGTATTTGTGATACTCTTTCATGACGTCCCTCGGAATTGGGTTTTCAATTTCTACATCTTTGACCTTCTTCGCCAGTTCCTCATCTATTGTGTATATTTTATTAATTCCGAGCTCCAGGGCTAGCTCTATTAGATAGGAGTCCCATGAAGAAATATTTAGCTCCGATGCCATAGCTATAGCATTTTCGGCGACAGATCTTGGAATATTATCGTAAAATGCCGGAGATTCAATGGAGAGAGTACTCAATAAAGCCTTTGCCACATTGACTCTTCTAAGCTTTAGATACTTTGTCATAATAATATAAGCCCCCAAATAAGTGCTCACTGGAACTAGGATGGTTTTTTAAGCATAAGAGCATCGAAAAGCAATTGTATATTTACGTGCAGGATTTCTGAAATGAGCGATAACTATGATTCCAATGTCAACTATTGCTTCGAATCCCAATTTTGCGTAGCGCATATTCCCTGTCAAAATATTTATCCTTCTCCTCAGCCTCCCTATCAAATTCTAGGCTTGGAGCAATTTCCTCCAGCTCAGAGAAAAAGAAATTCCCGATGAATGAGAAGAAATTATTCATTGTTTCCCATATGTCTGTGAGTCTGCCCTTCCAACTCCTCCAACAAATTCTCAAGCTCTTTTTCGCGGTCTTCCAGATAATCGAGCCTGATCATATCATCATGGGCATCCACATCGCTCACCTTATCCTCCTCAACCAGCCTCATGAGATCCTCGAAGCTCCTCACCCCATATTTGGATAAAATAAGCACCTTCTCAGCCTTAACACGCCTCAGCTCATCTAGGATTAGGTGCCTCAATGCTCTCCTCTCGACTTCTTCTGTAGATAGGCCGAGGTACTCCGATATTTTAGCGACGATAGAACGCATATACTCATCTGTTCCTAATATTCTTTTAAAATTCATATGTTCAAATGAGCATTCAATGCAGCCCAACACATTAAAAATTGGGAAGTTCACATCACGTAAATGCTTTTTCAGATCTCAGGCCGAATGACTGAAGGGCTTCAGTAGCGGTCCACTGATTTTCCGTGCTTCATAGAGACAAAATCGCCTTTAATCTTGGAGGATGTTGATATAATCGAGAAGCTGGCTGAAAAGAGCTCATAGGAGTCGGTATGACAGTGACCTCCTACGACAATGAGTTCACGAAGCTCGTTGAGCCCTTTGTTCCAAGAAGCAGAATTGTGCATTCCCAAATTCTCCAAAGGGAGAGAATTCTTACACTAAAGAGGCTGTCAGAAATCGGAGTTGACACATACCTTCATATCACACAATACTTTCCACATGTGACCGATAACTATATAGATGAGATAATCAGGGATGCAGCGGAAGCGGGTGTGCACAATGTTATAATGGCCCCTCTTGAAGTTACCGGGTTTATTTGGAGTAGATTCAAAAGGACACTTGCGAAAAGCGGGAAATATTCATATCTAATACCTTTATACGAAAAATTATTTTGTCGATGGAATGAGGCTGTTGCGAGAGGGGCAATAGAGGCAGGAGTTCAGATGGTGACCGGATACCCCGGAACTCCATCGTCAGAGGTAATAGAAGCGCTATCCCAGTCGAAGATGGAATTCCACGTTCAGTGGTCTGTGAACGAGAAGGTGGCATTCGATCTGGCAGTTGGAGCCTCCATAGTCGGGGCCAGATCAATGGCAACAATGAAAAATGCAGGCCTTAACTGGATAATGGACATGTTGATGACCGTGGTTTATGGAGGGGTTAGGGGAGGCCTAGTGATATATGTAGCAGATGATCCAGGCGCTCACTATTCATCCAATGAGCAGGACACAAGGTTTGTTTCAATGTATGGGAAGTTCCCCTGTCTTGAGCCGAGCAACCAGCATGAGGCAAAAGAGCTGACAAAAATGGGATTCGAGATCTCTGAGAAGCTGTTCCTGTCATGGTGAGATCATTGATTAGGATAAGCCACTCAAGGCGGGGATGTTATCCTGGGTAGCATAAGGAGGGAGAGGAACATAGCCTTTGACAGGCACTGGAAGATGCCCTATAGGTGGAATGTTTATGGACCTCCAGGTCCTGTTGAGAAGCACAAGTGGCTTATGGAGAGAGTTCCTGAGGAGATAAAGATAGTTGAATCGCTTGAGGAACCCTTCAACATTCTGAGGTTGAGGGAGAGCTTGGGATAATAGCCTGCGGTGTTGCATATGGCTATGTAGTCGAAGCTTTAAACTCCCTCGATCTCAGAGTAAATCTGTTTAAGCTCAACACACCATATCCAATCCCTGAGAAGAAAGTGCTAAAGCTGTTAAAAAGCTCAAAGAAGGTGTTTATAGTGAAGGAGAACGAGCCAGTTGTCGAGCTTCAGGTAAGGGATCTGGCTCAGAGGGAGGGGTTAAAAGTGGAGATATACGGAAGGCATAACTCATTGATAGAGCCATATGGAGAACTGACACATGAGAACGTCAGAAGTGCGATAGCAAAATTCTTTGGAGTGAAAATGAAGGAAAATGAGCTTAAGAAAAGGGAGCCTTGAAAAAGAGGACGTCATGGAGATAATAGCATCTAAAGGTGGATTTTGCTACTGCAGCAGTTTAGAGGAGGCGTTCAACTGCCTCATTCATTGGGGTGTCTATTCAGGCCTTATAGACTACAATAGAGAGGAGAATCTGATAAAATTGGGAGAGATCATGCTAGATAGAGCTTGTTTTAGAGCTCGGAAGTAAGCAATTTCAATTTTTGTGATACTTAGCTGTGCTGTATGAAGACTTATAAAGTCCTGTTGCCAAAAACCAAGATGTCAAAGGAAATCAAGATAAGGATTCCCTCCTGGCTTTCCGAGGAGGAGTTTAAAAAAGCTGTGAATGAGCTTGTTTCGGAGCTATCCGGTGTAGTGAGCATAGAGGAGCTTAGAAGGGAGCTTGGCATCAGACCTGAGGATTTAACAGAGGATTTAGAGGTATATGACGTGAAGGAGCTCAGGGAGAAGGAGAAGAGGAGGATTAAATGACAATTCTCGATACTAGCGTTGCTATTGACAGGATCAGGTCAAGGAAACCCATTGATGAGGATATAACGGCTGTTACATTCATCGAATATCCGAGGATTGTCTACTACAACCATTTTTATGGAAAGGTGATATTTCCAGTAAGGATTGATTTCAAGATGGCCCACACTTTGCAGCTGGTGCTACTTAAGATGGGTGCTCCACAAGCTTTCGCTGATTTGTTAGTGGCATCAATAGCCATCAACAGAAAAGAAAAGCTGATTACATACGATAATGACTTTCTACTCATAAAAAGAGCAGCAAAAGAAATTGGCCATATCCTTAACCTTGAGATTCCTGAGTAGAATCCTCGTCCTAAAAGCCTACTCAGGATCCCCTGTTTTTCTCTTATTCTTTGGATAACTATTATTAACACCCATAAGATACAATATTGAATCATTTATAATTGAGCCTGTTAATTAATAAGAATTACTTAGATGGACTTGCAGGCAGGATTAAATCTCACTTGAGGAGAGTCTGATGAGGTATCTCAGAAACCCCTCATTGCCCGCTCGGTATGGGCTCCCCCGTCGCAGCTTCACGCAATCTTTTATTATTTTCCGGTAATTCAGTGCGGTGCCGATACTTGGAGGGAATGGGGCTCCCGAAGGGTGCTATTATTGAGAATGGCATCCTAAGCCCCTCAATACTGGGCATAATTGCTCTGCTCATCCTAATATCGATCCTCTACTATAGGAAGAGAATCAATGACGAGCTGGAGGATGCAGTTCGGCATAAAGACGTAGGTAGAGTCTTCAAGTTGCTATCGGGCTCGAGGCTGAGTATCCTACTCATGGACAGGGGATTAATATCGGCAGGCATAGATCTACTATTCTTCAGGGGGGAGTTCAACAAATTCCTCGCTATCATAGGGCGTTTGAGGATAGCTGACGAAAGGGTATACTTCCTCCGTGAGAGCGATATCCTGGGGCTGGATATAGAGACCGAGATAGAGTACGATAAGAAGCCGAGGGAAATAGGTCTAATAGCATTGAGGAGCAGCGATTGGAAGGAGCTGGCTAGACTCAACATAAAGCCTGAGGAAATCTCCGAGACTTACGGTTCTATCCCTCAGGCTTTCCTCTCGAAATTGATCAGGAGGTTCAGGGTCTTGGTGGGCCACAACATCTACTCCTTCGATATCGAAGTCCTGAGATCCTGGGGAGTCCACTTCGGGGATGTGAGGTTCATAGATACCTACGCATTAGCACTGATCTCGGTACCCGAGGCCCTCAGCCACTCACTCGAGGGCCTCTCCTTCCTGTTCAGAGTGGATTACACGCCTCACAGAGCGGATGAAGATGCTCACGCATCCCTCACGATACTCCCGAAGCTCATCCATGTAGCGAAGAGGAAGGGCATACTCCCGGAGATAAAAGCTGTGCCTTTTGAACCACTCTCCGGTCTGAGGGAAGTGAGAATACCGGAAGTTGCGACGGATTTTCGCCAGCTCAGGGTGAGGGGATCTAAGAGAGGGGAGGTAGTGGTCACGATAGATGCTTCGAGCTTCTCCGATGCCTGGTATCCGAAGAGCTTGGATCCATCCTCCGATTTAGGGGACCTCACTCCCCTCCAGAGGCTCGCCTTAACTATCGCGAAGTCATTCGCCGCAGCCGGAGGGGATCCTGAGAGGCTCAGAGCACTTGAGATGCCTTATGAGGATCTGAAGAGGGCCCTGGCATCTGTAGTGGAGAGGATAACGAGGGACAATCAACTGAGGGACCCATCCGAGGGATTCGTGGTCGAGTACAGGTACCTGAAGGACCTCCTAGGGAGGATGAGGGGGAGGGTGGAGTCCAAGATAGTCCTCAGAGGGGCTTACCTCCTGAGGGCCTATTATCAGGATTACTCGAGCCTGCTGAAGCAGTTATCTGCTACCTTCAGCAAGGTGGAGCTGGAGACACCCTTCGATCTCGCTGTCGATGTGGAATACAGGAGGCCCGAGGTGAAGAGGACTCTCTATCTGGTAAAGGATGGGATCGATAAGAGCTCCCGTCACTCCAACCTCTTCGGAGGGTTGCTTGCTGCGGTCATTCAGAGGGGGAGGAGCCTCGTGCTCGTGTCCAACTCCGCTGAAGAGATCGTCTCTAGGGAAGTATCTTACCGCATGAGGGCTAGGGCGGAGGTGCATCGCTCGGGGGATCTCATCAGGACCCTCGAGAGGGTGAACAAATTCGCTTCCATGGGCTACAATATAGTGCTCTATTCGACCAGGACCCTCGTCAGATCGGGAGAGGAGGTGATGCTGAAGTCCCTGGTGGAGGTCCTGCGTCTATCTGGAGGGACTTGCATCATAGTGAACGCGGATAGGGAGTTGATCAGGCGGCTCAACTTGAGCGATTTCGTGGAGGAAGTGGAGGTCAGGCCTCTAGCACCACCCATTAGTATGTCCTACGCGACCTTCCCCTCCCTGAAGGAAGCCATAAAAGAGCTAGAGGAGATTGTTAGGGATGTCTGGGGCTTCTCATTAAGGCCATATCAGAGGAGGCTGGTGGCCCGGTTGCTGATGCCCTATACATATCAGGGACTCCTGCTAGACAGACCTTTCTCGATAGCTATACTGCCCACGGGCTCCGGGAAATCCCTCATATTCCAATCGGTCGCCCTCTTCCTGAGGAGGAAAATTGGAGGGACTACCGTCGTTATCTCCCCATTGCTGGCCCTTATAGAGGATCACCTCAACAGCCTGCTGTCCAGAGGGGTGAGGGCCTGCGCTATCACGAGTATGGCGCGCGACAGGCTGGATGAGTACATAAGGGGGCTGGCTAGAGGGGGATACGATATAGTTTACATCACCCCCGAGCAGCTGGAGAAGGAGGAAGTCAGGAGGAGCCTCGAGAGGGCCGACATAAATTACCTGGTGATAGACGAGATCCACACGCTTTACAAATGGGGCAGGACTTTCAGGCCGAGCTACGAGTATCTAGCTCAGTACATCAAGAGGAGCAGGGAATATGGCCTCTGGTTGCCTCTAGCTGGATTCACCGCGACTCTGCCGGGAAAGGGATTGGAGGAGGTGATCAAGGTCCTGACAGGGGATGAGAAGTTCAATATGGAGGAAATAGATTTCAACACAGACTTCGATCCATCAAAGCCAGATACAGAGCAGGTAAAGGTTTTCAAGGGGCCTGCGATAAGGGATAATATAATAATAGATGTTGTGGAGGCACCCAGCGGTCAAGAAAGATTATATAAGCTGCTTAATGTGGTAAGTGAGCTATCCAGGTGGGCCGATAGTTTCTCAGGAAGCTCTCCCTGGCTCGGCATAATATACACTGGATTCGTGAGGTCCACTAAGGAGCATGAGAACGCCCCATATATAGCTGATTTCCTCTCCGAGAATCTCGGGAGAAACGTCATCTATTTTCACGGTCAGATGAGCGATTCGGAGAAGAAAGATGTCCTTAACAGGATTTACAGAGTCAGCAGAGGGGAAGCTAAGGAGCCAAGGATAGTGGTGGCCACTAAGGCCTTCGGTCTGGGGGTGGATATCCCCAACGTGAGGTGGGTCGTCCACTACATGATGCCAGAGAGCATAGAAGATTACTATCAGGAGATAGGGAGGGGAGGCAGGGACGGTAAAATCTGCAGAGCTGTCATGCTCTACTCCCCGGGATACGATTATGAGCGCAGGCTGGCACTAATAAAGAGGACGTTGCTGGATCCAATGCTCGTAACTAAAATTTATTCTGCTATATCGCGTGCGGATGAGGGGGCATCTGTTCCGATGATTCTCCTAGCTCCTCTCCTCCTGTGGAAGTACGATGGGAGCGATTTAATGGATTCTCTGAGGTCTCAGGGCCGCCTGCCCGAATTCCTCGAGAACGCTATTGAGAGGGCTTTGAACACGCTATCCAATCTAAATATTCTCAATTACGATATAGTACGCGAGAAATTCGTGCTGGTTGACAGGAGATCGTTCAAAGGACCCCTATATCCCATAAATGGTAAGGGCCTGACGGGCGACACTCAGGCCGTCGGCCGGGGCGATCTGTATCTAAGCGAGAGTGGAGATATAATAGTGGATGAACGCCGGAAGCAGAACTGGATCCCTGTGACGAACGTCCCCACGCAGGCAATAAAGGTGAACTCGATAAAGAGGGTTCCAATTGAGGAAGTAGCTGCTTTCATCTCCGATGACCAATTCCACACTCTCTTCTCCCTCTACCTAATGAACGAGTTCTCCTCACTCCTGCTGAAAGCATCTAGGGAGGAGAGGGACTCTATCGCGAAGAGAAGGATAGAGGAGTACCTCTCAAGTTCAATAGAGGAGCTTTACAGGGACATGGTCCGGGGGTTGAGGGAGCAGGTAATCGAGGATCACAGGGAATTCTTGAAGTACTACAACCCCCTAATGAGGAACGGTTATATACACTATAGGGCCGCATATATAAATAAGGAATATCTTTGCGAGCTCCTATCCTTTGTAGCATTACTCTATATGGTGGAAAACGGGGTCCCAGGGATGAAGCTGGCTTTCTTAGTGCCCCACGGTTACAGGAAGATGATCCTGAGCAAGTTGGAAGAGAAGATGAAGAATTACGGTCTCCCCCTGATGGAGCCAGTTGTCTTGAATATAAAGAGGGAGGAAGTTGGGCATCTAGATGGGGAAGCGATGAGGGAAAAGTTGGCCGGAGCAGAGGCAATATTCTTTCTCGCCACTCATCCAACACTTCATAGAGTCACTAAAACGCTGAGGGGGAAGGTATTCAGAATCTATGTCATGAAGAGGTGATTAAACGCATTACGATCCCCTTCTCGTTGAGGATTCTCTGAAATGCCTCAAACTGATAAAGGAATTTCAATAAATCTGCCACCTTCAGGAGCTCATATCCTCACCAGAGGCTATATATTTGTCAGTGACCGCTCCATTATGATGCCCATGAGCCGAAGTTCGGGTGAGCTCTTCAACGCAGCTCTGGTGAGGCCCCCCTCACGCGAGTTCCCCAGGTGCGTCTCAACCCACCCGCTCAAGGATACTGTAGACTTGAGCTTGGCCCTCAAGCAGCATGAAGACTACGTTAGCGCTCTGCGGGAAGAGGGGATAGATGTGAAGAAGCTGCCGAGCCTCGATGGATTTCCAGACTCTGTCTTCATACAGGACACAGCTTTAGCTAGGGCTTCAAACAGAAAAGCGTTAATCTCGAGGTTCGGGGAGCCAAGCAGGAGGGGTGAGGAAGCTAGCGTCAGGGAGTTCCTGGGAGAGCTCGGCTTCACTGCTGTCAATGTGGAGGCGCCGGCGACACTGGAGGGAGGGGATATCATGATCACGGACCTCGGCTTAGCTTTCGTCGGGCTCACGACCAGGACGAATGAGGGGGGAGCTGAGGCCCTCAGGTCTTTCTTAGGGCAGGAAGTTGTATCGGTACCCACTGAGAGAGTATTCCATCTCCTCTCTGCAGTGAACTACGTAGGAAATAGGAAGGTCGTGATCGTGCCTGAGCTAGTGGATTCAAAGTACTTCAGCGGCTTCAGGCAGATAAACGTGCCTCTAGAGGAAGCATATGCTGCGAACGTCCTCTACCTTGGAGAGAACAGGATACTCATGCCCCAGGGGTATCCAAGGACAGCTGAGAGGCTGAGGAGGGAGGGCTATAGAATAGTGGAGGTGGATGTTTCGGAGTTCAGGAAGTGCGACGGGGGTGTGACGTGCCTGAGCCTACCGCTCTTCCTGATATAAATCGTAATGGCCTATAGACGCGATCGAATTAGGAGCTACCCCCCGCTTATAACGATTCAAATTTTTAAGCAAGGAGGTGAATTTCTTAATAAATTCGACAGTTTAGGGTTAAAATGATCAATCGCATACCCTTCTCAATGAAGTCTCGATTGCAATACTTTAAATTTCTTAATAAATCATATAAATATGGATATATTATTTAACTTCTCCAAAAATTCCATTCTCTTAACATTTCTTTGCATCTTATATGAAACTTTCATTAATCAGTACTCAAAAATCTATATTTATTGATGACTTCACTTCCAGAAGTTATTTTGATGGAAATTAATATAAGACCAAAAATTTATATAAGTATGCCTCTCAAAATTAAGGTGGTATACTGAGGAAGTTCCTCTCCCTCCTGATGTTAGGACTCCTCATCGCTGGTATTTTCGGAAATTTTCAGCAGGTGCACGCGCGTATCCTATGGAGCGGTGAAACAATTTATATAAGGTCCAATGGGGACATTGATTGGCGTCCATCGGGTGCATCTCCTCCTCCTATATCGACTCCTGACAGAGTTCATTACGATATAACTGGTGATATCACAACCACTGGATACGGGATTGTGGTGGAAAGAGACAACATAATCATCAATGGAAATGGCCACACGATTAAAGGGCCTGAAAATGTCGTAGGAATATATCTAGAGGGTAGAAATAATGTGACTGTGATGAGGACCACCATCAGAGAATACCATAGTGGCATCGGCCTCATAAGTTCCAGTGAAATTTCGATCCTGGGGAACCACTTAATAGAAAATAACTATGGAATTTTTATGGAAGTATCTTCTAACAACGTCATCTCTAATATAAGAATAGGTGTTATTACTACGGCAGAGAGCATCATAGAAAGCAGCCATGAGGAAGCAATCTACATCCATTCCTCCAGCGGAAATACGATCAAAGGAAGCATCATAGAAAGCAACTATAGGGGCATCCTCCTCTCCGGCTCCGACGGCAACATTATCAAATATAACACCTTAAGAAATAATGGTGAGAGAGGCATAATCGTCGGCGGTTCCGGAAATACCATCCAGGGAAATACGATAACAGCGAACGGTGCTGGCATTGATGTCCGCTCTCCTGGTAACACTTTCCTAGGAAACACAATAGAATCAAACAGGGACTATGGCATAAGGCTTTCCTCCTCCAATAGTAACACGATAGCCGGGAACACGATAAGGGGGAACGGATATGGTATCTACCTCACGGGCTCCAACGGAAATAATATTCACGAGAACAACATAACAAACAACGGTAATGGGGTCTACCTCTCCAGCTCCTCCGGAAACAGATTCTGGCTCAACAACTTCACCAACAACAACGTGCAAGTGTCCGCTACGATGGAGCAAAATTACTGGAACGCTAGCTATCCAACGGGAGGGAACTACTGGAGCGATTGCAGGGGAACTGATGCGAAGAAAGGTCCAAACCAGGATCAGAGTGGATCCGATGGTATCGTGGATACTCCATACAGTATCAATCCTAATAACATTGACTACCTGCCCCGCGGGCTCTACTTCCGCACTCCCATAACAGTTCCTCCCATGACCCCTCTGTTGCGGATCAAGGTGAGCATCTCAAGCCTCGGTGCCCCGGCTACAGCTCCACCTGGAATTAGGGTATCGGTCCCGATGACGATCCACTACGAGACCTTAGCACCCACGCACGTCCTCGCGAGGATAACCTCAGGCGCTACCGAGGTCTGGAGCTACGACTTCGGATCTAAGGATGGGACCGGTGATCTATCATATACAGCGACATTTAACGCTCCATCCTCCCCCGGCAGCTACACATATGAGATAAGGGCCTGCTATCAATCCGCGGGTAGGTGGGACATAATGGATAGGAAGACATTCCAGCTGCAGGTAATCTCACCTCCAACCTCCCAGGCCACCCAGACCCCAACTTCAACTACTCAAGTCCCGCCTCAAACATCCTCGACTACTCAAACCCAGCCCCCAACCTCAACTCAAACTCAATCTCCAGCTCCCTCACCTTCCCCGTCTCAGCTCCCGCTTTCACTCGACCTCACTGGGCTGCTCCTCATAGCAGTAGTGGTGATGGCCCTCATAATAGCGATCCTCCTGCTACGCATTAGGGCCAAGCCTCCGGCGTGAGCGGGCAGCTACCCTTTTCGTTATTTTTAATTGACGCCGAATTGAGTAATCTCTTAACTTTCACATCTCAATGAACTTCCGGGATCAGCCGGGCTCTCGTTTTGAATTCTTCCAGTATACGGACTGTAAAAATAGTGAATGAGGAGCCTGAAATTCACAATTTAACTATGTGAGGTTTTAGCACTGAATGATACTTACTATGGAGAGAAGCGAGGAGAAAGGTATTCACAGAAAAACGTATTCAATCCAAAGCATCTATTCTAATGAGTGCCCTTCCAGCTCCTCTAATGTCAGGCCCCTCTTCTCTCCCTCTTACCGAGCTCATCTCTGAAACACCAAATGCCTTCAAAGGGATCGATAATTACGACACGCAATCTGCTGAGTAGAGCATCATTCAATAGTATAAACTCCCTTTGGTAATGTAAGCATAGCCCCTTCACAGGCCCCTAAACACTGTCCTCAGCGAAGGTCTCAGTAGACATGTATTCCACGAGATCCTGAGCTGAGACATCTAAGTGATAATTAAGTGATTCTAGAGTTCTCCGAGCTTTCTCAATTTTACTCTCAATTTCCTCAAGCATAATCTCACCTCCAAAGTAACCAGCAGTGAGCTGTTCATCCACTGTTCGATTTAAAAATTAAATAAAATACTACCCTCAGTACTGTGCGATATCTAACACAATCTTAGGCGATTTTAAGCTTAAAATCTCTTGAGCATATTCTCCACGTAGAGCGTTGGAAAAGTTTTTATGTATGTCCGTATATACGTACATACGGGTATTTGGATGGCCAAGAAGAAGCTCACCCTGAGCGTTGAGGGTGACTTGCTGGATGAGGTTAAGGGAATTGCTGCCATCAGGGGCAGAAGCTTGAGCAGCATCATTGAGGAATATCTAGAATATCTGGTTTTCGAGAGATGGGCTGAAGCTCTTGGCAAGGAGCTGGGCCTTGGCGATCTCGAGCCCACAACAGAATCAGAGATCCCAGGAAGCAGGCCCAAAGGGCTGGATGCAGCTGCTGCTGTCAGGGAATCGAGGGAGAGGAGGGTGGAGAATATTGCAGGGAGCTAAAACCGAGAAGGTGCACTACTTGGACACAAGTGCCCTGGTGAAAAGATATGTGGAGGAGCCGGGCAGCAAAATCATTGATGAGATTTACAGGGATGCGTACAAGGGTGTTGGAAAGCTGGCTTTCTCCTGCTGGAACATTGCTGAGGCTGCAGTAGTTTTGGACAAGTACGAGAGGAAGCTGGGGCTTGATGCCAGAAAGCTGCTGAGGAACCTGCTTAGAGAATCCTCAACTCTCTCTAGGCTGCGCAGGCTTTTGGTTGTCAGCGTGAGCCCCTTAATCCTGCGGGCTTCCTTAAAGCTGGTGCTGAAACATCACATATATGCTGCAGATGCCCTTCAGCTGGTATCAGCCAAAAGCATTGATAACTGCACGTTCGTCACTGGAGACAAGGAGCTGGCAAGAGTGGCTAAAGCTGAGGGATTAAACACAGTGTACACAGGCTGAGTGAAAATTGAGAGGCATCAGCAATGTGAGATGCAGGAAAAGGACAGAGTCGAGGTTCTATTCATGCTTAAATGGGCTAAGTGTTGAATTGCCATCAGCAGACAGTTGCGGGACATAAACCTCTCTCAAGCACAAAGATAATATATGGGAGTAGCTTTACCTGTGGGATTCCTGAGGGTAAAAGTTGGGCTCTTCAACGCAGCGCAGCCGGATAAAGTAGTTGAAGTGGAGGCTTATACAGCGTGGTTAGATGCGATATATTGGAACAACTCGGCGTAAACTCATCGAGAGGAGGGGATTTAGAGCCTTCGGGAGATCCGTGGAGAGGGAAATCGGCGAGGTGGGGGTCGTGTTGATGGGCAGGAGACGTGTAGTTCCCGTGATATTTGGCGAGAAGGGCGATTCTGCCATACTCGGGGTCACAGCCTTGGAGATCTTTGGACTTGAAGTTGACTTAGTGCGTGGAGTCCTCAAAGAGGCTGAGCTGCTGCTTCTCTAAACTTTGGCTTAAATCTTACTTTGTATTTTTTTGTGTATAGTTGAGAGCAGTTCATGGCTTCCGCTGTGGTTTACAGATAGAGATGGAAGCATCACTGGAATAAAGGGCAGGATTATAGACACAAACATTTTGGTAAAGGGTGATAGGCTCTTCTTAATTGAAGTAAAGTCGAGAGCTGAGCTTGATCATGTTGATGTCCTTTATGGAAAGACGAGAGCTGTTGAGAAATATCTTAACAGAAATGTGGACAAGGTTTTTTGGTTGCCGTAAACGTTGATTGAGAGGCCTATGACAGGGCTGGACTGGGTATAGAGGTCATATGCGACAACATAATAAAAGCTTTTTATGAAAGGAAGTCCCTTTAAAACTGGGTTGATATCATAGAAGAGCTTGCCAGAGAAGTCTACAATCGGCTGAAGGAAGGAGATATCGATAGAGCCTTATCGCTGATCTCCGAATCCTTCATGAAAGAGAAGAACGCGCTGAACCTAACACCGACCCCTCTGCTCCTTTCCACAGGCAAGGAGCTGGGAAAAATGTTGATTAAAGATGAATGGGGCTTCAGCAGGCTGATGGATCTGTGGAAAAAGGGCGGAAGGGATGAGAAATTGATCGTTATCTTTGCCCTAAGGGAGCTGCTCAAAAAGGATTATGAAAGCTCGAAATCTTTTGTCATAAACGTAGTTGATGATATTCCGGACTGGGAGGTATGCGATCAGCTGGCAGTTAGAGTGGTGGCAAGCCTGGCTGTTAAGAACAGGGATGATATGTTCTTCCTGATGCATAATTGGGTAAAATCTGAGAACAAATGGGCTAGGAGGCTGGCAGCGGCAACTCTCACAGCTTACATAAGGAAGAGGAAGGAGGATTCAGGGATTTGCCTTCAGCTTCTGGATGAGATGATGGGGGAGGAGGATAAGGACGTGAAAAAGGCGATTGGATGGGCTCTGAGGGAGATCACCAAAAAGGATCCGGAAGCGGTTTTCAAGATCACCAAAAAGGATCCGGAAGCGGTTTTCAAATTCCTGCAGAAATGGGCTAAACAGGATAAAAATGCAAGATCGATAATAAGGGATGGAATGAAGAAGCTGCCGAAGGAGAGGCAGGATGAGATAAAGTCCCTCTGGTGAGCGAAATGGTCAATGAGATTCAGGTAAAATCTGTCTTAAATAAGCACAAGAGGAGGGATGATTGGTTTCTGGATGATTATTCAGTAAATCCGTATGAGGGATGCGCCTTTAACTGCATCTACTGTTACATAAGGGGGAGCAAGTACGGGGAGAACATGGAAAGAACTCTATCAGCTAAGGTAAATCTGCCGGAGGTACTGAGAAGGCAGCTCTCTGAGGGCTAGAAAAAGAGAATACGGAATAATATGCATTGCAACCTCGACAGAACCTTACATGCCCATAGAGGAGAAGCTGGGGCTGACGAGGAAAGCCCTTGAGATAATCCTCGGGTACAGGTTTCCGGTTCATATAGTTACGAAATCTAAGCTTGTGCTGAGGGATCTTGATATACTGAAGAAGATAGACGAAACAGCTATCCTGCCCGATGACCTAAAGAAGCTGAATCGTGGAGCAATGATAACATTCTCAATATCCACTCTCGATGAGAAGCTTGCAAGAGCTCTTGAGCCGGGGGCACCCGCACCGATGGAAAGGTTGGAGACCATGATGAGATGCAAGGAAGAGGGGTTCCTCACGGGAGTTTGTTATGCACCCACTTTGCCATTCATCTCCGACACGGAGGAAGAGATAGATAGAATGATAAAAGCTGCGAAGGATTATGGGGCAGATTATGCCTTCGTCGGCACCCTGACTTTATTTGGAGATGGGCCAGCTGATTGCAAGACGCTTTACTATAGATTTCTGGAGAGACATTTTCCCAATCTCATACCCAAATACAGGAGCCTGTTTAGAGCTTCCTTCAAACCTCCGAAGGAGTATGAAGATAAACTTGAGGAGAGGGCAACAAAAATTCGTGATAAGTATAATGTAAAACACAGAATTATATCATAAAATGGATTGAGAGTAAACATTAAAACTTTTTTGGAGAAATTTTAGCTCCTCTCTTCTCCAGTCCCCTCAGCCGTGAGTTCAGCCTGTTTCCTCAGCTCTTTAAATGGCTTATTTAGACTTAGAGTTCCCTCAAGCACTTCGAATGGATCTGAGGGCAGTGGAATTACCTTAAGATGATCACCTGCATTTAATATGAGGACCTTTCTCCCTATGCCTAGGGATTCCCTCATCTTCTTCGGCAGAATTAGCCTGCCCTTCCTGTCCAGCTCCACGATGCTCATTTTCTCACTCCCATTTTTAATCATTAAGTGGGATTTAAACTCTGTTATGCATCTTCATAATTGTACTCTCTGTAATCCTCCGGGGAAGCACCCTGATGGGGCGTTGTGATAAGCTCTACAATATTCCTTCTTCCTCCCCTGAGTTTAGATATGTACTCAAGAATTGCCTCTATAACGAGATCTCTCACAGCTTTTCTCTCCTCTGCAGCTCTCCTCTTTAACTCGAGATCCTCAGGGAGAACAAAACTCGTCTTTATGTTACCCACAATGAGTAAGTAAAGCAAACCGTATATAAGGCTTCCCTATACACAAAACTACGGGGCCTACGCATGACGGCATCGGGTTGAGGAAGATTCCCTACTTTGAAGTCATTGCAGCGATCTTGCTGGCCATTGAACTAATCAGGGGGTTAAATTGAGCAGGCTTCAGAATTTCCTATGAAAAGGTTGGTAAGCTGTGGAATAAAGTTTGAGATAATAAGGCCGAGCGGTCCAGTGAGAACTGTGAAGGTGACATCAGCTCTAACGGCCTTCCGGATTCATCGATAATAAAGCATCTTTGTGCCTGAGAAAGGGGAGCTGCTATAGTTCCGGGAGATAATAAAGTAGATCTGGGAAGCTGTGACGCTCAAGAAGATTGTGTCAAAAATGTATGCTTAGATCTCAATGCGATCTGAAATTGGATCAGGTCGCTTATACCAAACGGTCTTAAGATTAAGTATTTTGAAGTGAGGATCGTCCGTTATTATCGCTGCTTTATGTTGTTTAGCGACTGCTCCTATTATCACATCTGCTATTGGGATGTCCTTATGCCTAAGCGCCAATTCTCCGGCAGGAAAAGCGGTCTCCTCGTCAACTGAAAGTACTCCTGCTCCTCTAGCTGTCCATAGCTTGAGCTTTATTCTGGCTTGTTCTGCTCCCAGCCTTGTTCCAGCTACTCTCATAAACTCTGTAATGACTATAGAGGGGATTATCAGCTTCTCCTTTGATATCCTTGAGAGGAAATTTGCTATGCTTCTTCTCCCCTCATCAGAAGGGGGAAAAGTATGAGCTATCAAGAATCTTGTGTCCAATATCAACGCCATGCCTTTCTTTCCTTCTCCAACAGCTTGATAAGCCTCTTATATTCCTCCTCACCAACTGGATCTCCTGGTTCCGGAATTCCCGATTTCATAAGCGCTATCTTATCTCCTTCCAAAGAAGCACAGATGGTATCCCCCTCTCTTATGTTTAGGGCATCTCTATATTTTTTTAGGGATCGTTACTTGGCCCTTCCTGGTCACTCTTAGGATTTCCCCTGGCATAAGTAGTAATCCAGTACTACCTAATAAGTCTCTCTAATAGCAGAGGCCCAGCTCACTAAATATTTTGTATTCTTAGGAAAAGCGATCATAATCATGATCCTGTACCATTGTAAGCAAAAGAAAGCGAGGGCCTATGATCCAGACAGCGAGATACACTCACTCCCATTCATTACTGGGCTATCTCGATCTCACCTTTAGAAAGCTCCTGTTTATTTCGTAATGAGATTACGTGTAGGATCTTGCTGAGGATAAGATGAGGGAGATCGTGCCTCATGTAGGCTGTCACTATCTTCCTCTCGGCATTCCTAAGAATCTCACTTAAAGTAGACTTACTGATATTCAGTTCATCTGAGAGCTGATCCAAGGATATCTCATGGGGTTGGCCGTAATATCCTCTAAAATAAGCATAATATAAGACTTCCTGCTCTCTCGGTGTTAGCATGTATTCCATGATATCATCAGCTCTCCCAGAAATCAGCACCTCGAATAGATCATTCGGAATCTCTCTCTTACGATATATGAACTCGAAGAGCAAACCGAAAGGTGTCACGAGGATGGACTTTGGGACGACTCCGCTAGTACCGCATACCACGGGACAATTGACGCAAGCATTATGGGATAAATACAGGAGGACATTACCCCTGCTTCTGCAAAAAATCTCATTAACCATCCCATATTTCTGTAAAATTTTCATAAGATTATTTAAGAACTCCTTCTGCTTGAAGCTAATTCTAAGACAACACTCAACAGTTCTATCTGCACCTATTCTAACTCCTATGAACCTGCCGACGATCTCATCTCCGTTGAAAGAGCTCTTCGTGGATCTGATGGACTCCCTGAAAATATCGACTAGCGAGCATCTACCCCTATAGAGGGCATATGCTATATTGAACTGTCTGGGCATCCCCTAATGAGGGAAGGAGAAAATAAAAAGGTAGTCTGGGAGAAGCTAGTTACCGCGTACGCGCCTTTCTCATCAAATAGATCAAGATGATTCCTATTATGAAAAGTGTCACTATATTGAAGCCCTTTAACGGATGTCCCGCATAGTACATTGCTCCAATTCCTCCGGGAGCTCCTGGCGGTAAGCCAGTCCACCAAGCTAGGTACCTTCCTACCATGTTAAACATCGGGGCCATCGGTATCGTCACTAGGAGCATGTAGAGCAATCCCGGTCTCTTAATCCTCTCCAGTATCGCTGGACCTACTAAAGCCAGTGTTATGAGCCAGAGAGCCGCTACGTGACTCCAAGAATTGGGACTCAGATGAGCGTTCTCTAGACCTCTGGGTTGACCTGGAACAGGAGCAGTTCCTAGGAAGGTAGCGGGATAGGGGCCGGGGTACGGGGAGCCCTGTGGTTGTTTGAAAGTAACTGTGATATCCGGGTTAGTGTCCCAGACTAGAGAGATATAAGCCCCCTGAGCTGTAAGTATCAATAACATCGCAAAGACGAAGGCGAGCGATACTCTTATGGCCTGTATATACGGGAGCTCTCCAGCGGGTGATTTGGGCAGTAATCCTATCGCTGTTAGAAACGCTAATACCGGAAGTATGTAGTATACGCCTGCCGGTATGAGCCAGACCGCAACGTGGATTCCCGCTAAGTTAAACGCTAATAGACCCAAGAACACCAGGGGCAAGGCTACCTCCATGATCCTAATGGCCACTTTGAACACATTCTCAGCGACATTCAGAACTCTCATCGCTAGCAGAGCTATTATAGAGCTGAGGCTTATTATAACAGTGTGGTCATGTAATTGAACTAAAGCTGCCGGTTTGATCGGCAAGTGCTGAGCTTTAAAGATCGCTGCTATTAAGAAGCCCGCTATGACACCAACTAATATTAAGAGTGTTGGCACCAAGAAAACACGCCTATCGACCTCGACTGGCGATATCATATCGTATTTTCCGGGTTTAGCTTCTTCACTCGTTATGAATGGGATCTTAAATCCAGAGGCCGTGAGCGCTACTCCCAGTAAAGCTATGAAGAGTGATATCTCGAAAACGGGCATGATGTACATAGCGGATTCCACATGGAGACCGTAAGTAACATATTGGCCCAAAAATAGCCATGCCCCAGGGCATATGAAAGCGGTGACGAGCACAAACTTTCTAAACCAGCTTGCTAAGGGCAGACCCGGAAGGAGAATAGCGGCTAGTAGTATGGGCACTGACCACCAAGCAGCGTGAGCGTGACCGACCTTTATCCACTCTGGTACTGCCTGCTTATAAGCAATGTAGCCCCAGACGCCGACCATCCCTGTGAAAGTTCCCGCAGCTATGGATATGAGGGAAGCCACGAACAAGGGGATATTGAGGCCCAGCTTTACAGAGCTCACGTGAGATCACCACAATAATAAGTCGATAAGTTTATCTAAAAGCTTATCCCGTACATGTCCGGGTTGGTATCTAGATTTTATTTTATGAATTTTATTTAATTTTTATCGAGGGCATGTATGAGGTAGGAGGGTCGGGCATCACAAGCCCCAGTTCCTGATGCTTACCTGGAAATTCTCACTAGTTCAGCTGTCCTCAGAATGTATACAGTGTGTCAAAATTCCCGCAATAAGAAGGTCCGAGTTATTTTAGTTGTTATAATAGCTCAGCGACCTCCCTTGGATCCTTCCTCTTTATACCAGGTATTCTCCCGTAGATCGAATCCGTCGATATTACAGTTCTATCCGGATCGGAGAGGAGAGCTGTAGCTGCATAATATGCATCGAATATTGAGCTCAGATTGTACTCTAGCATCAAAGTCATTGCTGTCAGAGAGATCTCAACAGTTGCTGGAATCCAATCCATGTTTATGCTTATGAGGGCAGCTACCTTGCTAAGCAGGGTTTCCATATCGATGCCGAGTTTAATGGACATATAATAAAGCTCATGAATGACCTCACAGCTCGCACAGAGCTTTATCCTCCCGCTATCTGCTGCTCTTAGTATCATCTGCGTAAGGTTTAGCTAGCCCCTCTCCTTCACATGAGCTAAAAATCAGCCTCCACGGGCAAAATTCCTCCTTAGCTTCATCTCAGCCTCCTCAATTGCATAAGACTCAGCCAGAGCTCTTAGCTCCTTTTTGTCCTTCTCAGTTTTTAGCCATGAGGAGCTGGCCTCAACAGGTTTCGGGGGTATTTTTATCAGTACAATCCTTCTTCCAGCCGGTATAACCAGAATCCTATCCCCGGGGGATACGACATCCTTCGGCAGCTTTATCCTCCTCCTATCATCCGCCTTAACCACATATGCTATCTTTTATCCCCTAATTGCTCTTTTTTCCCAAAATATAAATATATTCACAGTAAAGGAAAGGCTTCGCATGTAGGTTTATTTAAAAGAAGGGAGAACTTAAGTTAGTAAATTGCTGAATGAGAAGTCCTCTCATCCCCTATATAGTAAAAGCTTTTCATTAACTGGAGGCTTCCTTTTTGGCGGACATTATCAGGAGGATACTCCTTGCGCTCGCAATTCTGAGCATGCTTCTGCCGTTTATAGCAGAGCTCCGAGCCATCAACTGTTTCTGGAAGCTTCGAGATAACGGATCTGGTTATCCTCGCTTTAAGATCTCATTTAGGACACAGCTATCCTATAACGTTCCTCCTAACAGAGGGGGGGAGGATTTTGGACATAAATATTGCCAATAAGCTGGGAGATGTGGCTTATCTTCATCTCACTCGAGGGAAGCCCCTCGCCGACATAGTAAGACATGTGTGATAAAGCTCTTTACAAGGATGAGGAGCTTTACAGCAATAACTTTGATGTTAGGGGAGGAGCAGACCTTAAAATAAAGGACGTCTCTTTTAACGCCTCCTATTCCTCGCTTGATCTGGAAGAGCTCACTCTAGAGGTAAGGAATGAGGGAAATGCTCCCCTTATATCTGATTCCGGGGGATATGAAGTTATATCTTGATTCAAGGAGATCCTTCTCTCCTAATTAACTGTGATGTCGGTGCTTGGCATCAGACCTGAGGATAGAGGTATACGACGTGAAGGAGCTCAGGGAGGAGAGGAGGATTAAATGACAATTCTCGATACTAGTATTGCTATTGACAGGATAAGATCAAGAAAACCCATTGATGAGGATATAAAGGCTGTTACATTCATCGAATATCCAAGGAGTCTATCACAACCACTTTATGGGAAGTGATATTTCCAGTTAAGGTGAATGCCGGAAAAAGCCAGCTTGAGTCCTTCCTCAGGGGGCTTAATGAGGCTCTTCCGGGACTTCCCAGCGAGAAATTCTTGCATTTAATTTGAAAAATCCTCAAGATCAGGTCCGCGGCTTCACTAAGGAATCTTAAGAAGAGATCCATGCTATTTTAATCTCTTAAGGCATCTGATAGGTTTCGAGAAGCCTTTTCACTATATTATGAACGTAACCTGCTTGGCTCAATGCTTCTTCAGCATCCTCCTCGTAGTAGAGCTCATCCGGAGGTGTTCCACTCTCCTCATCTCCATACATAGAGGGCTCCCTCTCCCTTCTGAGCTTCCTGGATGCTATTGAGAGCTTCTTTATCTCCTTCTGAAACCACTCTGGGAACCTGCCCGATTCCCTTCTCAACACGGGTCCGACATCATGCCACTTGGGAGGCTCAACCCCTACGATCCTGAGGGCGGCCTTCAGTAATAGTTCTACAGCTTCTTGGCATTGCCTCACTACATAAGGGTAGTTCCCCTCCTCAAATGCCTCTCTAGCGTGCCTCAACCTCTCCTCGGCCTGCTTAACATATGACTTGGCCATCTCAACGTTGTTCAAATCTCTATAACCTCCCCGAACTTATAATCCCTCTTTAACCTCCAGTACCACTTCTTCCCCAGCCTAACTCTCTCAGCTCCCAGTTCTTCAAGCCTTTTCCTCAATTTCTCGAGTATTCCCGAGAAGAAGCCGTCCCTATCGAAGAGTATTACGGCATCCTCAACCATATCCAGATAGAGGGGCCTCATCCTCGAGGCCTCCTCAGGGGTCATGAGGATGGGGGAGAAGTCAATTCTATATCCCTTAGCCTCAATCTCCTCTATATCCAGGCTTTTTTCGAATTCGATGAAGAGATCTTGCCTTTTCAATCTCCTCTTCGGGAGATCTTTGGCTATTATCAGCAGGTCTATATCGCTATCCTCCCTCGCCTCACCCCTGGCCACGGAACCGTAGACAACGACAGATATCAGGTTTTCTCCCAGATTTTCCAGCAGGATAGAAGTAAGCTTCCTGAGCAAGCTCAAATATGGTTCCTTTATCCTCCGCTCTTGCTCAGCTTTCATGGGAATCCTGATAAATATCTAGAGGAGCTTAAAAGCTTAGCCTCATCTCTTTTAGCTTTAAGGAGGGGAGCAGTCCTCCAGCTCATACCTCGGTCTAGGTACATTTGCAATTTAAAAATGGGAAAAATTTAAATTTACGATAAGAATTGAGCTTTTAATGACCAAAAAGCAGAGAATTCACCTGGATGCCTCCGCATTGCTCAGCTGTATTCTCGCAAAATCCCATAATAAACTTCAAAGAAAGACTGATAAAGATGAAGTAAATTATGGAAATAAACTTCTTTATAAGCTGAAAAATGAGAAAGAGAAAAATTCGGAGATAGAAGTGGTGATATCCTCCGAAGCACTGGGAGAGATCTTATCTAAGTTACTGGAGAATAACAGGGATGATAAACAGGGTTTTGTTGAGTGCATGAGTGCTCTATGGGATATCTTCCAAGAACTGGGCCCTGACTACGCACCAGCGAGAAAGGAGGCGAATGAAATTGCAATAAAGATAGCTGAAAAAGATGATCGGATAAGTTTCTCGGATTGCCAGATAGCAGCATGCGCTCTTTCTGATAGCGACTCCGTTGCGCTTGTGACAACAGATAAAGATCTCATAGAATCTAAGGTGCTCACGGAAATCGATAAAGAGCTGAGGGAGAAAGAGAAGAGGAGAGGAAAGTTAAATATAACGGAATATTCAGATTAACCCAGCATTATCTAGATCCCTCACTATCTCCTCTATCCTTTCCTTTGATATCCACGGCTTCAGCTCACTAGTTCTCTCGATGGCCCAACTCAAATCGCTGGTATCCTCGTAGATCATCAATATTGTTGCTGCTACCTCAAGCCAAGCCCCATCCTTCCCCCTCACTAACTCGAGAAATCCCTTCCTATCGAAGCTATCCAGGATATCAGCTCCCCTCTCCGGTAGATTGTAGTAATCTTGGGCTAGATCGGGTGAATAGGGACCTCTGATGTACATGGAGAATTTATAACCTAGGTCGAGGCCGAACTTCCTAGCTAGGAACACATATTTCTGCAACTTTAATCTCGAATCGAAATCCTCAAGATCGAACCTAAATCCGGCCTCGCTGAGGAACTTCACGAAGGAGCTGAGTATTTCAGCTCTCCTCACTGGATTGAGAGTTGAGGATAGCATCTCGTATTAGATTGTCATCTTCATATAAAATTTAATGTCCTCCAAATGGGATTCATTACCGCTCAGGTATTCTTATTCTCAGCCCTTTAACCTGGAATCCTGATGAAATCGGGAGGTGTTTAAAAATAGTCTGTATGCGTGCTACGAGGGTCCCTCTCCACCTATTAGGGAGATGCGTGGGGCCTCAATTGCATCTGAGGAGTTCTCCTGAGAGGCCTTGGATAGCTTTTAACTCCCCATAATATTTTACCTCCTGGTAGCGTTTATCTGAAGCTCCTCATACAATAGAATTCACTGATATAGCACCTCCTCAGGGCTGTATCATTTATTTAATGTTTCATGAACATACTCAATTTCGTGGACATTACTTTCACATACTCTGATAGGAAATTTTTTAAATCACTCCTTCCATCTATCCTGATGGCTCTATCCGCCGAGGAGAAGAGGAGGTTCCTGAGATCGCTGGACGAGGACATAGAGTTCAGATATGCTGTAGCTGGCTACCTGGGAATTTCTGAGATATTGAAGAGGCTCGATTCGTTGGAGGAGAGTATGTTAA
>Ga0080004_1120315_pt1 | contig 26581 bp, 30 predicted proteins | sample WasSprMetagenome_FD_69207 | JGI IMG/M metagenome (GOLD analysis project Ga0080004, IMG submission 69207) | Sulfidic aquatic microbial communities from Washburn Spring, Yellowstone National Park, USA - WS (SPADES assembly) (version 2) | ecosystem: Environmental > Aquatic > Thermal springs > Hot... | reverse complement strand
TCCAATTTTTGTTAAAAATCCTGTAATTGTGGGGTAGTCTTTGGCTTCTACGTTTGGAGGATTAACTTCAACTTCGCCCTTTTCGCCTATGTGTAACTCTACTTTACCAAAGCGGTCTTCTTTAGTGTATCCGTGACTGAAACGCACCATTTGGTCCACTCTTATTTTGCTGGGGTCTGCAAAAGCCACTTTATCGTTCCATAGGACAACCCGCAAAATGCCGCTTTTGTCAGCGATGAGCAAGCTTGCAACTCTTACTCCTTTACTCTTTTCGTAAACTTTAGCTGGAAAAACTGCCATGACTCTCCCAGCAACGGTAACGTCGCTTAGACCTGGAACAAGACGCCCTATCAAAAGCTTTGGTTTTGCTGCTTCGCTGGTAATTTCCACGCCTAGCCCCGCAGCAATCATCTGCAAAAGAATTTCGTCGGAAATGTAGCCTCCAGTTTTCCTTTTCTCGCTTTCCAGACTTTTCATTACATCGTCTACTGAAAGCTCTGGGTGTTTCGAAAGTATCTTCCTGATTATTTCTTCAACTGTAGCCATTTCTGTTTTAACGCCACCAGAAACAAGGAAAACATCATGTAGGTTTTAGCTTTTCCGCATAAATCGTCACATATGAGACATTAAAGCGCGCAAAGAAGATATTTTTAACTAGATACCTGTAAACAATCTTTTATTGAACGTTTGCAAAAATGAAAGGGGGGAACCGTCATAAAAATCAGTAAACGTAAAGCTCTCTTTTTGGCTTTTTGTATAATCGCTTTGTGCAGTCTATTGGCAGTACAGTTACTGCTGCATCCTAAGCCGGATTTGTCGCGTGCGGTTGCGAAAGCGATAGACTTCTTTAAGGATTCGCACGAACCTTACGCCCTGCTGTGGCTCGATGTAATATATCGACGTTTTGGGATTGCAGAGTTCGCTGATGCCTTGCAGCGCTATGACCAAGTGCTGGCCGAGCGACCGGAGCAGGCGCCTCTGCTTCGCGTGTTTCGCCGCATCGCCGATCACGACAACCCACTGCAGGCTGAGGACTTGCAGAAGGTGACGAACGAACTTGACCTTATCACAGTCCCAGCACTCTATTGTGATCGGCTGGGACTGCCAGACGATTACCCAGCTAAGCTTGAGAAAGCGGTAAGTCGCGGGGGATACATGCTGACACATGTGCTGCTGGCGTTAATCTGGATTCACGAAAACGGTTGTGAGTTGCAACTGCCCGAAAGTTTCATTGAAGAGGTATACCACGCCAACGCTGCACTGATAAACGACGATCCTGTTGTGGACGATCTCGAGCTTGAGGCTGCGGCTTTTCTCTACTTGGCAGGGCAAGGCGCACTGGTAGACAATGCCTTTATCGAGCGTGTCATCGCGGTTCAAAATGATGACGGGGGCTGGAGGTATTCCAGCGACGTTCCTGGCGAATCGAACTGGCACCCTACAATCTTGGGACTCTTGCTATTGTTGCACGTAAAATTTCCCTCCGACTCTTATCCGCCGATGCTTGCCCATGCGTTGCCGTGAGAGATATCGTTGATGTAGCCTTTTAATAATGCCATGTTTGTCAGATTGGCTGGATCATATCGTGGCAGTGGTTGGCGTTTAATATTAAGGCATTTATATGAACGCTACAGCCAATATCAGGAGTGGCGGAACTATAAGCATTCCAAATAGGATTGTTGTTAGCTTCATAATTCGTAGGGCTTGATGGATGTGGTTTGGCATAGGGTCGTTGCTGCCTTCATCGCCTAAAATGTAAAAGTCGGGTTTTTCTAATCTCACGTTCAAGGCACCAGCCATTGTTGCCATAGGCCATCCGGCGTTCAAGCTTTCAGTTTTTCCTTTATCGCTTTTCAGGGTCCTCCAAGCTTTTCTCCAATTTTTTTGAACTATCCACGCTGCGATTATCATGAGAAAAGCTGTGAGGCGGGCTGGGATATAGTTGGCTATGGTGTCCATTTTGGCTGAAAACCAGCCAATGTTGGCGTGTTCAGGGTCTTTGTATCCAACCATGGAGTCAAGGGTGTTTATGGCGCGGAAGGCTATGGCGCCTGGCACTCCGAAGAGGGCGAAGTAGAATAGTGCTGAGGTTACGCCATCGACTGTTCCCTCTGCTATGGATTCCACCGCGGCGGAAATCACCTGTTTTTCACTGAGTCTTTCCGGATTACGACGGACAATGTAGGGTAATAAAAGCTTCGCTTCGCTGGTTTCGCCTTTCTCCACGGCTTTTGCTATTGGAAGAGTGTAATGCTCCATATATTTCACTGCGAAAGTAGGCTTCAGAATTATGGCAGCCACAATTATGTAGGCTACTAAGCCTAGGCGCTGTTGGATTAGGGCAAGCAGTAGATAAGCTGGAAGAGCGAAAACTATTATTGTGGATAAGCATAAAAGTGCTCCTTTAATTTTTTCGATTTTTGGGTTTCTGCTTTTAAGTTTAGGCTTAAGAAAAGCAATAAATTTGCCCATCCACACGGTTGGGTGAACCTTGTCTGGCGGGTCTCCAAAGAGGAAGTCTATAAACAAAGCCAAGGCAAGGACGAGCATGGGCACAGTGTAGGAAGGAAAGGGAAGCATGCTGGGCTCCTCAATAATGTTTAAGCTCCAAATTTCTCTGTTCTTCCCGTCAGGTTTAGCAATATGGGCAGGACATGTTTGCCTTTTATATGACCTAATCCGCCTTTGTATGCTTCTCTTTCACTGTAATGTGAAACCCCATCTTTTACAACTTCGGTGCTTGCTATCGTAATTGGCGTAGGGTCTGCCGTATGCATCCTAAGCTTTGTGGAAGTTGTATGGTCGGCAAGCAAGGCAACACAAGTTTCCTCTAAGTTGATGTGCCCAAGAACTTTGCCAACCATGGCGTCAATCTTCCTTATAATTGTAATCTTTCCGTTTACGTCGCCGTCGTGGCTTGCCTCATCTGGTCCTTCCACATGCACCATAACGAAGTCATGATTTTCCAAGGCCTTTAAGGCAGCATCAGCCTTAGCCAGAGTGTCAGTGTTAATGTCTCCTGTAGCCCCTGAAACACCAATTATGCTCATTCCGGCAAGCTTGCACATGCCCTTAATAAGACTTACAGCGGCTACGCATGCTCCCTTCAGCCCATATTTCTCGTTTAAAGGTTTCAAATGGGGCTTTTTACCCCCACCCCATGGAATCAAAACATTGGCAGGTGGAAGCCTTTCCTTCTCCCTTTTCCTATTGATGGGGTGGCTTCTCAAAATACGATGAGTTTCCCTTACGAACTCGTTTAAGGCGATTGCGGTTTTCTTCGCCTCCGGTGAATTGTTTGTCGGCCTAATAGAATCTGCTGGCAAACCTATTTTAGGCATAGATGCATCCACATTTAGGCACAAGCCTTCCCCGCGGAGGACCATTGCCCCTTTAAACCCAAGGGTATGCCTAAAAATTACTTGGGTGTCAGACGCTTTTTTGAGGTGTAAATTTTGCAGCTCTTTTTCAAGTTCGGCAGCCACCTCATCACTGATTCTTCCAGCTCTCTCATCAACTACGACGAAATCATTGTTGACTGTGGCAAAGTTGCATCTGAAAGCTAAATCCTCATCTTCCAGCTCTATCCCAGCGCCAGCAGCCTCAAAACCACCCCTGCCCGAATAAATACTGTAAGGGTTATACCCCAATAAGGCCAAGTTTGCGACGTCGCTTCCAGGAACTATGCCAGGCGCCACCGCATATAAAAGTCCAGAAATTCCCTTTGAGGCTAGCGCATTCATGTTCCTTGTTTCTGCCGCTTCCAAAGGCGTCAAATAATTAAGCTCCTTTAAAGGCCTATCAGCCATCCCGTCGCCAACTATGAGGAGAATTTTCATAGTCTATCTACATGTTGGATGGATAAACCATACATATAAGCCTTAGGTAAGCCATAAGCAACAAACACTTACGAGTCCCAATAGATGGCGAGTGCGTTTAAAGCTTCTTTAAAAGTGTAGCGTTTTGGGGTGACATCCACTTTTAGTCCCATTTCATTAAGGGTTTTGGCGGTCGTCGGGCCTATAGCAACTATGGTTAGGCGTTTCAGCATTTCCCTTAGTTTCGCTGTAGGGATTTTCTCCGTGAAAATTTGGAACATGTTTTTAACGCTTTGGGAGCTGCCGAAAACTATGGCGTCGATTTTTCCAGCAGCCAAATCTTCAATGAATTTGCTTACCAAATTGGCGTTTTTTGGGGTTTGCTGTTCATAAACGTAGATTTCCCTAATTTTTCCGCCCATTTCCTCAAGTTTCATTTTCAAAGTGGGGCTGGCTCCTCTGGCCCGAGGAATAAATATAGTTTTGCCTAAAACGCCAAGGTTTTGAAGGGTTTTGGCTACACCTTCTGAACTGTACTCTTCCGGCAATACTTTAACACTAAATTGGCGGTTTTCCAGCTCCTTAGCCGTTCTTGGACCTACAGCGACAATCGTGGTTTTTTCTAAGCCTTTGCTAAGAATGTTTTTTAGGCCTAAGCTTTTAGCTGCTTCAAAAAGGTACTTTAAAGCATTAACGCTCATGAAAATGGTATAGTCGACTTTTCCCTCTTTGAGCTCTTTGATGAAGTCTTTTACTTGGGATAAGTCGCTGGGTATTTTGAACTCTAAGGTTGGAATAATGTAGGGTTTTCCTCCCATCTGCTCGATTAGTGCTGCGGTTTCTTGGGCTTGTTGCTTGGCTCTTGTTATGGCGACGGTTTTTCCCTTCAGCGTAGGGGTTTTTTGAACCATGAAAGTTTCCTTCCTAGGTTGGCAACTTCTCCAACAACAATCACCGCTGGAGGCTTAAACTTCTTTGCATATGCTTCATCTGCGATTTTGGATAACTTTCCAATGAGAACCCTCTGCTTCTTCAAGGTTCCCCATTCGATTACCGCTGCTGGTGTGTCTGGGCTTAAGCCTCCCCTCATCAATGTTTCAGAAATATTTTGTAGAGGTTCTAAACCCATAAGAATCACAAGGGTGTCCACGGCGCCGGCAAGCTTCTCCCACTGGACTGGTTTACCCGCATCTTCGGCTTGGCTTCCAGTCACTATGGCAATGGATGAAGCGTAAACTCTGTGGGTTAGCGGTATACCCGCATAGGCTGGAGCCGCCAAAGCGGATGAAACTCCTGGAACCACCTCGAAATTTATGCCCTTCTCGGCTAAAGCCTCAGCTTCTTCGCCTCCTCTTCCAAAAAGAAACGGGTCGCCGCCCTTCAACCTGACAACCGTTTTTCCTTCAAGGGCTGCCTTAATCATTAACTCGTTAATTTTCTCTTGAGTGTAGGAGTGTTTTCCACGAGCTTTTCCCACATAAATTTTCTCTGCTTTTTCAGAGGCAAATTCGAGAATCACCTTGTTCACTAGCCTATCATAAATTATAACGTCGGCAGCTTTCAAGACCTCAAAGGCCTTTAAAGTTAGAAGTTTAGGATCCCCAGGCCCGGCTCCAACTAGGAAAACTCTACCGCAGCCCATATTTTTGCCTCCACTCAGCCGCAAAATCTTCTGCTCCTTGACTTAGGAGGTTTTGGGCAACCCTGTCTCCTAAAGCTTGTGCTTCTTCTATGCTGCCTTGGGCGAAGGCTGAAATCTTTTTAAAACCGTCTAAGGAGAAAATGCACCCGTAAAGGGATAAACGGTTCTCTTTTACTTGTCCAATAGCTCCTATTGGGAAGTGGCAGCCTCCTTTTAAATAGGCTATGAGGCTTCTTTCAGCCGTAACCTCAGCCCTTGTAGGGAAATCATCAATAGCTTTGAGGATTTCTGAGAGGTCGCTTCTGTCCTTTTTTGCGACGACAGCCAGCGCTCCCTGTCCAGCGGCTGGCGTAAAAACTTCCGGCGTAAAAACTTCAGATATTAGGTTTCCCAAGCCCATTCTTTCAAGTCCCGCCTGGGCAACAATTATCCCATGAAACTCGCCCTTCTTCACCTTCTGCACCCTAGTATCAATATTGCCTCTTACGGGTTTAACTTCTAAATCTGGGCGCAGAAACTTGATTTGAGCCATCCTTCGCAGACTGCTTGTACCTATAACCGCGCCTTTTGGCAGCTCAGCAAAGGCTAAATTTCTGGTTGAAACTAGCGCCTCGTTAGGCTGATCCCTTTTAGGTATGGCTGCCAACACAAGGTCTTCTTGATGTTCGTAGACGGGAACATCTTTTAGGCTATGCACTGCAAAGTCTATTTCACCCTTCATTATAGCTTGATCTATTTCCTTCTCGAAGATGCCTTTGCTTTCAATGGCGAAGAGGGGCTTGTGCCTATCCACATCTCCAGTGGTCTTAATTATTTTAATTTTGAATTCCAGCTTTGAATTTACTGATTTAAGGTTTTGAATAACCATTTCAGTCTGTAAAATAGCAAGTTTGCTGCCTCTTGTGCCAACCCTTAAAATCATAGGGATTACCCGCTTTCTTCTGCCACCGTTTTCAAAGCATAATCAAGAGCCGTGAGTGTGGCGTTTATGTCTTCCTCTGAATGCGCTGTGGATAGGAAGCATGTTTCAAACTGGGATGGCGGTATGAAAACGCCTTGCTTAAGGAGACTCTTAAAGCAAACGTTGAACTTTTGGATTTCAGACGTTTTAACTGTAGCATAATCAGTAACTGGGGTTGCCGTGAAGAATATTTGGAACATGGAGGCTAAACCGTTTACTTGGGCTTTCAAGCCGTAATCTAAAACTAAATCCTTGAGGGCTTTTACAAGTCTTTCACAGTTTCTTTCAAGTTTCGGATAAACCCTTTCACGTTCTTTAGAGAGTAGTTTCAGAACTGAGTAGCCAGCTGCCACTGAAACAGGGTTGCCGCTAAAAGTTCCAGCTTGATAAACTTTTCCAATAGGCGTCAAGTTCTCCATAATTTCCTTTTTGCCGCCGAAAACCGCTATGGGGAAGCCTCCGCCAAGAACCTTGCCCAAAGTCGCCATGTCAGGCTTAACGCGGTAGTATTCTTGAGCCCCTCCCAAAGCAATTCGAAAGCCCGTAACCACCTCGTCTAAAATCAAAACTATACCATACTCCTCAGTTTTCTTTCTCAAAAAAGTCAAATATCCATTCCTAGGCAGAATTAAGCCTGAATTTGCAACTACCGGTTCAAGGATTAATGCGGCTATTTCGTTTCCTTCCCGTTTCAGGGTTTCTTCTAAAGCTTCAAAGTTGTTGTAAGGCAAAACAATGGTGTTGCTTGCTGTTTCTTCAGGAACCCCTAAGGAGCTTGGGGTTCCAAACCATGCGGCGCCTGAACCAGCTTTTACAAGCACACTGTCATGTGAACCGTGGAAGCATCCTTCAAATTTGATTATCTTTTTTCTTCCAGTGAAACCTCTTGCAAGTCTTATTGCATGCATTGTGGCTTCAGTGCCTGAATTTACAAGCCTCAACATTTCCATGCTTGGATAAATCTGGTGTATAAGCTCAGCAAATTTGACTTCCAATTCTGTAGGGGCGCCGTAAACCGTTCCTTTATTCAGTTGTTCATGTACAGCTTTTAGAACTTCCGCATGACAGTGGCCTAATATCAGCGCCCCATAAGACATGCAGTAGTCTATGTAGGTGTCTCCGTCAACGCTGAAAAGTTTTGAACCTTGCGCTTTCTCAACAAAGAATGGGTAAGGCTCAAAGGCTCTCACCGGACTGTTGACTCCGCCAGGCAAGAGTGTTTTGGCTTTTTCGAAAAGCTCTTTGGATTTAAACTTGCCTAAATCTGGTTCAGCCAAGGGGCAACCTCCTTAGCAAAGTATGTTATAATTATGTCGGCGCCTGCCCTTTTAATTCCAGTCAATATTTCAAAAATGGCTGCTTTCTCATCTATCCAGCCGAGTTTGGCAGCTGCTTTAACCATGGCGTATTCTCCACTCACGTTGTAGGCTGCTATGGGAACTGTGAACCTTGACTTGGCAAGATGAATTATGTCCAAATAAGCCAAAGCGGGCTTAACCATAACAATGTCAGCGCCCTCAATTATGTCCAACTCGATTTCCCTTAAGGCTTCGTTTTGGCTTCCATAACTCATCTGATAACTTTTCCTATCTCCAAACTTGGGTTTGGACTCAGCAGCCTCCCTGAAGGGGCCGTAGAAGCATGAAGCGTATTTTGCTGAATAAGCCATTATGGCCACGTCCTTAAATCCAGCGTCGTCTAAGGCGCTTCTAATATGTTTGACTTGGCCGTCCATCATGCTTGAGGGCGCCACAATGTCAGCGCCAGCTTGGGCGTGGCTTACAGCCACCTTTCCAAGAACTTCAAGGGTTGAATCGTTATCAACCTTGCCATCTTTCACTATGCCGCAGTGGCCGTTATTTGTGTATTCGCAGAGGCAGACGTCTGTTATAACCACTATGTCGTCGTCAAATTCTTCTTTCAAAAGTTTAACAGTCTTCTGTATTACCCCTTCTTCGGCGAAGGCTGCAGACCCTACATCATCTTTTTTTGAGGGCACACCGAACAAAAGCACTGCTTTAATGCCATTGTCAAGGGTTTTTCTAGCTTCATTCACCACTTCTTGAAGGGGCAGGCGGAAACATCCGGGCATAGAGTTTATGGGAACGGGCTTCTTTGCATTTTCATCTACAAAGATGGGATATACGAGGTCGCTTGGGTGGATTCCGGCTTTAAACATCATACTTCGCAATGCTGAAGTTCTTCGTAATCTTCTCATTCTAACGTGTGGAAACTCGGGCAAGGCGCATCTTCCTCCTAAACTTTTAATATTTCAGCGGAATCTGCGCAATTCCCGCATATTTTATGTTCTTCAACAATTTTAACAGCCTCTTCCAGCGCTTCGTCAAATTTCTTCTCCTTTAAAATCCTTGAAATGCGCTCATTCCTTAATATTTTGTAAAGTATTTTCCTACGGACTTTCTGATCTGAAACCTTCTTTTTAAGAATCTCCCTAACATAGTATTGCAGTCTAATTTGGAGCAAATCTTCTTCCGTTATCATTTTTTCTATTTTCCGCCTCAAAATTCCAGCCATGGCTGGGCTTTTACCACTTGTTGAGATTGCCACCTTAACTTCGCCTATTTCAGCTAAAGCTGGAAGTGTGAAGTCGCTGATTTTTGGGTTGTCTATGGCGTAGGCCATGCATCCTAGAGATTTAGCTCTAACAGCCAGTTCTGTGTTAAGCTTGTGATCATCTGTGGCAGCGATCACTAGATCTGGTTTAGGTTTTAGACTTTTTATGAACTTTTCAGTGTCTTTAACTTCGGCCTTTACCAATTCAATTTTCTTCATTTTGTAAAGTTTCTTCATCTCATCTGAGAAAGTTCTGCTTACAACTTGAATTTTTGGTTGAGCATCTATGAACCTTAAAACTTTTCGGTAGCTTGTCGCCCCACCGCCCACCACAAGGATGTGCTTTCCAGAAAAATTAAAGTCTATGAGCAAACCTTTCACCTTCAAATGTTAAATCGGTTGGAAGCGTGGAACTTGAAAGCAGCAGCCTTTTGAACTTTTCCAAAAAATTCTTGAAGTTGACTTCTACCTTCTTTGGAGGCTTAGCCAATTCTACAAGCCTATCTAAATTTAGAAAATGCTCCGCAGCATCCATAGCCTTAGCCCCGAAATCCTCATACCTTATTTCAACTTCAGGAATCATGCCCCGCTCTTCCAACTCCATTCGGGGAATCATAGCAAGCAACTCCACACCATGCGCCTTAAACGCTTTCTTAATGAAAAGTTTAACCTCTTCAGTCATATAGCTTAACCTCACCTTGTTCAAAACCACCCCAACAACGTCTACTCCGAGGCTTCTCAGAAAATCCACATGATGAACAGCATCGGTTAATGCTCCTTCTATGCCGCTTTTTTCACAACCCACAACAAGCACTGTAGGCGTGCCTAAGGCTAGAGCCACTTCAACCGTTGAGAAGGGATGTTCAACATCCTCGTTTAACAATCCAGTTAAATATCCCATGGCGCCTTCAACCAAAATTAACTCATAGTCTCGGCTTGACTCCTCCACTACTTCGTCTAGAGGTTTCCAGCCGCTGTCCCCAATCTTTATAGACGAATACTTCCGCATAGGTTCCTTAATCAAGTAGAAAGAAGGCACAATGTCACGTATGTCTCCACCAACTTTTAATACGCCAACATTGAAGCCTCTCCTTTTCAAAGCGCCAGCCACACCCGCAAGAATAAAGGTTTTTCCAGCGCCACTTTCAGTGGCTGTTAAAAGGAGAAAGGCTGAAGCCTTCTCTTTTTGAACCTTGTTTTGAGAGTTCAAACCTGTTGAAACGCCGACTTCATTTTTCAATTTAGCTTTTAAAGTCATGTTGGTTTTCCTAATTTCTTCAAATTCTTCAGAGCTTATGCCAAGCGACTTTGTTATGCCATTTATTATAGAAGGGTTTTCGTCTAACAATGCATGCATCAACACTCCGACGATGTTGCCTTCCTTGTTGGCGACTCCGGAAACTATGTCTTGGGGATTATTACGATAGTTCACTCTTTTGACATGGGAAACGAGTATTGGTTTAGCATCTCGGTTAAGGGTTATCTTTCCGTATGTGTGACAGTGGAAACCCGTGACTTCTTGGCCCAGCTCTTCTGCTATGAAACTTTGCCCCACTATAGTGGCTTTAACACGGTCTGTGCATATCATGGGAGTAAAATTCACATCCAGCAAGCCTAGCCCATGTCTTATGATTGGAGTAGGAGAAGCACGTCCAGTATCTGTGCTCTTGGCAAGCACTTGGAAGCCAGCGCAAATTCCAATTATTAATTTACCCGCGTCAGATATCCTAATTATCTCCTTTGCAAGGTCACCCTTCACGCTTCCAGACTCAACGAGGCTTCCTCCTGGAATTATTAACATGTCAAGGGCTTCGGAGGCTGGTTTTCCATCTACAAGGCCATCTTCCCGAACTATGTGGGTTGGCAAGCCGCCAAAATCCTCAAAACACGGTAGAGCCCCAGGCACATAAACCAAGCCGATTCTATGTTTTAAACCTATATGCGGCACCCCGTTGAGTTGAAATAGACTTATATCGGGGGATATTTAAATTAATTGGATGGGCTATCCAGCCATGCAGTACCCGGCTCAAACCCTAGACATCGTGAACGTGAGAATTACGTTTAAAAAAGCTCGTGTCCCACTTCTCGAAGCGGTGGCTTTTAATGATAAAGGCAAGGCGTTAACTGAAATCCTTGCCCTAGGCGATGTTAAAGAATGCGTTGTCCTTCAAACGTGTAACCGTGTAGAACTTTACATGGTGTGCGGCGAAGGAGAGAAAATGGTGAGGAAGGCAAGCGAATACTTGGCGGGTAGAGCCGGGATAATGCGGGAAGAGGCCCTCCGAGCCATCGAGTTTTCTTTAAACCGCGACGCTTTAATGCATCTTTTAAGGGTTGCATCTGGGTTGGATTCCATGGTTGTAGGCGAGAACGAGATTCTCGGCCAAGTTTGGAACGCTTATTTGGAGGCTGAATCCCTAAAGGCTGTTGGACCTATTCTTAGAACTGTTTTTAGAAAAGCTATAAGCGTTGGAAAAAGGGTAAGAAACGAGACGAGCATAAGCAAAGGAACAGTTTCCATGGGTTCAGTTTCTGTTAAGCTTGCTGAATCCCTTTTAGGCGGAATTGATGGGAAAAATGTTTTAGTCATAGGCGCGGGAGAAATGGGAACCTGTGTAGCTAAAGCATTGGCTCGTCACAAGCCAAACACCATTTTCATCGCCAACAGAACCTATGAGCGGGCTTTAAAGTTAGCCGAAGAAGTGTCAGGAAAGGCCTTAAGATTTGATAAGCTGGAGGAAGCCTTGGGGTACGCCGACATAGTCATATGCGCCACAAGTGCCCCTCATTACATATTGACAGAAGAAACTGTTTGCAAAATTATGAAGCAGCGTAGAAACCAAGATAAATTGATAATTATTGATATTTCGAATCCTAGGAATGTTGAAAAGACTGTAGAAAATTTGGAAAGAGTAGCTTTATATGACATAGATGATTTTCAAGCAATAGTTGAAAGGAACATGGAGGAAAAACAGAAAAGCGCCGAAAAAGCATCAAAAATTTTAGATGAAGAACTTCCAATGCTTTGCCAAGAGTTGAAAGCCCAATCCGTTAGAAACCTCATTTCTCAACTGCTTTTACGTGTAGAGGAGATGCGAAAAGAGGAGCTTTTTAAAGCCTTAAACATGCTTGGAGAGATAGGCGAAAGAGAAAAACAGGTAATTGATGATTTAACCCGCATAATTGTTAAAAAAATGCTTATGCCAGTCGTGGAGAACCTGCGCTTAGCAGCTTCAAAAGATGAAAAAGAGATAGTGGACGGAGCTGTGAAATTGCTTGGAGTGGAAAATTTCAGCATGCTGGAATGGAGTGGAGCTGATGAATAATTTAGGCTTAGTTCTCGTGGGACATGGCAGTGAATTCGTACAGTACAAGGAAAACCTAGAAAAGCTGGCTGAAATCCTACGGGCAAAATCAAAATTTAAGGTTGTTGAGATTTCATTCATGATAAAAAATAAGCCTACAATAACTGAAGCCATAGAACTCGCCGTAAAAAAGGGAGTTAAAAAAGTTGTTTTAATTCCAGTTTTTCTGGCCCCCGGCATACACACTGAGAAAGACATCCCAGAAATTCTGGGCCTTAAAAAGGGAGAACACACGTTAAAGGCTGGAGAACTTGAAATAATCTATGGGGAACCCATCGGTCCAGACAGGCGGCTGGCTGAAATAATAGAGGAAAAAGCTCTAAAAGCTTTAAACCAAGGACACGGAACCAGCTTGCCAAGCGAGTTTGGCAGTCTAACTGCTTCAGACACGTTGTTTAATGCAAGCATAAGCAAGATAAGGCAAATGATTAATGGCATTTTGGAAGGGGTCCCTAAGGAACATGCGAGAATTATTGAAAGGGTTGTCCACGCCACAGCTGATCCAGAGTTCGCCAAGCTCATAGTCATTCATGAAAAAGCTGTAGAAGCTGGAGTTAACGCCATCAAAACCGGCGCAAAAGTCATAACAGATGTGAAAATGGTGAAGGCAGGCATAAGTGAGGCGAAACTGAGAAAGTTTGGGGGAAACGTGATCAACTACGTTGATGATGATCGCGCTCTGAAATTGGCTTTTGAAAATTCCATAACTCGGGCTGCAGCTGCTATGCGTCTAGCAATAGAGGATGGAGTGGAAGACTCTGTTGTTGTTATTGGAAATTCGCCAACAGCAACATTTGAACTTGTCAACGCTGTTAAAGGCGGTAAAGCTAAACCAGCATTGATTATAGCTACTCCTGTAGGTTTTATGGGTGCAGCAGAAGCCAAGGAGGAAGTCTTGAAGCTTTCAACGCCTTTTATAACAGTTCGCGGTTCAAAAGGCGGAAGCCCCATAGCTGTAGCCATTTTTAATGCGCTTTTATCCATGGCAGAAAAGCAGAAAGAGGTTTAAACTTGAGCTTTCTTCGTTACGGCATAACCACAGGCGCATGTGCTGCAGCTGCCGCCAAAGCCGCACTTATCACTTTGCTGGACAAACCTGTTGAACGCGTAAGCGTCCCCACCCCAATAGGGTTACGCCTCGAAGTGCCCGTTGAAGAATGCCAGAAAATAGATTCTGGAAGCGCCTCGGCATGTGTGGTTAAGGATTCCGGAGACGATATAGATGTTACAAACGGGTTAAAAATAATCGCTACTGTAAGAGTGACTGACGACGACAAAGTAACCATAAAAGGCGGAGAAGGCATAGGCGTAGTAACCAAGCCTGGCCTACCAGTCCCAGTTGGAGAGCCCGCCATAAACCCGGTTCCAAGAATTATGATAGAAAACGCGGTGAGAGAGGTTTTGCCGCCTGGGAAGGGCGTTGAAGTAAATTTGGATGTTCCAAGAGGCGGAGAGGTTGCTGAAAAAACTCTTAATCCAAAGTTGGGCATAGTTGGCGGCATATCTATACTTGGCACAACAGGAGTTGTGAAGCCTTATTCGCTTGAAGCTTACAGGCGTTCCCTCGTCCCCCAAATTGACGTCGCCCTGGCCCGCGGCTATGAATGCATTTTTCTGGTGCCTGGCAACATAGGTGGAAAGTTTGCAAAACAAATATTCAACGTCCCAGAAGACGCCATAGTTCAAACAGGTGATTTTGTAGGCTACATGCTTCGTAAAGCTGTTGAAAAAGGCGCGAAAAACTTGGTCTTATTGGGACATGCTGGAAAACTTGTTAAGCTGGCTGCTGGAATATTTAACACACATCATAAAGTAGCTGATGCAAGGATGGAGGTTATAGCCGCTTATGCCGGCGCAGCCGGCGCAAGCTCCCAACTCATAAACAAGATATTACATTCAAATACTGCAGAAGAGGCAATCGCGCTTCTTAAAGATGAAAAGTTAGCGAGATCAACTTTTGACATTATTGCTGAAAGGATACGTTTTCGCTGCACTGAAAAAGTGGAAGGTAAAGCGAAAATAAGCGTGATAATAGTTTCCCTAGACGGGGAAGTTTTAGGAACAAGCGGAGACTTCGGGTGCATAGAGAAATGGCGAAAATCCACATAGTTGGAGTCGGCCCAGGCTCACCGGAATACGTAACTCCAATAGCGCGGAAAACCGTGCAAAAAGTCAACATTGTAGTAGGTGCTGAAAGAGCCCTAAACCTTTTCCAAAATGATATAAAAGGCGAAAAGGTTGCGTTAACAGCTAAAAACTTTCAAGAAACAGTGGAATACGCGGTGAAAAAGGCGGAGAAAGGCTTGGAAGTGGCTTTTTTATCAACGGGAGACCCTTGTTTTTCCGGGCTGCTTAGACCAGTTCTAAAAATTGTAGGCGAAAACGCTGATGTGAACGTTGTTCCAGGCATAAGCTCAATACAAGCGTGTGCAGCTCGCCTAAAAATATGCTGGGACGAAGCTGGCTTAATAAGCTTCCACGAGGGAGTAGACGCCCAAAAGAAGAAGAAGCTGGCCGAATCATCAAAGGAAGGAAAAACTCTCATAATACTTCCAGACCCTAAGGTTTTCACTCCAAGCGACATTGCACGCTTCCTAATAAACGAAGGCGTGGACGAGAAAACAACAGTCTTCATATGTGAAAACCTCACTCTTGATGACGAAAGAGTATTCTCAAGCAGTTTGAAGGAGATAACGTCCCTAAACTTCAGCAGTTTATGCATAATGGTTGTTAAACCGCTTTAACGGATGAGTAAAATTATGTGGAGTTACAGAACACCAGGCATACCCGACGAGTTTTTTATAACAGGCGAGGGTGTTCCAGGCCCCACTAAGGAGGAGATAAGGACTTTAACAATTTCTAAGGCAAGACTCAGAAAGGGCGCTTACGTTATTGATGTGGGTTGCGGTGTAGGCAGTTTAACTGTTGAGGCAGCGCTTCAAGTGGGCGCCGAAGGTCGTGTGTTTGCAATAGATGAAGATGAAGAGGCTGTTAAGTTAACTAAGGCAAATTTGGCGAAGTTCGGCGTTCAAAACATAGTTCAAGTCATACGTGGGAAGGCCCCTGAAGCAATGTTAGAATTGCCATTGGTGGACGCCGTAATAATCGGTGGAAGCGCATCTTTAAAGGATGTAATAAAAGTTTCCCATGAAAAAGTTAAGGAGAAAGGCCGCATAGTTGTGAATGCAATCATGCTGGAAACTTGTCATGAAGCCTTACAGGAAATTAAGAGGCTAAACTTTAGAGAAATAGATGTCACAACAGTCTTCGTGGCTAAAGGCAAATGGGTAGACGCTGGAGTGATGATGATAGCAAGAAACCCGATTACGATAATATCTGCTACAAAGGTTTAGGTGGAAAATTTGCTTGGCAAACTTATAGGAGTTGGCGTTGGGCCTGGGCATCCAGAACTCATCACGGTTAAAGCTTTAAAAATATTAAAGGCTGTGGAAGTTATATGTGCGCCGAAAGCCCGCTTAGACAAGTCAAGCTTGGCTTTGGCAATAGTGAAACCTATTTTGCAAGAATTGGAGAAAACTCCAGAAATCCTTGAACTTGTTTTCCCAATGACCAGAAACACGGAATTCCTTAAAGAAGTTTGGGAAAGCAACGCAGAAACTATAGCTGCCAAGCTTAAAGAGGGGAAAAATGTTGCTTTCATAACTTTAGGCGACCCCATGTTCTACAGCACCTTCATCTACACATACAAAACTATAGTGGAAAAATGCCCCGAAGTCGAGGTTGAAATAGTTCCTGGTGTAACATCTTTAACCGCTTGCGCTGCAGTTTCTAAGATGCCTATAGCTGAGGCTGAAGAGGTTGTCGCAATAGTTCCCTCAAACACAAACCTAAGAAAAATCAGAGGTATAGCCAAAAACGCGGATACACTTGTTTTCATGAAAGGAACAAAGTTACTAAAAGAGCTACCGAAAGAATTAACGATTTGCGGATTCAGTGAAAATTCTCCAGTAGTCATTGTAAAGAAAAATGGCGCCTCAATGGAGAAAATAAAAACTGGGAAGCTTAGCGATTTGCAAAACTGGAGAGTCAGCGAGGACTATTTCTCAACCATTATAATAAAGAGGAGATGAAAATATGCTTGTAAAGGGAAAAGTTTTCTTTGTAGGTGCAGGTCCCGGAGACCCTGAACTCATAACCTTGAAAGGGAAAAAACTATTGGAAAGTGCCGACGTAATAGTTTATGCGGGCTCCCTTTTAAACCACGAAATCCTGAAGTTTTCTAAGCAAGGGGCTAAACTTTATGACAGCGCCGTCATGAGCCTAGATGAAATCATTAAAACAATGGTTGACGCTGCCAAAGAGGGAAAAACCGTTGTAAGGCTTCATGACGGTGACCCAAGCTTTTACGGCGCCATAAAAGAACAGATGGATCATCTCGAAAAAGAGGGCGTAGAATATGAGGTGGTTCCGGGAGTAAGCAGCCTGCAAGCCGCTGCAGCGAGCCTAAAGCGTGAACTAACGCTACCAGGCGTTTCTCAAACAGTCATAATCACCAGGCCAGAAGGCAGAACACCAGTTACGGAAGCTGAAAACCTCGCAGAACTAGCCAAACACAAGGCTACTATGGCGATTTTTCTAGGGATACCCGCCATAGATACTGTTGTGGAGAAGCTTAGGCTTGGAGGCTATTCAGAAGATACTCCAGTGGCAGTTGTCTACAAAGCCTCTTGGCGTGAAGAAAAAATTGTCAAGGGCACTTTAAGCGACATAGCTGAAAAAGTTAGAAAAGCCGGAATAAAAAGCACAGCGCTAATCCTTGTTGGGGAGGTTTTGAATCCAAAATCCTACGGGTATTCTAAGCTTTATGATGCAGGTTTCACCCATTCCTTTAGAAAGGGGCAAAAAGATGTTTGAAAAGGGCGTAGCCATAGTTTATGTTAGCGGGAAAGCTGCTGAAACAGCCTTTAAAGTCAGAGACGCCCTAGCCAAAGCGAATATCAAAACCAGTGTTTTCGCGCCTAAAAAATATGGCATGGAAGGAACCTTTGCTATAAGGGGTGATTTTAGGGAATTTATTCGAGAAATTTTCAGCAGGTTTGACGCCATAGTGGCGGTTATGGCTTCAGGAATTATAATAAGAGCTGTGGGGCCACTTCTGAAAAGCAAGTTTAGCGATCCAGCCATAGTGTGTGTTGATGTTGCTGGGTGTTTCGCTGTAGCCCTAGTTTCAGGACATTATAGAGGCGCCAACCATTTAGCTAGGCTAATAGCAGATGGGATAAACGCAACGGCAGTAGTCACCACCGCCTCAGATGCTCTTGGAAAAAATAGTGTTGAAGAGCTTGCCAGAAGCTTACATTGTAAAATAGTTAATCCGGAAAGCCTCAAAGCGGTTAACGCTATACTTGTAGACGGCGGGGAAATAGCCCTTGTCTTTGTTGGAAATTGCTGTAAAGTTCCTTCAAGAGTTTTTGGCTATAAGGTTAAAACGGTTAAACAGCTAGACCAAGCCGCGAAATTCTTGAAAGATTTTGATGGAGTCGTAATAGTTTCAAGGGATCCGGTGGAGACTGCAAGTTTTTACAAACCCGTTGTGGTTCTAAAGCCTAAAACCGTAACTGTGGGGGTTGGAGCAAGGAAAGATGTCGGCGAGGAAGAAGTGATGAGGGCGGTTAAGCTGGCTTTGAATAATGTACATGTGCCTCTAAGTGCTGTGGAGAAAATGGCTACGGTTGATGTTAAAAAGCTTTCTCCTGGAATAATTAATGCTGCTGGAAGACTTGGCTTGGAACTCCAGTTCTTAAGTCTTGAAAGTCTACGCGGTTTCAGCCATGAAGACTTATCTCCAGACTCTGAAATAGTTAAGAAAAAGATTGGTGTTGGAGGAGTATGCGAGAGGGCAGCCCTATTAGCTGTGGGAGGGAAAGCAAGATTAATTCTGAAGAAGATGAAGGTGAACGGGGTCACAGTGGCCGTTGCCGAGGAAGAATAAGCCTAGTAGGCATAGGCCCCGGCTCAATAGAGCACATGACTATTAAGGCTAGGAGCGAAATAGAAAACGCAGATGTCATAGTGGGATACGCGACTTATGTGAATCTTGTTCGCGCTCTAATTAAGCCAAAAGCCGAAATCATAAGCGGGAAGATGGGGGAAGAAGTTGAAAGGGCTAAGGTGGCTGTTAAAAAAGCTCTTGAAAATAAGAAAGTCGCTGTAATCAGTGGTGGAGACTCTGGAATTTACGGCATGGCAGGTCCAGTTTTAGAAGTTGCTGAAAAAGAAGGTGTAAACATTCCAATAGAAATTGTTCCTGGTGTAACAGCGGCTACGGCTGTGGCTGCCAAGCTGGGAGCACCTATAATGGGAGATTTTGCGGCCATAAGTTTAAGCGATCTTCTAACTCCATGGAGCCAGATTGAAAAAAGGCTGAAGGCAGCGGCAGAAGCAGACTTTGTTATAGTTCTTTATAACCCTAAAAGCAGAAGTCGAAAAGAACCGCTGGTTAAGGCGCATGAAATATTGCTTAAGTATAGAAGCCCAGATACGCCGGTTGGCATAGTGCGGAACGTTGGAAGGAAGGGCGAACAGACAGTGATAACAACAGTTAAGGAGATGTTAAACCACGAAATAGACATGGCAACCACAATTATTGTTGGAAACTCTGCAACACGCTTATTAAACCAGAAGATGGTAACATCCAGAGGCTACACTGTAAGCGAAGAACTATAAACTGGAAGGCTTTAAACTCTTTTTAATCTGCGATAATTAATTTTCTGGTTTAACATGTAGAAGCTTAAGAATTTCTTTTCTTGCTTCTCCTATGGTTAGGGGAAGGGTGTTTCCTATGGGAAGTTTGTCTTTTACTTTTAAAATTTCGAATAGGTGGGCTACTCTTGGAAGACGTAGATCCACGCTTCTTAATGTTTCAGTGTTTGAGAAAACTTCCTTAAGCGGCCCTTCTGAAACAGTCTTTCCGTTGTTTAAAATGTAGATTTTGTCTGAACACAATGGGACAAAGTCCACGTCGTGTGTTGCAACGACCAAGGTTATTCCTAACTCTTGGTTTAGTTTCAGTAGAAGCTCTAAAATTTTGTTGACGGCTTTTGGGTCAAGGTTAGCGGTTGGCTCGTCTAAAGCTATTATTTCGGGCTTCATGGCGAGAACGCCGGCTATGGCAACTCTTTTCTTTTGTCCTTGGCTTAGTTTTTGCGGAGGCTTATCTTCAACCCCTTTTAGCTCCATAACCTCTAAAGCCCATTCCACCCGTTCTTCAATTTCTTTAATTGGCAATCCCATGTTTCTAGGTCCGAAGGCTATGTCCTGGATAACTGTGGGCGCGAAAAGCTGGTCGTCTGGGTTTTGGAAAACTAAGCCTACTTTCTGTCTAACGTAGTCAATGTTTGCCTTTGAAACTTCATGGCCCAAAATGTATATTTTGCCGCTTGTAGGCATTAAGAGTCCGTTAAAATGGTGGAGAAGCGTGGATTTGCCGGCTCCATTAGGCCCTAGAATGGCTATTTTTTCGCCTTTTTCGGCTGTGAAGTTAATGTTTTCCAGAGCCTTAGTGCCGTCTGGGTAAGTGTAAGAGAGACTAATTGTTTCAATGGCTTTCAACTGTGCCCCTCACTGTAATGCTATAGGATGAACCAGTCCATTAGAATTAAAGATGCGACGGCTAAGATTAAAATTGCTCCGTAAAAAATGTCTTTTGACGGTATAGCTTTTTTGGAAAACATGAACAGTTTGGTTTCTCCCTTATACCCCCTTGAAATCATGGCGTTGCCAACTTTCACGGCGCGATCATACGATCTTACGAAAAGCATTCCAAATAGTGTGCCATAGTTTTTAAGCTTTTTAAAATAGCCTAAAGCCTTTGAATAGCCGCCTCTAGACTTTTGTGCATTGTATATTTTTGTTGCTTCGTCAGATATGACGAAAATGTATCGTAACATGAGCAAAGCTACGTCTAAAAGCACCGATGGCACTTTAAACCATTCAAGAGAACCCATAACCGTCATAATAGGAGTTGTTAAGATTAAAAGGTTTAAAACCGCCACAGCCGCCAAGCATCGCGTGAAAATTAAAACGGCAAACCACAAACCTTCAACGTATATTGGTATTGAAAAAATTGGAGCCAGAGCGGCAACGGTTGAGCCGTAAGTGAACGGCTGGACAGCGGAGACAACAGCTATTATGTAAAGTGGATAAAGCAGTCTCCTTAAGAAAATTGTAAAACGTGTGCGCGCGAAGTAAAATGCCAGAAAAAGGCATGAAACAAATATTAACGTGGCGGTTTGCCAGTGAGTTAAAAAGAGGACGCTGAAAATCGCAAAAACTGCGCATACCAGTTTTATTCGTGCATCCAGCCTGTAGATTAGAGTGTTTTCACTAATGTTTTCTTCAAAGTCTAAATGAATGGTGTGCAAGATTATTTGCCACTCTTCATTCGCCGCAGTTTCAAGTTACGCCCTATTATGAGGAAGATGAAGAAGCTTATGGTTGTAAGTATTCCAACCAATGGGTCTCCTGAAAGCCACTCAAGCATGTTTCTCTCCTCCTTTTGGCATTTGTTTTTCCTTTTCGAAAACTGACGGAATAATATAGCCAATGATGAAACCGCACAATGCGCCAGCCACTGTAAAACCAATGTACTCGCCCGTTTCGCCTAGCTCAATTAGATGTCCAAAGTTAAGCCCTAGGGCTTCCGCCTCCTCCTCTATCACGGTGATATACTTTGTTTCCATATTTCCGCCGTACACGTAGACCCCAACGTAGGTGGCAATTACCATTGCAGCTACTGCAATCACCATTATTAGGAGCGCGTATTTCGTGAAATTGTCCATTTTCACTTTCAGCCTCCAAGCATTTCAGGTTTGTTTATCGACACGTACCTTATGACTGCGGCTGTTAGGGCTAACTCTATGATGGCTAAGGGCACCTGAGTTGGAATGAAGCCTGCTGAGAATATGCCCCAGTACAGTAATGGTTCTTCTGGATGCAGTGAAAAGGCAAGTTGACCAGCAGTTGTAAGGTAAGTGGCTAAGTCTCCGAAAAATCCTCCTAAGCCTGCTGAAAGCCAAAAGGAGACATTTAGTTTTCTAAGCGCCAAGTATATGGCGTAGCCTAAAAAGCCTCCAACAATTCCCATGGAAACGGTGTTGGCGCCGAGAGTTGTTACACCTCCATGAGCAAGAAACATTTGGAAGAAGAGAGCGATAAATGCGAGAACGATGCTTTCGAAGGGCCCAACCAGAATTGCTGAAAGTGCTACTCCGCATGGGTGGGAGCATGAGCCTGTTACGGGTACGGGTATGTGCCAAACAGAAATTATGAATATGGTGGCTCCCATTAGGGCCAGCATAGACATGTAGGCTGGGTTCTCCTTCCTTTTTCTGGCGATTTTAACTAAGCCAACCGCTATAAAGGGTAGGGCAACTGCAAACCACACCGCCACCCAGAAGGGCGTCAGTATTCCGTCCATTATGTGCATTTTGGTCACTGATGGATAAGCCATCCATAAGGGTTATATAAAACTTGCTTAACTTTGGTTAAATCAAGGTTGAATAATATGGCGAGAATTCGCAGAAACTCCTCCACCGACCTTTTGAGGAATAAAGGCGAACTCACAAAGTTTCAGATTCTAGTTGAGGTTTTAAGGAATCAGCCCCACGTGAAGCAGAAGGACATAAGCGATGCCCTTGGAGTAACGGTGCAAGCTGTTTCAAAATACTTTAAAAAACTTGTGAAGGAAGGAATGCTTGAAACAGGAGTTAAAAGAGCTAACTACAAGTTAACATCAAAGGCAAACAAGAAGCTTCAAGAATATTTGACAAACCTTGAAAGGTATGTTAACATGGTTAAGCGAGACTTGAAAGTGGAGCGGGTTTGGCCGGCTATAGCTTCAAAGAAGATAAGGGCTGGAGAGCGCGTAGGACTGGTGATGCGTGGCGGCGTTTTATACGCGGTGCCCATGAAAGAGCACGTGGCTAAAGCTTATGGAACAGCGGTCGCAGACGCTGAAGAGGGCGAAGATGTGGGGCTGGTAGATCTTAAAGGCGAGGTGGAACTGGAGCATGGAAAAATCCTAATCGTTAAACTTCCAAGCATCAATGAAGGAGGATCAAGAGCCGTTGACATAGCCAAAATCCGCAGGCTTTACGAAGATTTTAAACCCGACAGAGTTGGAGTTATGGGCACCGTTGGAAGGGCAGTTCTTAACAAGTTGAATATTAAAGCCGACATCGAGTTTGGAATCAGCAAGGCATCGGCCTTAGCCGCCTTAAGAGGGCTGAAAGCCTTTGTACTTGTTGTTGGAAGAATGGTTAACCGAATAGTCGATGAGATAGAATTAGCAAACGCCAAATATGGCACCAGCATATTATACGAGGTCATAGACGGCCGAACAATAGAAAACCTCTAACAAGGTCTCCTTAAATTTTAACCATAGTGTCTAGCTGAAAGAGCTTGGAATAAGTAAGAGCGAGTTTTTAATAGAGTATACCAAGAGTTTAGATTTAACCGCTGAATATGTTCGCAAAACAGGCTTTGGTTCTATGGCTTAAAGGTTTAAATGTTGTCGGGGGCAGAATTCTAGCGAACAACAACATTTAAAGTCCAAACTTTCCTTTTAATACCTGTGCAGAATCGCCAAAAAACCCAGGTGAGACCCAAGAACTATAGAAATTGGCTTTGAATTCATCTGCCAAAAAGACGATATGATGTTCTTCCGCAAGCGCAAATAACTGTCGCGAGTCGGGTAAAATCACCATTCTGGTGCCGAGGGCCGGGTTTGAACCGGCGACAACCCGGTCTTCAGCCGGGCGCTCTCCCAGGCTGAGCTACCTCGGCTAGTTTTGAAATAATCTTTTGAATTTTTTAAGGTTTCGCTAGCTGCGCTTTGTGGGTTATGTTTATGCTTAAAATCGTGTTCCGAATCTGATTAAGTGATACATCGGAAGAGGAAACATCTTTTAAAAGTCGAAAACCCAGCGTGCAAGGGAGAGGTGGTTAAACTATGAAGGGCAAAATAGCTGTGATAACCATTGAGCTCCTCGACGAGAGCTTTGAGAATGCCAATGAGGAGATTAGGCGAGAGCTTATCAGGTGGTTCCAAGAGGACGCGTTTATGATGCCTTGGGCTAAAGAAGTGAGGAGCATCATAGTAAAGGAAGAATAGGGAAAGGCTTAGAAACACGCATGATTTGCTAAAAGATACCCAAGAATTGCAAAAGCTAAGTAACAAAGCAAGAGCAAAACTGTATCCATTTTACTCTGCTTTTCTAAATCGCCATTTTCGTTTAAGTCTTTCAAAACATTCACCGTTCCGCATCTCTCTTTAGGGAGAGACGGGAAAGATTTTATGAAGCAGAAATAATTATTTGGAATAAGCAGTAAGCTGCACTTGGGCCGGTAGTCTAGCTGGTTAACCACCAAAAAGGGCCAAGGGACGTCGCCCTCACGCGGCGAAGGTCGCCGGTTCAAATCCGGCCCGGCCCATTAGTGTTTTTGTGTTGGACGTTTATACGAAAAGGTTTATTAAATATTAATATTCAGCATACGTATAGGTTGTTAAAGATGGCAGACTCCTTAACTTTATTAAAGTACGGCGACGAGCGCTACTTTCTCAGAGAAAAGCAATACGATTTGGTATGTGCTGAGTGTGGAGAGAACTTTCCAAAACCGATCTTGGCAAGTGTTTCTTCAGGCAACGTTCTAAAGACATATTATGCATGCCCCCGCTGTCTGGCCAAGGTGAAAGAGATAGGGCCTTCAAAACATGAAGAAAAAGAGAGAACTGCACCTGAAACAAAAAGCATTGGACACCCCGCGTCAAAAAGCACTGAATGCAAACATTTTCTCGGATACTTGAAGAAACGCCCAAAAAACACGCCTATATCTGATGAGTGTTTAACATGCGACAGAATGATTGAATGCCTCCTCTAGTAAGGAAAACTTGGCACTACTCTTTTTAAGGATTAGGAATTAAGATACTGGTAAGTGTGTTTAACGAGGTTGGCCTTTGCTTCCTATAAAGGATTTAAACCGTCCCTTAAGAACACCGCATGTAAACCGTATTCTATTAATTGCGAACATCGTCATATTTGCGGTTTACTGGTTTTCTGCAAACGGGATTTTTCTCTCTCCTAAAATTGCGGACGTTATTGAAGGTGAATTCGTCATGGTTCCGCAGGATGTTATCCATTGTCAGAGGCTCTATACATTGATAACTTCGATGTTTATGCATGCAGGATGGCTTCATTTGTTTGGGAATATGCTTTTCCTTTATATTTTTGGGGATAATGTGGAGGATGTATTTGGTCATGGTAGCTACCTAGTCTTCTATATTATTTCCGGGCTGGCTGCAGCTTTTGCTCATATCCTAAGTATATTTTTTACGCCTATGCTAAGTGATTTAGTTGGCATACCTATATCTTCAGACTTGACGGCAGGAGTGGTTGGCGCTTCTGGAGCTATTTCAGGAGTTTTAGGCGCCTATCTTGTGCTTTATCCGAAGGCTAAAATTTTAACCATAGTCACTTATTTCATATTGCCAATTCCCGCTATTATTTTTCTAGGTGTATGGTTTGTTCTGCAGTGGCTTTATGGCTTATTTGATGTTTCGGGAGGAGTTGCCTACTGGGCGCATATTGGCGGCTTTGTCATGGGAATGATTTTAGCTTTAGCTTTTGGTTTAAAAAAGAAGAAAGCAAGAGCCGCACATTTCCGTTGATTTAAGCTGCGTTTCGTAAATAGGGGTCTGTCCGTCATGGTTCCTCATCTGCATAAGTTCAGACTGGGACGGCTACATCATCCCCCAAAGTATTAAAGTGACTTCCACTTTTAAATGGATTGCTGCTAGATGAACTATTTAATTTTCTTTCGGAGAGCTTTTAAAGTGCCTGAAACGGTTAGCACATGTATTGCAGCTGGTTCTGTCGCTATTTTTGTTATGGAGGCTAATGCCGCCCTAATTTTTTCAACTTCAGTGTGCGCCACACGTATGATGGCAAGCCTCTTTTCTGCACCATAATCAATTAGTGTTAAACCGGTTTTGCTGGCGCCATATTCGCCGAAAAGCCTTAGAAGTGCCTCCCATATGGCGTCCATCAAATCTTTTGAGTTTAAGTTTGCTTTAGAATCAATTTTTAAGGCTAGATAGCGGCGTTTTACTTTTATGGGCAATCTTTACCCCTTCTAATTATACGGATGCCAGGTGCGATAAATTCTGGGCTGAGTTTTCCCCTGTTTCTTTTAACTATGGCTATGGGATTTTTTGAAATTGCATCTATGGCTGAGGCCTTGTCCATGTCGAAAAGTGTTGTTAGGGCCGCCATTTCCAAGGGTTTACGCATAGTCAACTCGTCTGTGGCTCCGCTTGAAAAAACAATTGGCACGTGAAAATGTTTGGCGATGGCGGTTTCTCTTCGCAGGGTTGATAAAAGTCTTATTCTCGCTTGCCCTTCCAGTGTGAGTAGGGGTTTGATGTCTATCTCCATGGAGGCTAAACTTTTTGAAGCAAGTTCTGCTTCTGCTTCGTCAAAAAATCTTCTGCGAAAATCCGTGGCTGGAAAGTTCAGAAGGTCTACCCTGCGGTCTTTCGCTGCTTGTCTAGCAACAGCCTTTGCCTCGCACACTACAGCAATTATTTCAAATTTTCTCCTAAACTTTCTCAGAAGGTGGGTTAGCTCACCAGCTGTTTTGGGTTTTAAGTCTAAACGGGATGCAAAATCTATTGATGCCTCTTTGCAGATGCTCTGTATTTGCGCGGCATAGCTTTCGGCGGTTCTCAGTGGTAAGGGCACCGCTATTAGGCTATAGCCCAGCTCTGCAGCCTTCATTACCATTCGCTTGGCGTGTTCCATATCAGCTAAATTTGGTTTCAGGTGTGTGTCTGCAAAAATTCTCTTCATGAAATTATCCCAAGGTTTCTGCAAATTTCAGCTATTTCTTTAGGGTTAGATTTCTTAAAATGTATGCGGAAGTGTATGGAGTCCGTCGTGCCGAGTTTAAGTTCGTTTAAGCAGGCGGATTGTTTATCAAGCCTTACGTAAAGGCTTCCTTTTTCAATATGCTGCCCGATTTCGTTGCTTAAAATCTCTTTGTCTAAACTGCCAAGTCTGGAAGTCAAATTTTCAAAAAAAGCCTTTATGTGTCCTTTATCTTTAATTTTGGCTTCAAAAAGGATTATTGGATTTCCATGGTGTCCAGTTAAGCTTGTCTTCTTAAAAACAATGTCTTCAGACATTTTTGAGGGAAGCGTGTT
>Ga0080004_1116625_pt1 | contig 26592 bp, 29 predicted proteins | sample WasSprMetagenome_FD_69207 | JGI IMG/M metagenome (GOLD analysis project Ga0080004, IMG submission 69207) | Sulfidic aquatic microbial communities from Washburn Spring, Yellowstone National Park, USA - WS (SPADES assembly) (version 2) | ecosystem: Environmental > Aquatic > Thermal springs > Hot... | reverse complement strand
TCATAATCGTCAAGGAAGTCTAGGCTAAGCAGGAGTTCACCACGCCTAATAAGCCTCTCATCAACAGCACTCCAATCCATAAAAGAAAGCTAAGCAAAGAAATTAATTAAGCCACAAAGTAGAATTTTCGATAATATTGTTATTTAATTTATGATCTTTACCATGTAAGGCCCTTCTTTTTCATATCCAAGCTTTCTATAATATTCTCTAGTACCTATAGCGCTCATGACAACTATTTTTCTTGAATCAAATTCCTCTCTTGCTATTCTTTCAGCTTCTCCCATCAATTTTGTTCCAAAGCCTTTGTGCTGATAACCATCATCGTATCTTTTGCCAATAGGCACCATTGTACCATATATATGCAACTCTCTAACTAAGCATGTTTTTGAAGTGATCTCTTTTCTATGGGCTTTTTCTGATGGATACCTTAGCCTTAAAAATCCTATTAAAGCGTCGTTTACAACATCTTCATATGATAAGAATACTTCAATTCCATTAGATGCTTCATAAACTTGACTTAAAAGTTTTATATTCTCAGGCTTTACTTTTATTCCATACTTTAATTCTTTTAAGCCTATTTCGCGGCATCTTATACACTGGCACTTTTTACCAATTTTTAACAATTCTTGTTGTACTAATTCTCTTAAATTGCTCTTTTTTATCCCAGCTATGATTAACCTTGCTGGTATATCTCTTTGAATCCTCATTATCCTCATCCATCTTGGAACTATCTCCTTTATCCTTGCTAAGAGTCGTATCATAGTATCGTCATCGTAAGGCTGATACCTTCCATTTAAGTACCATTCATAAAGCTCAGAAGATTCGATTAATAAGGTTGGATAAATTTTCAGCATATCCGGCTTGAAATCAGGATCATTGAAAAGACGATTAAAATCATCAAAATCTCTATCTGGGTTTGAGCCTGGCAAACCTGGCATCATATGGGCAACTATTTTAAGAGAAGAGTCCTTAGCAATTCTAAAGGCATCTATTACATCTTTTACAGTATGCCCTCTCTTGACTAAATTGTAGATTTTATCATCAAGGGCTTGAACTCCTATCTCCACTCTTGTTACCCCATAGCTAAGCATTAAATCAACATGCTCTTCTTTACAAAAATCTGGTCTAGTCTCTATAGTTATACCAACATTCCTTATCTTAGAATTCTCAGCCATCCTTTTAGCTTCTTCAATATCCTTAGAATTACTCATGTTTAAAGCGTCGTAGCAACCTTTTATGAATTCCATTTGATAATCTAGGGGAAGGCCGAGAAAGGTTCCTCCCATAATTATTATTTCAGCCTTTTCTACATCATGACCAATAGCTTTCAATTGATTAATTCTTGCTGATACTTGTCTAAAGGCATCAAAATCGTTTTGGATAGCTCTTAGTGCTGCTGGCTCATGACCAGTATAGCTTTGTGGGGTCGAAAACTTATAGCCTCCTGGGCAGTAAACACAAGCTCCATGAGGGCATGGATAAGGCTTACTCATGACAGCTATGACAGCTATTCCAGACGCTGTTCTTACTGGCTTTACTTTAAGAATTTTTTTAAATCTTTCATCTTTTACTAATGATAAAATCATGCTTTTACTTGGTAAAGATTTTAGCCCATGCTTCTCACATACAGTATTAATAATCTTCATCAAACTTTTTTCACTAAGCTCTTTATCTATTAATGATACTATCTCTTCACAAGCTTTTTTCATGGCTTCATCATAAATCATTCTTTGCATTCACCTTTGATATAATCTTGAAGTAGTCTTGCAGCCTCTTCCATAGATTCCTTATACTTTTCCTTAAGCTTATCCCTAATCTCTTTAACGCTATTAGAATTTATTACGGAATTAAGAACGAAGAGAAGGGTATTCTCAGCCTCTTTTCCATATTTTTCATGAACTTCTAGGGTTATGTAGGATGCATGCTCCTTGAATTTATCTTTAACGAATGGAGCAGGCCCTCCATGTAATATCTGGTCCTCTATAGGCAAGTCTGTTCTATAGGGTACTAGCCTTGGCACTCCTTTTTTATGAATCCTATTGCAGCTTACAAGATTCTTATAACTTTTAGAGTTGAACACATGTAACTCAACAACAACATCAGGCTCATATTGTTTAAGAATTGATAGATAGATTGTACCTGCTGGACTATTTACATAATTTTTGCTTGTGGTACTTATGTATTTCTTGCCAAATATGTTTACATTAGGAATTATAATAACTTTACCTTCTGAAGGGTTTGGTTTAATAATATCCAAAATTTTTCTAATCACATAATGTTCTCTACCATGCAAACCTCCTACTATGAGCCTTGTAATGCCTTTTTTACCTGAATTATACTCTCTAACCTCTAACCCTTCCATCAAATAAATAGATATTTTATTTGCAAGAAATAATTTTTCATATTTGCTTATTCATCTTGTGCTGAGCTACGAGCCTTTTATCGATTTATTAATGCATAAATATTTAATTAAAGTCATAATTGCTTTAATAAAAGCTTAGCAACATCTTCTCTTCCTATATCTACTATGTATCTTCCTAACCTTGGACCTCTATCAGAGCCTATTAAAATCTGGTAGATCAATTTGAATAGAACGGGAGGATCCAATTTATTCTTCCTAGCAACTTCGAATACCATCCCTTGAATCTTTTCAGCATCATTAAATTTTAGGATGAGCTCCGCCAGCTCTTTTATGGCTTTCTTCTCATTATCTTTTAAGATTATTTTTTTCCTCTCGATAGTCTTGAAGTCATCTGCCCAGTTAGAAGCTAACTCAATTCTTTGGATAAGTTCTTGTGTAGTCTCTTTTACCATATTATAACCATAGAGCTTGTTCAAAATGTAATCTACACGATTCTTTTTTGGGGCTATAGATGCAAGTTGGACTAGCATCTTATAAGGAACATGAATGCTTGGCTTTTCTTTCGGCTTTAACAAGTTCACATATTCATAAAGCCCCCTTAACTTCATTAACTTTGATGGATTATCTATCTTTATCTTGCCAAAGTAAATATCCTCAAGTAGGTCGTACTCGTCCATATATAATGGTATATCATCTATGGAAATGTTGCGTGATCCAGTAACCCTCTTGAACATAAGCAGAAGAAGAGACTGTGGTGAGCCGTATCTCAGCCATGTTTGAGGAGTAAGAACATTGCCTAAAGATTTAGATATCTTCTTTCCAGACTTGTCCAAGAACATCTCATATTTTACGTGATATGGATGGGGAAAATTCAATATGGTATCAGAGACCCAGTCATTTATCTTGACTGAGTCTGCTATGTCTTTGCCATAAGCTTCAAACCTTATATCAAGGGCAGACCATCTGGCTGCAAATTCAACTTTCCAACTTAACTTGCCTTGGCCATTTATTATTGATGCTTCTCCTTCATAACCGCATCCTTCAACCCATGCGCCACCTATCTCAGCCCCTTTACACTTATACCTAACTTTTCCTTCATCTTTTAGATACTCATAGGCTTCTGCAACATATATTCTATTACATCTCTCACATAATGGAAAATATGGCAATGCTTTTTCAAACTTTTTTTGACCTAACATCTCAGCTATCTTTTTTCCTATGACTTCAGCCTTTTCTAGCAGTATAGTTATCTGCTTATTCAACAAACCTCTTTTATAAGCATCTGTCCCAGACTGGAACTTGTATTCAATATTGCACTTCTCCAAACCATCTTTGAGCAAAGAGCTCATATGATCTCCATATGAGCTATGGCATTTAAATGGGTCTGGTATCATAGAAACAGGAGTGCCTATAAATTTTGAAAGATCATTAGGTAACCCTGCTGGAACCTTTCTTAATCCATCCATATCATCGGAAAAGGCTATTAACTCAGATCTATAGCCCATATTCTCTAACCCTAGCTTTACACCATAAGCTCTTATGGCATCTGATAGGCTTCCTATATGGGGTATGCCTGATGCTCCTATTCCACTTTCAACACGAAGAATTTCTTTATTTCTCTTGAGTTTATCCTCTCTTTCGATAATTCTCTTAGCTACTTTGTCTATCCATGTACCTCTTCCTATTATCTCTACTAGGTCCTTCCCCATGCCTTGGCACTTTAAGCCAATGATTGCTTGATGAGAATAGCTTAAAAATCTACCTATAGTATGGCACAGTAACTTTCTCCATGGTCTTGCCTTCTCTTGAACTTCTTACCTTCTTTATAGCCTCCTCAACATGCTTAGATGTTATCACTGCCTCATTCACATGCTTCTTTGCATCTTCGGGGTTAGGATATTTGCTTATGAATTCTTGAATAGACAAAGAAGTAGCCGTATTTATTATAGCAGCTAAATCTGCACCACTGAAGCCTTCTGTTACTTCAGCAATTTTTTCTAAATCAATATTAACAAGAGGCTTCCCTCTTGCATGTATTTCCAGTATAGCCTTTCTCGCAGTTTTGTCAGGCAGAGGTATATAAATGAGCTTATCGAACCTACCAGCTCTTAGCAATGCTGGATCGACCATATCTATTCTATTAGTAGCTGCTAAAACTACAACGCCTGTAAGAGCTTGAATACCATCCAATTCTGTCAATAACTGGCTAACAACCCTTTCTGTAACCATGCTATCCCCACCCATACCTCTTACAGGTGCAAGGGAATCTATCTCATCAAAGAATATTATACAAGGGGCAGCCTGTCTAGCTCTCCTAAATACCTCTCTCACCCCTCTTTCTGATTCTCCTACCCATTTTGAAAGTAGCTCTGGTCCTCTTATGCTTATGAAGTTGGCCTCACTTTCAGTGGCTACTGCCTTTGCCAATAATGTTTTGCCTGTACCAGAAGGACCATAAAGAAGAATCCCTTTTGGCATACTATAACCCATCTGCTTGTATAACTCAGGATACTTTAGAGGCCATTCCACAGCTTCTTGAAGCTCCTTCTTGACTTGTTCTAAACCACCTATATCGCTCCACTTTACATCTGGCGTCTCAAGATAAACTTCTCTCATAGCTGATGGCGTGATATCCTTTAATGCGTTTTCAAAATCTTCTGCATTAACTTGTAGTTTGTTCAAAACATCTGGCTGTAGCTTGTCCTCTTCTAGCTTTAGCTCAGGTAAAACTCTCCTCAAAGCCTTCATAGCAGCCTCTTTGCACAAGTATTCGAGATCTGCTCCAACAAATCCATGAGTCACAGACGCCAGCTTCTCGAGGTTAACATCACTAGCTAATGGCATGTTTCTTGTGTGAATCTGTAGTATTTCGAGCCTTCCTTTCTTATCAGGAACTTTTATCTCTATCTCTCTATCAAACCTGCCAGGCCTTCTCAAAGCTGGATCTAATGCATTCGGTCTATTCGTGGCTGCAATCACAATAACTTTCCCTCTTGCTTCTAATCCATCCATCAAAGATAGCAGTTGGCTTACTACTCTTCTCTCAACCTCTCCTGTAACTTCTTCTCTTTTAGGAGCTATTGAGTCTATTTCGTCTATAAAAACAATGCTAGGAGCCTTCTCCTTAGCCTCCTTGAAGATCTCCCTAAGCCTTGCTTCAGACTCTCCGTAAAATTTACTCATGATCTCAGGACCACTTATGCTTATGAAATGAGCATTGCTTTCAGTGGCTACTGCCTTTGCCAATAATGTTTTGCCTGTACCAGGAGGACCATAAAGCAAAACTCCCTTAGGAGCCTCAACCCCAAGCTTTTCAAAGACTTCAGGATGCCTTAACGGTAGCTCTATCATCTCCCTTACCTTCTGTATCTCATCTTTTAATCCGCCTATATCTTCATAAGTGACCTGTGGTACTCCTCTAAGTATCTCTCCCTTCTCCGATATGATAAAGATGGTTCTTTGAGTTATCAATACAGCATCAGTCATAGGGCTAATCCCAACAACTTGAAAAGTCAACCTTCCTCCAAAATATGGTATCATTACATTATCCCCTTTTGTTACAGGCACACCTTCAAGAGCGTCTGCCAAATATCTTTCATCGATGGGAGGTATGGCTTCCAACGGTGCAACGATTACTTTCTCGGCAGGTAAAGCCCTTATCTTTCTTAAAATAACGGTATCGCCTATGGCAACTCCAGAATTACCTCTTATTAGGCCATCTATTCTTATTATTCCTTTACCTTCATCCGAAGGATACAATGGAAGACATTTAGCCACTGTTCTTCTTTTTCCTCTAATCTCCAATACATCTCCTGTAGAAGCACCAAGAGCATCCATGGTATCATAATCTATTCTCGCGACTCCTCTGCCAACATCCTTAGTATATGCTTCTAAAACCTTTGCAGATACGTATTGCTGACTCATCTTGTACCCTTACTCCACTTAATCTTCTATACTTTTTATTAGCTTTATCCTTGATCTTAAATGTTACTTCCAGTATTCCATTTTAATATGATGCAAATGTGCTTTCAGATCTCACTGGCACTTTTAACTTCATCTTAACTTTGCACTTCTTATGAGTATGAAAAGCTGATAATATTAATTGTACAAGTTGTTAACACCTTATTTTTAAATCCTGAGACTTTAACCTTAAATCATACAACGCAATAGTATCTCATAATGTGCAATGTAGGAATATTCATGGGCGAAGTGTTTAAAAAGTACTCCTTTCCTGGTCGCTCGTTGGGTAGTGAGAGAGTCGAAAGTTTTTGGCAAATCCTCAAAAAAGAAGGGATTTTTAATGAAAGAAGTATTAAGATCGTTGAGCCGATAATAGCAACTGAGGAAGTTCTTCTTTTATTTCACAAAAAAGAGCATATAGACTTTGTCAAGAGGGCTTCAGAATTAGGCTTCGGTTATCTTGACCCTATTTTATGCTTTGGAGGAGACACACCAGCTTATAAAGGCATCTTCGAGGCTGCAAGTTATATCGTAGGCTCCACTATTCTTGGCTTAGATATGCTTATGAAGAAGGAAATTGATCATGTATTCAACCCTGTTGGAGGAATGCACCATGCAAGAAGGGATAGAGCAGCAGGATTTTGTGTATTTAACGATGTTGCAATAGCCATAGTTCATGCCAAAAAGGATTATGGTCTAAAAAGGATTCTTTATGTTGACATAGATGCTCATCATGGAGATGGTGTCTTCTATGAGTTCAATAAAGACTCAACTTTATACATAGCTGATATACACGAAGATGGTAGATATGTATATCCAGGGAGTGGGTTTAGTAATGAGACGGGTTCTGGCGACGCGGTAGGAACAAAGATGAATCTGCCTTTAGCTCCAGGATCTGGAGATGAAGAATTTAAGGAAGCCTTTACCAAAGTGGAAAAGTTTGCTCATCGAATAAAGCCTGAGCTGATAATATTTCAGTGTGGAACAGATGGGTTAAAGAACGATCCTAGTGCACATCTAAACTATACTGAGGAAGTGCATAGATACGCAACAAAAAAACTTCATAGTATTTCACATAAGTTATGTGATGGTAGGATACTGGCTTTAGGTGGGGGAGGCTACAATCCTAATAACGTTGCCAAGGCTTGGCTTGAGGTAGTTAAAGGTCTTATTTATTGATCACTATATAAATGCCATAGTGAAGTGAGTTGCTTTAATCTCTAAACAAATGTTAATCTAATCAGATCGCCAACAAAATTTGTTACAATTATAACCACAAACGCTATGATCAAGTGTTCCATGATTACCCTCCAAGGTTTTACTTTTTGCTCCCTTGCAATGTAGAAACTAAAGATTCCCAAAAGAAATAATCCCCAAACAATACTTATAATAATCGCTGTTATGAGTGGAAATAAAAGGATAGGAACAACAAAAGTCATGGCGAAAACAAATTTAGATAGAAAGGTAGAGGCTGTTGATTCCCATATCTCCCTTGCTGTATGCTTAATCTCTGATTCTTCAGAGATATGAATACCTAATGCATCTGAAAAGGCGTCTGCTATTGCTATCGTTAGTATACCTCCAATAACAGCAAGTTCTGATCGGGTGCCAGCATTTAGACCTACTATCAACCCTAATGTTGTGATTACCCCGGAAGTTAAACCAAAGCTAAATCCCGTTTTTATTGAATGTTTTATCATAATTATACCCCGAATCTAATCCTCAGGTTCATATTATTTGTAGTTTTTGTTCTTAAGATTAAGTACCATCTATATGGAATCCTGTGAAGGCTTCGCTCTACTAAAAGCCTTGATCAAACTATCCCACTGATCTTTTGTCTGCCTTAACAAAGCCATCTCATGTCTTACAAAGGTTCTATCTGTATCATCCTTCAGCTCTTTTAGCAATGATCCACATGCTTTCATGCAAAAGAGAATAATCGAACCAAGGTCTACTTTTTCATTATAGATTACCTTTCCAAAATTGTATACTATTATTCTACGATTGTTGATATTCTCAAGAGTTGCATCTTCGACCATAATTGAAAGAAAATTAAACTTGTATTTATGCTTAAATTTTTCATAAATTAAAATTGAGTTCTTATGTTCCCTTCACGCAACAAGTATGTATATAAATCATTGATTGGTAATATTATATACCGTTGAGTGGATATTATTGGATTGAAGACAGATTATCAAATAAATCGTTATTAGATAATATAAAATTAACTGGAAAGATGTCACAATCGTGCTTAATCTGCAAAGGCGGGAGAATGTTATGCGGGAAGTTAAGATGCCCCATTATAGCTAAAGTCAAATCCATGGTAAAAAGCTCTTCTTCGATACTGTCAGAAAGAATCGAGGGTTCGACTCCACCAGGGGCTTTTGTGGGAAGAACAGGATACCCTAAAATCTACATAGGACCTATGTTACCTCCATACTTTGGCAATAATGAAATACTTGATACTCCTGAGCTTTGGATAGGCAAATCCATTGATGAAATTATAGAGTATCGCCTCAGTTTGATTAGAGGCAAGATCAGAATGCACATATCAGATGCCTCTAATGGCAATCGCTTGTTAGATTTAATTCAAGAGATATCTATGAGCACATCACCAGTAGATTCAGAGGCAGAGTTCAACAAAAGACCTATAGGCACAATATATTTAAGTGATGAGACCCAACCCTTTGGTCCCTCATCATCGTTAAAATCCTTTAAAACCTTTAATAATGTAAGCGTTGATAGAAGAATCGAAAAGGCCTACTATGATAGAGATATGAAGGCCTCTGAGGCTATAGTTAAGTTATACAACGATGGGGTTCTTGTTAGCAAAATTCAGCGTGCCTTCAGCGTTGGTATGCTAGGGATTGGGAATAAAAGGAAACTAGTACCCACGAGGTGGAGTATTACCGCTGTTGATGACTTAATCTCACTTTGGTTAATCAAAGAGATAAAACAATACGATAGTTTGGACAATTATGAAGTGTACCTTTTTAGGAACTTGGATAATATATTCTTGGCAATACTTATGCCAGATAAATGGGGATTTGAGTGGATAGAGGCATGGTTTCCTGGAACTGTTTGGAATGTCGGGGGAAAGAATCCAGCCATAATGGGCGATTATGAAAGCTATTTGGGAAGGTCTACTTATGCTAGTGTGGGCGGATGCTATTATTCCGCAAGACTAGCGGTAGTTGAAAAGCTGAAAAAGATGAGGAAGCAAGCAAAGGCCCTTGTTTTAAGAGAGATTCACCCGGGGTATATCTTACCTGTTGGCGTCTGGAATGTTAGGGAGAGTATTAGGAAAGCGTTAAAAGAGAAGCCGAAGAAGTTCGACAGTTTACAATCTGCTTTAAATTTTGCTTTTAAAGTTCTTACAGTGCCTATTAATAAATGGATAGAGAATAGTGTAGTTTTAAAGGAAGCTCTTTTCCAAAAGAGGATCACAGATTTCTAATCAGGATGGTGCTTTTGGTCACTTACTCTTACATCACTTGCAAGAATGCTATCTTGCGCAGTAATTTACCTGGCTTAGATTATTCTTTAAACCCTTACTTCGGTTGTGAACATGGTTGTGTTTACTGCTATAGTCCATCTGTATTTCGTGATATCAAAATCGCGAAAAACTGGGGGAAATTCGTGAAAGCAAAGATAAACATTGCTGAAATTCTAAGTAATCAACTGGAGAAGCTTCCAAAGGGTGTAGTTGGCTTAAGTACGGTCACAGATCCTTACCAACCATTAGAAACAAAGTTACAACTGACAAGAAAATGTATTGAACTATTACTAAACCACAAATTTCCAGTTTCTATACAGACAAAATCCACTTTAGTCTTGAGAGATAAAGATTTAATCAAATTAGGTAGGACTGATGTAGGTTTTACTATCACTACTCTTAAAGATGATCTTGCTAGGAAATTACAGCCAAGGGCTCCACTACCTAGTTCTCTTGCTCAAGTTATAGAGGAATTCTCTAACGAGGGAATAAACACATGGATATTTTTAGGACCAATAATACCTGGGATAAATGACGATGATGAAAGTCTTTTGCAGATAATCGATCTGGCAAAGAAGACAAAGAGCGAGATAGTATACGATAAGCTTAACCTGAGAACTTGGGTACTAGATTCTATGATTTCGTTTTTAAAAAAGGAAAGACCTGAACTTAAGGACCGTCTATCATCACTCGTTGGAAGCTACTCAGATTATTGGTATAAATTAAAAGTTAGATTAGAAGATGCATGTTTGAAAAGAGATGTTATTTGCAGGGCAGCCTTTGCCTAGCTTTATAAGGTGTTTATCTTATATGACTAATAGCTAAGTTTTAATCAAATGAACCTGATTCAAAAGGCCTTAAGATGATTTTTATCATGCTAAGGTGAGGTATTTGGTCCATCGCATAGCAGTATTAGATAGGGAAAGATGCCAGCCCAAAAAGTGTGGGTTAGAGTGCCATAGATTCTGTCCGGGCGTGAAGATGGGAAACAAGACCATAATATTTGGTGATGATGGAAAACCTATAATAAGTGAAGAACTATGCACAGGATGTGGTATTTGCACTAAGAAATGTCCTTTCGATTCGATTTTGATAATTAACTTATCAGAGGAGTTAAAGGAAGATAGGATTCACCAATATGGTCCTAACGGGTTTAGGCTCTATAGATTGCCAATACCAAGAAGAGGAGCCATAGTGGGCTTGGTCGGGAAAAATGGTACTGGAAAAACGACGGCATTGAATATCCTTTCTGGCAAAATTAAACCAAATATGGGCATGATAGAAAATTCTCCCGATTGGGATTTGATTATAAATCATTTCCAAGGAACAGAACTTAAGGATCATTTTGAGAAGATTTATAATAAGGAGTTAATAGTCTCTTTCAAACCTCAAAATGTGTACGATCTAGTCAAAGTTTGGAAGAACGATTCACTATCGTTATTGAAAATGTTCGATGAAAAAGGAAAAATGGATGAATTAATTGAAAGTCTAAACCTTAAGGAGTCTTTGCAAAAACTTACTAAAGAACTGAGCGGTGGAGAGCTTCAAAGGCTGGCAGTAGCCATATGCGCCCTAAAGGATGCTGACATATACTTTTTTGATGAACCATCATCCTATAACGATGTGTACCAAAGGTTGGGTGTTGCTAAAGTAATATCTGGCTTGGCTAAGGAAGGGAAATCTGTCATGCTCATCGAGCATGATTTGACAGTTTTAGACTATTTGAGCGATTACGTGCACATTCTATATGGGGATCCTGGAGCTTATGGAATTGTATCTGGCGTAATGTCAGCGAGAGTTGGAATAAATGCGCTACTTGATGGATATTTACCAGCTGAGAACGTGAGGTTCAGAGACAATCCTATAACATTCGATATTTATGCTCCTGTAGGAGATTCTTTGCAAACACCAAACATAATAGAGTATACGGATCTTTTGAAATCCTACTCGAGTTTCAAATTAAAAGTTTCAAAAGGGTCTCTAAAAGAAGGAGAAATTATAGGAATCTTAGGAGGAAACGCATTAGGAAAGACAACCTTCATGAAGATAATAGCTGGAGAGGAAAAAACTGATGAAGGAGAGGTTAAATTTAAAGCCAGAATATCATACAAACCTCAGTATCTTAACGTTGAATCCGATGAAGATGTCAAGACACTTTTAGATAGAGCATCGGGAGGCAATCTAGAAACAGGTTTGATTCGATCCTTGATAATCAATCCCTTAAGGATTCATAAACTATATGATAAGTTATTAAAGGATTTGAGTGGGGGAGAGTTACAAAAGGTAGCTGTAGCAGAGTGCTTGCTGAGAGAAGCTGATGTTTACGCTTTAGACGAGCCTTCAGCTTTTATGGACGTGGAGGATAGAATAGCCTTTGCAAAAGTAGTTCAAAGGTTCGTAAAGGCTAAAGGTAAATCTGCAATGATAGTGGATCACGATGTTCAACTCATAGACATTGTTTCTGACTCTCTCATAATATTTACTGGTGAGCAGGGGGTTAAAGGTGAAGCCACATCTCCTATGGAGAAAGAAAAAGGCATGAATAAATTTCTCAAAGACTTAGGAATAACTTATAGACGTGACATTGACACTGGAAGGCCTAGGGTCAATAAGCCTGGTAGCAAGTTGGATAGAGAGCAGAAGGAGAGGGGATCTTACTATTATCTATCGAAGAAGGAAAATTTTCACAGTGAAAAATCATAAAATGAATTTTAAGTTCATCTGTGTTTTCCTTCAAAGTCTATACTAATATACTTTTTAAGATTAACAGCCTCTTTTGATAATCTATTCAAATTTTCAATATGATTCAATTCTTTCCAGCAAGACAAAGAATCCAAAATAGCATGAAGGGCCAGCATCATCAATTTTTCCTTCATGTAGTAATTTGCTTCATCCTCAAAGCTTATTCCAGCCTGCTCAAGATACTTTTTGCCAAACTTTTCATAAAGTGATAATGCAAAAATTGATAGCCAGAAATGGGACTTTTCTAAATCATCTATGAGACTAAGATCCAAACCCTTATCTAAAATAGTTTTTACAGCCTTATTCATTTTTTCTATAGTGATATCGTTGGGATAAATTATCTTATTTTCTTTTGTTCCATCTTTCAATTTGATTCTCCTTTTGATCTTAATATCCTCTGGGTAGTTTATGTTAAAGAAAGAGTTCAACTCGTTATCAATTTCTCTCATATTCTCCACACTGATAAGATAAGATTTTCTGCTCCCTCTTATTATATCATCAGGTCTCCATCTCTTAAGGCTTAGAAGGGCTTCATAACATAATAATACATGCTCTCTTCTATAAACAGCAATAAGAGGTTCAATCTTGCCATCTGGCCATAGAGGTGAAATAGCATCATAACCGTTTGCTTTATCTACTAATAATTTGAGAATGTTTTCATTCAAATAAGGTGTATCACAAGGCAAAATCAAAACAAAATCATCTTTGATTACCCTTGTACTAGTTGCAATACCTACAAGGGGACTATGCCCAAAGCCTTTTAAATCCGCTCTTACGATAAGATTAGGATAATTTTTAGAGAAGATGTTTGAATATAACTTTACTTGCTCTTCATCCCTTACTATTATAGCAACTTTATCAGAGATTTTATAGGCTGTATCAATAACCCATTCTATCATTCTCTTTCCATTTACAATTTCTAAAGCCTTGTCTCTTCCCTTATAGCCGGGCTTCTGAAAGCGTCTACTCTCTCCGCCGGATAAAATGGCAACACCTATGCTCATTAATTACACCTCTAATTATAATCACCAACTTAGATTTAGGTTAATGCTTAGGCTAAAGTTTGCATGATTTTAACTTAATATTTGTAATCTTTTGATAAGTCTTTCACATATGTAAAGATCTTTATAATAGGGATAAAACTCACATAGGATAGTTTTGATTAAACTCATTAAATCGCTTCAGGTAAAGACGTGTTGGGTGATGATCAAAGTCAAGGTAATGAGAAGAAATAGTAGCAAATTAATTTATTACTTAATAAAATATCCTTTCCAAAAAATCCTAACCTTTTAAAATGTAAGAAAATACTTTATGGGATAGGTCTAGCTTACTTAAATCTAGCTCCAGTAAAGTTCCTTTCTCTGCTTTTTCAAAAGATGGTTTATAGTCCAAAATCAACTCATCCAACTTGACTAATCTTTCTAATGTGAGTGGGTCTTTACTTGCAGGGAAGTCAAGGGTCTTGAATATGGTCGGGGCTATTAGCTTAGCTAAAGCAAGCATTGCCCAAGATACATCTCTAATCTCCCACTGAGCTGCACTATCACATCTTTGACTGAAGATGTGCCTAAACTCTCTTGGATTTGCCGTTATGGTTATGTTAGTCTTACATGCAGACGGTACTATGAACCTAGCATCTTCTTTATGAAGGCCTTTTTCTGAATATGCTTTATAGATTTGCTCACTAATAGCCATGAAATCATCGTAGCTAAGCTCGATTTTAGTATTATTGACTTTAACTTGAACTTTTTCATTCTTTATGGAAGGGGGCTTTATGTACCATCTATCCTTTCCTATTCCCACATGCCTTTGGCTCTGCTGAGAGAAAGAGGCTATTCGATGTCTTACTAATTGATGAGTAAAAACTCTGGAAACATTTTCTAAACTATAAGTCAAAGAACCATGCTCCATTACATCATAGTGCCCTAACTGAAGAGCCTTTTCTATCATTCTTTTTACATCAGCATCGCTCAATAGATCTTTTCTAAGATAAAGCTCAGATGATGAGTGTTGGGAATAGCAAGACCTCATAGCTGAAGCACAAACTCTCTCAAGGTTATGGGTGTATGAAATGAGAACTACTTTCGTTTCCATGATTCTGATACGAATTTTCGAATTATAAAAGAATTTGGGACTTAATGTTAATCTCTATTGTTTTGACCAAGCTATAGGTTGTCTTGCACTCGTTCTCTTAACCAATTCTTCTATGCTAAGTCTTAATATTCTGGTGATTTCTGTGAAGGTTGAGTTCGAATAATCTTCAAGCTTACCTTGATCTGATAGTGTGGAAATCATAGGATCTACAGGGATCTTGCCAAGGAATTTTATTCCAAAATCTTTTGCAACTTCAGGCCCTTTTGAAGGTCCATAAAGCTCTATCTTTTCTCCACATTTAGGGCATTCTATATGGCTCATGTTTTCTATGAGACCTATTATTGGTATGCTCATATGCCTAGCCATGTTCATGGCTTTTTTCACAACCATTACTGCAAGGTCTTGGGGAGAAGATACTACTATTGCCCCATCAATGGGAAGGGACTGAAAGACAGTTAAAGGCGCATCGCTCGTGCCAGGAGGAAGGTCTACTAACAGGTAGTGAAGCTCTCCCCAATCAACATCCTGATAAAGCTGCCTTATAGCAGAGTTGATGATAGGACCTCTCCAAATTATTGGGGTTGTTGGATCATCGAGTAAAAGGTTTATAGATATCACTTTTATTCCTAACTTTGTCAATATAGGGTTTATCCCAAACTCTCCTTTTGTAGGTCTCTCCTTTAAACCAAATATCTTTGCTATGCTCGAACCTGTTATGTCAGCATCCAATATACCAACCTCGTGGCCTTGCCTTCTTAGTTCTACAGCCAGCATTCCAGTTACAAAGGATTTTCCCACACCTCCTTTCCCAGATACTATTGCAATTAAATTCCTTATGCGTTTTTTTCGAGTTTCTCTATCGTTGATGTTGCTCTTCTTTTTGCTGAATGCTTTTTGAGAAGGCATCAAGTTCTTCTTTTGTCATAGAAGTTAATTCTACATCAACAGTTTTTACTCCTTTTATGCTCTCCAAAGCCTTTTTTATATCGCTTTTTATAGTATTGGCAAGGGGGCAGTTAGGCACTGTAAGCGCAACAGTAACCCTTACTTTATTTTCATTTACCATGTTTAAATCTACTATGTTAATACCTATCTTTGGGTGTAGAACGCTCTTCAATACATCAATTATTGCCTTCTTACTTAACGTATGGCTAAACCTTCCTTTTTACTGAATTTTAAATTCCCTTCTTGCTTCCTTTATATCCCTTGCTTTAGTTGATTTTATGCTCATTACATAATAATATTGTTTGTGAAAAATATTTAATTTGATCTAAACAAAGAGATGTTATTCACCTACATTATAAATACAGATAAAGATGTCAAAAAGTTTTAATTGAGTAATATTTTATAGAGAATGGAGAACATTGACAACAAAAGTAGAGATAAATCCAGGTGCATGCAAAAGGAAAGTAGTTATCCAAGCGAGTAGATCTGGTTCAAGAGTTAGTGTAAGCATTGAATCTGATTGCCCCAACGTTATAGAACTATCTAGAAAAATAAGTGAAATAGGTATGCAAGAAATAGTAAGAAGAATGGATGATAATATCGTGTATAAGGCTGCCTCTGAAGCAAGGCTTCATTCAACATGTGCTGTCCCTTGTGCCATACTCAAAGCAATCGAAGCAGAGTTTGGCTTAGCGTTGAAAAAGGATGTTAAAATATTGTTTATAGATTAATATTTTCAAATTCATAGAATTACAAATCATTATTTAGATTTAAATCTTTCAGCTTCTTCAACAAGAGCCTTTATGTTTTCTATAGGCATCATGGCTTCAATTCCACAGCTTGGTTCAAGTATATCAACGCCAGCTTCAAGTGCTTTCCTTGCTACAACCCTCACTTCTTCAGGAGTACCATGGGTCAATACACCTCTTGATTCAACATTGCCAGTAATCCTCACATCACCTACTATTGGCTTGATCTTTGCAATATCGACGCTCTGTTTAACACATATGGCATCAAAACCTATATCAACCATCTCTGGTATGAATCTCTCAATATCCCCGCATAAATGCATGATTCTTATCCCTTTCAAATTGTCAGCTATTTTTATCAAGGCTGGTTTAACGAGTTCTCTGAAAGCTTCAGGGCCTGCTTTATCAGGCGTCCCTAAAGGTTCGCCTAAAGATAATACATCAGAGCCTGCACGATATTGTGCCTTGCCATACTCTATTATAACTTCTACAGCTAAATCAACGAATTCCTTTGCAGTTTTAGGGTCTTTTAGAGACAACTTTATCAATCTTAGCGGCTCAGCTATTTCTCCAGCTAGTGAATAAGGGCCAAAGATAAAGCTTGATATTGGAAGAAAATCCCCAACTTCTTTCCTTACAAGATGAATCGCCTCTATTACAACAGGAATTCTACCTCTTTCCAGAAGGTCATCAGGCATCTTTAAATCCTCAGGTCTTTGAAACGGATGACTTATAATTGCTGGCTTGAGTCCAGGATTATCATAATACTTAATCTCACACCCTAATGCTTCAGGCAATATGCTGAATTCATAACCAATGTTCACACATTCTAATCCTGTTATCTTCTGGCTTTCGATTGCAAGTCTAGCCATTTTCTTAGAGTCTCTAAAAGCTTCAGGCCAGTATATCCCGGTTATTTCTTGAATCTCTATTGATACACTCCCTCCACATGCGCCTATGCAGGTAACAGGTACTCTGTCCACTTTCCCCCCCAATAAAGCAGCTAAAACCCTTCGTTTTGGTGTAAATTTTCGCATTAACCGCACCCTTTACAGGAAATTCGAATTTTTGTTTATATTTAAATTTCGCTCATATCTGGATAACAGTAGTTAGCGGGGCTTAGTAGGTTAAGTGAGAGAAAAAATGACCTAACATCAACCATATATGAGCGTTAAATTTTTAATTACTTCTGCTTTGTTGCAAAATTGATTCTTCTTTTCAGTTGTGTTTGGGTTTGTTTAGGTGTTCTCCACGCTGTTAGGATGTTGTATGTTAGGCATTATGTCTTCATTTCTTGTGTGATTTGTGTGGAATGTATCGCTCTTATGAATTCTCCTAGTGTTCTCTTTATTGTTGAGGATGTGGTTTCTGCTATCCATCTTAGTCTATAGCTTACGCTATCCTTCCAAGCCTTTGGAGGAAGGTTCTTACGGTCTTGGTTCTTAGGTGTGAGCCTTAGTTGAAGAGTTCTTTCTTGGTTTGATTGCTGCTTCAGCTTTTAGTGTTTGGAGGAGGTTGAAGTTGTCTCTTGAATCGTAGGCTGTGTCTCCATACACCTTCACTACTACACCTCTTTCAGATGCCTTCTCCAAAAGGGGCTTGAATTCTTTAGAGTTGCCTACAGATTCATCTGTTACCTCTAGGCTCACTATCTTCTTTGACTTCACATCTACAGCTTTGTGTAGTTTTACGTAGCATCTCCTCCCCTTCTACTTCTTCCTAACCCAGTCTCCTCTATTCGAAACCTTGTACCCTGTGCTATCTATCGCTAACTCATAGATGCTGCTTGAATCATCTAAGTCTACTGGTATTGTTAGGTTTCTTATCCTCCTATTCAGGGTTGAGTAGTCTGGGACCTTTACACCTTCATCAATAGCATCCTAGCCAAACCCTCAGTCTGGCGATAAGGTAGCTTAAAGTATGAACGTATCAAAGCAAGAAGTATAATCAAGCTATTGAGGTAATGCTATTACCAACTCTCCTACCTTCAATGTCAAACCTCTTCAGAGACTCAAGAACCCTCCTACTGAAGAAGAACCAGACCATCATTATAATTCGACCAATTCTTAGACATACAGCACAAGTCAAGGCAAAAGCCGGTAACCCATAATGACAAGCATATTAGACAAACAAGTCAATTTTGCAACAAAGCGATTACTTCTAAAGATTTAAAAAATTCGAGTCCTTTTTCTTTAAATCCAACTTCATATTTTGGAGCAACTTCTTGGAGTGTTTTAGTTATCAAACTGTACGACAAATCATCGGGCAAACCTCTTCCTATAACGTTTAAGACAATCCTTCCCTTACTTAAATCTTTGACATTACCGAAGAAGTCAACTCCTTGATATAAATTCACTAAACTAGCTTTAATAAAACCTTCATTACTTATAAACGCCTTTATATGGTTCAATTCTCCTCCTGAACTTAGCATCCTCTCAGCTATCCCCCTAATAAATCACACTTTAAATTTTTTACATCCGACTCATTAAGAATACGCTTAGTTTCTATTGCATATTCTTCTCCTCTCCATCCTATCTCAGCTACAGACCTAGCAAAACTCCTAATAGCAGTAGATGAGAGTAATGGGGTGACCTCGTGCTTCCCATGTAACACTATATCCACTAGCTCATTTAGACCATCTTCGGTTTTTGTTGACGTCATCAATAACCTTGCTTTGGGATTCATTCTTTGAACTATCTTTTGTGTTATTGGCAATTTATCAGACGGAACTAAATCCGTCTTATTTATTACAAACTACTTCTGCATCGTCTATCTGACATGACTCAATAAATGGTAATGCTTCAGTGCCTTGATAAGATTGTAAAAGTTTTAGACCATCGACAAGTATCGTTATAGGCGCCATATCAAATGCCTCACTAAACTCCCTGTTTAACTCCCTGTACAATTGTGATGGAAGGAAATAGGCTACTGGCTCAAGGAAAAGAACGTCTGGGATAAATTTAATTGTATGATCGTAGCGGTTTTCCCAACACCATAAAAGCCACCTATGATTGCAAGCCTTATTTTTCTAATCATTCTCAATTTACTTCTTTATCATACCTCAACTTGTGGCATATCCCTAAGCAATAGATCCCTGCCAAGAAGTAGATGCCTCTTAAGCCTTCTAAGAGCCTCATAATGATCAAGAGCTCTTTTTGCATATTCTTCACGCTTTTGTACATCAGAGCTCTTTTCTGCTTTAATTTCTTCAATTTTATACTGCTTGTACCTATATGTAATAAGTTTCATCAAGTTATAAAGGTAGGTGACTCTTAACCCCTTGATGCAATCTTCAAAGGAAGGAGAAATGTTTTTGAGTATAAAATCTCTATCCTCTTCATTCAAATGGCCTAAGGTAACATTATATATTGTATCTTCAACATCTGATGGGCTCATTTTTGAAAACTTTCTCTCGGCCCTTATGAATTCGCAGTGTTTTATTGGAACTCCTTTCCAATCGATCTCTTCTATATTTACTGCAGCTTGACTCATATTCTCACCTTAATAAGGTTTAAAAACATTTATATTATTTTTGGTTTTAAATTGAAACATAATTGAAGTAAGGTGTCTTTAAATATTTTAAGTATGTCTTTTATTTTCCCATTTTATGTCTTGTCCTCTTTATTGTGAAGAAAGTTTATATAGGGAAAGATTTTAGAGAATTTAAGTCTTGACCAATCTTTTAGAACCTTCAAAGATAAAAGGTTGTGGTAAGGTTATTGACGGTTTAAAATGTGGTTGCATTGAGTACAAAGACATTCATGAACGCACGCTGTTCCTTGGATATGTTCCTCTTATTGACGCACTTAAAAAAGCTGAGGGACTTGGTTGGAAAATAATTTATAAAACCGAAAGAGTTGGAAGATTTGGTCAATCCTTCTATTGTATTTACTTGCTTTGTCCGGACTGTGCGAAAAAGAGAGTAGGATCGAATTACAAGGAATAGTGAAGATGAGGTCAATAACTGGAAACGGTTAAAAACTTATATCTATTAACTATGTTAAAAACAGTAACGAGCCTCATGATTGTTATTAAGAAGCTAACGATACCTGATCTAAATAATTTCGATATAATAGATGGCTTTACATGGAGTGTAAAATCTTCTGGCGAGAAAGGTAAGGCTGAGCTCAAAGAATTGCTAAGGCAAAAGCTCTTGGATGGAGCTGATGTCTTAATAGCGTTAGATGAGAACAGGATAATAGGCTTCTCTATTATCACTAATTGGAGAGCCTTGCCAAATGCCAAGTCTATTGATGTAATGGAGGTTGCTAGACCCTATAGGGGAAAGGGCGTAGGTTCCATGATTATGCAAAGATTGATAGAGGAATGGGATACCCTCATTGCATTAACCCTCTCGCCTGAACCTGGCTATGAAAAAATATTGGATAAGTTCTACCAGAAGTTTGGATTCAAGAACATGACAAACGATATAATGGTTCGCATACCTAATGATGGTAGGTTAAAGGAATGGATAGATTACATGGAGAATGTTCTCAAGGAATACTCTTATAAAATATATCGTATTCAGCCCATCATTCACATATGGATGCAATATATAGAAAAATTGCTTGACGTGTACGAGCCTCTTCTCAGGGAGATGAAGACACGCACAAAAGAGCTAGAAAAAATCTCAACCCTATCGAATTAAAAATCATCTCTCTTCAGGTATATGTCTTGACATGATCCTCTTTTTACAAATCCGATAGCCCGAAAAGACAGTTATAATTATGTAAATAGCACCCCATTATAAAGAAGATTTATTAAGTCCAATGCTGGAGTGGTCACTTTGAAACATCAGTTTCATTTGTGGCGCCTTCATAAATCTTATTGCCTTCCTAGCTTACTTTGTCCAACCAGTAACCAGCGATATTTGAGCTAAAAGTATGATTGTACAGTCCAGTAGATTGTAAATTTACAATATAGATCGAATGGTACTTCCCCAGGTTGGAAATATGCCAACTTCAAAATCATAGGAACTCAAATCTGATAAGAGTTGATTGAGAAAGGCTGTACCTATTTGACTTAATTCATAATTATTATGATAAGTCCAAGAGTTAGCATATGCGTGATCCTGCTTTGTGTGATCTGTGCCCAAATTGGGTTATATCAGAGAAGCAATAGATTAACAATCCTACTGCATAAACAGCCTTGTGCTCATCCTCAAACCTTTTTAGGTCTACTATCTTCTATCCACTCCGTTAAGTTTCCTACGATTCAATCATAAAGTCGCTGTACTTTGTTAGGCTCTCCTCTTTCATCATAAGGACGACGTAATATATGTGGTCACTGTAATCTTCAAAAGATGAATTAGTATTATCTATGCAGCTAAGCCAATTGTCTGAACCTTTGTTGTATAAACATTCATAATCTCTCTTTTTTTACCATTCGAATAAGGTAAAAGTCTGTGATTCACTACGCAACACTCTCATTATGATTCTTTAGTTTTTGATAAGAGACGTCTGTTATAGCATCATGAATACCATAGTAAGAATAAGTAACATTTTTGTAAGAACCATCCCCAACCATAAATCTGTGAGTTAGGTATCGTAGCAAAGAATACGCATAATGCTACTGTTACATTCTTTAGAAGTTGTACCGCAAGTCTATAATAACACTATATATTGTTGGTTGACTCTAGAATAAAAAGGAAAAGTGAATTTAATTGGGGGAGTATAAAGTCTTCGTGTCATTATCCAAAAGCGTTGACATTTCATCCAAAAACCTTCTTGCACGGCAGATAACCACAATGTTAAGATTTTCAGGGTTAGATTTCTCCAGTGAAGAAATTAAAAAGAGCATCATTTTGATAAAATCGAAGGATCCTGTCAATGTTGCTGAAGCTGTATCAAGGATACCGGGAGTGGATTACACTGCAATAGTGGAGAGCGTATCTTCTAATTATGAAGACGTTGTTAATTCTATAGTAAAAGCTGGAGTGAAGCTTATCTATCCCGGTGAGACCTTTAATGTAAAGGTCAATGTAAAAAGTTCTTTACCCTATCTTAGTAGAGACATAGAATTCGCAACTTGTGCAAAGATTGTAGGGGAGTTAGGGGAAAAAAACGTAAGATTAGATAAGAAGAATCCTTCAAAAACGATTTATGCAGAGGTAGAAGATGAGATTGCCTATATATTTTACTATAAGTATGATGGACCTGGAGGAGTGCCCGTTGGTTCGAAGGGAAAAGCGCTATGCGTTTTGTTTGGAGATAATAATAGTGCTGTCTCAAGCTGGTTGATGATTAGGCAAGGAATATTTCCTCACTTTCTGTTCTTTGATGCCATCCCTTATTTTGATCACTCTAATGTAAAAAGAATAATAACCATCGCAACTCTTCTTAGAGAATTTTTGCCCGTTAGAAGATACAGTATTACTGCCTTGAGGATAGGTTCGATCATCAAAAAATTAAGGCAAGTCTGCTCTTCTGAAATCCTACCATATGTGCTTAATAGAATGACCATGAGAATCACATCTGCCTATGCTAATAAGATCGGTGTTAGCATTATTGCTATTGGAGAAAGCTTAGAAAAAAGTAACCTTCAAACCATCAAAGACTTAATTGAGATATCTTCAAATTATAACAAACAAATTCTATTCCCACTAATTGGACTAAACGAAAAGGAAATAATAAATTACTCAAAAAAGATTGGAATATTTAAATTTGCGAAAGAGAAAAAGTTGGAAATGGGCTCAACTAAGATCGATAGAAAAGCCATAATAATGGTAGAAAGTAAATTAGAAATAGATAAGCTTGTTGAAGAAGTCCTGAGTAAAGCTATCTTGATCAATCTCGACAAAGGATTCGATGATATTCATAACATTCTTAATAATTACTTTTCTCAAAAACTTGAATCATAGTATGCATTATATCAAAGGTATTCCTTATTCATTGCAAAAAATGAATTGGGTTAGATCTCTCTTTTGGGCAAGGGAAAGCCTCCGCTGGTTTTTCCTTTTAACCAATTCATCCTGAAAAGTTTTGGATCAAGCTTATATGTCCTTCATGCTTTATAGCTTTGTGCGGGCAATGAAGACAATAGCCCTGGCGACTGATGAGCTGGATCTTGAGTGCTGAGCCCGACAAAAAGTATAGATTGTAACAAATATAGCTGATAGGTAGACTCATATGCTCATCCATCTATAATACTGATTATGGTTAAATAACATCCTCACTGAAGTATCTAATGATTAAATATTTTCTTATAACTCCGACTTTTTTATCTCGATAAACCCCAGTCAAAGAATGTTTATCATAATTGGTTCATCAAAGTCGTGCATACATTTATTCAATACTTCCTTTCTTTACATGTAATTTAATATGTGTCTCCTCATCTTCGATCTGTATAGTACTATGAGCCATCTTAAACTTCTCCTTAAGAACTTTTATTGCTTGTTCTCTTATTTTATCCCATTCTTCAGGTTTGTTTATAGTAAGATGGGCACTCATAGCATATATGCCAGACGTTATAGTCCATATATGCAAATGGTGAACTCCTGTGACGCCATCTATGCTCAATAAAGCCTCTTCAATTTTTTTAGGAGAAATATGCTCTGGCACACTCTCCATAAGTATGTTTGCACTTGCTTTGATCAAATTGTATATACTAGGTATCATAATCAGAGCTATGAATAAACTTGCTATAGGATCGGCGATATGCCATCCCGTTAAAAAGATGATCATCCCTGCAGTGATTACTCCTATAGAGCCTAGGGTATGCATAACTAAGACTAGAAATGCAGAGCGAAAGATGAGACTCTCTTTTGATGAACTATGCAATAACGTGGTTCCAATCAGGTTTATAACCAGCCCTACCAGTGCTACTGTTATCATAAGGGAGCCCGAAACATCTAGTGGGCTAAGAAGACGTTGATATGCTTGGGTGAGGATGTATAAAACAAGCAGTATTAGAATTATACCATTGAATAATGTGGCCAATACTTCGAGGCGATAATATCCAAAAGACTTCTCAGGAGTTGGTGGTTTAGTGGCAAAAGTAATAGCAAAAAGTGTCATGATCAAAGCTCCAACGTGAGAAAACATGTGGATGGCATCTGTTACCAAGGCTAAACTGTTGGCTAAGATACTACCTACAATCTCAACTATCATATACAAAGAAGTAAGTACAATAACTGCAACTAACCTTGATCTATTTTGGGAGGTAATTGACACAAATCGTATGTACACTTTTATTTTTTATAAAAATATCGATTTGGAATTTTTTATCATAGCAATGAGTATAGAAAATTATGGGACATAAAGTATTCAGAAATAATTTAATGCCACTCAGACCTTATCGTAACATCATCCGAGCAATAGAAGGAAATACTTAAATCTAATAATTACAAACTTTTTGAGGATAATTGAAGAAGCGTAGGTTCAAAGAAGACTCGATTAAAAGAAGGGCTGAGCAGATTCTTGGAGTAGATAGTGAAGCAAGTGAAGATGAAATAAAGAGGGCTTATCGAAGACTTGTATTAAAGTATCATCCTGATAGAAATCCTGAAGATCATAATTCGATGAAGAGGATGCAGCTAATAACTCAAGCTTATGATCTTCTTCTAAAAGGGATTGATTACGATGATCCGAAGCAGTATGAGTTGCTTGAGGATGAGGAGTTAATCAGATCCATATTACCTAAGGGAATTGAACCTGAACCTCTTGGCGAATCTTATAAGGACTGGCACAGAAAGCAATTCTATGAAGGTTGGATATGATGGCAGAGCCCATTTATGATAAAGCACTTTATAATGTCTTTGATGATTATGCGAAAGAATACGATTCTTGGTACTTTAAGCATCCTGCCATCTATGAATCAGAGGTTCAAGTCGTAAAACAGTTCAACTTAAGAGGCCTTGGCTTAGAAATAGGAATAGGGTCAGGAGTATTTGCAAGAAGGATTGGTGTTGATGTAGGTGCTGATGCCAGTCTTGCCATGCTTCACATAGCCAAGGAGAGAGGTTTAGAGGTAATTCAAGCCGTAGGAGAGCATCTTCCCTTCATCGATAAAATCTTTGATTATGTGCTTATGGTTTGCACCCTTTGCTTCCTCGATAAACCTAGTTTAGTTATCAAGGAGTCTTTTAGAGTTCTAAAGAAGGATGGTAGTTTGATAGTTTGTGTGGTTTTAAAGGACTCACCTTGGGGAAGATTATATGAGGAAAAGAAGAAGTCTGGGCATAAATTTTACACATATGCAAAGTTCTATACCATCCATGAACTTAAGAAACTTATTGCTGATCAGGGTCTATATATAGTAGAGGTTATGAGTACTTTAAGCTATGGTCCATTCGAGGATGAAAAGTGTGAGAAGCCTTTAAGAGGTTACAAAGGTAGTTTTGTGTGTTTAAGAGTAAAGAGAAATAATTGAAAGTTGGATTCATTCTTTGATCCTAGTCTTTTTGAATAATATTAGCATATTAAGCATCATGTATACTCTATTAGTCCACGTGAGTTTTAACCTGCGATTAGTATGCTAACTTTGGTATAGTATAATGGTGCCAAAACTTTCTTAATCGAATTACCTACTATAAACTTCTCTATCCGTCGTTTTCATGCTTCTTCTTAGTTAAATCCCTCAGGTAAGCTTATAGTAAGCCTGAATATACTTATTGTAGTAAAGCTGTAAACCTTTACTAGTCTGTTGAAAAGGTTCTTTAACCTTGTCCTTATGGCTATACGGGATAAAGCGAGTTCATCACCTATCAATGACAGAGAAGGCACGCACATCCTCTTGTAAGAGGTATATGATTTTTCTCATATATTTTATCCATCATTTCCTTCCGATTACAATCTGTAAGCTAAAGTATATATCTATCTTTCTATTTGTAATTAAGTAAGATTTGGCTATGAAAGAAGTTATAGTGGAAGTTATTGGTGTAGATCCGCCATGCGGAAGGTGTCAAGCGACTTATAAAAATGTTGAGGAAGCAGCTTCAGCTCTAAAAGCAGAAAACATTAACGTTAAGATTTTAAAGTTAAATGTTCAGTCCAAAGAGATCATTGCGAAATATGGTGTTCTTGTGGCTCCTGCACTAGCTATTAACAATATCGCTAGAGTGATAGGAAGAGTCCCTGACAAAAAAGAAGTCGAAAGGCTAATCCGTGCAACTGTTAGTTGAGTGATCAAAATATGAAGGTTGACTATCCAGAGATTCAAAGAAAACTCATAAAGATTCTTGATTTAAAGTTCCCGCCAGTAGCCATAACCTTGATAAGAAGAGCAAGTGATATTCCTCAGAATAT
>Ga0080004_1200058_pt1 | contig 26608 bp, 26 predicted proteins | sample WasSprMetagenome_FD_69207 | JGI IMG/M metagenome (GOLD analysis project Ga0080004, IMG submission 69207) | Sulfidic aquatic microbial communities from Washburn Spring, Yellowstone National Park, USA - WS (SPADES assembly) (version 2) | ecosystem: Environmental > Aquatic > Thermal springs > Hot... | reverse complement strand
CCAAGGCCTTGGAAGCCTCCAAGACGCATTCGGTTCTCCCACCCAGAACCTTGGAAAGGTCTTCAACCACGGGGTTACCCCTGTCACCGAATTTTCTGTACAGGGCACACCCGGCTCTGCTCGGTGTTGACAGTCCCTCCCGCCCTCCTCATGGTGGCAGCATAGGGAAACGATGTCACCTGACTTATGAACGGTTATGAGTACGGGCTTCCCAACCCTCTCGCAGTAAACAATGTGTTCGTTTTCCTTCATCAATAGAATTGCCGCGACATGATAACTCCAGCAGGATAGCACCCTCGATCGTTGCGCCGTTTTCGTCGATGCATCACCCCGTCAAAGGAGTACTTGTCGGGGAGCTGCCGCTAGCATCGCGTGATGAGAGCAAGATCTTTCTGCCAACTTTGTTTACCCTTATCTCTCCGCTGCTCGCAAGCTCCGATACCGCTCCGCGAAGGGTGGCCTCAGGAAAGTCCAAGAACTTCTTTAAATCGGCGATGGTTTTTGCCCCAAGCCTGATAGCTAGCTTGATCCCCTCTTCCAATGCCCTCCTCTTCAGCCACCTCGGAATTGGCACCCTAGCCCCCGTCCTCTCCTCAATGAGCTCCAAGCTCCGAAGAAAGTCTATAGCGAACCTTCCCCCTCCCTTCTCCATAAGCTCCGCCAGCAGCTGCTCCAAGAGTCTCCAATCCAGTCCCCTCCTGGCGAGGGCCTCCATATCCATTAAATCCCCAATCCTGTCGGTCACCGATTTTAGAATGAAGATTGCCTCGGGGCTGAAGAACTTTACTTCAAGTTTTCCGTACAGCATGGATCTGGTCTCTCTCTTCATCCCCTCGGTCGGGTGGAGTTCTTTCACTTCCTCCACCCACACGTCTACCCTCGGGAGCTCATCGTGCAGGTAAATTCCATCCCGGCTTCTGTACCCCAGACCCCTCAAGACCCCGTCCAAAATTCCAAACCATCTCCTCTCCACCAGCAAATCTACGTCCTTGGTAGCATCCTTCAAACCCCAAAGCAGCAGAGGGGCACCGCCAAAACAGTAAACTTCTATCTTTTCCGGAAGTCTCTCTCCTATGAGCTGGAAGAGCCCGGAGATGCGCTCAAAGCGGACTGGGGGCTTGATCTGGACCTCGTATAGCGAGGCTTTCTCCACGAACTCCTCCCACGGCAGAAAGAGCTCGGGGTGCCTAACTGGCATCCCCTCGGAATATGCCTCAAGGTCCAGCCACAGGCTCAGGATACCCTTCTTCCTCGCCAGCCTCCTGATTTTCCCTAAATTGAGCTTATCCCGGTTCTTCAGGAAGCAGATCGCACACAAGGTCATTTGGTGGGCGTTCTCGCTTGCCTGAACTGCGTGAAGCAGGATTTCCTCGGGGCTCGGCTCGGAGGAGGTGACGTAATCCTCTCTCGTGAAGTAATCCACGCCCAGCTCGGGAAATCTCGAAAAGGCCGTCAGAAATCCCCTCCTCTCCCCCTTAGGAACCTTCCTCACTTCCGAACCCGCCCGGAGCTCGACCCACTGACGAAGGAGCTCGTCACCGAGCAAGTATTTTCTCCCCTCTCTCCTCACGGCAAACCTTTGCACCATATCCCTCAGCAATCGGTAAGCCGTTTGCTCGGAAACTCCAGCCCTTTCAGAGAGTTCCTTCACGGTGGATGGGTAAAGGAGTGCATGTAGGATTCTTTCCCTATTGCCGGTCAAGATTCTGGGCTCGTATCGCTCCAGCATGCGAAGCAAGAGGTTCGTCTCGCTGCTCTCCCGTAAGGAGATTTTTCCCGCCTTCCTGATGCATAGGCCGCGGGAAACGAGCGAACGCACAGCTGCCGCCACGGTCGGATAACTTTTACCCACTCTCGTCGCAAGTTCCTTTACCGTTCTCTCCCCTCGGGATACCTCCCTCAGCACTTCAAGTTCGACCAGCTTCATTTGATCAATTTTTCATAATACTACTTATATTTTATCAATTTTTGATTAAAATTTTGGAGGTTTTAGAGGAATAGCGAATCTCTCCCTTCCAAGTTTACCCGATTTGTCAAGGCGAAGCAAGATCGATTTTTGAAAACCTTCTGTACCGATCTCGGCGCGCCTTTCGTTCCTTATTACATTTTATCAGCAATAATTGAATAGAACTGCCATTCAAGTGTAATAAAATTTCACTCGAGGTTCTGAAGCCCTGCCTCCTCGGCGAACCTGACCGCCAGTTGGTATTCCTCCACTGTCAGGGGTCGGTTTATCTCCTGGTACTTGCTCGCGAGGTAACAGGGTCGGTACTGATCCATTATATTGACCCTAACGGTCTTTCCGAGGTTCTCGGCAATCCATTTCAGTATCGGGCGCGTGCAGCACTCGAGGTGGCCGGGCATAACCAGGTGCCTTATGATGAGCTCGGCGTCTTTGTAAGCGAGCATGTGGTTCCTTGATACCACCTCCAGATACCTCTCGACCTTTGAGTACTTCCAAGCGCACCTGTCGTCGAACCACTTGAAGTCCGTCAGGTAAATGTCCTGGGTCCCAGCCAGGAGCTCGGCAGCCTCCGAGCTGTAGTACATGTTCGAGTTCCAGACCGAGCTTATGTTTGCTTCGCACTCCCTAAGCGCCTCCAGAATGCCCGGGAGGTTCGGGTCGGGATTCCCCCCAACCCAGTTCACGTTTCTGGCCCCCTCCTCCTTTGCGTGCTCCACCAGCCTCGCCAGCTCTTTCCCCCCCATCTCCACGCCCGCCTCTGGGTCTTGGGAGATGTCCCAGTTTTGGCAGAACTGGCATCGGAAGGTACAGCCGGCAAAAAAGACGGTGTAGGAGGGCACGAGCGGGGCTTCCTCCCCCATGTGCATGAACTCCGACGCGACTCTGGGGATTTTACCCACTCCGCAGAATCCTCTCTCGCCTGCCAGCCTATTGACCCCGCACCGGTGTTCACAAAGATGGCAGGATTCTAGGATACGGTTGGAAAGCTCGATCTTCAAATCTAGGAGGGAGACTTCTGGGACATCTAGGTTTTCCAGCTCTATCTTTCCTCTATCGATTTCGCTCAGAAGTTTGTAAAATTCGGCCAATCCCTTCTCGTGTTTTTCCCAAAGTTCGCCCGTTTTGGCGTTTAGGTCTACCTTAACCTCTACCCTCTTGCAGACTTGAAACCTAGCTGGTAACTCGTCATGAACTACCTTCACGTATCTTTCTAGCGAGGATTTCACTTTCGGGTCTTGAAGAGCCCTTGCAGCATCCGGCCGGAGAAGTCTCCACATAAAATACCTTCGCCTAACTCTATGATGCCAGTATTGGTTTCGGGTTCTGCTTCGTCCATGCTTTCCTCCCAGCTTTCCCGGAGGCTAGGCTGGAAACTCGTGAGACCAGAGATAAGAAGGTTTCCGGACGGGGAGATATACCTAAGGATAACTTCCCCTTTGAAGGGGGAAGAGGTAGTAGTAGTTGAATCCCTCTCGCCCCCCCAGAATGACCATTTAGCCGAGCTCCTGCTTCTTTTAGATCTCTGCAGAGACTTGGGGGCGAAAAAGCTAACGGCAGTAATCCCTTATCTCGCGTACGCTAGACAGGACAAAAGGTTCAAGGAGGGGGAGGCCCTCAGCATCAAAACTGTTGCGAGGCTGCTGGAAGTGGTGGACAAAGTATTAGTGGTGGAAGCACATTCCAAGGAAGCTCTTTCCTACTTTAGGAGAATCGAGGAGGTCAAGTGTTTTTCGCTCTTGGGTAATCATCTCGCGACATTAGGACTGAGGAACCCCCTCTTCCTTTCACCCGACGAGGGCTCCATCGAGAGGGTAAAGGAGGCAGCAGAGGCCGCTGGGGCAGAGTTCGATTATCTCCAGAAGGAGAGGTTGACCGGAACTAGGGTTAAGGTTGAGCGAAAGAAGATAGACGCAAAGGGAAGGGATGTCGTGATTTTGGACGATATAATAAGCACCGGAGGAACGGTGGTGGAAGCCTGCAAGTCGCTCAAAGGGGCGAGAAAAGTTTTGGCATGTTGCGTTCACGGTCTCTTCGTGAGGGATGCGGTGACAAGGATGAGAAAGGCGGGGATAAGCAGGATTCTTTCCACTGACACAGTTGAATCTCGTCACAGTCAGATCACAGTAGCTCCGGCCATAGCGGAACATTTATGAGATTGATGTTTCTGCTGTCGGGGGAGCATCCTACTCTGCCCGAGGCCGAAGTGAAGGGAGCGATAAAAGCCGAAGGAGGGGCTTATGAGGAGGTGGAGAAGCTCGACCAAGTACTAATACTCGAGACAGAGGTGAAACCCCAGAAAATTGCCAGTCGTTTGGCGATGTGTCGCGAGCTCTGTCTGCATCTATGTACCGCTAATGTGGATGAGGTATTGGAGGCAGTCTCCAGCTCAGATTTACCAGATTTGCTTGATGTCACGAAAACTTTTGCGGTGAGAGTAGAGAGGGTGAAAAACTCTTGTCCAGAGGTAAAGACCATAGAACTTGAGAAAAAGCTCGCCGACCTTCTCCTTTCGGAGTTTCGACTCAAGGTAGATTTGGATTTCCCGCAAACCGAGCTGGTAGGTATCCTCACCGATGGAAAGTGTTGCGTCGGGTTGAAGCTTTGCGAAACCGAGAGAAAGTATCTTAAGCTCAGGAAACCGTCGGCTAGAGCGGTCTTTCATCCCTCGACCCTTCCTCCGGTTTTGGCGAGATGCATGGTGAATTTGGCCAGAACTCCCCGGAATGGGGTTCTTTGTGATCCCTTCTGTGGAGTGGGTGGAATCCTAATCGAGGCTGGACTTATAGGGACAAGAGTGATTGGATTTGATATAGATCCTAAAATGGTTGAGGGGGCTAGGAGGAATTTGGAACTCTACGGAATCAGAAACTTCGAGGTCAGGGTAGGAGACGCCAGAAAGCTACCGGAGTTGGAAGTAGATGCCGTAGTAACGGATTCCCCCTTTGGTATTCAGGCATCTACGGGAGGACTAAGTGTGGAGGAACTCTTGCGAGAGGTTCTCCCCTCCATTTCACGAATTCTCAAAAGGAAGGGCATGGCATGCATAGGGGTTCCAAATTGGGTTGAGTTATCTGAGGTCGCATCCGGTTGTGAATTGAGTACAGTAGAGGTTCATGAGCAGTATGTTCACAAGAGCCTAACCAGGAAAATATACGTGCTGAAGAAGACCTAATGGAGCTTACGGTTTTTCTCTTGGGAACTTCTGGGAGCATTCCTACTCCCACCCGATCATGTCCAGCAGTTGCCCTGCGAAGAAATGGGGAAATTCTCTTGTTCGATTGTGGGGAGGGGACGCAGGTGCAGATGGTGAAAGCCGGACTGAGCGTGATGAAGATTTCAAAAGTTTTCATTACACATCTTCATGGTGATCACTTTCTGGGGCTGGCAGGAATCGTGCAAACACTATCCCTGTGGGGGAGGGAGAAGAAGCTTGAGGTGTATTGTCCCGCTGAAGAGAGCGAAAGGTTGAGAAGGTATCTTGAGATTCCCAGATACACCCTGACCTTCGAGCTAGCTGTGGAAGGGCTGCAGCCAGGAGAGGAGGTAAGGGGGGAGGATTGGAGAGTGCTGACGGCCAGGGCGAGTCATCCCGTGCCCTCGCTTGCGTATGCCTTCGTGGAAGACGATCGACCGGGACATTTGGATCTCCAAAAAGCCCTTTCGTTGGGACTGAAGCCTGGACCGCAACTGAAACTTCTGAAGGCGGGAGAAAGTCTCAGACTTCCCGACGGGAGAGTGATTAAGCCGGAGGAAGTGATAGGACCCCCCATTCGAGGTAGGAAAGTGGTTTATGTCGGTGACACCAGTCCAACCGAAGAGTTGATTGAGTTCTCGAAAGGGGCAGATTTGCTCATTTTCGATTCGACCTTTGCTGAGGAACTCTCCGGGAAAGCCAGAGAAAACTCGCATTCAACCTGCGTACAAGCTGCGGAAGTGGCCTGCAGGGCAGGGGTCAAGAAGCTTGTGCTCTTCCATATAAGCCCTCGCTATGAGGATCCTTCGGTTTTGTTGTCGCAGGCTTCTAAAATTTTTCCGGAAACTATAGTTGCCCAAGATCTCCTCAGGATAGAAATTGCAAAATAGCGGCTCGAAATACCTTGCTAGCTCATTCCATCGCCTGACACTCTTCTCTTCATCGCCGCAAATAACTTGGGTAAAAGAAAATAAACTCATGTTTTCCTTTTAAAAGGGGCTTCCGCCCAAGCACGTGGATGGCGGCGGTTTGTGATGTTAGCGTGTTAGAATCACCGGAGAGTCTAAGGACGGCAAAGAGAATAATCAAGGGTCCCTTTTACTTTCCGTCCTCCACGTACGCTTGGCTAGCTAGGGAAAAGGCAATCTCCGTTAGGGATGTTGTGCTTACGTATAGTTTGGTGAGTCGTTTCGTAAGAGAGGGAGATGTGATAGTGGCCTATCTCCCAGAAATCTTGGACGAAACCGCAAGGAGACTCCTTTTTGAGGTTGATCGCGAGGTTTCTTTAAGCGATTTGAGGGCAGTTCTGCTTTCAGGGCATCTTTGTCTCCCCTTTCTGACTCTCGATTTGCAGGTACTTCAAAAGTTAGAAAAGAAAGGAAAAATCTTATGGGAATTCCGCCTCCCTAACAGCAGCATGGTTTTGAAGGAAATCCTGTGCGCTTACAGGAGTCTAGCCCAAGAAATGGGAGGGATGGTTTATGATTCTTTGAATGATGGTCATGGGTTTTCGGTCACAGAACTTGTTCAAGAGTTTAAAACTAGTAGGGATTCCAGTGTCCAGTCCTTAATGTCCAGCTTGGTTAAGCTTGGGAAAACTGACTCCGAAGTACTGGATTTCAAGTTTCTCTTTTTGGACTTGAGCAGCCCCTTCCGAGATTTCTTAAGGTACAAGACCCTGCAGGGAAGAAGTCTAAGGGAGATGTGCGAAAAATCACTCTGTCTCGCAGTGGCTCCAGTCACCAGTTCATGAGTGCGGCAACATCAGAAATTACCTGAATTTCTCCACTCTCGTACTTTCTAGCTACCTCTTCGAACGATAGGGAGATGCTGGGTGGATGTTCCGGCTTCTTTATTTTAACGAAGATAGGAAAGTTGACGGCTTCTCCTACAATGAGGGCTTCTCCTACTGGTAAGGATGAGATGGCGTCCGCTACTTGGCTGGTGATGGCTTCTGACGATTCCCTGATGTGGTCCAAATCGTATGGGTTGGTCATTCGAAGTATGATGTTGGTTCCGGCTTGGGAGAGCACGGTGGTGGAAAGTCTCACTGGTCTTTGGCTTATTACTACGAGGGAGGCGGAGAACTTCCTGCCTTCCCTGGCAAGCATCTCTATGGCGGATTTTGATATGGCACGTTCCTCCGATGGTGCGAATTGGTGTGCCTCCTCTAAGAAGAGGATGAAGGGCGGGATGCATCCCTCCTTTCTGAGCTCGAAGAGCTTTCGTACGAGATGGGTTACTAGAATCTGTTTTTTCCTGAGACTCACCAAGGGCTTGAAGTTCAAAATGAGTACAGAGCCAGGGGAGAGTAGGTTTTCTACGGCCGGGTCGTCGAAGCTTCCAAAAATGCCCAATGACTGAAGGTCGGAGAGCCAAGCCAGTAGCGCTCCCTTGGTATTTGCGTTCATCTCGGCTTCCTGGACTTCCGCCATAAGTTCATTCAGACCGTAGGGGCGATTGTTTTCCTTCATCCTTTTTCTCAGCTCGTTTATGATCTGCTGAAGTTCTCTTGCCTGCATTTCAGACATTTCAGGTACGAATTCGAGAAAGTTTCTTGCATTCAGGTCGGGTACTCCAATCTTCATTTTGTAGCCCTGTACTACGTTGACCCTTCCTTTATATTCTGGAACATCAGCAAGGTCCACATATTCTCCGTGAACATCCACTACAATTGCAGCTGGCCGGCCCTGACCTACCTTCCTTTTGAGAAGCTCTTCTATCATCGTTCTGGCGCAGAAACTTTTTCCAGCCCCAGACATGGCTAAGATAGCGACATGTTTCTGGAAGAGTCTCGTCAAATCGAGCTTCACGGGCAGATTGTAGTGCTTCAGGTGCCCAATTTCCAATCCGTTGGGATTGAAGCCGAGAAATGAAGCGAGATCCTCACCATCCAATCGATACACAGGCTGACCGGGTGAGGGTGGATAACTAGCTCTGTCTAGGCCGTATCCATTCAAAACCCCTAGAATCTGTACCTTGGCCAAGAGGTATTCCCATTTGTTTGTGGGATAAACGGTGGGCAATCCTTCTCCATAGACCTTGACCGCTTCGGCCTTCATAAAGTAGCGGTTGGTTTTGATGAGGTTGACAACCATCCCGATGACTCTACCCTCTTCTGCCTCTACCTCAACGAATTGTCCTTGTCTGACCGGAATTTCTCCCTCTGCAGTGACAACGAACGAGAAGGTGGATTGGGAAGGTGATCCTTCTTCACAAACCACATGACCCAATCTCTGTCTCTCCATCAAAACGGCCTCCTCTCCCTTCTCATTTCGACGATGGAGCCGAACCCTGCCCTGCTTAAAAGGATTTCATGGACGAGTTCGAGCTCTTCCCTGAAAAGATGAGCGCAGAGATCGGCTTCAACGAGGGGTGCCGGAACCGCAAAAGATGGGTGGTGGGCGGAGATGGCATAAATTATTTCGGCTACTCGATCCGCGGTCCCGGCACCCTCGTTCTGGGAGGAGGACAAAATCTGTTGAGAGGGAACATTCAAGAACTCTATTCTCAAAGGCCTGTCTTCTGGAACCGTCTTAAGGTAGAAGGCGTAAATTGGAAACTCTTCAGAGCACCGGAAAGAAAAAGTTCTTTCTCCCACCGCCAGAAGACAATCTAGTAGGATGGTATCTTTCAGATGGTTCAGAAATTCCTCCTTTTCAGGAGGTAGAGCGATTCCCATGCGTGGGAGAAGTTTTCGGAGGAGTGTAAGGAAGTAGTTGCTTCTGCAGTCCTTCACCACCCCTGCTAGGAAAACGCCAGCCTCTGCGCATAGGGAGTAAAGTTGGCGATACACTTGGAACAGGAGATTTAGTCTGGATGCCACCCTCCCGCTAAATGTCACGGAATCCAGATACCTGGGCAGTAGGGAGCCGTCTAGAAGTAGTAAGTTGGGATGGTACTTTTCCACAGTTTCTATAGCCAATCTGAGTTCGGTCATTAGACGTTCAATGGTTGTCAGAGCCTCGAACTCAAAGGAGTCCATAGGTTCAGTGGAGCAGACCAGCCTAGCCGAGGGAAGGGGATTCGGATAATACTCGACTCCCTCTAGCTTGGTTCCACCGTTATAATGAAAAACTACTGCTACTCCTCGAATCATCATCAGGTCAAGAGCATGGAGTTCCTCGCCCAGGAAGCCGCTATCCACGGCAGCCACCCTTGCCTCTATTTTTTGCAGCTTGCGGACGCTCAAGGTAAACCTTTGCTCCAAAATCTCGGGAGAGAAGTCCTGTGGGATGCTTTTTTCCTTCAGGCAAGAGAGCAGGCTTGAGAGTTCCCTGCGCTTTTCCTCCGTTTCCTTTATCTTCAGCAGTACTTCCTCGAGCGCCTGATCAAGATTTTCCCCGCCCACCACGAATTCTTGGGTTGGCATCTTACTCGACCTCGGCGACTTCCTTTAAAGGCAAAGAGAGAGTTAATGGTAAGTGTAATGTACAAAAAAGTACATTTCAGTTAGGTCAGATAACCTGTTTTGAAGAGGTACTCGGCGGCCAGCACAGCTCCTCTAGCTGCACCAAGTTCGGTGTTGTGAGAAAGAAGAGTATATTGGAAACCCCTCTCAAAGACATTACGCTCAATCCCTCCTACACACACCACCATTCCCCTTTCCCTCAGTACATCGAACCTAGGCTGAGGTCTGTCAATCTCTTCAAGCACCATTATTGGGCGCGGTGGCGCGGTGGGAAGTCCAAGTCTCTGGGGTTCCCCTTTATACTCCCTCCAGCATCTCTTCAGATCTTCCACGGTGGTTTCTTGGCGAGTAATGATGAACACGGACTCAGTATGACCCTCTAATACTGGTACCCGGTTGCATTTGCAGGTGATTTTGAAGTCAGCTGGTATGATTCTTTCGTTTTCAAACCTTCCCAGAAGTTTAACGGTTTCACGCTTCACCTTTTCCTCCTCACCCTTTATGTATGGTATCACGTTTCCCTCAAAAGTGAGTGGTGTGTATTCAGGCAGCGGTTCTGGCAGGGAGGCTCCCTGCTGTTTTCTTTGTTCTGCCCACCTGCTGACTGCTTCATAACCGGCACCTGAAACAGCTTGCATTGACACCATTATCACGCCCTCTAATCCAAAGGCATCGTAAACGGGCTTGAGGGAGAGGGCTAGACCCACGGTGGTGCAATTAGGTTGAGGAACCACAAATCCCTTCCATCCTCTCTTCTTTCTCTGGATTTCAATCATCGCTGCATGGGATTCGTTTACTCCAGGCAAATAAGTGAAGCTGTCCTCGAAGTATCTATAGGCCGAGGCAGTGCTGACCACAGGTTTCTCGGCAGCTACTTTTCCCTCCACCTCTAGAGCTACTTCAGAGGGTAGGGCTGAGAAGAAGAAATCTACATCTTTTTCTATGTTTTCCAAACTCTGGACCTTTAGCTCTAGAATTTCAGGTTTGGGCTTTTCCTTCAAAAACCATCTGCATGAATCAGTTCCGAATCCGAGGGCCTCCCCGTAGGTTTTCCCTGCCGATTTTGGAGAGGCATACAATTTGGTTATTTCGAACCAAGGATGGTTCTGTAAACAAAGCACGAACTTCTGACCCACCTCGCCCGTCGCTCCAAGAATTCCTACAGACAGTTTCATTCGGAGTTTAGGCTCGATAGTTATAAAACCACTCTAAAAACCTGCGGTTCCGAAACTGGAATGTATAAGAAGGAATTGATTAAACTTTCGCGAGCGGGTGTGAGGTATATGGTAATAGGGGGGGTTGCACTTGGTTTGAGCGGATATCCCCGTGCCACTCTCGACCTCGATTTATTCGTTGATTTTTCGGAGGAAAATTTGGACAAATTCCTGCAAGTTGTGAATCGTATGGGTTATAAGCCAAGGGTGCCTGTAGACTTGAGTCTATTAAAAGACCCTATGGAACGGAAGAGGTGGACAGAAGAGAAAGGTGCGAAGGTTTTTAGCTTCTATCAGGCCAAAAGGCCGCATCTTCAAATCGATGTACTCATAGACTCTCCCGTGTCTTTCATCGAGGCGTGGAAGAGGAGTAGGATAGTTGTCATAGGAGGGGAAGAGGTTCACGTCGCATGCCCAGAGGACCTTCTTTTACTCAAACAAGTCGCCTCGAGAGAAAAGGATAGGGAGGATATCGAGGTCCTGAAAAAGATAATTCAGCTTGAGAAATGCAAGAGGACGAAATCCTAGAATACATCAAACGGTGGAAGAAGGTTCCGCCAGACCAAGTTCTCAGATATATGGAGGAGATGAGGAATTTTTTGCTCACCCACATGACCAAAGAAGGAAAGAGAGTGTTCAGAGCTCTTTCAAGCACCAAGCATTAAAGCTCGCACGATTTCCGAATGATGCCCCGCAGGAAGTATGGTCGGATGATTAAGCCTCTTCCCCCACCCCCTCCCCCTGAGAAATGCAGGATGTGTAGACTTGGTATCAGCTGTCCCATTCACGGAAGAACGAGCGAGGAATGATTGCTTTCCTTCTAGCTTTCTTGGGAGCTCTGCTGATGGGAGCGGGAGCGCCATTATATAAAAAGTGCACGGAGAGGGTGGGCAAAATCTCTCTCGAGAAATTCATGCAGGATCCTTGGAGGATGGTTTCCTCGATAGTTTTCAATCTCCCGTTTTTCATCGCAGTGGCATGTGGAGTTGGTGGATGGATACTTTGGGTAAGCGGACTTTCAAACCTCGAGGCAATGGTGGCTGGACCTACCTTGGCTGCTATGTATCTCACCAACCTAGCGATAGCGAGACTTTATTTGGGCGAAAAGCTGACACGTAGAGAAGGGTGGGGACTTGCGATAATAGTGTTAGGAATAATCGTTTTAGCCTTGGCTGGAGGGGTGAGTCCGGGTGGCTAAGGGTTTCTGGCAGAAGCTAAAGAAGGGAGAAATCAAGGGGCTCGGGGTTTTCTGTGCTCTTCTTTCTGGAGTTTTTGGTGGTCTTGCCCCGACCTTCCAGAAACTTGGTCTACCTGCTTTCTTCTCCCCCAGCAACGTTCAAGATTGGATGATTGCACTCTCTAATCCAGTTTTCCTCCTCGGGGCGATTTTGGGGGTAATTTCAGTTCCAATACTCATCGTGGCATTTTCTTATGGAAAGGCAAGTGTTTTATTCCCTGTAGGAGGTGGAACAGGGTATATCACCACTCTTCTTTCCGCAGCCCTTCTACTTGGGGAATCTGTTACTTACCCAAAGTTAGCGGGCGTGGCGATTATCGTCTTGGGAGTGTCTCTATTGAGTAGGACGGCTGACTAGAAGAGGACCTCTCTAGATTCAAGCACCTGTCCTGGTTTTCCTTTGGCGAATAACCCCCTTATCACTTTAATTAATCCAGCTGCGAAGGCTTCTCTCCCCTGTGCCCTGTGGGTGATTTCTATTCTTTCTCCGGGTCCGGCAAAAATCACGGTATGATCTCCCACGATTTCCCCAGCCCGGATGGAGTGAATTTTCGGTCTTCTTCCGGTCTTCTGCTCGATGAGATCGGCCATTCTAAGTGCCGTTCCACTAGGAGCATCTCTTTTTTTGGCATGATGGGCCTCCACGATTTCTACATCATAATCAGACAGCTGGGTGGCAGCGATTCCCAGGAGTTCGAAAACGGCATTCATCCCAACCGACATGTTTGGAGAGATTACTGCCCGTACTTCAGATTTGCGGATACATTCTTTCAGCTCTTCAAGCTGCTTTGGCGTGAATCCAGTGGTTCCAACTACCACGTTAATTCCCAGAGAGCAAGCTATTTTCACGTTTTCCACCGCTGCTTCAGCAGTAGTAAAGTCCACGAGCACGTCTGGCTTAGTCTCTCTCAAGGTTTGCTCTAGTTTGTCGGCCCCTACCACTTTAACACCAGTTTTTCCCTCGCCTACTATCTTCCCAATATCTTCTCCTTCAAGGGGAGTAGCGGGGGCATCAATCGCCGCAACCAGTTTCATATCTGGTTCCTTCATAAGTAGTCTCACAATAGTTCTTCCCATCCTGCCGCAGGCACCACAGAGAGCTATCTTTAGCATTTCTTATTCTGCGGTCGTATATTAAGTATAAAAGAACCGCTTGATTTGACATGCCACAAACGCAGTAATCGAGAGCTGATGACAACCGCGATGTATGCACGTCGATTCAAGTCCTGGTTTTTAACTAGATGAACGTGGGATAGATGAAGGCAGGTCTTTCAAGTTTGCTCTTTGCATGCGGCAGACTTGAGGAGGCAGTGGAGGCAACCGCTAAATTTGGTTATGATACAATCGAGATAGTCTATGACTTTCCTCATTTCATGCCAGGAAGGGAACTGGATGTTGATAGATTGAGAAAGATGATAAGGGATTACTCACTTTCAGTAACTGTTCACTCTAGTTTCTGGGATCTCAATCCCGCTAGTTTTTATTCGGAGGTTAGGAGACTCACCGTTCAGAGAGTAAAAAAGGGTGCTCTCTTCTGCAGGGAGCTTGGAGGAGAGATTCTTGTGGTACATCCTGGGAAGTGCCCCGCCCCGGATTCGCCCCAAGTTTATGGAGAAACCTCTAGGCTCTATCGCGAATTTTTGGACGAGCTGGTACCTTGGGCGAAGGAGCAGGGCGTGAGGATTTGTGTAGAAAATGGAAACTCCAAGGATAATCCCTACTCCCTATTGCCCGAGCTTGGGGAACTTGTATCAGAAAGGAATATTGGAATTACTCTCGACTTGGCGCACGCTTTTCTGAGGTATGGTCCGGACAAAGTTAGCAAGATTGTGAGGGACTTGCGGAAAGTGAGGAGTCTTGTTCAGCATGTTCACCTACACGACAATATGGGGCATCGCGATGACCACTTGATACCTGGAGAAGGAAAGCTAGAGCTCTTAAAGGTGTTCGGTTGTCTCAAAGAGGCGGGTTACTCATCCGTAGTGGTCGTGGAACTTTGGGATCCGAAAAATCCCTGGCGGACCGCAGAGAAGGCAAGAAAAGCCCTAGATAGATTTATTCGATAGTAGCCCTCACTGAGGTAAAGAAGGGACCCCTCACGTCGATTTTTTTCTGCTGGGAGGTGAGGTAGTATTCAAAAGGTGCTTGTAGACAAAGGTTGATATCGGCAGGATTTTTAATATTCTTGACTTCGATTTCAACCGATTTCTTTCCTTCTCGGCAGGCCTCCTCAATGGTTGCGGCAGCCAGCATTGCAAAGGCTCTCATGTAGTTAATTCCCACTGGAATGCCCAATCGTCTGATTTCGTCCGCAAGTTTCCAACCAGATGGGGGAATTCCTATAAGGTTTCCCTGATAAACATATAATTCGTTGAAGCCGGCTGGTCCCACGAGTTTCTTTCCCTCCTCATGCTCGAAAATCTCTACTTTTACCCTTCTGCCGAGTAGATTCCCCTCCCATACCACGAAACTACAGGGCGCAATTTCGTCTTTTCTCTCTGAAGCCACCTTCTCTATTCTTTCAGCGATTTCCATTCCCTCCTTTGTCTGAGGAACGCGGAGCAGATTCACCATTTTTGCGAGCTGTTCGTCTGTGAAATAAACTGCTTGGTACAGGTACGGGTAGACAAGTGCTCTTATGTCTTTTTCCCCAGTCTCTATCATCGCCAGTCTCTCCAGACCCACCCCTAGGTTGAAGACAGGATAAGGAATCTCATAATTTGCTAGAGCAATTGGGCTATACATGCCACCATCTCCAACTTCTATCAGTTCACCAGTCTTTGGGTGCTCTATGAAAACCTCAAACTCGGTTTGAGGTGCGTAGTATTTGGAAGTGGCCTTTTTGGTTTTTAGTTCCACTTTTTCGTATCCCATTCTCCGCAAGAATTCCTTCGTGACTTTTATTCCGTCTGTTAACCCCAATTCCTCATCCATGATTACAAGTGAAGCGGTCCAAGACTCGTACAGATGAGAGGAATCAAGCTTTTGCTCTCTTCTATACTTTGGTCCTATCGAGAAGAGTTGCAGGGGAAGAGGTTCTCTTTTCATCATTTCAGGGAGCACCATGAACCATCCTGCAGTCGTGTGAGAACGCAGGGTCATTTCAGTGGGTCTGGGTTGAAGCTCTCTGAATTCTTTAAAGAGCGAAAGCACCCTGCTGCTTTGCTCTTCGTTGAGATGAAGTTCTTCCATGATTATCTCGGGCAAATCATCTGCCGAAATTTCTCCTAACTTGTACCTTCTAAAAATCCGCTGAAGTACAACCACATCTAGGTTCTCCGAGATCTTTTTGAGTTCCTTCTCTTTCTCTTCGCTTATCCCAATGTCTGGACGATCCAGCACCGCGAGAAAGAAAATTCTGTCCAAGATAATAGGTGCTTGGGGCCCGTATTGTCTGTATACCTCATACTTATGCACCAGAGTCGGTACAATAGTTTCCGTAAACCCCATTTCCAGAAGAACTCGTCTTGCTCTTTCTATGATGTCCCAAAGTGGATGTTTTTTGGTTTTTGATTTCAGCTCAAACTTTCCCCCCTCTGGCAATAGTTTAGCACTTTCAATCCAAGCTTTCTCGAAATCTTTTTCGGCTTCTTCCCTAATTTTTTTCGTATCCAGCCTCATCTTTTCAGAGTAGCGAGGGTCAAGTCTCCCCTGCTCTTTTCGATTATTCTGGCGAGGATGTCTTTTTTTCTCCTTAGGCCAGGAAGAATTCTCTCAGGATGGTCGAAGTGGGAAAGGAACTCAAAGATTTCCTCCATGTGTTGCAGAAGTCTCTCCGCCTTTTTGAGGTCACTCCTTCTCAGAGCCTCTAGGAGAGCCCTTCTCAGTTCCCCTCCAACGTCTGCCAGCGACATTAGGTAGGGATAGTACGAAATCCCCACTTCTTTAGGGTCGGGAATGTTTCCTTTTTCTAGAATGGATTTCAGTATATAGAATTCTCCGTACTCCTGCTGTGCAAGTGCAAGTGCCTTGGGAAGGGGTGGATCTGAGAGTCTCTCCAGCTTTCTGAGGATTCTCTGGGCCTCTCTGAGGAGTTGGCGAGCATCGCCATGTCGATGGAGGGTCATTATACCTTTAGAGCAAAGCCTGACAATTCTCCTCGAAAGTTCTTCAGCTATTCTATCCCGTTTCTCTCGAAGGTCGAAAAACCTTCTCATTTCGGTGGCTCTCATCCACTGAATTCTTTGGTTACGCGTAAAATGTTGGTTTTATGGTATCTCAGCTTATGGATAGCACCCTTGCGCTCCAGGCTGTTGACGATAGCGCTAAGTTTTGATTTGGACATGTCTAAAATTCTTCGTAAATCGTCTTGTCTAACTTCCTTTCTCACTAGGATCTCTTTGAGAACTCTCTGTTCATCTGGTGATAGGGTAAGCATGGCAACTCTTAGAGTTCTCTCGTGGGCATATCTTTTGAACAGATAATAGAGAGTGACCGAAAGGCCACCCACAACTCCTACCATTACTATTGTTCCCACTAAAATGGTCTCGAGCGATATTCCTCCTGGGTTGAGTATATACAACAAGCAGCCGAAACATACTTCCGTCGCGAGTATCAGCAGGACAATTGCTGCCGCTTCGCGAATGCTCATCAGTACATCGATTTTAGAATAAAAAGGCGTTTAATTGATTCACGCAAAAATTTTGCTTTTGTGAACGATAAAAATCAAAAATTTTCTCTTTTTTTAAAAATAAACAAAAAATACCCAAAATCAAAAAAAGGACACACGGTTCTGCCGAATTTCTTATATCACTTGAACAACAAGAGAGAAGATGATGACCCTACTCGTGACAGGGGCGAGTAGGTCGAGTCTCCACCCGAACGTGGAGGAGGTGAAGAGATGGAAGTAAAAGGGATAGCCCCCCTCGTGATAGCGGTGATTGTGGTAGTGGCAGGTGGTGCGAGCGTAGCAACTCCAGTGGCAGTAGATTCGATCGACGTTGACCCAGATAGTCCCGTGTATGCGCTCGAAAGACTAGGCGAGCGGATAAAAGGCGTGAGTGACGTCAGCGCTATGAAGGAGAGGTTCATGGAATTCTCAAGAATGTGTGACAAGGGCAAGGGGGCAGACTTTCAACATATTTACAATGAGTTCAGCTCAACCTATGAAAAGCTAATGCAGAAACTACCCGATGCTGAGAAAGCGAAAATCTTAGAATGGGCGGCGCAGCAGGAGGCAAGAATGGTAAAGAACAGAATACAACTATCAAAACAGGTTGCGATTGAACTTAAGAAATCTCTCAAAGGGACTTCAGAGGAAGTAGTCTTGGAAAACGTAATCCAGGAGTTAGATGCCTGTACTAGAGAGGTTGAAACCAAACTGGCGGAGGTCAAGAGCAAGCTTGAGCTATTGAAACAGAAGGTCCAAGACATTAAAGAATCACGTCCCGGAATTCATGTTGATACAAAGGTCAATATAGCTGCAACGATTGAGCAGAGCTCCCAGACAAAAGAACTTGAGGTCAAGGCCGAGGCTGAAGAGCAGAAGTTGGTAAAAATTGAGAACCTATTGGAGGAGTACCAAGAGTTTGATAGCGAACTGGCGGAAATCGAGGCGAAGCTGCAGCTTGCCCCAATGGTAGCAGGAGGAAAGGCGGCTCGCAGACTGGTCGAAGAGGCAAAGAAACACAGAAACATGAGTAAAAACGCATTAAAGGAAAACAGGCTTGGTGCTGCGGCCGGTCTCCTGCATGCAGCGGAGGAGTTGCTGGAGAGGGCTGAGATGATTCTTGATCATGCTGTAGAGTGGGAGAAAGAGCACGCGAGCCAATGGAGGACCTATGAAAATGCATGCACCAAAATCGAAGAGAAGCTGAAGGAATGGGGAAAAGTAGGTCTCGAAAATCTGCGGGCACTTCTAGCTAGGCAAGTTGAGATACAAAAGAGATTTGCAGAAGTTGAGGAGGAGTACCAGGAAAAAGAGACAGAGGCCGAGGAGGGATTGAGGAAGGGGTGCAGCGATACGCTAAGCTATGTTCAGAAGGCAGTCAGTGATTGGGCAGCGAGGAAGGAGGAATTCAGGAGCAAGGTGGAACCAATGGGAGGTATTTGTGTAATGGCTCCATGGAGGATTCCTGTGAGCGGGACGATTGATGCGCAGGGAAATCTGACCATCAGCTTCTCCCTCAGCACAAGTAATGTTATCACCGTGGATTGGGGTCAAATAACCCACGAGAGGTCCATAAGCGGCAATATCACCGCAGTAGTCGCAGAGGGAAAAGTAAAGGGTAATCTAAGTGCCAATGGAACGGGCAAGATTGCTTCCAAGTATTCAACCTTCAGCAAGAACATTTCCCTATCGGCGGCCGTCGAAGGGACAATTTCCGATTCTCTGATTGAGTGCGACGTGGATGGAACGGGAACTGGCAGTGCTTCCTTCTCCTTCAGCTTGACCACTAGCATCGAGTGGACTCACACGGTAACCTTTGACGTTGAGGGCAAACTCGTCGGAGAGGTGAGCAATGGCACGTTTAACGGTAATCTCTACCTCAAAATAGTCAATGTTCATACAGCAGGGATTACTATAACCAAGGAACCGATTACGCAACCCCTAGAGAAGAAAGGAATCGAAAACATGGGACCGATTGGGGGCATTTTGGGATAGCGGATAGCGAGCGGCTTGGATTTTATGTTTCTTTTTGTTTTTTTTTACTTTTTTAGTAGAACTACTCTGCTCGTGGAAGATTCGTCGGTTAATTGGTAGCCAGTCCTATCGCTCAGGGAAAGAGCAAACTCTTTCACCTCTGGGTGAGATGGCATGTTTTCCTCGCGAAGTCTCTTCTGGGAAAAACCGACATGCATGTACGCCTTTGCTTCGACAAAGTCCGGGGACGCTTTTTTTATCAAGTCGGCATATTTCTCGGGATTTCTCATATTCAGCCCTTTAACCAGCGTTAGCCGGATGACTTTTCTGCAGCTGAAAGAGGCCATAAGTTCAAGGCTTCTCAAAATACGCTGCCAACCGTCCGAAAGGATCGGACGGCAAATCTTTTTGTATGTTTCTTCATCTGGGGCAGAAAGAGTTATGTAGAGGTTGGTGGGCTCTTTCTTTAAAGCAGCAAGTTTTTCGGGTAAGGTTCCATTGGTAACGAGGAAGGTGGTAAAGCCACGACGTTTAAACTCCTCTATCAAGTCACCAAGTTTTTCGTAGAGGCACGGTTCACCCGCGAGACTTATGGCAGCATGTCTAGGCTCTTGCGCTTCCTTCCAGCGCTGTAGGTTTACTTTTGGATTTCCTTTGAAACCACTTAGGAGTTCTCTCTGGGCTTGGATGGCTTCGTCGATTATTTGGGAGGGTTCGTCTTCGGAAGCGACATCGGGAGAAGTGGCTTCAATCATCCTCCAGCAGTAGAGACAGCGTTGTGTACAGTTGAAGAGGCATGGAGTCATCTGAAGGCAGCGCCAAGAAGGAATTCCGTAAAATTTCATCTTATAGCATCCTTCTCCCCCTAGGAGGCTTTCTTTGGTCCAGTGGCAGATTTTAACTGCTGAGTTCTCCCCTACCAGCCGGTAACCCTGCTTCAAGTATCTTTCCAGCCATGGGGTGGGTATTTTTACAGGGATGACTTTCACTTCCATCCCGACTTCAACTCTAACATCCTTCGCAAAATTGCCCAGATTTTTGGCAAGTTCGAGAAAGCCTGAACTTCCTATGTATGCTAGCGGCTTTCCTTTCTCCACTTCACCAAAAGTTTTGACAAAGGTTAGGGGGATTCTTTTTCCAGCGACTTCTATGAGCAAGGTTTGACCGGGAGCGTAGGAAATTGTAGAAGAAGGAATGTTTGTAATCACGTTCCCAAAATCATCTAGGTGTATTACGGAGCCAAAAATCCTTCTTCCCACAGTTCGTGGAGGAGGCAACGCGAGCGAGCAGAAAGATTCCAGTTTGGGTCCCACTTTTTCCAGCTTTATCCCCAAGCTTAGCCATGCTGCAACGGGGGCAAGTATGTCTCTTCCATGAAAAGTTGCAGAAATCTCAGTTCTCATCAGCTGGGAACTGGAAATCTCTCTGATTTCCTCCACCCCGTACTCTTGGGCAACCAGTGAAAGAAGACCATTGTCGGGAGCAATGAAGATGAAGTCATTTTTGGTCTTCACCGCTATACATTTTCGTTCAGTTCCTACGCCTGGATCAACCACCGACAGGAAAATGGTGCCGGGAGGAAAGGTTCGGGAAGCCTGCAGAAGAATGAAGGCACCAGTTAGGATATCTCCCTTTCTAATTTCGTGCGAGATGTCGACAATTCTGGCGTCGGGATTGATGGATAGTATAACACCTTTCATAGCGGCGACGTAGTGGTCCCTAGTGCCGAAGTCGGTCAACAAGGCGATTATCCTCATCAAAGTCTATCTGACGAGATGTTTACCTTCGTTGCCGTTGGTTTTTTATCGATACCCAAGGTAGGCACTTGATATAGTTTAATTCTTACGGCAGATAATGGAGGCTGCTAGCGGATGTCTGATTGGGCTAACTAGAAAAGCGCGGAATCGTGAAGAAGGGAAGATATCTGACCTTTTCCTTTAACAAGTGACTTCGTTTTCTTGCTACATACGTGTGAAGCACTCCTCCATGATGCATTTTCTCCTTAAGAAAGAGCACCTCCAAGGAAACTTGATACACGCGTCCACGATCGACATGGATCTGTTCACTTGGGAATTTTGTCGAGGAGCAAAGGGGAGGCGACGATTCTACCAGCGACTGGGGAAGCTCTCTTAGGAGAATTGGAAAGGGGAAGCTGGATAAGAATTGGTGGATTGGTGTATCTTGTGGATGAAAGATGCTCTGTCCCTGTCGTTGAGTTACTGAAACGCTTCGAAGGACCCGATCTCAGATGGTTCAATCAAGGTGGAGGACTTCACACGTGTGCCATAGCGCGCGCCCGCAGTTCGTGTGCAACTATTGCTCAACCGCCACCGAAAAAAGGGTATGTCACACGTGTGACACTCGTCAAAAGCATTCGAGGATGGCTCGTACATGCGGACTGGTTCACACGTGTGCACTCGTGGGACTAGGGATTGAGTGGAGGCAGTGGATGTGTGCTTCGAGCGCGTACACTAAACTGATTGCCGAAAATAGTTGGGTATCGAGCTTCATACATGCGCCACCGTGCTGGTTGGAAAACGACACGTCACACGTGTGTCACTACGCTGAAAACCTAGGAATGGAGGTCCGAGCACTGCTATCTCTGAACCGCCGTACATAACTAGAGAGGGTCAAAACCACAGGACATGTCACACGTGTGACAAACTTGCGGGTCGGCTTTCGAGTGTCCTTCACACGTGTGTACTTCGGCGTAACGGTTAAACTTCAAAAAAACGTGTAAAGCTCGGAGCAGAAATCCTACTTTTTGGACTTGAGGAACCACTGATTTATACCGTTTATCATCGCTTGAACGCTGGCCAAAACAACATCTTCCGAGACCCCCTCTGCCAAGTAGACGTTTCCCTCCTCGTCCCTGAGCTTGATGGTAACATCAGCTAAGGCATCGCTCCCACCGGTTATGGCATCCAAGTGGTACTCGACAAGCTCGAGCTTTGAGATTTCCTTCACCACGTTTTGGATTGCCTTCAGGGCAGCATCCACTGGGCCTACTCCAGTGGCCGAGCTCATTCTAGGTTCCCCTTTCACCAGTAATCTAACGGTGGCCGTGGGGGTGATAGTATTTCCGGTGGTAACCGTAATCTCTTTCAGCTCGACCGCCTTCTGCTCTCGTGGTAGCGTTCTTATCACGCTTTCGGCAATGGCTCTGAGATCGAGGAGGGAGACTACTTTTCCTTTGTCTCCCAACTCCTTCACTCTTCTCGTTATCTCTATTACTTGTTCCTTGGTAGCCTGTATCCCGAGTTCGCGGAGCTGATTTTCAACCGAGTGAACTCCGGCATGCTTGCCTAGCAGGAGTCTTCGATGGGCACCAACGAGCTCGGGGGAAAGAGGTTCATAAGTTCCAGAGAACTGCAGAACTCCATGTACATGTATGCCGGCCTCGTGAGTGAAGGCGTTTTCTCCGACGATTGCTTTGTGTGGTTGGACAGGGACTCTTGTGAGACGTTTTACGAGTTCCGAGGTTTCGGTTATAAGTTCTGTTCTTATCTTGGGTCTGAGGTTGTAGAAAGCGCGTAGTCCCATTACCACCTCTTCAAGTGCAGCATTGCCTGCTCTCTCTCCGATTCCGTTCACAGTCACATGCACCTGTTCAGCACCTCCCTCCACCGCGGCGAGCGAATTGGCTACAGCCTGTCCGAAATCATTGTGGCAATGAATGCTTATGGGTACCTTGATGGTCTTCTTTAGTTCTCTAATAAGCCAGAAGGTAGCTCTGGGGGTCATAATTCCGACAGTATCGGGGACGTTTATGATATCAGCTCCGGCTTGGACGGTTGCTTCATATACTCTCCTCAAATATTCAAACTCAGTTCTAGTAGCATCCTCTGCTGAGAACTCTACTTCTATCCCATGTGATTTGGCATATTCTACCCACTTCACAGCTTCCTCTAATGCTTGTTCTCTCGTCATGTGCAGCTTGTGCTGCAAATGAATGTCAGAGGTTGCAATGAAGACATGTACTCTCCCTACTCCGCATGCAATGGCAGCGTCGATATCTTCCTTTTTGCAGCGTGCAAGAGCGCAAATCTTTGCCTCTAGCCCTTCCTTTGCAATGTTTTCGACAGCTTTTCTTTCGCCTTCCGAGACCACGGGAAAGCCTGCTTCGATAACATCTACCCCAAGTTTGTCCAGCTGTCTAGCGATGGTCAATTTCTGTTCTGGTGTGAGAGAGACACCAGGGGTTTGCTCCCCATCGCGGAGGGTAGTATCGAAGATTTTCACCTCTTTGGGCAACGCCAGCTGGTTCTCAACTCTCTTTATATAGTCTCCTACCAGTACCTTCATTAACTACTCGAATCCTTGCTTAAAGTCTGGCAGCGAATCAGATTGATGAGAGTGAAAGTGTTAGACTCCACCATGAGGGATGGTGAGCAGGCCCCAGGTGTTGCCTTCACGCCCGAGCAAAAACTTGAAATTGCGAAGGCTCTGGATGAATTAGGAGTGGATGTCATCGAAGCCGGATCGCCGGCCACCTCTGAAGGCGAAAGAAAAGGTATAAAAACAATCGCAAGGGAGGGTCTGAAGGCCGAGATATGCTGTTTTGCTCGCTGCGTCAGGGAGGATATTGACTGGGCTCTCCAGTGTGAAGTGGATTCGGTGCACCTGGTAATACCTACTTCTGATATCCACCTCAACTTCAAACTGAAGAAAACCCGCGAGGAGGCGAAGGAGATGGCGCTGAATGCCCTTCGTTACGCTCTAGATCATGGTCTTTTAGTGGAGTTTTCGGCCGAGGATGCCACACGATCTAAGAGAGAATTCCTCTTCTCCGTTCTTTCTGAGGGGATAAAGGAAGGGGCACAAAGAGTCTGTCTTTGCGATACTGTCGGTGTTTTGACACCAGAAAAATCCATGGAGTTATTCTCGGAGGCAGTCAGGACGTTAAAGGCCCCCGTGTCGGTTCACTGTCACAACGACTTCGGCATGGCAACCGCCAATACGCTTGCGGCGGTGCGTGCGGGAGCGTCAGAGGTTCATGTAACGGTTAATGGGTTGGGAGAGAGAGCTGGAAACGCCTCGTTAGAGGAAGTGGTGGTTGCCCTAAAACAACTTTACGGAATAGAGACAGGTATTAGACTAGAGAAAATCGCGGAGGTTTCAAAGCTTGTGGAGAAATACTCGAAAGTTCCCCTTCAACCTCATAAAGCAATCGTGGGTGAAAACGCCTTCGCACATGAGGCGGGTATACACGTACACGGGGTTCTAGAAAATCCAGCTACTTATGAGCCTTTCCCACCAGAACTGGTGGGAAGACAGCGCAGGATTCTGTTTGGCAAGCATACAGGCTCTCATGCCATAGAAAGGGAACTCCTTAGCTGGGGATTTTCCCCAACTAAGGAGCAGGTAATGCAGATTCTCAGTGAGGTTAAGAGACTAGGAGATATGGGGAAATCTGTTACGGATTCAGAACTTAGGGCCCTGGCGGCATCTGTAATGGGCAAAAAAATAGAGGAGGTAATCAAGCTGGAGGAGCTGACGGTGGTAAGCGGAAACAAGATTACTCCCACAGCTTCCGCTAGGTTGAGGTTTAAGGATAAGGAAGTAGTGGAGTCTGGTCTGGGGGTGGGTCCGGTGGATGCAGCCATGAACGCTATAAGGAAGGTAGTGGAGGAGATGGCAAACATAAAACTTCTCGAGTATCATGTGGACGCTATTTCGGGAGGGACGGATGCAGTGGTGGATGTGGTGGTGAAGCTCACGGATGGAAAAAGGATAGTTACAGCAAGAGGGACGAGCGGAGATATCATCATGGCAAGCGTTCAAGCTCTTTTAAATGGGGTCAACACCCTTCTAGGGTGATGGAGGAGACAAAGATACGTCTGCCCAAAGAGGGAGAAGTTTTGGGTGTAGTAGAGCAAATGGTAGGGTTTGATAGACTAAATGTTAGGTGCAGGGACGGTCATGTTCGCACGTGTAGGATTCCTGGTAGGCTCAAAAAGCGGGTCTGGATGAAGGAAGGAGACGTCGTTCTGGTCAAACCTTGGGTGGTAGAGGGAGACAAAAGAGGGGACATTGTCAACGTCTACAGCAAAGGTGAAGTGGAGATTCTGAAGAAACTGGGCCTTTGGGAGTAGCGTGGAGTTTCTTCGCAAGCTGGAGAAAAGAAAACTAGAGAGACTTGAAAAAGACTCGGAGCTTCAAAAGATATTGGATCGCGTCTTTGACTCTTCAACTCTCCTCTCTATTTACGATTTGTTGAAGAAGGGGGTGATAGACAGATTTCATGGTGTGGTGAGCACGGGGAAGGAGGCAGATGTTTTTTGCGCTGTGGATTCCTCTGGTCAATATTTGGCGGTGAAAATCTATCGCATCGCAACGGCGGACTTTAAGAGGAAATTTGAATACATCTGCGCCGATCCAAGGTTTCACGGGATTAGGAGGGACAGGAGAGCGGTGATATATGCATGGGTCACTAGGGAGTTCAAGAATCTTCAGAGGGCACAAGAAGCGGGCGCTCCAGCACCAAGGCCTGTAGCTTTCTCTAGGAACCTTCTGGTAATGGAGTTCATAGGTGAAAATGGAATACCCTACCCCAAAATGTCTGACCAACCACCTGAGGACCCGCGTTCAGCATTCGAGATAATAGTGGATGGAATGGAGAAACTGTATAAAGTGGGCAAGCTCGTACACTCCGATCTCAGCGAATACAACATACTTATCACACCAGATCCTGTCTTTATAGACTTCTCTATGGGGACGGATATTTCAAATCCTGCCTCTGAAGGGCTCTTGAGGAGGGATATAGAAAAAGTTTTGAACTACTTTAGGAGGTTCAAAATCGCACTCCCTACGGTTGACGAACTTTTTCATCGCATCCATGGGTAGCAGAACCCTCTCTTTATTGGGGGAAGATAAGGGTTTAGTGGCGGAATACCGATTGCTGATTCCAAAAGACAGAATCGGGGTGGTGATAGGCAAAGGGGGAGAGGTGAAGAGGGAGATTGAAAAGAGATTAGGGGTGCAGGTGGAAATTGATGGGGAGGAAGGAAGCGTGGTGATAAGAGGACCAGATGATAATCCTCTTGCCGTCTTGCGGGCTAGGGATATCTTTTTAGCCATGGGGAGAGGGTTTAGTCCTGAGAGGGCCTTCAGACTCTTTGACGAGAGTCAATACCTAGAGGTGATTGATATGACTGACTATGTTTCGGATAATGCCCTTGAACGAATGCGCGGGAGAGTCATCGGGGAGAAGGGAAAAACAAGGAGAATCATAGAGGAGAGCCTCAAGGTTTTCGTCTCAGTTTACGGGAAGACGATTTCAGTTATAGGAAGTCCCGAGGCCGTAAGCGTGGCGAGAGAGGCAATTGAGATGCTACTTAGGGGGGCCCAGCACTCCACCGTTTATCGATTTCTGGAGCGAAAAAGCAAGGAGCTTAGAAGGGGCTTAGAGCTTCAGGGAATTCGAGAGTCTGCGGTGAATTTCTCTCAATAGATAGAGATCCTCCCTACAGTGCTCGGCGATTCGATTAGCGGCTCTCCTGTCACCAGAACTGGCCAGCTTGAAAAGTGCACCAACGTCTCCCCCTTCAAACGGAACCCTTCTTCTCATTCCGAAGAACTCGGCAACCGCATCCAAACTGTACTTTGAAAGGAGTAAGTTCTTCCGGCACCATTCACAAAGATCTAGAGTTGGTATTTGATCGAGAATTCGTAGGTTTACTCGCTGGAGACTAGCTCTAGCTCTAAGAAAGGGAAGGTCAAAACCCGACCCGAACCATGTTATCACGCAGGTCACGCCTTCAAGCTGCTGGGCCAACCACTCAAGTGCTCTTCTTTCCTCCCAAGGCGTCACGCAAATCCTTACCTGTGGTCTCTCTTTCCAGATCCCAATAGCTACAATCCTGCCCTCATCCGCCCATTTCCCCGTGGTCTCGATGTCGAGATACGCTTCCATCATTCACCCATGATGAAAATTACCGCGGTTCTAGTTCTCGGTCCGTCCTCCTCCAACACCAAAAAGTTCTGCCATGTGCCTCTTATCAC
>Ga0080004_1128739_pt1 | contig 26612 bp, 26 predicted proteins | sample WasSprMetagenome_FD_69207 | JGI IMG/M metagenome (GOLD analysis project Ga0080004, IMG submission 69207) | Sulfidic aquatic microbial communities from Washburn Spring, Yellowstone National Park, USA - WS (SPADES assembly) (version 2) | ecosystem: Environmental > Aquatic > Thermal springs > Hot... | reverse complement strand
TAGTGAGGGCGCTAAGATTCTACAGCAGCCAAGGTGTCGGTGCCTTCAACCTCTGCCTCTATTCAGCCAAAGGGGAAGATCCAAGATACTTTTGGGCTGGTTTAGAGATGGCGTCTAGACCAGGCCTTAAACCTATCTATCTAAACGATATCTGGAGTCTACCCCTACTCTTAAACTCAAGCGAAGTCTTCGAAGCACCTGAAGCGCTTCATATGAAGGTAAAACCCTTCTTCGAAGACCGTTAAGATATTCTCTAACAACCCTCAACTTATGCATCTAGAGAGGCGTTAGATGAGGAGTTAAGAAGGATAAACTAAGTGGCTGTAACGCTTGCCTACCATTCACGCAGCGGTAAGTGGTCATAGAAGTAGAAGGTCAACGAACCAATTAGAAAAGCGGAAAGACTCCTTTCTCCAGCCATATTGTAAACGAGGCGCTGAGCAGCGTTTCTTTGGAGTAGGGAAAAGAAACTTTACAAGAGAGAGTGTAAATCAACTCTATCTTTGTCGCCTTTTTACCGATTTTGCTCTTATTGCTATTTGCTTCAAGCCCTGTGAACTCGCTTTCCGTTCAGCTTTTATAGAGCGTCTAACCAGCCAGTTTTGGTGAACAGTTTGGTTGAAGTAGTTATTACGAGTGCCGTTAGAACAGCTATAGGTAACTTCGGCGGCTCCTTGAAAGACGTGCCTTTAGGTAGGCTAGGTGCGATAGTGATTCATGAAGCGTTGAGGAGGGCTAATCTTAGACCAGTGGTAAGCGAGAGTGCCCAAGTTTTGGCTCTGAGCGTTTTTAGAGGCGTTGGTTTAACAGATCTTGAGAAGCAGTATTATCGGTGGAGTGAAGACAGCATACCTGTCCAGATTGATGAGGTAATTATGGGGAATGTGCTCCAAGCTGGTCAAGGTCAGAACCCAGCGAGGCAAGCTGCGATCTACGCTGGCCTACCTAAAGAAACACCCGCGTTTACTGTGAATAAGGTCTGCGGCTCTGGTTTAAAGTCGATCGCGTTAGGTGCTCAGGCGATAGCTGCTGGTGAAGCTGAGATAGTTGTGGCCGGAGGATTTGAAAACATGAGTAATGCTCCCTACGCCCTACCTAAGGCCAGATGGGGGTATAGGATGGACATAAACGCCTATGGTCAGATTCTAGATCTTATGGTCTACGACGGACTGTGGGAGATATTTTATGGTTATCACATGGGGGTAACCGCGGAAAACATAGCCGAAAAGTATGGTATAACAAGGGAGGAGCAGGATAAACTAGGCTTTTTGAGCCACCAGAGGGCAAGAGCGGCTATAAAAGCAGGGTTGTTTAAAGAAGAGATCGTACCAGTAGAAATACCTCAAAAGAAAGGCTCTCCAATAGTATTCGACACAGACGAACATCCTATGGATACTACTCTAGAGAAGATGGCTGCGTTACCGCCTGTGTTTAAGAAGAACGGAACAGTGACAGCTGGTAATGCTAGTGGAATAAACGATGCAGCTGCTGCTGTTGTACTGATGAAGCGAGAGAAGGCCGAGGAACTAGGTCTACCGATCTTAGGCATTATAAGATCTTACGCCTCAGGCGGCGTTGATCCAGCCTACATGGGTTTGGGACCTGTGCCTGCTGTCAAGAAAGCTTTGCGCAAAGCTGGGCTTTCGATTCAGGATCTTGACATTATAGAGTTGAATGAAGCATTCGCAGCCCAAGCCATAGCCTGCATGAGAGAACTCAACCTGGGTCTTGAGAAGACCAACCCCCTTGGGAGCGGTATCGCTTTAGGTCATCCGATAGGCGCTACTGGTACTAGACAAGTAGTTACTATGCTGCATCATATGAAGAGAATGGGTCTAAGGCGTGGTCTGGTTACCTTGTGTATAGGTGGTGGTCAAGGAATGGCTATGGTAATCGAGAGACCATAAACCCTTTATTCACTAACTTAGAACAATGAAGATTGTGGTTAATATGTCTTCTATGCAGAAAGTAGGTGTAGTTTTGCACCTCGCTAAGAGCGGTAGGCTAATAGTCAAGTCGAGTGTTACAGTCATAAAAGTAGGCACAATATTATACGACATAAAAGGGAAGAGGGTTGCGAAGGTGGCAGAGGTCTTTGGGCCTATTAAAGAACCCTACCTCTCTTGTATTCCACTTACCGATAGAGTTAAGAAGCTCGAGGGGCAAGAAGTATATACCAAGCCGAGGGAGTAAAATGAGTAGCGGTTTTGATAATTCTTTAAGATGCAAGATTTGTGGTGGAAGGTTAATAAGGGATTTAGAGCGTGGAGAAGCCTTCTGCTCCGTCTGCGGCTCTGTATTGGATGAGCGGCTCGTAGACCTAGGCCCTGAATGGAAGGCAATAGACTCCGAAGAGAAAGAAAAGAAGGTGAGGGTAGGCTCACCTATAACACCAAGGTTCCACGACTATGGTTTAGGTAGCGAAATCGAACATGCGCAAGACCATAATCAGAAGAATGAGTCGCTTAGAGTCTGGCAGAAGCGTCTAAGAACATCCACACCCGCTGAGAGAAACCTAGTACAAGCGTTATCCAAAATAAATGATCTCTGCGAAAGTTTAAAGATGCCACTCTTTGTTGCTGAAACTGCCTCCCGGATATATCGGCAGCTACTAAAAAAGGGTGTTGCAAAGAGCAAGTGTATGGCAAAGATGACAGCAGCTATAGTTTACTTTTCAGCAAAGCTTCACGGTGTTGAAAGGAGTGTTAGGGAGATTTCCGAAGCAGCGGGGGTTGACGTGAAGACGGTCAATAAATACTATAGGCTCATCGCTGCAGAAGCTCAAGTAGAGCACCTCCCTCTACCCAGTGTTGAAAAGCAGATAGCAAGGCTCGCAAACCTTATGAAGGTGAGTGCGAAGACCGAAAGGTTAGCTCTACAGCTCTACAAAGCGACGAAGGCTGCGAGTATCCAAGACGGTAAGTCACCTAGCGGTTTGGCCGCCGCGTACCTCTATATCGCTTCCGTTATAAACGGTGAAAATATACCTCAACGTGAAGTAGCAGCAATAGCGGAGATTACGGATGTTACAGTTAGACACAGATACAGAGAGATACTAGAGAACTTTGTCATAAAGCAGACACTCAAACCCCTAAAGGGCACCACAGCATAACCAACCCTTAAGCGTAGAGATAAAGAGGATACTAGAGAAGGCTTATGCATAAGACATCTTTAAGAAAAAATCTTGAAAATTCTTCTTGGGTTATAAATGAAGTCCGCAGAAAAAAGTTGATATAAAACTTCTCACTATTTTTACAGCATCCTAAAACTGACCACTAAATACCTACTGGGATGTGCTATGCCGCAGCAATCAGATGGCAAAGAGGATAAGGGGCTTGACCTCACCTCTAGAGTGTACAAGCTCATTGTAGAGCACGGTAAAGAGGGTATTCTTCAGAGTGAACTGTGGAAGAAACTTAACTTAACCAGTAGAGACGGGTCAAGATTGGCGATAAGGCTTGAGAGGAGGGGGCTTGTGAAGAGGGAGCGCGTACTCGATAACGGTAGGTGGACGTATAAACTGACGCCTCTACGCCTACCGATTCAGATAAAGTCAATAGAGCAAGCACCCTGCATAACCTGTAGCTTAGAGAGTAAATGCGCACCTAATGGTGTGGTCACACCCTACACCTGCGAGAAGCTTATAGAGTGGGTTAGGCAAGATTACATAGCCAGCACCCAAGGCAACACAGCAAACCAGTAGAAGGTGTTTATCAGTCGTTGAGGTTAAGAGAAGCTAAAAGAGACCTATATCGGCGCCTCGCAGCAGCCCAAGGCTACAGAAGCCGCGCAGCCTTTAAGCTCATACAGATAGATAAACGCTACCACATCTTCCAAGAAGGTGATAAGGTCTTAGATCTTGGCTCAGCACCAGGCGGCTGGCTTCAAGTGGCCTCTGAGAGGGTTGGTGTAACCGGGCTTGTCGTCGGGGTAGATCTGAAAAGCATCAAACCTGTTGCTGATAACGTGGTAACTCTACAGATGGATGTCTTCAGCGAAGATCTAGTCGACGCTGTTAAAACATATAGTAGAGGTTTGGTTGATGTTGTGCTCTCAGACCTTTCACCAAATGTGTCTGGCATCTGGGATCTCGACCACATTAGGCAGATTGAGTTGACGAGAAGGGTCATTTCGCTGCTGCCCCATCTATTAAAACCTTCTGGTTCGGCGGTGCTAAAGGTCTTTGACGGGGAAGAGCTACAGACTGTGCGTTCTCAGTTGAAGAAGATTTTTGAGAAGGTAGATATAACGAAGCCGCCGGCGAGCAGAGGGCAGAGTAGCGAACTCTACTTTGTATGCAAAGGCTACAGACATGAGCAAGACCTACTTCAGACTTAGAACAGCCTCCTCAACAACCTCTTTTGGCGCATCGGTCCTTACACCTTTTGGGTTAAATACGGTTCTAGCAGCCCTGAACCCCCTAGCCCTAAGAGAGCCTATAACGTCTTTGACCGCTGGTGTCGCTACCTTCAGCCGCTCAGCTAATTCATCCACAGTATAGTAGGTTGGTGGAAGATCACATTCGTCTAAGGCTATTGTGAGGATCTTGTCTTCAAGCCTAGGGTGTTCTGATTTCAGCCTCAAAGCGGCTTCGAGAATACTTCTTGAGAAGAGTGCACCAATCCAAAGAGGACCAGCGCTCTGCATCTTCGCCCCACAGGTTGGGCAGAGCCATCTCTGCTCTCCGCTCTCTCTGTAACCACAGCCGCTGCAGTGGCTTATGTACCCTATCTTCTCTAAGTTTTCATCCGCTTTTGAAGCGCCGCTCTCCAACGTACAGTATACCCTTATGTAATGTCTACTGGCGTGCGCAAACACAGGAGTTATACCGGCGTTTATGCTCATGGCTTGTCTCGCAGCTGCGCTGAGGAGGAGCCTAGCACCAACCTCATTACCGTATTCACACCGCAGAGACAACCCGCTATACCTCCTCAACGCTATTTTAGGATAGACTCCGCATAACACCGCTGTGTCTGTTGCTGTTAGGGAAATTAAGCCGCCTCGCTTAACCGCCCTTAGAGCTGCTGGCAGATAGGGTAGGGGGGAGCCGAATGGGTCAACATCTACAGCATCGAAGCGTTTTCCTGGTGTTGAATGCTCAGCCAAAAAGACCGACGCATCTTTAGTCGTAAAGACGCATCTCTCTAACACACCGTTCAACTCCGCCGCCTTCTTAGCGAGCTCGATCGCCTTAGGGTTCAAATCGTTAAGGTAGACTCGATCTACCCTCTGGCATTCTTTGGCCACCCGAAGCCCCCTTGCACCAACACCACAAAGCACGTCAGCAAAGGTCACATCAACGCCAAGTAGAGTTGCGTAGGCGCTGTAAATCTTCAGCGAAACATCCCTACTCAGCTTAGCCGCAGGGTTGTAGAAGGCGGGTAGTTTTGCTGGGACTTTGCTAAATAAGCTCGATCTCGGAGCTAAGATTATCGTGTCGCCTTCTCTAACTTCCACTACCTCAGCTTCAGAGGTCAAGCGAGCCTACCGCCTCTCCCACCTATAACTACTTACTGGGTTTAGGTTGTTGCCCTCCTCTTACTCTACGTAGGGCTTCAGCTAACTCATAGATTACCTTAGTCTTCTTCGCCTTCTTCTCTATCGCTATATACCCAGATTGTATATAGCTCCTTTTAGGGTGGCGGGCTTGAAACGGCTTAGGTGTATAGCCGAGGAGAGAGGCCGCTTGGCAGAGTTCATCTAACGTTGGTGCCTTCACCGCCTTATCTAGGGGGATCCTTCTACCCTCAGATCTCGATAGGGTTGAGTTGAAGTAATCCAACCATATTATGAGGTGATCGTATTCCTTCAACTTTTCACAAGCACAGCGTTTACCACACCGTCTTGCCCAGGTCTGGATGTAACTCTAGCCAACCCCAGCTCCGTCTTTATAATCGTCCCCTTGGTTATCACTTGTCTACGCTCATAGTCTTTGTTGGCTGGGTTCTTAACCACACCAAGAATCTTTACACGGACAACCTTATTCGACTCATCAACAACATTAGCGTACTGAACACTCTTCGCAACAACCTTAATATTCCCACCTCTTACCCGGCGGACCACTACCTCATCTTCACCTATTGTGGTCTCAGCTGGATATCGGTCTCGCTCATACGCCCTTCTCGAGCGCGCTGGCTTCCTTTTACCTCCAGTAATCTTCCTCTTAAGCAGATTCTCTACAGCCTTCACCATGCCCCTCCCACAGCAGACAAGACTCTCCTAAGTTAGGATATAAAAGGTTGTGGGGTTCTTGTTAGATCAGCTTCATAGCCTTTGCTTGGAGCTCTTTCTTAAGCTGCTCTACGTCTTGGCTTAGACCGAAGTATTCTGCGAAGGCTGGTGTGGTTCGGTAGACCTTTGTCTTCCCAGATGGTTCTCCTTCTATGAACCCTATCTGCTCGAGCTGCTTTATGTGCTGATAGACCTGTGGCCCACGCTTCTCAGCGAGGTCCTGTGATGTGATCGGTTGGAAGAAGGCTATGTATGTGAGTGTCTTTAGTACTGACTGGGAGAGAAGGGGCTTTATGGAGAAGCGCTTAGCAACCTTAGCGAACTGAGGCTTCAGCTGCATCGCAAACCTGTTCCCCGAGTATTCAACTATCTGTATAGCGTGCTCGGCTGAGTTATAGGACTGCATAAGTGAGCGCGCCAGTTTAATCGCCTTCCTCTTCGAAGTAAACCCGGCGGCTTTGGCGAGCTCCTCAGCAGAGAGGGGTCTACCAGACACGTAGAGTGCTGCTTCGATCCTAGCTTTAGCTTCCGCTTCGTCAGGCAACCCCAGCTGCACCGCTAATTAGCAGATCTTCCTCACTTTGCTCTAAAAAGACTATACCATCAGACGCTAGAAAGAGTAGCAGGATGAAGATCCTCGCAGCCTCGACCACGCTCTTGCCTTTAACCAGTTCTGAGAATAGGATGGGTCCGCTCTTTAAGAGCTCGAGCAACGAAGCCTTGAACGGCTCTAGGCTCTCTCTAAGTCGGTTTATAAACTGGTCGATTTCAACCACAGGCTCTCTGCTTACAGGTTTTGGTCGCGTAGGTTCGCTTCGAGATGTGATCTCCTCTATCAGCTTCTGTAGGGCTGCTATCAGATCTTCCACAGATGTTGTATGTAGTTCATACCTTATGGGCATCGATAGTATGAAGGGTATGTCGCCTACATCTACCGGCCTCTTCTCTTCGCTCATTCTTTCAATAAGGAAGAGTGTTTCGACCTTTAGGCGGTAGATTAGTGCTGATGAGAGGGCTGCTGAGCCGCAGAGCCTAAGATCTAAACTCTCCAGCTTAGATATGAAGTTAAGGAAGAGGTTTAAGAGGTATGCTATATCGATCCTCCACGGCTTCTGTTTTCTTATAAGCTCTGGATTAGCTAGTATGTTAAGCGGCTCCTTGGCTATCGCTTCTTTACTCAACTCTTAGCAGCCACCTCTATGCTCGGCCTATACTTAACCACATTCGACACACCCTTAACCATGTATACACCATAAACCGTGTCGGCTTTCGCTATGAAGGTGTCTCTTAGTGAAATTGCGATTATCTGAGCCTTCTCTGCCCTCTCCTTCAGCAGCGCCGCGACCTTCTCAGCGTTAACTGCGTCCAAGTGAGCATCGATTTCATCAAACAAGTAGAAGGGTGATGGGTAGACCGCTTGTATCGCAAGTATGAACGAGACCGCCACGACCGTCTTCTCACCACCACTAACTGTGCTCGACTCTCTGGGTAGTTTGTTGGGAAACTGGGTCATTAAGAATACCCCGCTGTTGAATATGTCAGCGGAATTCTCGATTTCAAGCCAAGCTGAGCCGCCTGTGAGCTTCGAGAAGACCGTGCGTAGCTCCCGATCTATCTTTTCGAATGTGTTCATAAAGACCCTCTTCTTCTCAGCCTCAACCTTCTCGATGAATTCGATGATCTTATCTCTCTCGACTTCGAGCTGGTTTCTCCGCTCTGAGAGGTTCTTGTAACCCACGTAAGCCTCTTTGTACTGGGTGTCTGCTAGAAGGTTAACTTGCCTCCTCAGCTCCTCATACTCCTCACTTAGCTTCTTCAGCAGCTCATCAACGCCATCGAAGTATTCTAGTGGATCGGTGTAGCCGTAGATCGAGAGTTCGCTAAGATACTTATTCTCAGCATCAGCGAGCATCTCCAGGTTTCTGTTATTCAACACAAGCTCCTTCTCAACAAGGCTGATGGAGCGCCGTAGCGCCTCTTCTTGAGACCTAAGATGTTTAAGCTTGTTCTCATACTCCTCTATTAGAGCCCTGCTCTGCCTCGATTGTTGAAGCAGAGTGGCTTCTTCCTCTCTTAGAGATTGTAGATCTTGGTAGATGGTTTTTAGCCTCTCTTCAGAAGATTTTATGAGCGCATCTAGCTCCTCTGCCTCACTAGAACATCTTTCTAGCTTTTGCTCTATATCTTGTATGCTCGGCATTAGCCTATATTCTAGATCGCTCTTCTTCTTCGCTAATGCTGTTATGTGTTCTCTGATTTGAGCTGCTAGCTCTTCTACAACCTTCTGCTTTGTTGCTATTTCTTCAGATGTTGCGCGCTCCTCCTCAAGGGGTATCTTTGATGAAAGCTCTTTTATTCTCTCCTCTATCGTCTTCAGCATCGCTTCTACTCTCCCTATAGTTTGGAGCCTTCTGTCTATCCGCCTACGCATCACTTCGACTCTCTGCTCCTCTACCGCTATTCTCCGCTTCACCTTATTCCCGAGCTTGCTGTATCTTTCTACGGCTTTCGAAAGCGCTGATGCTTCAGCCCCTATCCGCTCAACTCTGATCCTCTTCTTAATCTGCTCCTCTTTAAGCCGGGTTAACTCTTTATCAAGGGCTGCTAGATCGGCTTTACGCTTTCTAATCATCTCTCTTAAGGCTTGTAGGGCTTTAGCGACCTCCTCCTTACCAGACATATCTCCCAGCATAGTGGACAGAACCCCTAGCTTGTCTGAGAACCCCATTGTGAAGCCTCTGCCCATAGGTTCGAAGAGTAAGCCTTGCAGCGTTACAGCACGCAGTCCCCGTTGTGAGGCTAGGTAGGCGTATCTAGGCGTCTCCGCTAAAACCACATCTCCTAATATAAAGTTCACAAGCCCACGGAAATTAGCGTCACAATCTACATATTCTGCCAACGCTCCTACGATCCCTTCAAGCATAGGGGGCTTTACCGTCTCTGTCTCTGAAACCTCTGCTAGAGGTATGAGTTTAAGCCTCTTAACCTTGAGTTTCTTAGCGACCTCAGCCACCCTAAGCATCGCCTTAATGTCAGCGACTACAAGCGCATCACACCAGTCACCAGCAGCGGCGAGGATCGCAGCTTTATACTCATCTTTGAATGAAATCAGATCCCTAAACCTACCTATCGCCCCTTCTACAGCCCCGTCTTTCGCTGCTTGAATCAGAAGGTTAACCGATACCTCTTCTGAAGCGATCTTCTCTAGGGTTGAGTGTTGGGTGTCGAGTTGTAGGAGCTTCTTGCTCGCGCGCTCCAGCACCTCTAAAGCCGCTTCAACCTCCTTTTCAACAGCCTCCCTCCTTTTTGCAAGCGCCTCAGCCTCCTCTTTTAACCGAGTTAGAGTTTTTTCTTCGCTCTCTTTAAACTGGAGGATCTGATTTAGGTTATGTTCAAGGTTACTGAGTGTCTCCAAGAAGCTTGCTGACCTCTCCTTTATGCTCCCCAGATTCTCTTCAAGCATCCTCAGCTTCTGCTTATCCAACTCAATCTGCGCTCTCAGCTCGGCTAGGCGTGCTGCAAGCCTACTCTGCCCAACCTTTAGCTTTTCGACTCTTCCGTTTAGGGTTTGTATTTCCAGCTGTAATCTTTCTTTTTCCTTCTGTAGATGTGCTATGTTTCTCTCCAGAGCGGCTTTTTCTCCCTCAAGTGCCTTCAGCTTCTGCTCATCTTCCTTGATCTCCTTCTCTAACAACTCCTTCTCAGCGAGTAGGGTTTGCCTCTCCTCTTTCAATCTAGGCAGAGCTTCCTCCAACTCAAGAAGTCTATGCGATGCTTTAGCCTTCTCGCTTCTAATCCGCTCCTCCTCATAAAGAAGCTTACCTATCCGGGACTGTAGCTCCACAAGCCTCCCACCAGATGAGTCGACAACTGTTGTTAGGAAGTTCTTCTTCTCTTCCTCCACTTTAGCTATCTCCGCCCTAAGCTCATTCAGCCTCGTGTTAAGCTCCTGCAGCCTAGCTGAGTTTTCTCTGGCTTTAGCTTCCTCCTCCCTCTTCCTCTTTCTAGCTAAGTCGATGTTTCTCGAAGCTATTAGCGCTTTAGCCCATCTTATCTCCTCCTCAAGATGCCTCAGTCGAAGCTGATCGTTCCTCTCACCTTCTAGAGAATACACCCTATGCTCTATCTCACCTATACGTGCCATAGCGACCTGCAACTTCATATCTGCCTCTTGAAGCTGCTTGAGTGCTTCAGCCTTCTTTGCGTCAAAAGGCGATACACCAGCAATGTCCTCTATAAGCTTCCTCTTTTCATCAGGAAGCATCTCGGATATGCGCGTAACCATTCCCTGTGGAACTATATTAAACCCCTCACGTGTGATTAACGCCAAGTCAAGTAGTTCGGTAACAACATTCCTTGAAGTCTTTTTGCCGTTCAGATAGTATAGGCTTTCACCCCTCTGATCCATCTCTCTCGTTATAATGACGGTATCAGAGTCGATGGGAATGGATTTGTCGCTGTTATCGAAGACCACAGTAACCCTAGTAGAAGTAGGCTTGTTTTCGCCGCCATCATGTATTAGCGAAGATAGTTTATTTACTCTGAGCACTTTTGGGCTGTTTTCGCCCAACGCGAAGAGCATCGCATCTATTATGTTACTCTTGCCACCACCATTAGGGCCTGTTATTACTGTTAACCCTTTTTCAAATTTTAAGGAGAGAGTCTTCTCACCAAAGGACTTGAAGCCTCTAATCTCAAGCTTCTTTATGAAAGCCATCCTTACTATCAGTCTTCTAACTTTTACTGCGGTGATAGAGATTTAAGTGTGATGGCTAATTTGTGCTTCACCTTTAGGTTTGGATAAGTGAAGCGTAGCTGAGATTCATTTAGTAGTCGTAGATACCTTGCTACCGCTTGAATAGATCGAACAGTTACACTTTCGTTGATTGTGTTGTACCTTTGTTGGAAGGTCTGATGTTAACTCTCTTTTAGCGTTCAAAACAACGGTCTAGCGAAATTCTTTTATTGCCTTTAGAGTATAAAACTATGCCTAGTGGTTTGATTTGAAAGAAGAAGTATCTCTTGATCTAGCTATACGCCTTATGCATCCAAGACCTACTGTGTTGGTGAGCTGTTCCTTCGCTGGCAAATCTAATATCATCACATTAGCTTGGTCCACACCTCTCTCCAATAACCCTCCTCTTGTAGGAATCTCTGTAGGATTAGAGCGCTACAGCCACGACCTCATCGCAAAATCGGGGGAGTTTGTGGTTAATATACCGACAATAGACCTAATTAAGCAAGCCATGTTCTGTGGTTTACACTCTGGACGTGATGTGGACAAGTTTAAGGAGGCAGACCTAACACCCGTACCATCATTAAAGGTCAACGCCCCATCTATTCTCGAGTGTATAGCGCACTTAGAGTGCAAGGTTGTTCAAAGTGTCCGTACAGGGGACCACACTCTATTTGTTGGTGAGGTGGTTGCGGCGAGAGTTAACCAAGGTTTATTCAAAAGAACCTTTGACCCAACTAAGGTTCAGATAATAATGCACTTAGGAAGCAGAGACTTCACCACCAACGAGCGTACAGTATGTAGAGTGGCGTAGTTTGCCTTCAGCTTATTGTGTAGTAGGTAGTTATCTCATCTAAATCGCCTTGTAGAAGTCGTAGAAATCAGCCAATTTAGAGTGATTTTCAGATTAGGGAAGAAGTCCTAAATAGAGTATGACGTGAGCTAAAGCGGGTTGAAGGAATTAAGGGTTCTTCAGATTGGATTAGGTGCCATAGGGTTGGAGATCGCTAAACTTGCATCGAAGAAAAGTGGGTTAAAGATAGTGGGTGCATCAGATCTAGTGAAATATGTTGGTGATGATGTAGGGGTCATCCTAGGGTCCAGAGCAATGAATGTTAAAGTCGTCTCAGATTATCGTAAGACTCTTAAAGAGTCTAAACCAGATCTAGTTCTACACGCAACCTCCTCTTATCTGCAAGATGTGTATGAGCAAATACTGAACTGCGTAGAAGAGGGAGCAAACGTAATTTCAACTTGTGAAGAGTTATCTTACCCATTCTATAAGCACCCCGATTTAGCAAAGAACCTCGACCACCTAGCCAAAAAGAACAGGGTTCGCATACTCGGCACAGAGATAAACCCCGGCTTCATCATGGACACCCTAGTCACGCTCCTCACAACCGTCTGCCAAGAAGTCGAGAGCGTAGTTGTGGAGCGTGTTATCGACGCCTCGCACAGAAGACAAGCTTTTCAGAGAAAGATCGGTGTAGCGCTTACTGAAGAAGAGTTTACATCTAAGATCATGGGGAAAGAGATATCTGGGCACGTGGGGCTCGAGGAATCCATAGCGATGATATGTGACGCATTAGGTTGGAGACTTCAGCGGATAGAGGTTGAGCAACCCAAACCCATATTAGCATCTAAACAGGTGAGCAGCCCCTACTACACCGTAGCAGCTGGTAGGGTCGCTGGTCTTCAGCAGACAGCAAGAGGGTACGTAGATGGGGAAGCGCGTATAACCCTGCTCTTCAAAGCCTACATCGGAGCAGAAGAGGAGTACGACCACATATACATAAAAGGCACACCAGAAGTTAATCAGATGATAAAGCCAGCCATACAAGGGGATAAGGCAACAGCAGCTGTCGTTGTAAACTCTATCTGGCCCCTCCTAAAGACTGAGCCTGAGCTTAAGACGATGAGAGATCTGCAACCCCTGTCATATAGGTAGGGTGGAAAAGGGGGAGTATGGCAATCTCTATTTACCCAATAACTGGGTTAGGAGAAATCAGAGAGGGTGTTAGGTTAGGTGAAGCTATAGCCGAAGCTTTAGCGAGAAACAACTTGGCTATTTTGAAAGGCGATATAATAGTGGTGACCTCAAAAGCGGTTTCTAAGGCTGAAGGCAGGCTCGTCAGACTAGACGAGGTAAAGCCGTCGCCGAAAGCGGTGAAGCTAGCACGACGCCTAAATAAAGATCCCAGGATCGTCGAGTTGATTCTAAAAGAGAGTAAGAGGGTCTTAAAGGTTCAGCGTGGCATAATAATAACGAGGACCAAGCAGGGGATAGTCTGCGCCAACTCTGGAGTAGACCAGTCAAATGTGCCTGAAGGGTACGCAGCCCTCTTACCTAAAGATCCAGACCGCTCAGCGGAGAATATTGCTGAGCAGATAGAAGCTAAGACTGGTGTTAAACCAGCTGTGATAATAACCGACACATACGGCAGACCGTGGCGCAGAGGGCAGGTTCAGTTCGCTATAGGTGTTTACGGACTCAACCCCATCCTAGATTACAGAGGCAAACCAGACACCTATGGTAGGATTCTGAAGGTAACGGAGATAGCTGTGGCTGACGAGCTCGCTTCAGCCGCCGAGCTCGTGATGGGTAAGACGAAGATGTGCCCAGCAGCCCTCATAAGAGGGTACGAATACGAGGTTGGGTTTGTAGGCGCCAAGTATCTAATAAGGCCGCCGAAGGAAGACTTATTCAAGTGAGCTGCCCCGCCGCCCTAAAGGGGCGAGGCTTCCAGCGTTTAGAGTGGGCTTTGCGCCCATCTCCTCATCTGCTGGTTCGGGGGGCTCACACCTCCCCCATCCCATAGAGCTCGTTACCCTATGGGCTATGTTCACACATACGTTCAGCTCTCTGTCATACTCGGTTCCACATCTTGGACACCTAAAGATTCTGCCGTTAACTTGGGTAACATACCCGCATCTGTGGCATGTCCTTGAAGTGTTCTTGACGAGCTTCTTTTCGAGGTACACTACATCTATCCCCTCGAGGAGTGCCTTGTATTCTATTATTTTCTGCAGTTCCCTGAAAGGAAGGGAGTGAAACCTTCTATTCAGTTCCTTGGACTTGTGGAAGCCGTCTCTGATGCCTGTTAAATCCTCCATGACTATTACTGGCTTGGGGAGCTGCTTTGCGTAGGCGACTATCTGGTTGGCTATGATGTGTAGTTGCTGGTTTACTTTGCGCCTCTCCTTTCCCTTAAACTCCTTAACCTTCTTCAGAAGCTTCTTCTCTTGGAGCCTCCTTCTGATATGCCCATAGAGCCCTCTTATCTTCTTGATCTCCTCGCCTCTCCAGAACTGACCTTTTATGGGCTTATTCGGGTTGTTCTTTGATATTGCTACTGCAACGGCTAGATTGTGCTCACCTCTATCTACCGCTATCACGGTCTCGGGTTCATCGGGAACTCCAACAACCTTCTTTAGAACGAAGTGGGCATACCACTCTCCATCACGTTTAACCATTTCAACTGTCGTGAATTGCCACTCTCCTCTGAAAGCCTCCTCAATCCTTTGTTTCTGCCTTTCTCCGAAGACTATCGGTAGGCTGACCCTCTACCTCTTGTTTAGGCTTAGCGTCAGCCAGTAAGGCGTTAGAACGTTTGTCGTCTTAGAGAAGCTGTAGCATCTCCTATCGAAGCGTATGGATATCCTCTTGAGCCTTAAAACGCTGCCCTCTTTCTTGTTTTTTGCGAAGCTCTTTAAGATTTCAACAGCCTTGTCCCTTGCGGTTTGGATTAAAGCGGTGTTGAGGTTGAAGCGTTCTTTGGCTCTCTCATAGCAGTTTTCGTGTAGAACACTTTTTGACGTTGAGTTGAAGCGGAGATACCACTTCACAAGCCCAAAGTAGCTGCTGAGGGCTCTGTTTAAGGCTAAAACCTTCACTCTATTAGGCTTGAAAACCTTCCCAACCACACATATCTGAACATCCTTCTGCATGAAACATCCCCGAAGCTACGCCTGCGCAGCAGAACCTCCCCAGGGGAGTATAAAAAGGGTGACGAAGCTTATTTCAATTCTCTGTTTGAGATTCTGTCTAGCATCTAGGCCCAGCTTCGCTAGCTCATTAACTTTCAATATCCGCCCGACGCCCCTAGATGAGATCTCTCCTGTCAGGACAAAGAAGCCTTGAAGCCAAGGCTTTCAATTCTTTGTGTAAGGAGGAGGTGGGAAATAAGGCTTTTATTAAAAGCCTAGGGGTAAAGAGTGTGTGCAGAAGTATCGGTGTCCAAGATGCGGATCTAGGCTTGAGGTGAAGCGAACATACGATAGTAGAGCGCTCTTCTACTGCACAAAATGTGAATTAAAACACATAGTAGCCACAAGAGGTAGGAGTGAGGATGAAGATTATCTGCAGATGCTCCTAGCCTACGACACAGGTAAATTAGATGTGAGGAAGCCGCTTGAAGATCTTTTAGAAGAGGAGGGTTTTATACGCAGGAGGGAGGAGATTCAGCGTATAATAAGTGAGGTGGAGAAGAAGGGGTATAGTATCCCAGCTGTGGTTTATGATGCCTTAACATCCAAGCAAGACTACGTGGTAGCGTATAACCTCATAGAGGAGGCTAAGCCGAAGCAAGGTAGCACCCCCTCTTCCCTCAACCTACCAGAGCCTTTGGTGAAGACGCTGGAGCTGATGGCTGTAGAGCGCCTCTACAGCTTCCAAGAAGAGGCTATCAAACACATACTTAACGGCGAGGATGTTGTAGTCGTTGCACCTACAGGCAGCGGTAAGACAGAGGCTTTCACGCTGCCTGTGCTGACTATGCTCTCAACTTATAGTAGTGAGTTTGGTGCCCTACGTGTAGAGCAGCCTAAGATTAAAGCCCTTTTCATCTACCCAACCAAGGCTCTTGCGCGTGATCAGCTATATAAGATTAGGGTGTTGGCGGAATCCGTTGGTGTTTGTGTGGATGTATTCGATGGTGATACTCCTAAAAGAGATAGGGAGCGCATTTTACTTGAGCCCCCTCATATTGTGCTGACTAACTTCGACACCATACACCACCATCTACTACATAGAACCGCTTTCAGCCGACTGCTTCATACGGTGAAGATGCTGGTGGTTGATGAAGTGCATGTGTATAAAGGCACATTCGGCTCAAACGTCCACTTCATAGTGAAGAGGCTTGAGCGGCTCACAGGCAGGCTTCAGATAATAGCCGCTTCGGCTACCGTAGCGAATCCAGCTGAGTTCTGTAAAACACTCTTCGGGCGAAGATTTACGGTGATCCGTGAGGAGGAGGGAAGGCACGGCATACTACACTCCATAATGTTATTTCCAACTCTGCGAAGCCACCGAGCGCTAGTAATTGATACTATTAAGAAGCTGTTTAAGGCTGGGTATAAGCCCCTGATCTTTTCAAGTTCACACATAGGTGCTGAGTTGAATGCCTACTATGCTAAGCGGGAGGGTGTGGATATTGCGGTGCATAGAGCTGGTCTACCAGAGGAGTGGAGGAGGAAGGTTGAGGATGGCTTCAGAAAAGGCACGATCAAAGCGATCTCAGCAACACCCACACTAGAACTAGGCTTGGATATAGGCTCTGTTGATGCGGTGGTCTCAGATCTAGTACCTGTAAATCGGTTGATACAGAGGGCTGGTAGGGCTGGTAGAAGAGGGCAAGAGGCGCTCATCTTCCTCCTCCTAAGAGACAACGACCCCATAAGCCAATACTATAGGAACCACCCTGAAGAATACTTCAAGAACATAGAGCAGGCTTACGCAGACCCCTACAACCCAACGGTCGCTGAGAAGCAGATCTTAGCAGCCGCCCTAGACAAACCGATCAGCAGAGGCGAGTTTCAAGAATATAAGCGGATCATAGATGAGCTCACCTCAAAAGGTCTGCTCCGCAGATTCAAAGACCTACTTAAGCCAGACACCGCAGCAGCCAGAAGGATCTTAGCAGCATACAACATAAGGGGGAGCGGGGAGAATGTAACAATACTCTTCAACGGAAGAAGGATAGGGGAGAGGTCTCTACCACAAGCATTAGATGAACTACATCCAGAAGCTATCTATCTACACGCTGGTGTAAGATACCGTAGCAAGGTTTTGATGATAGATGGTGCTAGAAGCTACGCTGAACTCGAAACCCTCCCTCAAGACTACCCCTACTTCACGAGGCCGCTTAAGGAGGAGTGGCCGAGGATACTGAGCGAGATCGAGTCAAGGCGGGTCTATGGGATGGAGGTTAAGCGGGTTGAGTTGGAGATAGAGAAGAAAGTGATAGGGTATGTGAATGTAGACATTAACAACCCAACGGCGAAGGGTAAGCCAGTGCTACTCCCGCAGCCAGTAACCTACACCTTCAAAACAAAAGGCATAGTCTTTAAGGCACCGACTCCAGACCAAACCCTCCACAGGTACGTTGAGCGGAAAGAATACGCTTTGATGAGCAGCTACCACGCTACAGAGCATCTGATGATAGAAGCGACCAACCCAATAACAGGCGGTGCGGCAGACGACATGGGGGGCATAAGCCTAGGCGCAACAGGGCTCATCTACATTTACGATAGCGCTGTAGGAGGAAACGGAGCCACAAAAGCCCTGTATGATAGATTCGAGGAGGCGCTTAGAAGCGCTCTGGAAATAGTGGAGGGGTGTAGGTGCGAGTCAGAGTCAGGATGCCCAAGATGCACCTACTCATATAGATGCGGCAACAACAACGAGTTCCTTCTTAAAGGTGGAGGGAGAGAAGTGCTCCGCAAGATTAAGGAAGGGGTGCAGACGAGCCTTAGTGAGCTTGAGGAGCTGTTGAAGGAGAGGTCAAAGTCATTCGTTTAATCTTCTACAAGTTAGTGAATCTGTCCACTACCTCCCTCTTTCTTCCGGCTTAAATTTTTGATTATGTAGAGAGTATGGTGAATGCTGGTTTAGGCGCTTGACGAAGCCATTTCCTTTTCTCTCAGAGCCCGCCTGTTTATTTTCTGGAAAGTCGTCCTTGGTATTTCGTCGATAGCCTCTATCCATCTGGGGACCTTATAACCACCTATCTCTTTTCTGACTAATTCCTGTAACTCTTTGACTAGTTGATCGGTAAGGGTATAGCCTGTCTTTAAGACTACAAATGCCTTGGGATAAGTAAACCCATCCTCGGCTTTCTTTGGTATTACAGCTGCGTCTTTTACGGCTGGATGCTTTAGCAGCACGCCTTCGACTTCTCCTGGAGATACCCATAGGCCATGAACCTTAAAGAGGTCGTCGATCCTATCTACATAGAAGAAGAAGCCGTCTTCGTCAAAATATAACGAATCCCCTGTTCTTACCCATTCTCCAACTATCGTGCTTCTTGTCTTCTCGTGCTTTCTCCAGTAGAAGAAGACGTTAGTATCGCTCTTAATCCATAATTCGCCTTCTTTATAGGGTTCGGTTATCTGCTCTCCTGTTGCAGGATCTACTAGTTTTACCTCAACACCATATATCGGCTTACCACAAGACCCCTTCTTATGTTCCTTTGGTCTACAAGCTAACCACTCATATGTTATTTCAGCGCTACCTATAGAATCAAAGATTTCTAATCCGTATATCGCCTCAAACTTTTCAATAACCGCTATTGGGAGCTTCTCTGATGCACACGTAATCATCCTGAGCGAGCTTAAATCAGGCTTTCTTCCCCTCTCTTCGGGATAGGTTACTAACCATTTTACTATCGTTGGCACAGTTGTGAGCACGGTAGGTTTATGCTTTTCTATGATTCCTACTACAAGATCTACCGTTACGGGCTTGCTAGAAGTCACGGCTGTTGCTCCATTCCATAATGGCATTAAGAGGCCAGGCCACAGACCATGCGTATGGAACTTCGCTGATGTGTCGTAATGCACGTCGTTGCTACCCCATTCCATGAATTTGGTGTGTCTATCTGGGACTCTAATAAAGTCGGATGTTATATGTACGATACACTTAGCTCTACCCGTGGTTCCGCCTGAATAAAAGAAGTACGATATGTCATCTTTGTATTTCATAACTGGCTTGAAATCTTCGCTCATAGGATCGGCGAGTTCGTGATAGGGCCTCCATTTTCCTCTTCCTTCTCCTCTTACCACCACATGTTTGAGAGTGGGTGGTAGGTCATCTTTTATACTCTCCAATTTGTCAAGTTGGGCCTCGTCTATGAAAAGTAGTTTAGCAGCAGTATCTTGGATGAAGTATAGTAGATCGTGTGCTTTGTAAAGGGGAGAGACCCAGCATGGTGCTATGCCAGCCCTGTGAGCGCCTAACCACATAGCAAAAGCCTCTACATAATCAGGAGTGAACATGAGGATTCTGTTGTCATAATCTAAACCTAGAGAAGTCAACATGTTAGCTGCCTTTGATACCATCTTCAGCAAATCTTCGAAAGTGTACTTTACGTCATCGGCTATCAGAGCTATCTTCTTTGGATTTTCGCGCACGTGTCTGTCAAGAAGTAATTCTGTCGGGTTAAACCATTCGGGAACTTCTGGTGGCTTGTATTCTCTCCAATCAGGTGGATATACTCTTTCCCAAGGCGTCCAATCTTCTGGGTATTTACCCTGCGGCATATAACAAATTCCCCCAATTTTTTTTGTTTCCCTTACTTATATACATTGCGACGGCATTCTTGAAGATCTTTAACTCCTCTAGATCAAAGATCTGGTGGGTAGCATAGATCTATTGCTATAGGGTATCGGATAGCTCTCTTTCACCTCTTATTGTTTCTCTTATTGTTTCTCTAGAACAATAAGTTTCCCTACTTCCTCGTACTCAGAAGATACCCAACAATGGCATTCGAGTACCATCTTTGTAAGCATTATGGAGAAGGTTCCTGTCTTATTCGCTAGGAAGCGGATTGTAAGAGAGCCTCCTATTGGCTGTTTTGGCACATACCCTTCTATATATATGCCCTTAACTTCATAAGTGTGTATTGACAAGTTTACCAAATCACCTTTGCTGACCTTGATCTCCGTCAGATTCCAATTCATCGCATCGACAACAAAGTTCCAGACCCGTGAGCCTGGTGGAAGAGAACCGTATAGAAGATAAGGCCTATACACATACTCATAGTAGTAGACAACTGCCGGGAAACCCACAGTTACTAATACAACAAGCGTCAAAGCCGCTATCTCCTTTTTATCCATTCTTCTCACCTCACGTAAAGAATCGAATTAGGAGCAATGTAAATAAGGAGGCAAATGTAACGATAGGTAGAGAGCTTTTCCAAGCTTCTCGTTCACCTCTAAGAAGATCTCTCGCCATCTTCCCAATTATGTTTATGGTTGATGTTAGACCGATTAGAATTATGGTTACTTGGATATAGGGCAAGGCTTCTGGGTAGAAAGGTATCAGAGAATACCCTCTCGTCCCGAACAGGTTCCACCCCCAGCCAAATGGGTCTGAAATCACTGTAAACGCGTAATTAAAGTATTTTAGGAAAATCGAGCTAACAAAAGCTATCCAAGTCATCAGCCCTAGTGGGATAGTAGTATAGGAGTAGCCAATGAACAATGTTCGCAAACTTACATCTTTGTCTCTCGATAGAATCTTGGAGAAATAGCAAAAGACCAAAAATACTGAAGGCACTATCACAATAAAACTGAAGAAAAAGGCTGTATAAAAGACAAATTTATCCGACCACAAGGCTCGTCCCCATTCTCTTAACCACTGCAAAGGTCCTTGAGTAGTGGCTATGTGGAAGAGGGCTATACTAAGCAAGGTGTGAGCCCCGAAAGCTTCGTCTAAAGACCTATTAGGAGCAAGTAGATCTTTACCAAAAGGTCTGAGATAGATCCCTATGTTGTCTTTTACGCAAGTTCTTATACACTCCATACATAAGCCACATTGTACATTTTTATTCATTGTTGGGAGATATTGGAACCATGGGCAACCATATCCTTCCTCGTTCCCCTCATATGCTGTGCACCTCTCTTGCTTGAGGTGATCTTTACATATCTCAAAGTTCTTCACCCTAGCTTCAAGCGAAGAAAATAGAGAGTATATACCGAGGAAACTCGAGATTGGGCAAATATATCTACAGAAGGTCCTCCTCTCAAATACTATAGAGAACATTATGGCGACTAGCACGATGCTCAATAGTAGGTAGCCAGTTATACGAGGGCTAAAGGTAGATGCTTCGCTTATTAAAGCGGTTATTATAAAGGTGAAGTTTGCAAACCAGAGGCCTCCCATTTTCTTTGGCCACCTATTGGCTAAGGTAAGCGGCTTACCCTTACGCTTCACTACGAAGGCTTTCCGCTGCAGCCACTCCCCATATGCTGGTAAAGGGCAAAAATAACACCAGATCCTTGCGAAAAAAGGGATTAAGATGGCTACTAGTACGCAGAGCCAGACAATCCACACGAATACGGTAGAGAAGTTTAGTGAATGCACCGTTGTACCGAATAAACCAGTCAAAATAATGGTAAGTAAAATGAGTAGGGTAAGTGTGAGAATCGTAAACTGGAAGCTGCGACTTCTCGCTATCCTATATATTATGCCGCTTCTAAGAAGATTCAATCTGCGCTCAGTAGAAGCTACTACATTTTCTTTAATAGCCGAAGCGGCGCTCTTTCTCTTAGTGTAAATTAGTAAGTTGATAGTCAGTAGGAATGTAGAGATGTAGCCTATGAAATAGGAGTAGTTGAAGTCTACTACCAGCTTCTCCGATTTAACTTCATAAAGAGATGCTGCGTCCCTTCCTAAAGAAAGTTTAACCGTATATTCCCCCACTTTGTTTAATAGTATCGTGAGAGTTTTCTCGGATTTTGGGGGGACGCTAGCTTGCCAATCAAAGTTTTCAATAACAATTCCGAAGTACATGTTTTCATACCTGTTCCTTACAAGCAAGTTTATACGATCACCGAGAAGGCCGTGGAGATTCAGGTTTTGTTGTTGCAAAAATTCGCCTGCACCTATTGATAAACTGCTTTTGAGGTCACGTGGTATACTAAAGAATGTTACAACGGCGAAGCAGCTTATGATCAAGCTTATGGTTAGAAGGCTGGCATAAAATCTGATGACTTCTTGGTTCGGCTGAACCAACTTGCGCTGGCTTTAAAGGTATTGGTTAACGTCCTTTATTTTTCTTATGGAGGCGCTCTTATCCTATCTTGTCATGGTAAGTGAGTGACTAGATAGAACTAAATACGATTCCAGTTGAAGGGGATTTGGGCAAGACGTGAGCCTCTATAATCTCTTTGACGAGAAGACGAAATATCTAGTATTTTTCACTTATCTAGAAACAGTTGAAAAGATTAGGTGTTTCCTCTTAAAGCATTTATTGTTCTTTGCGACCGAACGCAAAACTTTATTAAACTAGACGGTGGCTAGGTGTAGGGAATGCTTCGGAAGCGTGCTGCTGTTGCTAAACCAAAGTTTGGAGTTGATCATTTGGTGGCTGCAACTTTTGTTGCGGCTGTAGCTTTCTGCCTCTATTCTTCACAGCATCTGTTGTTAGGAGCTGTTTTAGCTCCTATTTGCGGTATCTTCACCTTTTTGGCTTCTACGCGTAGTAATGCGTATCGTATGCGGAGCGCCTTTGTCGCAGCTTTGACGATCGTTACGTGGATGACCTTCGCTGCTTTTTTGATTCAGCTGGGTGGGTATCTTGAGTTGTGGCTCTCACGTCACATGCGCATATCTTTGGTACCATCTGCTCTTACAGGTTCAGGCTACGTTTCTATTCTTTGCCCCTTTCTTATACCTGCTAGTGTGGGGAATCAGATTTACGTATCGTATCCGATCTACGTGAAGTTCTATGCGGAGTTTCCGCTTAGCTTGCGCACCTTCCTGCTCGTCTTCGCGTTCTTTATGGTATTTGCCCTTCTTTTAGGCAAAGGTTGGTGTGGGTGGCTCTGCCCTTTTGGGGGGTTGGGTGAGGTAGCTAGGCAGGCAAAGGGCTTCGGTAGAGTGTATAATACGTTAAAGCACCGCTTTATGAGGCTGACTACCATTAGGGCTTATGTCACACCTGCGAAAATCACTCAACTCGTATTTGACTTAAAATACGCTATACTCTTTGTGACTATCTTGCTTTCTTTGATCTTTGCGGTACAGTGGCTTTGCGTCTTCTGCTGGGCTGGTGTTTTGTCGTGGGTCTCTCCACCTCTAAATCTCTCTATCGCTATAGCAATTGCTCTAATCTTCTTCATCGGTCTACCGCTTATCAGTAAAAGGAAGTGGTGTCACTTTATCTGCCCCTTGGGTGCTGCTTTAAGTCTGTTAGATAAAGTTGCTCCCTTCAAGATTGTTGTTAAGAAGGAGAGTTGCACAGACTGCGGTCTATGCTTAACACTTTGCCCAACGTTTGCAATTCAACGTGCTGCAGAGGGTGGGGTTAGAATTATCGATACTTGTGATAAATGTTTGGTGTGTGTTGAAAAGTGCCCCCAACACGCTATTGATCTTAAGATGTATGGTTTGCAGACTGAGCCTAAAGTACACTTGGTGACTTTAAGTGTTGTATCCGGGTTGGTCTTGTTCTACTGGTTTGTCGTGGTGGTCTGTGAGTTAGTTCTGATCTTGATATGATCGAGGCAATTTTAGCTGGTTTTTTACTCGGCGTCGCGAATAGTTTAAGATGTACCTCTATATGTTTGCCTATCCTTTCGGTTCAGCTGCTTGCTAGCAAGGGGGGTGTTAATCGCAGCCTTCTTATTGTTGGTCTTTTTTCGTTGGGTCGGTTGGTGAGCTACTTGGGTGTTGCGACGATCTTTTGTTTTGCGGCATCGTATGTTGGTGTGCTTACTACACCTTATGTTAGGGGTTTGAGCTCGGTGCTTCTAGGTCTTATTATGATCTACTACTGTTATAGGTCGCTGTTTGGTGTTGGGCATATGTCTTGTAGAGGTTTTTCTGAGGGTAGGTTTCCTTTGGCGCTTGGTTATTTGACGAGTTTTTCAGTCTGCCTTCCTCTGCTTTCTGTGCTGTCTGTATATTCTGCTTCGAGCATTTATTCGGCTTATGTCGCTGTAGGTATGTTTTGGGTTGGTTCGTCTATTCTACCGTTGGTTGCTGTTTTGCCGTTTTTGGGTCTGTTTAAGTTGAAGAATGGTTCTTTTGTTGAGAGGTTTGCTTCGATAGGTGGTTTAGCTAGTGGATTGTTGGGTTTGATCTTTGTATTTAGTGGTCTTCAGATGCTTGTTGGTTGAGTTTAGCTTTTTCGCTCTTTACGTGTTTTATCGATCCTAGGTATGTTGTTGCGAGTTCGGCTGATAGGGCTCCGGCCAGCGCTAGGTAGGTGTTTACGGTTAGTATCCAGTATAGTTGGGTGGCGATTATTGTGTCGGATTGTGCGGTGATGTAGATGGCTAAGCCTATTATCAGCCAAGCTATTATTGCGGAGTATAGGGGTTTGATGCGTGTAGATAGCACGCCCGCAATTAATCCGAGGAGTGGGAGGATTATCGCTGCGTCGTAGTTGGCGAATGTTGGGGGGTTTTGTATAGAGCCTATTAGTCCTGCAACGGCTCCTACTGCTGGTCCACCTGAGCAGGCTGCTATGAAGATTCCTATCTGTGAGAGGTTTACCTCAACTCTATAGGGGTAGGTTAGTTTGGTTGTTGAGAGGATGTATGCGAGGGCGAGACCGATCAAGGATGCTAAGATCTGTCTACGTGTAGAAGGGAAAATGATTCTCAGTAGTTTCAAGCTACGTCATTTCTCCTTAATGTGGCGTTATCCCAATTTGGTAGAGTAGATACTCTAGAAGCGAAACTTGTTTTGTTTCTGGCTTTGTGTAGGCTAGTTCCTCAGCGGTTGGGAAGGTTATTCTTATGAGGAATTCTGTGTCTGGTTGTGGTGTGATGATCGAGAATTTTATAACTTTTGTAATCGGTTCTCTTGGCACGAAGTCTAACAATAATAGTTTTGTGTCGTAGACAAAGCCAGTTTGATAGTTGCTTATCTCTATCTTAACTGTTCCCTTAACAGGTTCGAGCATTGTGTGTGTTATTGTGAAGTCGATCTTTAGATTGTTGACGAAATCAGTTGAGCAGCCTATAGTATTTACAGCGGACGGTCTTAAGATTGTACCTTCTGTTGTCTTCACCTCTTCGTACTCGGTCTTGAGCTGCTCAACATCACCGTGTTCATCATTAAGTAGTGTTTGTACTGCACCGTTAACACTTTCAACACTTACAGCGTTTCTATATTCTTCTGGTAATGGGACAAAGCCTGTTGCTAACGCCTTTTGAGGCAGTTTTATTTGAGTTAACGCTATCAGCAAGAAGAGTATTGTAAGGAAGCTGAGTAGTTTTAAGTATACTTGCCTTCTGTTGATCTTAGGTGTGCTTGCCATCAGATTTTAATTTGGGTTTAGAGATATTTATGTTTTTAAGGTTATGTTTTTCTGGGTAGAAGCTTCGGTGTACTGATGAGATATGCGTTTTGCCCTTCGAATATTACTTCGAAGCTATAGAATGTTGCAACGTGATTTATTGCGTCGTTGATGTTACGTATTCTGAACCAGTTCACCAAAAGTTTATTATCATAGAGTGGTGTTGTTCGCATCGCTTTATCTAGGGGTTTGTTCGGGGATATTACAAGCCCCTCGTAGATTTGGCTCTGTAAGCAAAGTTGGTAGAATTCATCGATCTCTTTATCGGTAAGGGGTTCATCGCTTATCTTTACTACGAATGGTCCTAGTGCTGTCGTTCCCATAATATCGACGGTTTCTTTGCCGAATGGTTGGTTGAACCGTAGGTCGCCTTGTATGAAACTACCTAGGCGCTCGAAATGGTCTATTACGTATCTCGCCAGTATCCAGTTGCGGACTTCTTTACTCAGACTTATCTTAGGGAACATTTGTATCGTAGGTGTGTTGAGTCTGTTCTTATCAAGGTTTCGTTTGAGCTAGCTTGGGTTAGTATGGCGTTGGGAAGAATTTTTAATCCCAGCGTTGTCCACAAGGGCCAACTACGGGGAGGGGCTTATCTACTCTCTTGAATGGGGCTTTTTTGACCTTGATGTGGAAGTCGTTTCCCTCATAGTGGGATTCGATTATCTCCTGCCCGTTGTTCCAGCAGTAGCGGAGTACATTCTCTTTCGACGTTTTGTCGTTGACAATTATTTCTAGTATTTCCCCTATTTGCGCTCTCTCTAACGCTCTTTTTACCATCAGGACCGGTTTTGGGCAGGGTTGATTTCTGGCGTCGATTACCTTCGTAGACATGCTATCTTAGATATTGCGCAACTATCTTAAATATCTTTCCAGAAGATAAGACAATTAATATAGACTTTTTTGAAAAAAGATGGAAAAAAATAAATAGTTGACAAACGCATTATTGCGGCGACGAAGATGATGGGATATGGATTCTGAGCAAGAGAAGAAGCAGAAGATCTCACGTAGGAAGTTTCTTGGTGTCTCTACTGCGGCGGCGGCAGGCGGCATAGTTGGTGGTCTTATCGTAGGTGCGGTGGGTGGCTACTTGGCTGGTCAAGCGGCTGCGCCAGCGGCGACAACAGTTACGTCTACGGTGACAAAAACAGCTACGGAGACAAGAACTGTCACAACTACGCAGACGGCAGCTACAGCTACCGCTACCGTCACGCAGCCTGTCACAACTACTGTTACGACTACTAAGACGGTTACGCCTGTGCCTGAGGTTGGCTATACGTCGCTGATTACGTTGAATGTGAATGGTGTGGACTATGCTCTGCGCGTTGATAACAGGGGGG
>Ga0080004_1093908_pt1 | contig 26612 bp, 22 predicted proteins | sample WasSprMetagenome_FD_69207 | JGI IMG/M metagenome (GOLD analysis project Ga0080004, IMG submission 69207) | Sulfidic aquatic microbial communities from Washburn Spring, Yellowstone National Park, USA - WS (SPADES assembly) (version 2) | ecosystem: Environmental > Aquatic > Thermal springs > Hot... | reverse complement strand
GATGCGCGGTGACGCTGACGATAACTACTCTTGATGATGACCTTGCCCGCAGGCTTGAGCCTGGCGCGCCTCCGCCATCAAGGAGACTTGATGCCGTAGAGAGGCTCAGCTCAGAGGGGATGCTCGCATCCGGTATAGGGGTCAAAGGAGAACTTTGACGGGCATGTACAGAGCCTGCCCCTCCAAGGATCAAATGGCCGAATATAATGCAATGAAACCAAGTTGCAATTCATCCTCATAGCAAATTTACGAGCTTAAAAAGAATACCTTCTTATCGTCCTCTCTAAATTAATATTCTCGAATAAAATCAATCGTAAATTATAATCGTTGAAATAGAGTTTGCATTTCGCTTTTTCTTAGATTTTCTTTAAAATTGACAAGGTAAAATAAAATGGAAAGAAATATAATTTTTGAGAATTTAAAGAATCTAATATTGTATCGTTATACGCTTTCCGGTTATGGCGGACTCTATTATAGCATCCATAACAGCATTACATCTATAGCCGTCCTCAAATGTCGCACCGATCTGACCTACTTCCTTATCATTTACTATGCAATCCAAGAAATGATAAATTTCGTTTAAAAACGTGTGCTCCCATCCAATAATGTGCCCATGAGGCCAATAGTACTTGATATATGGATGATTTGTTTCCGTAACAAGAACTTCGCGCCATCCTACAATATCCTTATTCATCTCATCTATACCATAGACTCTTAGCTCATTCAATCTCTCTAAATTGAATTCTATACTTCCTTTCTCACCATTTATCTCGAAGTTGTTGTAATTCTTTCTTCCACCTGCAAATCTCGTCGCCTCAAGAGTGCCTATGGCACCATTCTCGAACTCTATACACGCGACAAAGGCGTCCTCAACGGTAACCTCTCCCTTCTTAGTAGGATCCTCGGGTAATGGTCTTTCTTTTATGAAAGTCGTCATCATCGCTGAAACGGATTTAATCTCACCGACCAAGAACCTAGCTAGATCAATTATATGTGAGCCTAAGTCTCCAATAGGCCCTGAGCCCGCCTGATCCTTTCTGAGCTTCCATATTAACGGAAAGTTTGGGTCCATGATCCATTCTTGAAGGTAACGGGCTCTAAAGTGATAAATTCTTCCCACCCTTCCCTCGTCAATCAGCTTTTTAGCGAGCAATACTGCTGGAACGAACCTATAATTATATCCGACCATATGTTTAACCCCTGCCCGCCTTACTGCATCAAGCATCCTTTTTGCCTCTTTAGCGTTTGTCGCTAACGGCTTCTCGCAAAGAATGTGCTTACCAGCTTCTGCTGCAGCTATACAGGGATCCGCATGCATATAATTTGGACCGCTGTTATCAAGTAGCTCCACCTCCGGGTCTTTAACCAGCTTTTCCCATTCAGTGTAATATCTTTTATATCCATATCTTTTGGCTGCTTCACGTACAAGCTCCTCATTCCTACCACAGATGGCTACCAAAACAGGTTTTGCAGGAGGAGGATAGAAGAATATTGGCAGGTCTATGTATGCATGGCTATGGGCCTTTCCCATGAACGCGTATCCAAGCATGCCTACACCTATTTCCGGGATTTTTTCCACCTTCTTCTCAACCTCAGCCATTTTTATAAAACCAACTTCTGACATGTTCTCAACATTACTCTTACAAGTTCTCAAATATATATCTTATGAGCATTTAAAGTAAACGCTCTTAATCCATTGTTTGTTGGTGGGTTTTACGCCTTTACTATTGTCTTGATCTTCTCTATTGTTGGTTGCTTGTTCGTGTTTCTTTGTAGCTGGAATAGGCTTAGGTATGTGTTTAGGTTGTCCTTGGATATGCCCCTATGTACTGACAGCCATGTTCTTAGTATTGATGCCCTGTTCTCGCAGTTGTTTATATGGGCGTCTCCCCTGGCATACTCTCCCAGCGAATGGTTTACAGCCTCATGCCTGTATCCCATGCCTTGTAGTATGCTGTATGATGGGAGGCTGCCAGTGTATATCCTTGATCCTGCCTCTATATGCCTTGACGCTATCCTAGCTACAGTCTCACCCCTAACATCCCTGGAGGGTATGTATACCTCATGGCCGTTACGGCCTATTATGGTGAATACCGAGATAACATCCTTACCCCATCCACCCCTACCAGCCCTCAAACCCCTACACCTAGGCCCCCTACCTAGAAGTATTATCCTACCATGGTTACCCCTACCCTTCAAGCCAGCGTTCACATAGACCTCATCCACCTCAACATCCCCTGAGACCCTCCAATAACGCCTAACATACCTCCCTACAGAATACATTATCCTCCTGAATGACCTGCATACGGAGCCGTAGCTACGTCCAACATCTATGGAGGCCCTCAAGAGGGGGCATTAAAGCATCCAGACAGATAGGTTATGAACAGCCTCTCGTTAAGGGGTATCCTTGAGTATTCGAAATCGGTACCGCTCTTATCGTTGAAAGTCCTTAAACAGGCCTTACACCTATACCTCCTATACACACCCCTATACCATCCCCAACCTATAACAGACAAAGAACCACAATAGATACACCTAACACCATTAGGCCACCTAACCTCCCTCAAAAACCTAGCAGCATAGGCCTCAGACATAAATAATATGGATAGAAGGTCAGACAGCATCCCCAACCGTCATAAAGGCCGTAAAATAAATCTTACAGCCACCAACACAAAATGGATTAAGAGCGAGAGTAAAAATAGATCGGTCAAAGCATTAACATTGTTCAGCGAAATCAATTATGTGTATTATGTGCTATGTGATTGAAAATGAGGGAATCTTGAAATCATTATTTAAATTTTTAGACCTCTTAGATATTTGACACTTTTCTCGACAGCTTCATCCTCACTTTCATATCCCTCTTTGAGACAATCTATCTCAATAGTATAACATCCTTTGTAGCCAGCATCATGAAGTATTTTCACGATGCTTGGTATATCTATTATCCCGTCTCCGACTGGGACTGATGCCCAAAAGAACCAGTCTTTTGGTGTGCACCGCGTGTTGTAAAACTTATTGTACTTCACAGGACTTAGGTCCTTAATGTGTGTTGCTACCACGTATGGGGCTAACTTTTCAGCAGCTTGAACAGGATCCTCAAACATCCTTAACGCATTTCCGGTATCAAAGTTAACTTTTAGGTTATCAAATCCCACCCTTTCAATCAAAGTTACAATCTCATCTGCGGTGTAATCTATGTGATTCTCTAACGCAAGAATCAGGCCGTAGGTTTCCGCCTCTTCACATGCTTTTTTCAGTATTTTTGTTAATTTCTTTAACTGTGGTTCATGGGGCTCATCACGGTATTTTAGACTACTTGCAACTATTCTCAATATATTTGTCCCCAGCTTCTTGGTAACGCTAAAGTATTTTCTCAGATCATCTAACGCTTTTTCATTCTTACCACCCTCAAATCCATCTGGATGACCCCAGGCCACAACTCTTTCTAAGTTATATTTATCGAGCAAATTTTTCAGCTTTAAAATGTACTCATCATTTATTGTTGGGAAGAAGCATGTCTCGAGGCTCACTCCTTTAACGCCCAGTTGAGCCGCCCGCTCTATAAACTGCTCATACGTCCATCTTATATCTGTCTTGGGCTGTATGTCGTATATTTCACCGAAGAACCTATGGTAACAATAGCTATCTATTCCAACTTTTATCACCATTTCAACACACCTCCTAAGTTTATATTAATAATGGTCTCAATGAAATTTAAATTTTGCTGTAATGGGCGATGAATTTAAATTCAAGAAGAGATTCTCTTAAATGATGTCAAAAGCGAAGTTGGTCCCCATTTATTTCGGTATGGAAATTAATGACGAATATCTCACTCAGCTAGATAATTTGAGAAGATTGCTATACGAGGAAGCAGATATTCTAGATCCTATATCCATTAGTAGTAAGATACCACAGGAAGCAGACGCGGTACTTATTCCTCAACTAACTGAGCAAGCCTATAACTCATTACATTACCTAAAAAGAATTCAATTACCCATTGTGGTAATCACATCAGAATTCGGCACGTTTAGCATGTGGGATTGGGAGATAATCTCATTTCTGAGAGGAGAGGGTATTGAAGTTTTGGCTCCATATAGTTTAGATCATTCAAAAGTTATCTGTAGAGCACTAGCTGTGAAGAAAAGACTTTCGCAATCCAAGTTCATATCTTATCAAGATAAACCAGGTGAAGGTGGTAAGCAGGACTCCATTTTCAGGCGCTTCTACTGGTGGCAGGCCAAATGCCTAGAAGCTATGAAGAAAAAATTCGGTATTACGGTAGAAAAGCGCAGTTATAGAGAATTAGCAAAAAAGGCCATGGAAATTCCAGACGTGGAGGCAGTTAACTTTTTAAGAAAGGTTTCGCTTAATATTTCCAGCGATCTTTCAGAGAAAGCTCTACTTAGCGCCATAAAACTTTATCTCGCCCTAAAGAAAGACCTAGAAAAGGAAGACTCGGTAATTGGTGCTGGAATAAATTGTCTCAATGAGTCTGATTATTCCGATACTACTCCATGTTTAGCTTGGTGTCTTCTATATGAAGAGAAGGGCCTTCTCTGGGCTTGTGAAGCTGATATAATGAGCTTATTAACTGGATATATCCTACACAGTACGTTAAAGGTTCCGGTAATGATGAGCAATATTTATCCATTCCTTATGGGGCAGGCCGCAATTAAGCATGAGCGTATACCTAGTTTTCCAGAAATAGTTGAAGAACCTGAAAACCACATACTAGTTGCCCACTGTGGCTATGTTGGCCTTATGCCTCAATCATTTGCAACTAGCTGGGTTATAAGACCTAAAGTCCTTGCAATTGTTAACGATAACGCCCATGCTATAGATGCTCGCTTCCCACTTGGGCCAATAACAATGGTTAAGCTAGATCCAACTTTAAGCAAGTTGATAGTAATTGAGGGATTAAATAAAGGATATGTACAGTATCCTGGATCAGACTGCAGAAATGGAATGATAATAAAAGTAAAGAACGGCCATGAGGTGATGAGGAGAGTACCATCCCATCATCAGATCTTTCTACCAGGACATCACCTTCCAAAGATCGAATTAATTGGAAAAGTAATGAATTTGGGCATAGAAGTCCTTTAAACAGCAGTTTTTAAAATATTAAATGGCGGTTATAAGTAGTTCAGCAACATCCATTACTTTTATATCGATACCAGCGGTTTTTGCACCATCTTCTAACATTGTAAGGCATATAGGGCATGCGACAACGAGAACTTCTGCTCCCGTCTCTTTTGCCTGCTTAATTCGCTCAACTTCAGCGTGCGTTCTCTCAGGAGGTCTATACCATTTCCCTCCACCACCGCCGCCACAACAGTAAGAGTTATGTCTTGAAAGCTTCATTTCTATAAGATTAGCACCAGTTGATAAAATTATCATTCTGGGATCAAGATAAATGCTGTTTTTTCTTCCAAGATAGCAGGGGTCATGATATGTTACTTTTTTACCTGATAAATCAGCTTTCACTTGTAGTTTCTTGCTTTTTATGGCGTCAGCGATCACCTGCGTATAATGTTGAACTTCGATGTTTAGTTTAGACCAATCCTCTCCGAGAAATACGGGATAATATTTCTTAAAAACGTTATAATCATGTGGTGAAACCGTTATTATTTTTGAAATATCATGTTTCTTGAAAATCGCCAAATTTTGTTTAGCGAACTCTTCAAATAATCCAAGCTCACCCAAGTCATAAGCTTCTGCACCACTATCAATCTCCTGTGAGCCGAGTATTCCGTAATCTACATTTGCTAGTTTTAATATCTTAGCGATCGCCAATAACACTTTTGTAGCTCGCTCATCATAGGGAGCTATGGATCCGGTATAGAACAAAGTGGTGCCGCCCCCCTCTGCTATGTTCTTAACTTTAAAGTCGAGCATTTTTATCCAAGCGCTCCGTTCATCTCTTGGTTTCCCATATGGATTGCTAAAATGTCGATAATTTCGGAGGATTTCTTTGACTTCTGATGGCGGTCTTCCAGCCTCAATTATCAAACTTCTCAAATACCTTGTTATCTCATCATTAATAATCAAATGGTCATCATATACGTTGTTTGGAAATCTTCCCCACGATCGCGGGTCGAGGACAAGACAGTGCTCTGTGCAGCTACCGCAGATAAAACAGGCATAGATAGCGTTTATGGCATCTTGTGTCATTTTTTCGGCAACTAACTTACCTTCAAATATTTGTCTGGCAATCCAATTCCTTCCTCTTGCTGTATATAATTCAAATCCGCTAGTGGTATCCATAAGCGGGCAAACGCGTTCTGTGTTATCTCTAGCTCTAAACATTAGCCTACAGTATCCGCATCTAGTGCAACGATATACCATCTGTTTTACTTTTTCTTCAATAAGGTTAATCATTCTCACACCTCCTCCAATTTGTCGGGTATTGTTAATGCTCCTGGATTCATTATGTTGTTAGGATCCAAAGCCTTTTTGATCCTAATGAGAGCTCCTCGATAAACAGGGTTCTTCAATATTGTATATGGATACCATAGTTCCCCTGGCTTATATGTTGAGCCTCCGGATTCCATGCCAATTCTTGCTATTTCCTTTGCCATCTCAATTGCCAATTTAACTGATTCAGGATTACTCTGATCATAGTAAACTGAAGTAGAGATATGTCCGCAATTTCTCTCTGCTACACTCACCGTGGCCGTGTATACTTTCTTTTGATCCATCTCCTTCTTTCTAGACTTTATGTATCCGAGAATAGTCTTTAATGCCTTCAGCGTTCCTCCGGCGGACTGTAAATGACAGGTCCATTGCCACATGCCGATTTTCCCGGCCCAACGAGGCAATAACTCATATCTGTATATCCACCCCTGTCTAGCATATTCAGGACTCTGAGGAACGCCACCGTGCTTTAGAGCTATTTCATCCAGTAATTTCTTTCTAGCATTTATGAGCTCCTCGGTCACGTCTTCTACTATGTAGGTAAGTAGCGAGACATACCCTTGTTCATAGAGCTCAGGAGTCATTACGCTTACTCCATCTTCAAAATACCATGCCACATCTTCTGCTATCCAATTCTTAAGCCAATCATAATAACATTTATGTGCTTTCTCATAATCCTTGAAGGCATAAGCTCCATAGGCTGAATAATCGGCCTTAGGATACATTCGTAGAGTTACTTCGGCAATTATGCCAAATGCTCCTAGGGAACCTATGAATAACCCGGTTAAATCTGGGCCATTAGCATATCGATAATATCTTTTGGCATTGGGATTCGTGGCTGTTCCCGTAACTAATATATCCCCATTTGGTAGGATTACCTTTAAGCTTATAACCTCTTCAGCGATTAGCCCATATCTCGCTGAGGCATATGCAACCGCATTATATGCCACACTTCCTCCTAAACATGCTGCATATCCAGAGTATGGTCCTTTAACACCTAATCTCCATCCTCTCTTCTCTAATTCTGCATTCAACTTCCCCCAAGTAATACCCGCCTCCGCTGTAACGGTAAGAGATTCCTCATCTATCTCGACGATTTTATCCAGTCTGGTCATGTCAATGAGTATTGACTCAGGTATTCTAGTACCCCTTGTGCCCGCGCACGATGTTCCTCCGCCTCTAACATAGAGAGGTGTCTTAGTTTTGTTCGCTAGTCGTACTATCTCCTGTAACTCTTCAATGCTTCCCGGTCTCACGACAATCGCTGGTGGCTTTGCATCAAGCAGTTCAAACATGCTGGAATCCATCGAGTAGCTCCAGCGAATCCAGTAATCATCAGTTACAAATTCTGGTCCAACAATTCTAACCAACTCTTGAACTAGATTTTGTATAACTTATTCACCTCCTCATATATACTGTCTTTATTTTGACGCATATAAGCGTTTTTAATGGCTATCCTATCGAGCCGTTATTTGCTTAATTATGCTGACTATTGCTATTATTAGGCCTGTGAAAATTGCTATTCCAGCTGTGCCGAAACCCAATGCTATCAAGATTCCTCTTATGGTACCATATAGGAGTGATGCAATAAATACGCCTATTATGCTACCCTCGCCGCCTCGGAACGTTACACCGCCTAGTACGGGGATTGCTAATGAGCTCAGTAAGAAGTCCATTCCGATACCCGCCGGGGCCACTGAGAGTGCTGGAACCACGACCCTTCCGAGATAGAGCAAGCTGGAGGCTGCTGCAAATAGTCCAGCGATCGCATAAATCAATGCTAGTATCTTCTCCACATGAACTCCTGATTTGTGCGCGGCAACAGGGTTTGATCCAACCGCATAAACTTCTCTTCCGAATTTAGTGAGTCTCAATATAAACCATATCAAGATTATTATTAATATCCAGATTACTACTATTGTGGGTATGCCAACGACCTCAGAAGTGGACATGAATTCCATTAAGATTGGGTGAGCTCCGCCTCTTGGGAACCCCTTGGTATAGACTAGTGTGACGCCGCTCAATGCGGTCATCATGCCCAAGGTTACAACTACTGGAGGAATCTTAAGGAATGCTATCAACAGGCCATTCACAGATCCAATCAGTAAGCCTATCAAGAAGATTATAATGACTGTTATGAACCATGGATACTGCATGAGAACGGGTGTTTCCCGGAAGAATATTGCAGCCATTATTGCTAGTGTCATCGTGGATGCACCAATGGACAATTCTACGCCCCTCGTGATCATAACTAGCGCTTGACCTATTGCGAGAATCCCAAGAATTGCCGATCTCCTAAACAATTCTTTTTGATAGTTAATGGACCAGAAATCTGGTATGAAGTATCCGGCAATAAGCATCATCATTATAAAGGCCCCAAGTAGAATTAGATAATCTTTTCTAATTTTCAATAGCAACACATTACCTCTGGTGTGCCCGATTTCTATTCTTCTTCCCGTCTCGCTCATATTAGATCCCTCCAGTCCTTACTCTAACTTCTATAACATATTTACTAAATATTGCCGACCCGATAAGTAGGACGCCATTGATTATGTATCTATACCATGTAATTACTTGTATCTGGAATAGGAATGTCGTTATGGAGCTTATAAGCAATACCGCGGCACATGTATTTGGAAATCTTCCAATGCCGCCAGCAGCGCTGGTTCCTCCAAGGAAAACTGCAGTTATTGATGCAAAGAGTAAAGGCGCTCCAAGGTTCGGATCTCCTATCTGGATGTAGGCTGTGTAAACTAATCCCCCAATACTAACTAACAACCCACTCAAGATATATACCAGTAACAAAATTCTTCTCACGTTTATCCCTCTGAGGAGAGCACGCTCCTCTGTACAACCAACGGCGTAAATTAAGCGTCCAATAGATCTTCGTTCCAAGAAGAGTGTTCCTATTATACCTACTAAGATGAAGATCAATAAAGGTCCTACCGGAAACCCACTAACATATAGCATTATGCCACTAATGAATTCTGGATAGATATTTCCCCCTGGCGTGGGGCGTATCATTAACGCGATTCCATCTAGCATAAAACTAGCGCTTAGGGTTATTATGAATGGATCCACCTTGAATCTTGAAATACAGAAGCCATTGAATGTTCCTACTATAAGGCCTACTATTAAGGCTGTTGCAATTATAACCATGAGCGGCCATTTCCAATCCATCATAACCGATACTATAACTGTTGTGAGGCTAACTAAGGAGCCTACTGTTAAATCAAAACCCTTAGTGAGTATCACTACGTTCTGTGCTAGAGAAACTATTAGCAATGGTGTTGAAAATAATATAATTCTATAAATATTAGAGGCTGTTAGGAAGCCTGGTGAAATAACTGCAAAAATCCCCCAGACAATTGCCAGGATTATAAACATATAATACCCCGAGACAAAGTTTTTTAGATTTTGATAATATGATGCGGCAGCCATGATCCCACCGCCGAGGTTGCTAGGGTAGGATTAAAATCCACGTTCTTAAAAACATTACCTAAGCATTTTTCGTATGTCGCACTTTTTTATAGGTGATACTTTGTGTGGAGCATTAATACAAATTTATAGTATTTGGCACATTAAAATCACAATGGGGACCTTTGTCTGTGCTTTAAGAGATGTTCTAAAAATGAATAAATAAAAATAATGATTTTCGACTTAAGCCGTAGTGATGAATTTCTTCAGCTGTTCAGGGTTCATTGGTGTGCAGAGCTGAGCAGCATCGGGCAACTCGTTCCATACATCCTTGTAGGGCTCGTATAGCTGCTCTGGCTTGAATACTGGTGGATCAAAGTAGTTTATCTTCCTCGCAGGTATGCTATTGAGGCACTTCATCATCTCATATGTCAGGTATGTTGGCTGTGACTGCGGGTTACAAACGATTAATAGGTCGAACTTGTATTTCTGATATAGCCTTATAGTCATTACAAAGTCCTCTGCTGTTATCGCATGCTCGCTAGGATCTAATCCTGCGTCAGCAATCGCAAGAGGTATCATGGCCTCCATCATAGCTCCTTGGCTTACCCATCCCCTGACATTCGGGTTCGACGCTATTATATCGGCAGCTGCTTCTCGCGCCTTAGACGGCGACCACTCCGCATCTACTGCTGCAACAATTTCAACACCCTTATCCTTATACTCCTCTATTGCACGCACAGCCCCAAGCCATCTCTGTGTATTGGATGGTGCTCCGGGGATTCCTCTAATGACCGCGACCTTGCGTTTCTCTGGTGGGTGCTTCCTTATCAAGGTTTCAGCAACGAATTTTCCTTGAATGTATCCGCTCTTGTAATAGTTTGTCTGATATATCATTCCAAACTTGCTCAGCTTTCCATATGGAGCTGGGTCTGGAGATTCGACCTCTAGTCCGGTGAAAATACCCATCTCAGTCACCCGCTCTATATCATCGATCAACGCTTCTCCTCTAACAGGGTCTATTATCATTGCATCAGCACCCCACTCAACCAGCTGCTGTATATTCCTCTTCTGCTCCAAAACATCTCCTCCAGCATCTAGAACCCTGTATTCCTCAACCCAGCCAGCTTCCTGTAGCGCTTTCATGAGTATCTCGAGCTCCGCTAGCTGCATCCTCCTCCACGGGTTACCGGTCCAAGGCAATGCTAGACCGATCTTATAGGGTGGATTCTTACGTGGCCATTGAGTCCAGCCTGGGTCTGTTGGCGCCGAGAGCCAATCTCCTATCCAAGGCAATTCCCCTGTAGGCTTGGTGGTCACGGTGACCGTAGTCGGAATGGTCACAGTCGTTACACTCGTTGCTGGACCAGCGCTAACAGTCTGAGTAACGGTTTCTCTAACAGTCTTAGTCTCAGTTACCGTTTTAGCCGGAGCCACGGCAGAGCCTGAGAAGTAACCGGCAACACCTCCTACAACAAGGCCGATCACTGCTGCAAGGGCAACCCTGGCGCCGGTTCCGATGGCAGCTCTTCTCGTCATTTTCTTCATCTCATCTTCTACAAAGTCGGCTTTTGCCTTAAGAATATCCTCCATCTTCATATTCTCACTTTTGCACAATAATGTAGAAAAGCACCAATATATAAAATTTTAAGTTGAAAAACTTGTGTTAAAAATGTAAAGTTACTTTACTTTTTCTCAACCCTGTCTCTTATCCACTCTCTCTCAATGGGTTCTAATAACAGCGGTTTTAAGAATTGTATCGCTTTCCTACATCCATCCTCACGGTTTATCCAAGGATCTTCATGTTCCACGCTTAGAACATACTGGTACCCCACCATTTGCAATGCCGTTAGAAGTCTTTTCCACTGAACATCTCCCCATCCAACAACTCTGAACCTAAATCCCCTATCCATTCTCCGCCAATCTCCTGTCGCTGCAACACCCGAATAACCAAGTTCCTCTTTCACTATTTCAGCATCTTTCGCGTGAACATGAAAGATCCTTTCACCTAACCTTTTCACGAAGATTACTGGATCACATAAGCACCATAGCAAGTTCGCCGGATCCAAGTTAAAGCCAAAGCATTTTCTGTAATTTAACGCCTTCAGTAAAGCTTCTGCAGTCTCGGTGTTATAAGCCTGCTCTTGTGGATGAGGCTCATGAGCAAACTTCACACCATGAGCTTCGAACACGTCTAAAACTGGTTGCCAACGCTCAGCAATCATTCCGTAACCTTTTTCCCATAAGTCAAGCCCACCTGGCCATATAAACCACCTAGACCAATTCTCGCATCCAACGAAGCCATTAACCACTGGTACATCTAGCGCGGCAGCAGCTTCAGCGGTCTTCTTCATACGCTCTACACCATACTTTACCTTTTCCTCAGGAGAGCCTTTGAGAATAGTATCCGTATCGACTCCATGAGGGCCTCCAATGAGCTGGCTTTCAACATGATTGCTCAAAGCCGAGATCTCTAAACCATAAGAGCTGATAAGTCGCCTATATTCACCCGCTTTACCCTTAAGAATCTCGTCAATATTTATGTGGTTCGACCATTTATCCGCAGCGATCTCGACAGCCTCATAACCCAACTCTGAGACGAACTTTAGCACTTTCTCCAAAGGCCTATCATTAAACAATACTGTGAAAATTCCTATTTTCATACCAAACACCTCATATCCATGTAATAATCAACCCAGATTTAAATTTTTAAATTATTTTAACCTTTTCCAAACATCTCAACAAAAGTGAAAAATATGTAGGGAACCTATCCCCTAGGGACGTATTGAATTGCATCAACGGGGCAGATTACTGCACACATACCACAACAACTGCATAACTCCGGAGTTATTATTGGATACTTTCTTGCTTTATTCTCTGGATCCGGGACAATCTCTATGGCTGGGCAATAGGATTCACCACACTTACCACATTTTATACACTTACTCTCATCGATCTTGGCTACGTAATAGGGGAATTTCACATCATGTGTTGGTTTAATGTACTTTAGAGCTATTCCTCTAAAATCATCGATTTTTGAATAGCTGCATTTCTCCATGTATGATTTTAGGAATTTGTTTACCTCAGTTATGAATTTAATACCATTTAACACGATTCCCGTTAGAGTTTGGCATGCCCTGGCTCCCAGCATTATAGCCTCCACCACATGCTCAGGTCTCGTTATACCGCCGCCGGCAAAGCATTCAATCTGGGGAATATTAAGACTTATCATCGCTGTAGCCTTGTACATGCTAAAGCGTAGAGCAGGACCGCCAACATCACCTGGGCAATTGGCATCCAGTGCCGGGTATAATGGCTTTCCACCATTCCAAATGTCCGGGGGAGCGATTGCTAGGTATTTATGCGTTGTAACAACATATTTTAATCCAATTTTTGCCGCCTCTTCCGCTATGTAAAGCATTCTTGGATACCCTGCCTCTGGCGTAAGTTTAAAGCCGACCGGTATGTCTGTTGCTTTTACAGCAGCCTGCATCACAGGGAACAATACCTCTGGCGCGGCCCCCATCGCCATACCCCACTTTGCTTCTGGCGGAAGCTTCCTAGCATCAATAACTCCCATCATACCAACAGGACAACCGGTGTTAAGCTCAATCAAATCGGGCTCCAATTCTGAGAGTCTTCTAATATGCTTCTCCCATTCATCGGGATCCGCTGAATGTACGAGTCCCTGAACTATTATGGGAACATCTTCAGGGAGCCCTCTCCTTCTTAATGTTCGTATTAGCTCCTCGGCCCAAGAATAGTAATTAAACAGGTTTTTGGCGGTATATATATGGGCTATGACAACATTACCCTCTTTCACTTTTAACCATCTGCCAACATATTGCTGATTCTCAAATAAGCCTCTGAAGTCAAGCTTCTTTTCCCATTCAGTAGGCTCTCCGGGGACTATAGCTGGAATATAGACGAATCCGGCACCCGCGTTAACATATTTCATGTATAGATCTGCAGCTTTTGAGCCTGGGAACCATGCTTTATCCAGATTATGTGGAGATACGCCAAACGGCGACCTCATTCTAACCCCTGCCAATGTTGTAGAAATATCCGTATCAGGCATTTCTCATCTCCACCTCCTACACAGCTTAGAGTAGCTTATCAACCATCCTAAAAAGTTTTAGGATAACATAAAAGGGGAACTTTATTGAAGCCTCTCCACACCTTTCATCTCCGGTAGAGTCATTATCTTTATTACGTTATCAGCTTTCCTTTCCATCATCATCAATCCTTCGAGCAGATTTTCCAACCCTATTCTGTGAGTAATAAGTTTGCTAACATCAAATTTCTTTGAACTAATTAATGCTAATGCTCTTATCCCTTTATCATAGGTCCCTGCAAAGGAGACGTTTAGGCTAAGTTCTTTATTAAAAATGTCGTTAAACATCATTAACTCCAATTTATCCATTGGTCCGGGAACACCCATTAAAGCCACCCTTCCACCTCGTCTTACCATGTCAATAGCCCATCTATAGGTTGTTTGTTTTCCAACAACTTCTACGACCACATCAGCACCTCTCCTATCAGTTTCAGAAAGCACCACTTCTAGCGGATCCACCTCTTTGGTATTTACTATTATATCTGCACCCATTTCCTTAGCCTTATTCAGTCTATAATCATGATGCCCGCATACTATTACTGTTGATGCCCCGGAAAGCTTTGCAAGCCTTGATGCTGAGATTCCTAAAGGTCCATCCCCTATCACGACGACGACGTCCCCTGCTGCTATGTTGGCCTTATCAATCACGCTAATTACGCACGAAAGCGGCTCCATGAATGCTGCATGCTCATAGCTGACGTTTGGCGGGATTTTTATAATATTTTGCTCAGGTACTTTTATGTATTCAGCAAAAGCACCATTAGAATGAATGCCTATTTGATACATGTCCGGGCAGAATAGTTTCTGCATCCTTTTGCAGTAATAGCATACTCCACAGGACACATTTATGTCCGCGACAACCTTCTCGCCCGGTTTAACATACTTCACGCCCTCACCTACTTCAACGACTTCACCGGCAAATTCGTGGCCCGGTATTATAGGTTTCACTGGAAGATAGCGGCCACGGTACATGGACACATCTGAGCCACAGATACCGCAAGCTCTTACTTTCACCAAGACCTCTCCGGGGCCCACTCTTGGAACATCAACTTCTTTAATCACAAGATTTTCAACATCTATTAGTACTGCCGCCCTCATTTTAGAATGCAATGGATTCATGTTATTTTTCATTCTTCTGCGAGAATAAAAATTTTTCTTATGTGATTGCAATATGCGCCGTTTGAGAAAAGCATTTGGATGACGATATTATATTTTGGATGACTGCTTCTTCAATAACTGGCGAACTTGTAATCGCGAATCTTCTGATAATGATCCCATTCGATTGATTCTCGAGGCCATAGTATTAAAGACATTGATCAATTTATCATATTGCGGCAATGTTGTACTAATTGCCGAAAATCGAAAATGTAATCCATATTTTTGTAGCTCATTCCGAATTCGGTTAACGTGTTCCCTGTAAATTTTTTCTGACAAAACTCCACCCTCGTCCTCCACGAGTATCACACCATCAGCACCCATTGCAAAAGCATACAGTACATGTCTTATCCCGATTCTTCCGGTTGTTGGTACTCTAATTATCTCAATGTTTGGAGGATATATTGCCCGGGATAATCCAGCTAAGTCGGCTGACCCATATGCTGTTTGTCGCTCAAGAAATGCTATAATCTTAGGTTTTATACCTTTTTCTGTTATTCCTTGAATTTGCGCTAAGATTTGCTTCTCCGTTGAGTTAGGTAGGTCTATAGCGCCTCTTGGACAATTTGAAACACAAAGGCCGCACCCAATACAAGATAGAGCGTTCACAGCTAATCCATCTGGCTTTTCTTCTATAGCCGCAACTGGGCAAATATTAATGCATATCCTACAATTATCACATTTCTCTTTTATTATCCGAGCGGTCTCTGGTGAAATATCAATTTCTCCCTTTCCTAGGAATGTTGCTATTCTTGATGCAACCGCAGAGGCTTCTAAAGTTACTTCTCTTATATCTTTTGGTCCGAGAGCGCATCCAGCAATAAAAATTCCATCTCTTTGACTATCAACAGGATTGAGCTTATAATGACGCTCTACAAAGAAACCATCTATTCCTATTTGTAATTTTAATTTCCGCGCCAAATCGCTCGTCCCCATGCTAGGGATTATAGCCGGGGATAAGACCACCAAGTCAAACTTCTCTTCTATACCTATTCCCAATGTAGTATCTTCAGACTTTATAACTACACCATTTCTTGTTGGGCGTATTTCAGATACCGAGCCTCTCACGAAATGCACCCCTTTTTCCTGCGCTCTTATATAAAACTCTTCATATCCTTTTCCATCAGCTCTTATATCTGTATAGAAGATCCACGTATCTGTATCTGGAGATATCATTTTTGCTATTAATGCCTGCTTAATTGCCACCATGCAACCTATTTTGCAACAATATTGGACACAATTTCCCCTATTTCTAGATCTACTGCCTACACAAAGTACAAAAGCAATTTTTTTAGGAATCTTACCATCAGATGGTCTCCCCATTCCATATGCTAAAACTCTTTCAAATTGCAGATTCGTTATTATATCTGGGGATTTTCCAAAGCCATACTCTTCAAGCAATGAAGGATTTAGCTGTTCGAAGCCTGTGCAGACAACTATCGCCCCTACATTTAATTCTAGATATTCCTCCTTCTGATTAAAATCTATAGCATTACCCTTACAGACCCTTTCACAAAGCCTGCAGACCCCTTTATTGATATATAAGCAATGCTTGTCATCTATTACGTATGCGCGTGGAATGGCTTGTTTAAACGGTTGATATATTGCCTTACGATAGGATAGGCCCACCTCAAATTCGCTTGGAACTTTTACAGGACATATTTTCTCGCATTCTCCACAGGCAACACATTTAGAAAGATCAACATATCTTGGTTTTTTCCTAACTAATACCCTGTAATTGCCTGGCGACCCCTCAACTTTATCAACTTCAGCCATAGTTATGATTTTAATGTTTGGATCTTGTGCGACTTGAACCATTTTTGGGGTCAGAATGCATTGTGAGCAATCAAGTGTTGGAAATGTTTTTGTAAGCTGAGCCATATGTCCTCCTATACTTGGACCGCGCTCTAGAAGATATACTCTGAAGCCCTTTTCAGCGAGCTCGATTGAGGTAACTATTCCAGCTATGCCACCTCCGATCACTAAGACATCACGTAAGACTTGAGTTTTAAGAGGTTCTAATGGTTCCAAGTATTGAGCGCGTTTAACTGCGCCTCGAACAATGTCTATAGCCTTTAAAGTTGCTAAGTCCCTATCTTCATGTACCCAGCTACATTGCTCTCGAATGTTTGCTATTTCAAGCAAGTATGGATTTAAGTTTGCTGAAATCAATGTTTTTCTAAAGGTGTTAATATGCATATTTGGTGTGCATGCTGCTATTACTACTCTATTTATTCCCTGCTCTCTTATTGCTTTGATTATTTGCTCTTGTCCAGGATCGCTACACATATATTCGTGTGTCTTACATACCACCACTCCATCAACTTTTGAAATTTCCTCTTTAACTTTCTCAACATCAACCACATCACTGATATTACCACCACAATGACATATGAAAACCCCTACCCTAACCTTCTCAATACTCATAAGTTGTTCACCCACTTTATTTATTTTCTTCTCCATACATTTTTCCATATATTTTACTAATTAATTGTGGAACGACTTTGAAAAGGTCTTCTACGATGCCATAATCAGCTACACCAAATATTGGCGCATTGGGATCTTTATTTATCGCTATTATTAGCTCAGAGTTCATCATTCCATAAACATGATAAAATTGACCACTTATACCAATAGCAAGGTATAGTTTAGGCTTCACAACTTTTCCAGAAAGGCCTACTAATCTTTCTTTGGGCAGCCACTTCATATCGACTACTGGACGAGAACAAGCAATAACGCCACCAATCGCCTTTGAGAGCTCCTCTATTAAGGGCAAATTCTTCGCATCACCGATTCCACGACCCACAGCAACTATTATGCCGGCGGATGATATATCCACAGCTTCAGGAGGCGGCTTAATTAGTCCAATGACCCGCTTGTAAGGTATGTCCATTAAATCTAGGTTCTGCATTTTTGTTACTTGTCCTTTACTTTCATTTTTCTCACTTTTAGAGACACCTACACGGACGGTTGCTATATAACGTGGAGATTCTCGCAAAGTGACCTTCGCTTTTAACTTTCCACCAAAATATTCCCTTATAACAACAAACCGCCCATTCTCGAATGATATTTCAAGCACATCAGTTATGATCGGTATGTTTAATTCTATCGCAAGGCTTGGAGCAAGCTCTAACCCGTAGGATGTATGAGGTATAAGAATGACTTCAGGTTTTCTATCAAGTATTATGTGGGATAAGACTTGTCGGAAATATTCCGAATGAAATTCCTTAACTTTGTAATCATCATAGATTAAAACCTCGTCAGCATAATATGCAAGCTCCTCTCCCAAAGGATCGATATCATATCCAATGACAACAGCCGTTAGACGTGCATTGTTCTCTTGCGCTAGCTTTCTCCCCTTAGTTAGTACTTCAAAAGTTACGTCTCTGAGCTTACCTAACCTATGTTCTGCTAAGACCAATATTTCCTTCATCTTAAAATCCCCTTCTGCCTTAATATTTCAACAACTTTTGTAGTAATTTCATTTAAATCGCCTTGAAGCATTATACACTTTTTCCTTCTTTCCGGAGTAAAGAATTCTCGTATCTCGATCCAGCCGTCAAAATTACTTTCGGCAAAGTTTATGGATTTTAAGTCAAGAGTAATAATTTCCTTCTGCCTTGCTTTTCTTATGGCCATTATCGATGCATATCTTGGTTCGTTAATTCCCGTTTGCACTGTTAGCAAAGCCGGAAGTTCGACCTCGACAATTTCTTCAAAGCCTTCTTCAAGCTCCCTAACGGTTCTTAAAGAACCATTAATCAGCTCAAGTCTTTTTACAAATGTCACATAAGGTATTCTTAAAAGAGATGCAAGCATTACTCCAACTAGTGCGTATCCATCATCACCTGCCTGGGCTCCACATAAGATTAAATCATACTTCATACTCTTGATTACTGTATATAATATTTTGGCAATAGTATAAGCATCATATTCTGCAACAAGTTTATCCACAATTTTAATTGCTCTATCAGCTCCCTTAGCTAGACACTTTAAAATTGCTTCATCAATGTCTCGCGAACTCACGCTTATAACCGTTACATTGCCACCAAACCTCTCTTTGAGTCGGATTGCCTCCTCAAGAGCATATTCATCCCATTCGTTAATATCAAATGGGATGTTATCTAAAATGACATCCTTCCTAGCCTTGTCAGGAATTAACTCTGCTCCAGTTGTTATTGGAACACTTTTAACACACACAATAATGTCCAAGCTTTTACCTCCTTTATAGTCCGCCAAGACTCCTACATATAACCTCTACTATATCTAGAACTTGGAGCTTGTTTTCATACCCCATTCTTTTAACGGCATCTTCTAGTTCTAAGAGGCAAAAGGGACATGCGACCGCTAGGATTTCCGCTCCCATGTCTATTGCCTCCTTAATACGATCTTCTGATGGACGTGAAATTTCTCCAGTAACTTCATACCACGTTCTACCTCCTCCGCCTCCGCAGCAGAGACTATTCTTTCTAGAGCGCTCAAGCTCCAGTAAGGTAACGCCTGGAATATTTTCTAATATTTTTCTAGGTTCTTCAAATATATTATTATGTTTTCCAAGATAACAGGGATCATGAAAAGCGATCTTTTTCGCTATTCTTTTTGAGAAGTTAATTTCGGCTTTATCAATTAAGTCCGATAAGAATTGCGTAGAATGTTGCACTTCTATATTTTCTAGCTTATACCTATTCTTCAAAGTATTAAAACAATGTGAACATGTGGTAATAATTTTGCTAATCTTATACTGTCGAAAACGCTTAACATTTTTCTCCGCGACTACCTCGAACAAGCCTCTCTCGCCCAAGGAATACACTTCATTTCCGCAACAATTTTCATCTTCAGCAAGTATTGAGAAATTCACACCTATGTTTTTTAATATTATAACCATTGAGCGCGCAATATTCCGAGCCCTATTATCATATGATGTGAGGCATCCAACAAAGTATAGTAAATCTACTTCACTTTCTTCTGAGGCTTTTTTAACACTTAAATCCCGTGCCCATTCGGCTCTCTTTAAGCTACTGATTCCAAACGGATTGCCAAACTTGTAAATGTTTTCTAATGCTCCACTTATTGTTGACGGAACATTTCCCCTTTCTATCAAAATTGTTCGGAAAGCTAATATTATGTCCATGGGCTTTACGTCTCTTGGACAGTAGATTACGCAATTGCTACATGTTGTACAGGCCCAAACGCTACTTATTTCAGAGATGCTAAGAGGGGGGCATATTTTTAGCTGGGATACAAAGTATAATGTTTTCCTCACTAATGTTCTCGGGTTGAGTTCGGTTCTCAGGAACACTGGACAACTTGCTGTGCATTTTCCACACTGTAAGCAAAAGTTAAAGTTTAAGCTCTTTAATATTTTTAGTTCTTCTTTATCAAAGAGGCCTGTAACGTGCATTTCTGTGTCCTTCGTGAACTGTTTTTCTCATGGTTATTGCTTTAAATCGCTCCGAAATATGCTTTTAGAACGTTTTCTTCCGTGATCTCGGATCCAACTAGCTCCTTTACGATTCTTCCGGAGTGCATTACGAGCACTCTGTCAGGTAGGTTGACCACTTCTGGAAGCTCCGAAAGATATACAATAATTCCAATGCCTCTATTAGCTAAATCTCTAAGAGTTCTGTATACCTCCATCTTCGTTTTTATGTCAAGACCTACAGTCGGATTTGCGAATAGGAAAACCCTAGGCTCCTTGATCATGTATCTCCCGATAATTACTTTTTGCCTATTACCGCCACTAAGCTGCATAATAATGGAATCCAGTGAGGGTGTCTTTATATCGAATGCTTGAATCACGTTCTTTATTGCCTCGTCTAATCTTTTCCTTATGATTATATTCTTTCTGCAACACCTGTCTAGAATAGGGATGCTTATATTATCCTTTACTGTTAAGTTTGTGAATAACTCTTCCAATTCTCTGTTCTCCGAGATATAGATAATTCCATGTCTTATGGCATCTCTTGGATTCTTGATCTCGATTTTTCTACCATCTAGATAAATATCTCCACTTTCCTTCGGCAAAATACCGCATAACATGCGAAGAACTTCGGACATACCTTGTCCGCCTAATCCCGCAAAAACCAAGATTTCGCCTTCTCTTAAATCAAAACTTACATCAATACCATTCCCCTTTAAGTTTTTGACTACCAGTATCTTCTTACCAGGATTTATAGCTATAGCTCTTGGTGGGAAGTATTGTAAAAGCGTTACTTCTTTCCCGATCATAAGTCTAATGATCTGATCCCTCTTAATATTATTTCCCTCTAAAACTCCAGCTACCTTTCCCTCCCTCAGAACTATTACCCTATCACTCAGATCCGTAACTTCTGCAAGCCTATGTGAGATGAAGAGTATCGCTTTTCCAGATTTTTTCAAATCTTTTACATGCTCAAAAATCAAGTCAACTTCATGTCTTGATAACGGTGCAGTAACCTCATCTAGGATAAGCAAAGTTGGGTCATGATAGAGCGCCTTAGCGAATTCTATCAATTTTGCCTCATGGGGCTTCAGATATTTAGCCTTTAAATCAACGTCAATGTCATTGAAATTGAGCTCGTTTAAAAATTTCTTTAATTCTGTCCTCATTGCTGAATAAGAGATTAGGCCCATTCTATAGAACTTATTTTCTATCTCGAGGAAGAAATTTTCTACAACACTCATTTCAGGTATTAGTGTGCTATCTTGATGTACGCATGCAATCTTATACTTCAGCAGGGCTTCAAGCGAGCTTTTGTACTTTATTTCTTTTCCTTTAATGAAAATTTTTCCTTTATCGTAATCGTATACTCCGCTTATTATCTTTACTAACGTGGATTTTCCGGCACCATTCTCACCGACTAAGGATGTTATCTCGCCAGTTCTAATAGATATGTTGACATTATCAAGAGCTTTTACGCCTGGAAAAACTTTTGTTATACCTTCTGTTGAGAGATAGACCTCGAATACCATGCTTCTGCTTATTTAGCAACGACCCATTTACTATTTAAGTTTTTACTCTCAACAGGGCTGTCCAACTACTCATAAGCCCACCTCACTAGGATCTTTAGGCAGTATATTATGATTCTTAGGTGTGTTCTCGTCTTCGTTGATTCTTCCCTCCTCGTCTTCAACTTGTCTCCGAACTCCACTGTTAGTGCCCTGAATATTCCTTCACCGATGCTCCTGTAAGCGTATAGGGCTTCATCGTATGCCCTGTCCCTCATCCTCGCTCCATAACCCCTAGGGCTCCTAGAGCCCCTCTTAACTATGGGTATGTATCCCCTTGATGCTATTGTGTTTAGGATGGACCTCGCGTTGAATGCCCCGTCTCCAAGCATTACCCCTCCGCCCTCAGGCGTCCCTTTAGCGAACTCCACTATGAATAGTTCATGCCCGTCAGCTGAGCGTGGACTGGGAGTAATGCTTCGCCGTAACATCGATGAATAGTTCATGCAGGCCCTTCAGCCAATCCGTAAACTTCGTTGAGTCCATCACCGAGTAGTCGTAATCCATGTGGGTCAGCAGCCTTAGGAGCGCCTTCAACACCTCCACAACTACGTCTCCACGCCTAACCTCCCAGTAATGCAGCGTTGACTTAGGTATCCTAACACCTAGATGCGTCTGGGATAGGCTCTCAGCATACCTCAGGCTAGCCTTACAAACCTCCCCACACCAAATGGGGAGGAGGTCGTTGTCTAGGATAGCGGCTGAGATCTAATGAGAATTATTAGCCGCATAGGCATCTCTCATCTCTAAGGCTCTTAGGATCAAGTCTATCCCAGCATCCACCTCGATTAAATTCCTAGAACTTTTCAAGACTATGTCGGGATCTTTCAACCCATGTCCCGTGACTATGCAGACCACGCTGCTATCATGCTCTATCAAGCCTCTCCTCGCAGCCCTAATGAGAAGGGCTATTGGAGAAGCCCCAGCGGGCTCGGCGAATATCCCCTCCCTCGAGGCTAGGATCCTCTGAGCAGCGAGAATCTCCTCATCTGATACCGCTTCAACCAGTCCCCCAGTCTCCTTCACAGCCCTTAGAGCCCTCTTCCAGTTCACGGGGTTACCTATCCTGATAGCCGTCGCAATGGTTTCAACATTCTCGATGGGCTTTATCTCGTTAGCACCCTCCACGAAGGCCCTGTAGATCGGGCATGCACCCTCAGCCTGAACACCCATAAGCCTTGGAAGTTCATCAACCATGCCTAGGCTCTTCAGGTCTCTAAAGCCCTTCCAATAAGCGACGATATTGCCCGCATTCCCGATGGGTATCATCAGGTAATCTGGGATATCTCCGCCGAGCTGCTCATAGATCTCGTAGGCCGCCGTCTTCTGCCCCTCAAGCCTAAATGGGTTTATCGAGTTCAGAAGATAAAATCTCGGATCCCTGCTCAGCTCCCTGACTATTCGCAAGCAGTCGTCGAAATTCCCCCTAACCGCTAAAACCTTGGCGCCATGGATCAGTGCTTGGCTAAGCTTCCCGAGAGCGATCTTCTTTGAGGGGACCAGCACTGCGCATCCAAGACCCGCGCGAGCCGAGTAGGCCGCAAGGCTGCTACTAGTATTCCCGGTCGAGGCGCAAATCGTCATCTCAGCGCCGGCCTCAACGGCCTTCGTCACGCCAACGGTCATCCCCCTATCCTTGAAGGACCCGGTCGGGTTATCGCCCTCATACTTCACGTAGACCTCCTTGATGCCGAGCTCCCGCTCCAAGTTCCTGCATCTTATCAGCCTCGTCCCACCCTCATTCATCGAGACCACGTGCCGGAGATCCTCCACAGGAAGAAGCTCCCTGTACCTCCAAACCCCGAGAGGTCTCGATTCAAAATTCCTCAGCCATGGTATCTTGAAGACCTCATCATCCAGCTCATAGACCACGTCTAGCAGGTCGCCGCACGCGGGGCACGAGTATAGCCTAGCAGACCCCGAATACTCGGCACCACACCCGATACAGCGAAGCCGGTATTTCGGCATAGTTGATACACCCTAGGCTACTCGATCTCCGTGACGCCCGGCCCTGGTTCGGTGATATAAACTTGGACCTTATAGCCGCGTGATATGTAGAATCTCTCCAAGGCATCGGCTGCCAGCTTTCTGCGCTCCTTCTCGATCACGCAGATCGCCGCAGGGCCGGCACCGCTTACAGCTACCCCGGCACCGAGCTCTTCCCCCAACCTCTTAACCCCCTCGTACTCAGGTATTATCCCTGCCCTCGCCCTCGCTGGCTCGACGATCACGTCATTCATCCCCTCCTTCACCATATTAATGTTCTTCAATGCCATCCCGGCGACCAAGATGGACGCGCTGGCAACGTTACGCACAAGTGATGTGAGGGAAACCTCCTTAGGAACAACCTCTCTTGCCCTCCTCGTAGACCCCTTCTCCACGTCGGGGAGCACCACGACCACGCCGAGATCCGGCGGAGGGTCAACATGATATATCCTCAGCCTAGGTTCCCGAGAAACAATGGTAAATCCACCATATATTGCTGGAGCAACATTGTCTAAATGTGGGACGCCTGCCGATACAAGCTCACCCAGTGCAGCATACTTTACAAGCTCCTCCCTACTCAATCTCAAGCCGAAGAGCTTGTTGACGAGATACGCCGCTGCAGCCGCCGTCGCTGCCGAGCTCCCGAGCCCGCTCCCCGGCTTTATCCCCTTCCAGACCCTCAACCTCACGCCCTCCGAGAGCCCGAACTCCTCCATCATCCCTAAGACAACATAGCCCCCAGTATTCTCCTCGGGCCTAGCTGGAACATGATAACCTTCCAGCACCTCAATCTCAACACGTTTATCCGGAATCCTCTCAGCTTCTACGACATCATAAGGCTCCATTAATGCAAGCCCAAAAACATCGAAACCGGGACCCAAGTTCGCAGAGGTCGCAGGAGCCCTAACCTTCAACCTCATATGCTGGAGAACTGAATAAATCTCCGAGAAAAAGCTTACCTCCGGACCTAGAAAAGATCAATAGCAAGCGGATCGAAAGAGGCTCTTGGAAGGGCCTCTCCACCTCCTTCCCATACCTCTTCAGCATCGAGGCGGCCTCCTCCAAGGCCCTATACCCCATCATGGCCCCACAAGCCTAAGGATGAGGGGCTTGCCTTTATTTCTTGGGACCTATCCTGAAAATGGAGGAGGAATAAAAAGTGGGGTGTTGTGATGCGGGCCTCAGCTTTATGGCATGCTCGCCTCGGCGGCCTTCAGCTTGAATAGCGTCGCGTCCCACACCTCCTCCCATACATCCCCGAGGTATTCAATCAATCGATCCCAGCCCATTATCCTGATCATGTCGCACCTCATCACGCGCCTATCGCCTTCGCTCACGCTCCTCACCACGAAATACTTGACCTCGTCCCCATCCCTGAACGGTATCATGAATATCTGCTTTAAGGCCCCTCTATCGCCATGGAATCCTATTTTTTAGCCGGCTTCTCGGCATCATAATAGTCTTCCATTTTCAGGCGGGTCCCGAAGAAATAAGGGCATGCATGTATTAGGATGGTATTGTGGAGGCATGATTGGTTACGTGAATGCCTTCGAGGAAGCAAGTCTCCTAAGGGAGTTTATCGGGGTCCTAGATAGAATTAACTCGACGCTTGCTGTCGCCGAGGGGTATGAGCCGCCGGCGGTCATCGTTAGGACGCTCATCTATGATGGCCTCAGGATGCTCGACGACTTCGCCAGGGAATACCGTGGATACGTTGGCAAGGTAATGGACCACGTCTGCATGGAGCTTCGTGGACTGCTCTACGAAGTCCTTGGAGGTGAATGAAGATTGAGGAGGAATTGCACTTTGGAGTTGATTGTTAATGAGGATGCTGAGAAGAGGTTGAAGCAGTTATGCGAACTATCGTCAAAATTATGGAACGAAATTAATTATGCTAGGCTGAGGATGTGGATGGAGAAGAGGTCCATTGACTTTAAGGGGACATACAAGGAGTTCTATGAGAAGTACAAACAATTAATAGGCGCGGCAACAGCCCAGACAATCATAAGAAAGAACAACAATGCGTGGAAGACCTTCTTCAGGCTCTTGGAGCTAAAGAGGGAGGGGAGGCTGCCACCATTCATGAAGAAGGTTAGCCCGCCGGGATACAAGAAGAAGAGGAAGTCTAGGACGCTATGGACTGTCATTAGGAAGGATCAGTATAAGATGATGGATGGTGATAGGATTGTTCTTCAGGGTCTCGGCGCAATCGAATGGATAGAGCTGAGATTCAAGGGCTCAATATATTTGAGGGGTGAGCGCGGAGAACTCAGGATACGCTACGACGCCGATAGAGGGAAGTGGTATGCCCACATTGCTTTCTCTAAGGTCTCCGAAAGAATGGTGAAGGGCGAGTGGAAACCATTGCCGTTGCGACCGAGGGGCGATCTGGCTGCGGGGATAGATATTGGAGTCAATAACCTACTTGCGGTCTACGTGGAGAATGGTCTAACGAGGCTCGTCAGCGGCAGGCCATTGAAAGCTATCTCACATTATTGGAGAGGGAGGATCGCCGAATATCAATCAATGTTGAACAAGT
>Ga0080004_1137597_pt1 | contig 26634 bp, 24 predicted proteins | sample WasSprMetagenome_FD_69207 | JGI IMG/M metagenome (GOLD analysis project Ga0080004, IMG submission 69207) | Sulfidic aquatic microbial communities from Washburn Spring, Yellowstone National Park, USA - WS (SPADES assembly) (version 2) | ecosystem: Environmental > Aquatic > Thermal springs > Hot... | reverse complement strand
CCGGCCTGCTACTGACAAATGAAGGGGAGACCTATGCGGCCTCCCCCGGACCCCAGGTGAGCGTGGCATCAACCGGCCTTGGCGTTCTCGTACATGGTAACGATGCAGTCGCGGCAGACCAGCTTGCCCCGGTAGAGCTGGATGTCCCTGGCGTTGCCGCAGAAGACGCAACCCGGTTCGTACTTCTTCAGGATGATCTTTTCGTCATCCACATAGATCTCCAGGGCGTCCTTCTCTTCGATGCCAAGGGTGCGCCGGAGCTCAATGGGAATGACCACCCGCCCTAACTCGTCCACCTTCCTGACTACGCCCGTCGACTTCATACTTCCCCTCCCCCAGTGATTCGACATAAAATTACAAGTAAATGGTACCAACCGTGGTATAAAAAGTCAAGCAGAATTTTTTCGGTAAGGAAGGGAAACCCTTGTCAACTTTTTACATTACGACGCCCATTTACTATCCCAGCGACAACCTTCACATCGGCCACGCCTACACCACCGTGGCCGCCGACGCCGTGGCGCGGTTCAAGCGGCTCACGGGACACGATGTCTGGTTCCTCACCGGGTCGGACGAGCACGGCCAGAAAATCGAGCGCACGGCGGCCGCCCACGGCGAAACCCCGGCATCTTACGTGGAGCGCATCGTGGCGGGATTCAAGGAACTATGGGCCCGGCTGGAGATCAGCTACACGGACTTTATCCGGACCAGCGAGGAGCGCCACAAGCGGGTGGTGCAGGATCTCTTCCGGCGACTCTACGAGCAGGGCGACATTTATAAGGCCAAATACGAGGGCTGGTACTGCACACCCTGCGAGACCTTCTGGCTGGAGCGCCAGTTGCAGGAGGGACGGTGCCCGGACTGTGGCCGGCCGGTGGAACTCGTGCAGGAGGAGAGCTACTTCTTCCGGCTTTCCAAGTACGCGGACCGGATGCTGCGCCACATCGAGGAAAACCCGGACTTCATATGGCCGCCGGCCCGGCGCAACGAGATGATCAACTTCATCAAGGCCGGGCTGGAGGACCTGGCCGTTTCCCGTACCACCTTCAGCTGGGGGATTCCGGTGCCCTTCGATCCCCGCCACGTGATCTACGTGTGGATCGACGCGCTGACCAACTATATCTCGGCCCTGGGCTACGGGACCGAGGACGACGGGCTTTTCCGCAAGTACTGGCCGTGCGACGTGCATCTGGTGGGCAAGGATATCGTGCGTTTCCATACCATCATCTGGCCCATTCTCCTCATGGCGGCCGGCATTCCATTGCCCAAACGTGTCGTGGGCCACGGCTGGCTGCTGCTGGAAAGCGGTAAGATGTCCAAGTCCAAGGGCAACGTGGTGGACCCGCTGGTGCTGTGCGACAAGTACGGCGTGGACGCGGTGCGCTATTACCTGTTGCGCGAGCTACCCAGCGGCGCCGACTGCATCTACACCGAGGAGGCGCTGGTAAAGCGCATCAACGAGGATCTGGCCAACGACTTCGGGAACCTGCTGCACCGCACCGCCACGATGGTGGAGCGCTACCTGGGCGGCGAGGTGGCGCCGCCGGGCCCGCCGGAGGGACCGGACCGGGAGCTGATGGCCCTGGCCGAGGAGGTACCCTCCCGGGTCGCTGAGCACGTGGACCGGGTGGAACTGGCCGAGGCCCTGGCCGCCGTATGGCGGCTGGTGGGCCGGGCCAATAAGTACGCCGAGGAGACGGCGCCCTGGAGCCTGGCGCGGGACCCGGGCCGGCGGGAGCGCCTTGCCACGGTGCTCTACAACCTTCTGGAAAGTTTCCGCCTGGCCACCATTCTGGTGGGGCCCTTTATGCCCGGCGTGCCGCCCAGGGTCTGGGCCAGGTTGGGCATTGCGGACCGGCCGGAGCTGCACACCTGGGAAAGCCTGCGCTGGGGACGGCTACCGGCCGGCGTGCGCGTCACGAAGGGTGAACCTTTGTTCCCGCGCATCGAGTGAGGGGGTGACGGTTTGCTCCTGGCCGACAGCCACGCCCACCTGGACGACCGCCAGTTCGACCCGGACCGGCCGGCGGTCCTGGCCCGGGCCCGGGAGGCCGGGGTGGAGATCATCGTAAACGTGGCCTTCGACCTTGCTTCCTGCCACCGGGCCCTTCAGCTGGCCGAGGAGTACGCCCCGGTGTACGCCACGGTGGGTGTCCACCCCCACGGCGCGGCCCGCGCCCCGGCCGGGTACCTCCGGGTGCTGCGGAGCCTGGCCCGCCATTCCAAGGTGGTGGCCTTGGGCGAGATGGGACTGGACTACTACCGTGACCTTTCGCCCCGCCCCGTTCAGCAGCGGGTCTTCCGGGAGCAGCTCTCCCTGGCCGCGGAACTGGGGATGCCGGCCGTAATCCACAGCCGTAACGCCCATGGGGACCTCCTTGCCATCCTGGAGGAAATCAGACCCCCGGTACCGGTCGTCCTCCACTGCTACTCGGGGGACTGGTCCCTGGCCCGGAGGTGTTTGGCGCTCGGCTGCTATCTTTCTTTTGCCGGCCCCGTCACCTACCCCCAGGCCGGGCCGTTGCAGGAGGTGGCCCGGAAAGTACCCCTGGACCGGCTCCTTGTGGAAACCGACGCCCCGTATCTTCCCCCCGTACCCCATCGGGGCCGGCGCAACGAGAGCGCCTACGTGGCCCTGGTGGTCGAAAAGATCGCCGAACTCCGCGGGATTCCAGCGGAAGAGGTGGCGGCCGCGGCTTTTGCGAACACACGTCGGGTGTTCGGCATCTGTTAGATTTTGTATTCATTTCGGGGAAGGATCCAGCCTGTCCGGCAACGAAAACAGTTAATTGCTTCGTAACAAGAAAAGGGGGTGGCCGCCCTGGACTGGTACACCTTCAAGCGACCGCTCCCACGGGAAGCCACCGCGGTCCGGCGCCGCACATACCGCCGGTATCTCTGGTTGGCCCCGCTGCTGCTTGCCGCGCTGCTGGTTGGCGGATACGGCTGGGCCTTCAAGGAAGTAACGGTGGTGGTGGACGGTCAGGAGCGCGTTTTGCGCACCTCGGCCCGTACCGTCGGCGAGCTGCTCAGAAAACTGGGGCTCAGGGCCGCCCACGTGGAGCCGCCCGAGGAAGGGCCGCTGGCCCGCGGCGCGGTGGTCAAGGTGGTCACTGGGCGCCAAGTGCGGCTGGTGGTGCAGGGTGAAGAGCGGGAGATCTACACCCGGGGTCAGACCGTGGCCGAGGTGCTGGCCGAGCAGGGGATAACCCTCGAAGGGGGCCTGCGGGTCGAGCCCGCACCGGAAACGCCCGTAACCGAAAATATGCTCGTGAGGCTTATAAAGGTGGAACACGCATCTGTGGTAGAGGAGGTCGACATACCCTACGGCATCCGGCGCGAGCCAAGCGACCGCCTGCTGAAGGGTGAGACGCGGGTCCTGCGTAAGGGCAGGCCAGGGCTCGAGAGGCGGGTCTGGGAAGTGGAGTACCACGACGGCCAGGAGGCGGGCCGCCAGCTGAAGGAGACCCAGGTGCTGGCGCCCCCCGTGGACGAGATCGTGGCCGTGGGTACGACCCAGACCATCTCCCGCGGGGGCCAGGTGTTGCGCTTCTCACGGGTGCTCACCATGCTGGCCACGGCCTACACTTACACGGGTTACAATACCGCGTCGGGCGTGCCGCCCGGGCCGGGCGTGGCGGCCGTAGATCCGGCGGTGATACCCATGGGCACCCGGCTGTACGTCGATGGCTACGGATTTGCCGTGGCCCTGGACCGGGGCAGTAGCATTAAGGGTAACCGCATCGACCTCTTCTTCCCGGAGGAGGCCGATGCCTGGCGGTGGGGGGCACGGTGGGTCAAAGTGTACGTACTGGATTGAAGGCTGCCGCGGGCAGCCTTCAATCGTGATTGGCACTCCGGACGGTTTCCACTTCGGGCGCCGATCTGGGTATAATTTATCTATATGATGATGTTGCGGCACGTCGAACGGAGGTGTACAATTAAAGCGGGGGCCGGATTATGGACCGGTTGACCGACCGTGCGGCCGTGCGGGCCCTGCTGGTCAGACACGGGTTGCGTCCCAGAAAGAGGCTGGGACAGCATTTTATGGTGAGCGAGGCGGCCTTGCTGCGCCTCCTGGCGGCCGCGGACCTGGGCCGGGACGACGTGGTGGTGGAGATCGGTCCGGGGCTGGGCACCCTGACCGGGAAGCTGGCGGAGCAGGTGCGCCTGGTAATTGCCCTGGAGCTGGACCGGACCTTCCTGAAGGTCCTGGCGGAGACCTGTACCGGCCACCGGGTGAGCGTGGTACGGGGAGACGCCCTGGCCGTGAACTTTGACGACCTGGTGCACCGGCATACCGGCGGGGAGTACGGAAGGGGCGGCAAGCCCTACAAGGTGGTCGCCAATCTCCCCTATTACATCACCGGGCCCTTCCTGGGCCGGCTCGTCAAGGACAACCGTTTCTGGTCCACGGCCGTACTGACGGTGCAGCTGGAGGTGGCCCGGCGGCTGGTAGCGCGCCCGGGCACGAAGGAATACGGGGCCTTGACCCTGTTAGTGGAGTACCATGCCGAGGTCGAAGTGGTGGGCCGCATTCCGCCCGGGGCCTTCTACCCGGCGCCCGAGGTGACCTCGGCCATAGTCAGGCTACGGCGCAGGCAGCGGCCCCCGGTGGAAGTAAGGGACGTGGAGGGCCTTTTCCGGCTCATACGGGCGGCCTTCGGCCGCCGCCGCAAGACCATCCTGAACGCCCTGACAGGCGCGGACGACGGGGCTTCCCGGTCCGAGTGGCAGGCCATTTTAGAGCGCGCGGGTATCGATCCCGTACGCCGCGGGGAAAGCCTGAGCCTGGCGGAATTTGCCCGGCTGGCCGACGCCATGTGTGATGGGAGAGGGGGGCAGGGGTCGTGCAACTGATCAGCCCGACCAAAGGACGGCTGACCTTTGAGGAGACCATGGCGGACATCCGGAGTTACATCACGGGTCTGCCCACCTCCCAGTATAAGATCATTATTGGAACGGATTCCCAGATCACCAAGGGAGAAACCTGTTTCATCACGGCCATCATCGTGCACCGGCTGGGCAAGGGCGCGCGCTATTACTACCGCCGGCACATCCACCGGAAGCTCAAGAGCCTGCGCCAGCGCATCTTTTACGAGACGGCCCTGAGCCTGGAGCTGGGCAGCATGGTGAGCAAGGAGTTCGCGGAAAGCGGGGCCGCGGACCTGAAGGTGGAGATCCACATCGACGTGGGCCACAACGGCGAGACCAGGGACCTGATCCGCGAAGTGGTAGGTATGGTGGTGGGCAGCGGCTTCAAGGCCCGCATCAAGCCCGAAGCCTACGGGGCCTCGGCCGTGGCCGACAAGCACACCAAGTGAACGCGGGAGGCATTTGATAAAACTCGGCCATCGGGGGCCATCTCCGGGGGGAGACCATGTCCGCCATCAGGGTGGTGACCGAGAACCGCAAGGCCCGGCACGACTACCAGATCCTCGAAACCTTCGAGGCCGGCATGGTGCTGACCGGAACCGAAGTAAAATCCCTGCGGGCCGGGCGGGCCAACCTCAGGGACTCCTACGCGGCAGTTGAAAACGGCGAGCTCTGGTTGTATAATATGCATATCAGCCCCTACGAGCAGGGCAACCGTTTCAACCACGAACCCAAGCGGACGCGCAAGCTCCTGATGCACAAATCCGAAATCCTGCGGCTGCTGGGCCGGACGCGGGAAAAGGGGCTGACGCTGGTGCCCCTCAGGGTGTACTTCCGCGAGGGCCTGGCCAAAGTGGAACTGGCCCTGGCCCGGGGCCGGAAGACCCACGACCGGCGGGCCGAAATCGCGGCCCGGGAGGCCCGCCGGGAGATGGAGCGGGCCGTGCGGGGCCGGGCCGGCCGAAACCGGTGGTAGTCGGCACCACCTTCGTTGCCGGTAGGCACGCGGAACTCGGCTCGGGAGCCCGGTTTCCGCGTACGTTGCGCGGCTCGCGGGCCCCGGGGACCTTGGGTGTCGGCATACGGCCCCGGGGGCCGCAAAGCGTAGAATGGGGCGGATGAAAAAAGCGCACGCTACGTGGGGGCGACAGGTTTCGACGGGGGACACGGTGGCAGGAGGAGCGAGCCGGGGTGCCACCAGCCCGTAAAACGGTGGCAAGGCAATAAACGCCAACAAGTCCGAACTCGCCCTGGCTGCGTAAGCGGCCAGCATCTCGCCCGCCCTCGCCTGCGGGGCGGGACGGGGTGTCGACCTGGCAGGCTGGCCTGACCGCTTATTCTCGGCGGCGGCAGGGACGACCATCGAGATAGCCGCGGAATGAGCCCGGCTGCGGGCGCGTCCGCGGCGAAGGCAAAACGCAGCCTGCGCTCGGAGAGCCTTCTGTGGCTGGTCTTCCGGACGGTGGGTTCGATTCCCCCCGCCTCCACCATTTAAATTTTTTAGCAGGCGCATATTTTTCCACAGGTACCGGGTACCTTGACCCGCAATTCCTGGAGCCGGTCCTTCTCAAGGGCCTTCTTTGCTTCCAGGCTTTTTATTTTTTCGATAATGGGCTCCACGGTAATGCCGGCGACGGCCTCTGCCGGCAGTGCGCCAAAGCCCTTGCCGCGGCGACCAAGGTGGGGGATTGCTCCGGCGAGCCCGAGCCTGCGCGGCTACACCCGGAGGTAGCTTCACCTTCATGAAGGCTGGGGCCCGCGGGCAACTGCTACCTAACCGCCACCACGGTGACCGGCAGCGCTCGCTAGCCTCACTTTTCGTGGGGCACATGTGCAGTATAGTAGATGAGGAGGCGGCAGGTGTGGGGTATGTAATTCCGGAGGAACTGAAAGCGGTTTGTAGTCGCCCGGTGGCAGTTGTTACAGGTGCATCCAGCGGCATCGGAGCCGCGACCGCTCGGGCCCTTGCAAGATGCGGCTTTCAAGTGATATTGGGTGCCCGCCGGATGGACAGGCTCCAGGCTATCGCAAAGGAGATCGGCGGCGTGGGGCTGCCGCTGGATGTCACGAATCCTTCCAGCGTGGCGGAGTTCGCGGCCCGGGTACCAGAAGCGCAGGTTCTTGTCAACAACGCCGGTGGTGCCTTGGGATTGGATCCTGTTGAGCGGGCCCGGGATGAAGACTGGCGTATCATGTACGAGACCAATGTTATGGGCTTGATGCGTGTTACACGTGCGCTCTTACCTGCCCTCGAACGGTCGGGGTACGGACATATAGTGAACGTCGTCTCCATAGCCGGTTTCGAGGTATATCCAGGAGGGGCGGGTTATACGGCGGCAAAACATGCTGCCAGGGCAGTAACGCAAACGCTACGGCTCGAGCTTCTCGGGCGTCCCCTGCGTGTCACCGAGATTGACCCGGGCATGGTGGAAACTGAGTTTTCCATTGTGCGCTTCCGGGGGGATGTAAAACGGGCCGAGAAGGTCTACGAAGGAATGCAACCACTCACGGCAGAGGATGTCGCCGACTGCATAGTCTGGGCCGTAACGCGTCCCTTTCATGTCAACGTGGACCAGATAGTGGTACGGCCCCGGCAGCAGGCGACGGCTACTCTTGTGGCGCGCACGGGTCGGCCCGCCCCCTCCTCGGATTACTGAGGCTTGCCTGTTCACCGACCCTGGACGTATTTACTATGGTGAAGAATCGCTCCTTTTCCCCATGAGGGAGGATTTCGGGTCTAAACAAAATGGCCCAGGGCAAACAAATTGCCTGGACGCCTCGTGGATGATGACGGCTCTTCCGACGCGGCAACCGGCTACGCTTTCGGTGATGATGGCATATCGGAAACCATTCGGCGCAATCTCCTGTAGATGGTGCTGCGGGAAATGCCCAACAGCCGTGCCGCCTGTGCTACGTTTCCGCCGGTCTCCTTCATGGCGTTGATTACCGATGTCGTGCTGGCGTCCAAGGGAACCGGTAGCGATTCGGCTGCTGAGCTGATATATGAGGGGAGGTCCTCGGGCGTTATTCTGTTGCCTTCACTAACGGCTGCGGCATGCTCCAGGCAGGCGCGGAGTTCCCGGACGTTTCCCGGCCAGGCGTACCGGTGGAGTATCTCGAACACCCTCTCATCGACGGTGAAAGGCCCCCGGCCTATCCTTGAGGCGATGTCCTGAAGTAGGGCAGGAACCAGCAGTTTGAGATCCTCCATGCGCTCCCGCAACGGGGGCAATTCGATGACCACCACGCGCAACCGGTAGAGCAGGTCTTTCCTGAAGCGCCCGGCCTGTACTTCTGCGTTCAGGTCTTTATTTGTGGCGGCGATGATGCGCACGTCCACCGGCGTGGGGGACCGGGCGCCGAGGCGGGTAATCACCTTTTCCTCCAACGCCCGCAACAGTGCCCCCTGGGCGTCAAGGGGCATGTCCCCTATCTCGTCAAGGAATAGGGTACCCCCGGAGGCTATTTCGAACTTTCCCGGACTGCCTCCGCGCCTCGCGCCCGTGAACGCGCCTTCCACGTATCCGAACAGCTCGCTCTCCAGCAACGTCCTCGGTATGGCGGCACAGTTAACCGCGACAAACGGTCCTCGGGAGCGCCTGCTCGCAAAGTGGATGGCCCGCGCAAAAAGCTCCTTACCGGTCCCAGTTTCGCCCACAATGAGGACCGGTAGATCCAGCGGGGCGGCTCGGCGCGCCACCTCGACGGCCTTTTGGAGTCTGGGGTGGCGGCCATAAATGGCTTCAAATGTGCCGTGGTCCACCGGAGCTAGTCTGGTCAAGGCCGCCTTAAGGGAATTTGTGCCGATGATTACTTTTGCAACCACGTTACCTTTACAAGTAACGGGAACCTCCCGCCTGGCAGGCGCCGTCGAACCGGACCGATAAGATACGGGCAGGCGCTTGTCGATACAGGTTTCACTCGATAACCTATTATCTAACTCTTTCCCTTTTGTGTTGGCCGCAATGGGATGGCCGTCTGTTCCTACAACCAAAACCGGATCCGGATGAGATTCAAGCACGGTATCCAAAATACTTTGGTACTTCGCCACGAAGACTTTGTGACGGTACTCCACGAGTTTCTGCTCGATCAGGAAGGCCGCCTTGATGGCGGTATCCAACAAGCGATACGAAACCGTAGGGTAGGGCAAGGAGATATCGACAGCACCAATGATATGTCCTGATTCGTTATAAATGGGACTGCAGGCGCACGTAAAGTTTTGGAAAACCGTACAATAGTGGTCGGGGCCTACGGTCATGAATGGCAGACCGGTTGACAGCGCCAGGTTCCCCGCACTGGTACCGGCGCAATCCTCATCCCAAACAAATCCCACGTCCAGCCCCACTTGGGCACAAATGGCCAGCGTTTTCGGGTGTCCGCAAACCTCGAGTACCACCCCTTCAGGGTTCAATAATACAACAACGGGGCGCAGCGACCATACCGCCTGCAGGGCTTCCTTCATCACAGGGGGGGCCACGGCAAGCAACTCGCGGTATTCCTGCTTTAAGGATTCGTAGTACTCTGGCGGCCTCCGCGTTCGGTTGCCCGGAATTGCCTTGTCGATCTTTTCGGCGCAGCGCTTCCAGGAGGATTCTATCCAGGATTTCTTGAGCTTTTCCAACTGTTTTGCCGTATAGCGTAGCCGAGTACTTCTTACCACTCCGGCATTCCTCCTCTGTCTTTGCTTCGAATACCCTTCCGTAGGGGAAGCCTCTGCTGCCGCGTGAAGTCTCTGCTGTGGTTCCTCTTAAACTTACAGTTTAGCCTTGACTGAAAGTCGACGGCAAGATATTTACCGCCAACGGCTGTTTTTTAGGGGCCAACGGTCAGGCCCGTGTTTTGGGGTTTGCTGTTTTGGGCCGGGGGGAGCTGCGGAATCGAAGAAGTAGATTGTTGCGGCTTGAAGCCCTTCGTACCGGCTCTCGGGTGGGAGAAAAATTGCGCGACATGTATCAGCTACTGCGCAACATGTATCAGCAGTTAATGGTAATATCTGGTTAGAACTTGTGTGGACGCGGGTTGTTCAGCCCGAACTATTTGGCCGGTGGCCGGTCGATCCTCAAGTCGTGCGGCATTAGGAGCAAGTGGCACCGTGTTTGCTAAGCCCTAACCGTGGAAAAAATCTAGAAGGGGGTTATCTTTAGGTGAGGGACCCTAAAGAGCTCATCAAGCGTGTGTTTGAAACCGGGCCCAGCGTCTTCCAGGCGCTATCACAGGTGCGAACCAGGCGTGTGGGTGAAGGGTACAAGTGCGCCCCCGGCAAGGAAGACCAGCTACCTGTTACGGGCAAGGTAACGGTGGATAAGGGACCGCTGGCCTTTGAGTCGGAGCGCAAGCCGACACCCCTCAGCGAGGTCGAGATGGCCCTGCTGTGCTGGGCGGGTTGTGGGCCGAACGGAATGGCCTTGTTGGATATCGACCCGAATAACGACTTGTCGACCGTCCTCGCCTATGCGGGCCGCACCATACCCGGTCCGTGCAACGATTTCGCAGTGCACCTGTTCTACAGCACGGATGACGGCACCTTCCTGTACCGGCCGCCGCTGGATCGCTCCAAGCCTGTGGAGATAGAAGGTGACGAAGATTACCTGAAGATCCTCGAGTGGTACAGGAAGCACTCCATCAGGATTTCCGACCGGCCCATCGACATCGACTGGGGTTCCCCGGAAAAATGGGGCCCCGCGAGCAAAGGCTCACTGAGCGGGATCTGGCAGTATAACCTGCGCCGCCCGGGGTCTGCTCTGTTCATCCCGGTAACCGAAATAGGCAAGGAAATGATAAACGTAATTATGTCGGGTATGGAATACATGAAGTGGCTCTTTGTGGACGACGACACTGGTGAGCCGATGGGGATTGCCGAATGGGCCAAGCCGGGCTATCTGGAAGTTCCCGTACCATGGAGCATGTATGAAGAGATTGTGCTTACTCTTGAGCACTGTGTGGTCGGAGCCGCGGTACAGAACATCAGGCTGGCCGCCGAGGCCATGGGGCTGGGCCACTGGAACTTCGGCGGTATTGCCGAGGATCTCATCTTGGGCGGTATGCCGGATCTCGCAAAAGGCCTCGGCTTCCAGTTCCAGCTTATGAAAACCAGAAACTTTTTCCAGGGACTGCCGGGTATCTGGGAGGGCTGGGGCTGGCCGTCGCCCTGGTTCAAGAGCACGGACGAAATGGTTGATAAGAACGTGCAGCTCAGGTACTCTCCGGACGGCAAGTTTTTTGGCCCGGGGTGCAGCGAGGGCTGCATCGACCAGCTTCCGTACAAGAAAGAGGTGGTTGAAGCGATTAGGAACCACCCCAAGATCAAAATTGGCGACTGGGTGATTCAGGCGACCAAAGCCTTATTGAGGTACATAGTGGATAAGTACGGGCGGTTCCCGGTCTACAGCGCACCGTTCCACGCGCAGTTTGTAGTCCAGGTACACCACCTCGACCCCGCGTTCTACGAGAAGTACTACGTACCCGGTTTCCTGCACGAACGCATTCTTAACCATTATCGAGACTGGCACTAGGGCGGGTGACCACGGTTGGAGGGTATGGCTGTGATTGATCCCGTAAATAGGGGGCTTTTGAGTCTAACGCAGAGCGGTATTCTAACGAAGCTGATTAAGCGGGTACTTGATGGCCGGGGGTGCCCTTCCTGCGGACCCTCACGGGCCCGGGTGGCCGTGGAGTGGATGCTGGGTTCGCGGGGGGGAATCTGCGACGACTGCCGACGCTATGCGAAGGAGCTGGAGGATGCGGCCGGACCCGTACGGGTCGATCCCTTTGCGCGGCGGGCCCTGCTGAATGCCCTGAAGGGCGTCGCGGCCTTCGGCGTCCGTCGGCCCTTCGTGGCCGGCGCCCCGAGGCTGGTTACGTGGGAACTCACTTCGCGGTGCAATACCGGACGCTGCGCCCACTGCTATACCGATTCCGGACCCTCCGGGAAGAAGGACGAACTCAGCACGGTGGAGGCTTTGGCGGCCGTGGAGGATTTTGCCGGGGCCGGCGTGCTTGGCATCGCCTTCACGGGGGGCGAGGCCATGCTCCGGGAAGACTTTTTCGAGATAGCGGGCCATGCGGTCTCACGGGGCATTGCGTGTTACGTGGCGACCAACGGCACGCCGCTCACCGAGGAGAACGTGCTGCGGCTGAAAGACGTCGGCGTGAGCCTGGTGCACGTGAGTTTGGATAGCCCGGATCCTGAGTTCCACGACGCCTTCCGCGGGGTGGCGGGTCTGCACCGCGCGGCCGTGGAGGGAATGCGGCGGTGCGTGGCGGCGGGGCTGCAGGTTTGCATCGCGGCCACGGCTATGCGGGCGAACTGGGAGCGCCTTCCCGAACTCGTGGACCTGGCCGATGGCCTGGGCGTCGACTGGGTACTGGTTTACAATTACGTCCCCACCGGAAGGGGTACGGCCCTGCTGGACCCGACGCCGGAGCAGAGGGAAAAGCTGTTCGTGCGGCTCTGGGAGCGCGCAAGGAACACCAGGCGCACGCGCGTAAGCGTCTTCGCGCCCCAGTTCGGAGTAATGGCTCTTAAGGCGGGCGGCCGGGAGCTTCTGGCAACCCACTACCTGGAGCCGCTGGTCGGAGCGGAATGCCAGGGCCTAGTGCGGGCCTCCGCCGGGTGCATGGCTGGGAAGTACTACCTGGCTATGGCTCCGAACGGGGACGTGAAGCCCTGCACCTTCCTGCTCCTCAGGCTCGGCAACGTCAGGGAGAGCGGGGTTGACGAGATCTGGATGAACAATCGCGTGCTGGCTCAGTTGCGGGACCCCCAGGCCATCCGGGGTCATTGCCGCTACTGCCGGTTCCGCTGGGAATGCGGCGGCTGCCGCGCCCGAGCCTATGCCTGCACCGGGGATTACCTGGGCTCAGATCCGGGGTGCGCGGAGGCGAACGCGGCTACGGTGCCCATCAAGGTCCGCGGGCGGGCGGCGGCCTCGGTGTAGGGTTTTGCAGGAGGGCAGACCCCTTTGACTCGTCCGGTGGTTTACCTCGGCCAGTGCCCCGCTCTGGCCGGAACCCCGACACACTACGGGCCGGAGGATGTGACCGCCATACAGGCCGTGCTGGCCGGGGGTTTTGCCGCCCTGGGCGGGCTGGAGGCGGTGGTGCCCAGAGGGGCGCGGGTAGTCATCAAGCCGAACGCTGGTTTCGGCGGCCCGCCGGGGGTGCACACCACGGACCCGCGGGTCTTCGAAGCCTTGGTCCGACTGCTCCAGGCTGAGGTACAGCCCGTAGACATTTCGGTGGTGGAAAGCGCGGCCGAGCACCACATGCTGAAGGAGATCGGGGTGGGGAGGAGCTCGCGGGAGTGCCTGGAGGCCTGCGGCCTCGCCGACGTGGCCCGGCGCCTCCGGGTACGGGTCCGGGCGGTAGAAGAAGAAGAGTGCTTGAAGGTGGGCATTCCCCGGGCCGCCCACTACCGGGAGGTTTACCTGCCCCGCGCGATCCTGGAGGCCGACTGCCTGATCTACGTGCCCCACATGAAGACGCACATGGCGTGCGGCGTGACTCTAGGGATTAAGTTGGGGCAGGGATGCCTTCCCCACTACGAACAGCGACGATTCCACCGGGTTGACCTGGCCCAGAAGCTGGTGGATCTGTTGCACGCGGTGCGGCCCCGCCTCACGGTCGTCGACGGCCTGTGGGCGCAGCAGGGTCAGGGTCCGACTTCCCCCTACGAGGCCGACATCATACGGGATATGAACACGATCGTCATGGGGACGGACGTCGTCGCCGTCGACGCCGTGGGCTCGGCCGTGATGGGCTACGAACCCTTCGAGGTGCCTACCACGTGGCTCGCCCACGTGCAGGGGCACGGAGAGGGGCACCTCAGCAGAATCGACGTTCGCGGTGCCAGCCTGGAGCGGGTACGGCGGGTTTTCCGGCGTCCGGACCGCAGGCTCGCGGGCATCTTTCCCAATGTACAGTTCTTCCTGGGCGGCGCCTGCGAGGGATGTCTGACGCACCTGAGGATCTACCTGGACCAGCTCCACGCCGCCGGGATGTTGAACCGGCTTTCTCGGCCCGTCAACGTCGCGGTGGGCTACGGGGTGGAGTTGCCGGAGCCGCTGGAAGGCCCCGTGCTAGTCGTGGGCGACTGCACTGCCGAACACCGGCACAGGGGAACTTTCGTGGGTGGCTGCTGTCCCTTATCCGGAATCCTGAAAGGGCTTCTGACCGCAGTGGCCGAGGCCTCGGGAGGTGAATGCGCATGACTTCGGGATGTCCCGACCCGCGCTGGATTAAAGAAATGCTGGCCCGGTTGCAGAAGGAGAAAGAGGCGGCCGAGCAGCCGGACCGCCGGGTTGAGCCGGACCACGGGGGTACCGACGGTGGAGAACAACGACGGGACCAGGACTGCGGAGCGACGCCGACTTAAGCTCGCCTTCGAAGGCACGCCGACCTTCTTTCAGCTTTTGGCCACCGCGCGCACCCGGCGCGTGGGACTCGGCTATGCTGTGGAACCCGGCGGTGAGGAGACTCACGGGGTAACGGGGCGCCGGCTGGCGAGCCGGGCGGGCCCGCTGGCTTACGTGTCCGGGGCCAGGCCGGAACCCTTGACCGAACTGGAAACGGCTCTGCTTTGCTGGGCCGCGTGCGGTCCAACGGGCCTTGTGACCGGCGACATTGGCGTGACCAACGACCTGGGGGTGCTGATGGGGTTTGCGGGCCGCACCGTTCCCTCGGCCGGCAATGACTGGGCTGTGGACCTGATCTTCACCAACGATGACGGGACCTTCCTGTACCGGCCGAGCTTTTGCCCGTCGAAAACGGTGGAAATCGAATCTGAAGACGATTATTCCAAGGTCCTGGAGTGGTTTCGTGAGGGCCTCGTGCGGCTGAGTGACCGCCGGCTGGACGTGGACTGGTCCATCACCCCCGGGCGCCCCATGGGCGTCTGGCAGTACAACCTTAACAGACCCGGCTCCACATGGTTCATCCCCGTGGTGGACGTGGGTAAGAGCATGGTTAACCTGTACTTTTCGGTCTTCGAGCACATGCAGTGGCTGATCACCGATGAGGCCACGGGAGAACCCTGCGGCCTGGAACCGTGGGCCAGGCCGGGCTACCTGGAAGTGCCCATCACCCAGAGGACATACGAGGAGGTCATGGTTCACATGGCCGATTACCAGCACGGCATGGTCATTCAGAACATCCGGCTGGCCGCGGAGGCCTTGGGTCTGGGGTGCTGGATCTTCGGTGGTTTCTGCGAGGAGATCGTGCTGGGCGGCTTCAGGCCTCTGGCCAAGGGACTCCGCTTCAAGTATAAGGTCGTCGACGGGAAGCGGAACTACGTCGGGCTCCCGGGGCACCTGGAGGGGTTCGGCCTGCCCGCGCCCTGGCACGAGACACCGGAGCGACTGGTGGAGCGCGTCCTGGCGCTGAGGGAGCAGCGGCTGGCGGGTACTCTCCCGTACTCTCCGGCGGTGGAAGGCGCCGTACGCGAGGCTCTGAAAGCGCGGCCTCCGCAATGGTGCGTGGAGGCCACCAAGGCCGTAATCAATTATCTCTACTCGCGTTACGGGAGGTTCCCCGTTTATTACTCGACATACCATTCCAACTTTCATGCTCAGGTGCACCACGTGGACGTCGAGTTTTACGAAACCCGTCTCAAACCGGGTTACCTGACCCGACAGCACAAGCATCACTTCCGGCTGTGGCACGGCGACTGAAACAAACACAGGTAGGTGGGGGCGATGAAAATTACCAGCGACAGTGATTTTCGTAAGGTTTTAGAACACATCTGGCTCACGCCGCAGGGCCTCGAGGCCACCCAGGACTTGAAAGAGGGTGTGGTGCTGGAGCAGTACTACGAGAACCAGTACGTGGTCCACGCCCGCAAAACGGCCGATGGGTGGGAGTTTAAGGAGGGACCGATCCCGACTTCCAAGGTGATGCGCCTCTTTTACTACGGGGACGGTTGCGAGAAGCTGGCGCGCACAAAGGACCTTACGGAGTTTGCCAACGCCGTGCAGGAAGTCATTGCCGAGAGAAAGATGGTCTTCATCCCCATGAGGCCGCCGGAGACCCTCGTGCGGCACGGCTTCGCCGATTTCGCGCGGCGATTGGGGCTACCGGGTAAGTGACGAAGGGGGGTTCCTCCAGGTGCGGATAAGGCTGGAACCGAAAAGGCGGGTCCTGGGCGCTCTCATCGAAGAAAGGGCGAGGACCCACGGCGACAAGGTTTTCCTTTTGTTTGGGGACCGGCGGGTCACCTATCGAGAACTCAACGAGACCGTCAACCGCGTGGCAAACAGCCTGCTCCAAACCGGGGTCCAAAAGGGCGATCGGGTGTGCCTTATGCTGCCCAACTGCCCGGAGTTCCTGTACACCTGGTTTGCGTTGGGTAAGATCGGAGCCATAGAAGTGCCCATCAACACGGCCTACCGCGGTGATTTCCTCTCTTACATCATCAACAACAGCGAAGCGAAGGCGCTTGTGATCGACGAGCAATTCGTTGACCGGTTGAAGTTTGTGCAAGAGGGCCTTCGAACCGTGGAGAAGGTCATCGTCCTGAGACGCGAGGGCGCGCTGCCGGGAGACCTCATATTTCCGGTTATGGACTTTGCCGGTTTGTATCGTGGTGCCCCCACCGATCCCGGAGTTCCCGTAAGCAACAAGGATGTTTTGGCCTTCATCTATACCTCAGGGACCACCGGGCCTTCGAAGGGTGTCATGTGCCAGCACAACTACTTCATCGTAATGGCCGAAGACAACCTGGAGGCAAGGGATGCCCGGGAGGACGACGTCTTCTACACGTGCCTGCCTTTGTTCCACGCCAATGCCCAGGCCCTGACAGTCGCGCCGGTGCTTGTCGGAGGGTTGACGCTGGCACTGGGCGAGAGGTTCAGTGCCAGTACCTTCTGGGAGGAGTTGCGACGGTACGGTGCGACTCAGTTTAACGCCATCGGCGCGATGCTGGCCATCCTGTGGAAGCAACCGGAAACGCCCGGCGAGAGGCAGCACCGTGTGCGACTGTGCTTCGGCGCCCCGATACCACCCCACGTCTTGGAGCACGGTCCGCGGCGGTGGGGGATTCAGTACTTCCTGGAAGGCTTCGGACTGACGGAATCGGGGATAATTGCCTACGCTCCTCTTGATGCGCCTAGGGCGGGGTCCTTCGGCAAGGCGTTGCCGTACTACGATGTCAGGATCGTGGATGACGACGGGGAAGAAGTACCTCCGGGTGTGGTCGGGGAGATTGTTTCTCGTCCCCTGCGTCCTTACACCATGATGCTCGGCTACTACAAAATGCCCGAAAAGACCCTCGAGGCCTTCGAGAATCTGTGGTTCCACACCGGTGACTACGGGAAGCGTGAGGAGGACGGGTATCTCTATTTCATCGACCGGAAGAAAGACGCCTTGCGGCGCAGGGGGGAGAACATTTCTTCGTTTGAGGTGGAGCGGATCGTCAATGGCCATCCCCAGGTGGCCGAGTCGGCCGCAGTGGGGATTCCCTCCGAACTCGGTGAGGACGACGTCAAGATATGCGTGGTGCTCAAGCCCGGAGGGACCCTTACGCCCGAGGAACTGCTACGGTGGTGCGAGGAACGGATGCCCTATTTCATGGTACCCCGGTACGTGGAATTCATGGAGAGCCTGCCCAAAACACCCACCGAGCGTGTGGAGAAGTACAAGCTGAGGCAGGCAGGCGTCACTTCCGCTACCTGGGACCGCGAAAAGGCGGGCTATAAGCTGAAGAGGTGAAGCTTGCGGAAAGGGGAGGTGAAAGCCGGACTGCGACGCCGAAGGGAACGGGGATGTGAGTTTCAGAACCACTAACGTAACCAAGGGGGAAGGAGAGAATGCCCAGCATCTACTATGACGAGTGGCCCCGGTACTCGCCGCCGGATCAGGCGCGCCGGGAAAACACGCTGGCGGCCGCCAAGATGATGCTTAATGCCGCCTTCACCGCACCCATGATGGGCGGCATACCCCAGATTGAGGGAGCCCTCATTTGGGGCTACGAGGACCAGGAGAAGATCGCCCGGAAGATGGAGGAACTGGCCAGGGCCAACAAGGGGAAGCGGTGGCAGGAAATGTTCAAAACCGAGGCGGTCATGGTCCGGGAGGCCGACGCGGTGGTGCTTTTGGGCAACTACCGGGCCGCGGACACGCCCATGGACGCGGGATGCGGTTTGTGCGGCGGCCAGCCCAACTGCGATTTTCTCTATAACAGGCGCACCTGCGTCGGGGGCGTTATCGACCACACCGAACTCCAGACGGAAAACCTGATTAATGGTCCCCTGTGCATGTGCCGCGTGAGCGACCTGGGCGAGGCGGTGGGTGGGGCCATGACCGTGGCCACCAGGTTGCTGGTGGACGCCCGGCCCTTCATGAGCGTGGGTCTGGCGGCCTTAAAGCTCGGCTACCTGCGCCGCTCCGAGATCGCGGTGGGCATTTTGGTGGCCTCCCAGGCCAAGAGCCCGTTCGTGGACGTGCTGCCTTACTACCACATGTTCTCGCTGGACCGCGCGGTGGACAACCTCAGGAGGACCTACGTGGTGCTGCGCCAGGTCTTCTGGTACGACTACCGGACCGGCTTCCGGTCGCGGGTCAAGAAGGAGGAGGAAGAGTAATGGCCATCTACGACGGCAACAAGATGGCGGCCACCGAGGGCCTGCTGGAGGTGGCGCGGCTCTGTGCCCTGGCCGCCCTGAAGGCGCCGCGGGTCGGGCGTACCGAGATCAAGACGGCCATCGTTACGGGGGACGACCTGTGGCCGGTGGTCGAGGTACTTGAGATCATCGGAGAAGGGTCGGCTTTCATCATGGGCGATGCCATAGCCGTGCGCAAGGCCCTGGAGGCCGGCACGCCCCCGGTGTTGTTGCTGGTCGGCGTGGACGCCTCTTCTTCGGAGCTGGCGTGGAACTGCGGTGCCTGCGGATTCTCCAGTTGCGGCGAATTCAACGCCTACGCCAAGAAGAATCTCGGCCCCGGTACCCTGTTTGCCGGACCCTCCTGCGCGTGGAAAATACTAGACCATGCCGTAGCTTCGAACTGGGCGGCGGCGGCGGCCTGGCAGTACAACGTGCCTAACAGAATGCAGGCCTCCACGGGCGTGGGCGCCTACCTGCTGGGCTACCTGGAGGGTTGCACCATGTGCGTGGGCATCACGATGGGGCCGCCGGCACCCATGGTCTATTACGACCGGCCGATAATGCGGGACGTGTATACGGAAGATGACATCGTCGAGATGCTCCAAAGGAACATTCCTTCCATTTTTGAGGGCTTCCCGGGGGATGGCCGGCCCAAGATCCGGCACAGCCCCAACTGGTTTACCGAGTGGAGGTTCACCAAGGTCGAAAGGGACCCCGAGCTGGAGGCCAAGGCGGCCAGCATTGCCGAAAGGGTCCAGAAGTACGTGGCCGAGTTCAGGGCCAAGAGGCAACAGAGTTCTTAAGGCAGGGACTGATTTTTCCGATGCGCCTGCTCGAGCCCATCCGGATCGGTAACCTGGAACTGAAGAACCGGGTCATAATGGCGCCTCTCACTACGGGCTATGCCGACGGTGCCGGAAATCCTACGGAGAGGATGGCGCGTTTCTATGCCGAGCGGGCACGGGGCGGTGTCGCTTTGATAATCATCGGGGGGGCGGCGGTGGACAGGAGGAGGGGGAGCCTGTTCCTGGCTGCCCCCTTGCTTTACCTCGACGATGATGCACAGATAGAGAAATATGCGCGGCTGGTGGCCGAGGTTCGTCGATTTGGAGCGAAAACCGCCATACAACTTTACCATGCTGGCCGGCAGACACTTTTGTACCGTACGGGCGGGGAGCCACCGGTCGCGCCCTCCGCCGTGAGAGGCAGTCTCATGGGTACGTTGCCGCTACCCAAACCCCGGGAACTAGATCAGGACGGGATTAGAGAAATTGTTGAGGCCTTCGGACGCGCGGCCGGACGTGCCAAAGCAGCCGGATTCGACGCGGTACTTCTCGGAGGAGGCGGTGGTTACCTCATCGCACAGTTCCTGTCTCCGTATACCAACCGGCGGCGGGACGGTTACGGCGGTAGCTTCTCCAACCGCATGCGGTTTGCACTCGAAGTCATAGAAGCGGTACGGGCCGCAGTGGGCGCGGATTATCCGATTCTGTTTGACCTCCCGGTCCACGAGTTCCTCCCGGGGGGCATCACGCCGGCTGAGGCGCGGAAAATGGCGTCTCTCCTCGAGGAGGCGGGAGTTTCCGGCTTTCGGGTGCGGCCGGGAGTAGCAGAGACCTACCACCTGACCGTGCCGCCCGGACGCGCGGCGCGGGGCGTGCACTTGCATCTGGCCGCGGCCCTGAAGGGAGCGGTGAAGCGCGCCGCCGTCATTTGCGGCGGCAGGATAAACGACCCCTTCCTTGCCGAACACGCGCTCGTAAGCAACGTGGCCGATGCCGTGGCCCTGGCCCGCCCCCTGGTGGCGGACCCACAGTTTCTCTCCAAGGCGCGGCGCGGCCTCGTCTCCGAGATTAGGAAGTGCATCGGTTGCAACCACTGCGTGGCGCGCCTGGTGCAGGGCAAGCCCCTGCGGTGCGCGGTGAACCCGATGGTTGGCCGAGAGGGCACCGAAGTAACCGGGACGGAGGTGCCCAAGAGGATTCTGGTGGCTGGCGGAGGGCCGGCGGGCATGCAGGCGGCTCTGGTGGCGGCGCAGGGGGGACATCTCGTAAGCCTGTTGGAAAGGCGCCCCCGGCTGGGCGGCAACTGCGGCCTGCTTGCGACCCTGCCCGGTTACGGGGAGCTGCGGGGGCTAGTCGAGTACTTCGGGCGCGAGCTGGAGCGCAACGGGGTGCAGGTGGTCACCGGGACCGAGGTGACCCCGTCCATGGTCCGCATAAAGGAGCCGGACCTGGTGGTGGTGGCCACGGGTTGCGGTTACGCTCCGCCCGACGTCCCGGTGGAGGCAGGCGCCCGTGTGGTCGAGCCCGTCGCGGTGCTGGAAGGAAAGGAAGACGCGCAGGTCCGGTTCGCCGTGCTGGGAAGTAACAGGGTGGGGGTGGCGGTGGCCGAGTACCTGGTTGCCGCGGGCAAGGAGGTAACGGTTCTGGAGGAGGCAGCGGAACCGGCGGGCGATGTGGAACCCATCACGCGTGCTTTCCTGCTCGCCCGTCTGGCCGAGGCGGGGGTGGACCTGTTTCCCAACTGCCGCGTAAGCTCCATCACCAGGGAGGGCGTATGGGTCGGCAATCGGTTGTTCCGGGCCGACGCCGTCGTGGTCACGAGGCAGGTTACACCAAGGGCGCCCTGGTGGCGGCGGGTTCAGGGACGGATTCGCTTTCTCCCGGTGGGAGACGCGCTGCGGCCGGCGGGGCTGGCCGGGGCCGTGCGGACGGCCCGCGACGCAGCACTCCGGTGCTAAGTTTTCAACAAGGAGGTACCAAGGGCCCATGTATGTAGAAAGGCTGGCGTGGAATCCGGAGATGGAGCTCATGTCCGAAGAAAAAATGCGCCGGTTGCAGTGGGAAAAGCTGAAAAAGATGCTGGACTACGTGTACGAAAAATCACCCTTTTACCGGAAAAAGTTTGACGAGGCAGGGATAAAGCCGGCCGACATAAAGAACTTCGACGATTTCGCCACCAAGGTCCCATTGACTACGAAGGAAGAGCTGCGCGATTTGCAGGCCCAGGGCTATCCTTTCGGGACCAACCTGTGCTGCAACTACGAAGACGTGGTGCTGGTGACGGCTTCCACCGGCACCACCGGAAAGCCGACCTACACCGGTGTGACCCAAAGGGACTACCAGATGTGGAAGGAGTGCGTAAAGCGCACCTTCTGGCTGGCCGGGATGCGTCCCACCGACGTCTACCTCCACGCCCTGGCCCTTTCGACCTGGATCTCCGGCTACGCGTTGATCGATTCGGCCCGGGAACTGGGTGCCACCCTCGTACCGGTGGGCGTGCCGGTGATGGCCGAGCGGCTACTGATGATCGCCATGGACACGAAGGCCAATGCCATAGCCTGCACCCCTTCGTACGCCGAACATCTCGCCGAGCGGGTCCGCCAGATACTGAACAGGGATCCCCGGGAGCTGGGCTTCCGCAAGATGTGCTGCGGTGGGGAGCCGGGCGCCGGCATACCGGCAGTCAAGAAGCGTATCGAGGAGATCTGGGGTTGTGACCTGCGCGACGTGATGGGCACGCCGGAAATGATTCCCGCGGACTGGGTGGAGTGCCGTTTCAAGCAGGGAATGCACTTCGTGGCCCGGGAGTACTGCCTCAACGAACTGGTGGACCCCGACACCAAGGCCCCCATGGATCTTGCGGACGGTGCCGAAGGCAGTTTGGTGTATACCTCGCTGGAAAAGGAGTGCGCGCCGCTGATCCGCTTCGAGGTCGGGGACCGTATCAAGGTTTTCACCTCGCCCTGCGAGTGCGGTTACCCCGGCATAAGGATCAGCGTCATCGGCCGCATCGACGACATGCTGAAGGTCAAGGGTGTGAAGACCTGGCCCTCGGCGGTCAAGGACGTGCTGTCGCAGATGATGCCCGACGTCACGGGCATTTTCCAGATCGTACTTTCGGAGAAGCCGGAGGCCTTTGCGGTGCGCGGGCCCGTGCGGCTGCGGGTGGAGTACGGGGCGTCGGTTACTCAGGAACAGCTACCGGGTCTGAAGTCGCGCATCGCGGACCGCATACGCACGGCTCTGGTCTGGTCCCCGGACGAAGTGGAGCTCGTTCCCGAGGGTACGCTGCCCAGGGCGGAGATGAAGGCCAGGTACATCGTTATCGAACCGCAAGAAAAAAAGTGACGCAGGAAGACCGTGGCGTGTTACTGGACGGAAGTAACACGTCACGGTCCTCGTCGGTTTCGGGGGGAGTAAGATGGGCGACGTTTATATAATCGGCGTGGGCATGACCCGTTTCGGAAAGCATCCCGACCGCAACGTCAAGGAGCTGGCCAGGGAGGCCCTAGAAGGCGCGCTCCGGGACTGCGGTCTTCCGGTCGGTGCGCTGCAGGCGGTCTGGTTTTCCAACACGGCCTGGGGCTACATGTCGGGACAGCACATGGTCCGCGGCCAGGTGGTTTTGCGCTCCTGCGGCATCGGCGACCTCCCGGTGGTGAACGTGGAAAACGCCTGCGCCAGCGGCGCCACCGCCCTGCACGGCGCCTGGCTGGCGGTAAAGAGCGGGATGTACGACTGCGTGATGGCCCTCGGCGTGGAAAAGCTGTTTACGGACGACCGGGAAAAGCTGTTCGGGGTCTTCGATGCCGCAGTGGATGTCGAGAAGCGCAACGAGCAACTGAATATGTGGTACCGGGTGAAGGACCTTGTGGGGCTGGAAGTGCCCCCGGTCGAGGAACCCGTGGCCGGAAAGAGCAAGAGCGCCTTCATGGACGTTTACGCCGGCATGGCCCACTGGCACATGGCCCGCTTCGGGACCACCCAGCGACAGCTGGCCGTGATAGCCAGCAAGAATCATTACCACGGGTCCCTTAATCCCCTGGCCCAGTACGGAAAACCCATGACCGTGGAAGAAATACTGGCCGACAAGGTGATCGCTTGGCCCCTGACAAGGGCAATGTGCGCTCCTATAAGCGATGGTGCCGCGGCTGCGGTACTCTGCTCCGAGTCCTACCTCAGGCGGTTGACCGGGCCCAGGCCGGTCCGCATCCGGGCCTCAATACTGCTGAGCGGCCGGGATCGGGGGCTGGACGAGGAGGACATCTGCGGGCGCGCCGGGCGGCTGGCCTACGAAATGGCTGGAGTGGAGCCGGAAGATATCGACGTAGCCGAGGTGCACGATGCCACGGCCTTTGGCGAACTGGCAGAGGTGGAGCAACTGGGGTTCTGTCCCGTGGGCGAGGGAGGGCCCTTTGCCGAATCCGGTGCCACGACGCTGGGAGGTAAGATTCCCGTCAATCCCTCGGGAGGACTGGAATGCAAGGGGCATCCGCTGGGAGCCTCCGGCTTGTCCCAAGTTTACGAATTGGTGCTGCAGCTCCGCGGAGAGGCAGGGGCGCGGCAGGTCGAGGGGGCGCGGCTGGCCCTGGCGGCCAACGGCGGCGGCAACATAGGGTACGAGGCGGCTTCCCTGAGCGTCCACATACTGGAGCGCTGCTAAACGCCGCCCGAAACAATACTCTGGGGGGCGAAAACAGGTGTACCTGGATCTGAATCTCAGACTGACCGATGCGCAGGAAGCGCTCAAAGAAGAGGTCCACCGGTTTGCACAGGAGGTTCTGCGGCCGGCGGGGCAAGAAATCGACCGGCTCGACCCGGCCGAGGCCCTCAGGGAAGGGTCCCTGTGGTGGGACTGCAAGAAAAAGATGCGGGAAATGGGCTTCCACCTCACATTTATTCCCGAAGACCTGGGCGGTAGTGGTCTGGGCCCCATCGAGCATCACATCATCTGGGAGGAACTGGGCTGGGGTTCGGTGGGCCTGGCCCTATCGCAGGACGTGGACGTTTATCCCGCCGCCTGGCTGGTGCGCATGAGCCCGGGGAATCAGCGTCTGATCGAGGACCTGGTCAAACCGTACGTTAGGGATACTGAGGCCAGAATCATCGGGTGCTGGGGCATCACCGAGCCCGACCACGGTTCGGACACCCTGATGGCCGGCACCCCGCAGTTCCGGGACCCCGCCATCAGTCACACCGTGAGGGCGAGACAGGATGGAGATACCTGGGTCATCACCGGACAGAAGTCCGCGTGGATCTCAAACGGGCCCGTGGCCACCCACGCCCTCCTCTTCGTAGGCATCGACTCCTCCAAGGGCATGGCTGGCGGCGGCATCGCGGTGGTGCCGCTGGACCTGCCTGGGGTCTCGAAGGGGCCCGTACTAAGGAAACTCGGACAGCTCGACCTGCCGCAGGGCGAACTGTTCTTCCACAACGTCAGGATCCCCAAGGAGTACATGCTGGTGGGCCCGGACCGCTACGAGTTCTGGGTGCAGCAGGTGCTCAGTGTGGCCAACTGCGGCATGGCTTCTCTGTTTACGGGTGTAGCCCGGGCCGCCCTCGAGTTCGCCCTTACCTACGCGAAGGACCGGGTACAGGGGGGCAAGCGCATCTGCGAGCACCAGCTGATCCAGAAAAAACTCTTCGACATGTTCGTGCGGGTAGAGACGGCCCGTGCCTACTCGCGGGCGGCCGTGGAGTACTGCTTCACGGCCATACCCGCGCCCATTGAATACGCCGTGGGGGCGAAGGTGTACTGCACGGAGGTCGCGTTCCAGAACGCTCACGAGGCCGTTCAGATCTACGGAGGATACGGCCTGAGCCGGGAGTTCCCCGTGGAGAAGCTCCTGCGGGACGCGCGGGCGGCCCTGATAGAGGACGGCTGCAGCGAAGTGCTAAGTTTAATCGGTGCATCCGGCTTGCTCCGAAACTACATACCGTGAAGTTGTCCCGTTTCGGGTAGGTCCGTTCTTGCTTGGCAGGAGGTGGGGTTAATGAACCCCCGGCTTCATCCCTCGGTATTTTTGGCCAAAGGGGCGGTGGTGGCGGGTGACGTCGAAATAGGAGAAGGTTCGAGCGTTTGGTTTAACGCAGTGATTCGGGGAGACGAGGGCAAGGTCGTTATCGGCAGGCGCGTCAATGTTCAGGATTGCGCGGTCATCCACAGCGATCGGGGCATCCCCGTGAAAATTGGCGACGGCGTAACCGTGGGGCACGGCGCCGTAGTCCGCAGCGCCGAGGTTGGTGATGGGGCCATGATCGGGATGCACGCTACCGTCTTGACCGGCGCGCGGATCGGGGCCCAAAGTTTGATCGGTGCCCATTCCCTGGTAACGGGGAAGTTTTCTTGTCCGCCGCAGTCCTTGGTATGGGGAATTCCCGCTCGTATCGTGAGGCGACTCGGCCCCGACGAAGTGACAAATCTGGGCTTCGCCGTTGATGTCTACACTCAGCTATGCGATAGCTACGCGAAGGGCGTGGTAGAAACAATCAGCGGGGGGCAACAAACGTGAAAATAGTGGTTTGTCTTAAACAAATTCCCGATCCCGACGCTTTACCTTCCGATCTGGTTGTAGACCCAGAAACCGGAAAGCCTGCCGCTAACAAGTATCCGCTCACGATTAGTCCCTTTGATGAGAACGCTTTGGAAATAGCCCTGCAGTTGAAGGATGAAGTTCCAGGTACTCAGGTTGTGGCGTTGAGCTACGGACCCGAAGGTGCGGAGCAAGCCTTACGCAAAGCCCTGAGCCTGTTGGCCGACGAGGCGGTGCTGGTGAAAAAGGAGACATCCAAGCTGGAGGACGGGTACGGTGTCGCCCGCGTGCTCGCCTCGGCCATACGGAAGGTCGGCCTTCCGGACCTCGTGCTGTGCGGTCGGCAGGCCGGGGACTGGGATGCAGGGGTCGTGGGGTTCCTTCTGGCAGAGGAACTGGGACTGCCGTGCGTCGGTTTCGTATCACAGGTGGTATCCGCGGACGGTAACAGAATGGTGTTTAAGACTGAAATAGAAGGGGGCTGGCAGTTCCTCGAGGCGGAGTTGCCCGTGCTGGCGACCGTGACCAACGACGAAACCAACGTGCTCCGCATGGCCAAGATAAAGGACATCATGATGGCCCACCGGCGCAAAGTGTCGGTGCTGACGCTTTCCGAATTGGGGATCGACGGAGGCGATTTGGAACGGTGCCGCGTTCACGGGGGCCTCAAAGAACTGTTCACTCCGGTGTCGACCACGGTCTGTGAGTTTATTGCGGGCGAGAGTCCCGCGGAAAAGGCCCTGGCGCTACTCGGAAAGCTCCGGGAAGCCAGGCTGGTATGAGTCGGGGAGGTGGGGAGGGTTGGCGGGTCTTGTCTTTTCCGAACCGGAGGACGGGAAGGTGGGGCGA
>Ga0080004_1103820_pt1 | contig 26643 bp, 30 predicted proteins | sample WasSprMetagenome_FD_69207 | JGI IMG/M metagenome (GOLD analysis project Ga0080004, IMG submission 69207) | Sulfidic aquatic microbial communities from Washburn Spring, Yellowstone National Park, USA - WS (SPADES assembly) (version 2) | ecosystem: Environmental > Aquatic > Thermal springs > Hot... | reverse complement strand
AACGGTGAACATATCAATATTAAAGAAATAATAGAGGGAGAATTCATCTATTACGATGCAAATAGGGGCCTTAAAGCTTCAGAGGCAGAGCTGAAGAAAATCTTTGGAACAGAGGACATATATGCTATTGCCGAGACTATCCTAAAGAACGGTGAACTGCTTCTTACAACTGAGCAGAGACGGGAACTAATTGAGCAGAAAAAGAGACAGATCATCGAGGCTATTTCCCGTAACGCTGTCGACCCTAGGACAAACGCACCTATCCCCGTCAAAAGGATAGAGCTAGCACTTGAAGAGGCACGGGTAAATATAGATCCATTCAAACCCGTCGAGCAACAGCTCCCTGACATCGTTAAGGCCCTAAGAATGATACTACCAATGAAGATGATGCGCGCCATAATGGCTGTTCATATTCCAGCAGCCTACGTGGGTAAAACCTACAGCACCATTGGCAAAATGGGCAAGGTTCTACGTGAGAACTATCTTAGCGACGGCTCACTACAGCTGGAAATAGAGATACCCGCAGGGATGCAGACAACTCTAATAGAGAGAGTCGCCGCCATGACAAAAGGAAACGGCGAAGTAAAACTACTTAAAACAGAAAGCGTATAGGTGTCACTATGCCGATATATGTTAAGGATAGACAAATAGTGGTGCCAGGAGAAGCAATTGGTGAACAGGGAAAAATAAAGATAGAGGGACACGTCTTCAGGATTGGGAAAAAATACTATTCAAAGGTGCTAGGAGTCGTAACAATAAATGAGGACGCAAAGGTTCTTAGAGTAATACCCCTGAAGGGAAAATATTTCCCTGTCGAGGGTCACACAGTTATAGGAAAAATCATTGACGTTGGCTTCACTAGCTGGGACGTTGACATAAATTCTCCATACACAGCTGTCTTGCCTGTTTCCGAGGTTACAAGCAAGCCTGTAACAATCTCTAGGACAGACCTCTCCAAGATACTTGACGTTGGAGACCTGATACTGGCGAAAATAGTCTCGTTTGATTTAAACAAGGACCCTGTGCTCACAATTAAGGAGTCTAAGCTTGGCAAGATACCACGTGGCGTCCTCGTCGAGATACCTCCACAGAAAATACCGAGAATAATCGGGAAAAAAGGCTCAATGATCTCAATGATAAAAGAAATGCTCGGCGTCGAGCTCATAGTTGGTCAGAACGGTAGAATAGTTATAGTTGGAGAAGACCCATACAAGGTTGAACTAGCCGTGTTAACAATCAGAAAAATCGAGTCAGAGGCTCATACCACTGGATTAACAGATCGTATTAAGAAGTTTATAGAAGAGAGGTTGAGAACATGAAGAAGACTCCACCAGAAAGACTAATAGATGAAAATGGAAGAAGAATCGATGGGCGACTCCCAGACGAGATGCGGCCGCTACGCATAGAGGCCGGGGTACTCAAGAACGCAGACGGCTCGGCATACGTAGAGCTAGGCAACAACAAGGTCATAGCCGCGGCATATGGCCCAAGAGAAGTCGTGCCAAGGCACGAGGCACTACCTGACCGCGCGGTTTTCAGATGCAGGTATACTATGTTGCCGTTCTCGGTGGACGAAAGGAAGAGTCCTCAGCCGTCTAGACGCGAGGTGGAGCTTTCAAAAGTTATTAGAGAGGCCCTTGCTCCGGCGATTTTCCTCCAGGAGTACCCGAGAACAGCAATCGAGGTCTACATAGACATTATCCAGGCAGACGGCGGAACAAGAACAGCAAGCATAATAGCTGGGGCAGTGGCACTTGCAGACGCAGGCATCTCGATGAGAGACCTTGTAGCCGCCATAGCCGTCGGGAAAATAGGAGATATACTAGTCCTAGACATAAACGGCATAGAAGACCAGTTCGGAGACGGGGACATGCCGATAGCCATGATGCCGAGCAGGGGAGAAATAACACTTCTCCAAGCAGACGGAGTATATACGCCCCAACAAATAGAGGAAGCAATCAAGCTCGCACAAAAGGCAATCCAAAAGATATATGCCGAGCAGGTGCGAGCATTAAAATCAAAGTATGAAGCGATAAAAGAGAGTGAGTGAAATGTCTGAGGAAAGGATATATCTACCCTCCATAAAGCGGGACGTTATACTTGCCTCACTAGCAAAGGGCGAGAGACTAGACGGGAGAAAATTCGACCAGTACCGCGAAATAAGGCTGGAAAAAGGCATAGTGGGCAAAGCCGAGGGCTCCGCCAGGGTATACATAGGATCCACACAGGTTATCGCCGGTGTAAAACTATCTATAGGCAACCCCTTCCCTGACACGCCAAATGAAGGAGTCCAAATAGTAAACGCCGAGTTATCACCCCTAGCGTCCCCGCTCTTCGAGTGGGGGCCCCCAGGCGAAGAGGATATCGAGCTTGCAAGAGTCATAGACAGAGGCTTTCGAAGCGCCCGCACCGTAGACCTCTCCAAACTTGTAATAATACCGGGCACGAAGGTCTGGACTCTCTATATTGACATATACCCCTTAGACCATGACGGAAACATCATAGACGCAGCGGGCCTCGCTGCCCTCCTTGCACTCCTAGACACAAAGGTCCCAAAAACCACAGTAGACAGTGGAAAGATAACTGTCTTAGAAGAAAAAGACCCGCTACCCGTAACCAATCTTGTAATCTATGTAACCGTCGCAAAAATAGACGAATACCTTATCCTCGACCCTACACTCGAAGAAGAACTTGCAGCCGACGCAAAAATCACCTTCGGAGTAACAGAGAAAGGAGAAATATGCGCAATACAGAAGAGCGGCGAGGGATCCTTCAAGCCAGAAGAAGTCCTCAAGGCAAGAGACCTAGCGATAAATGCCTCGAAGCAACTTTTTGAAGCCGTCAAGAAAACTGTAGGCCTCGCAGACACGCCTCAGCAAGCTCAGCAAGCGTAGCACTACCGCTAAATTTATATTAATGATGACCTTCTCTCCCCAAGGTGTAAATTATGGGTAAACACACGAAAGTCGTCGGGCCAGCTGGACGCTTTGGCGCAAGGTACGGAGCCACACTCCGTAAAAAAGTCGCAGCAATAGAGAGAAAAATGAAGGGCAAACACAGGTGCCCAAGGTGCCAAGCAGTCGGCACGGTTAGGCGACTCAGCGTCGGCATCTGGTACTGCGAAAAATGCGGCTACAAATTCGCTGGCGGGGCCTGGCTACCAAAGACAGAAGCTGGAAAAACATTCACACCAGAAGAACTAAAACAAATGGGACTCTAGAGACTTTTTCGCTAGACAGGCCACTTCTCTCGGGGACAGCTCCCTAACCCTTTTCTCTTCTGAAATATTACAACTTTCGAGAAGCTCTCTCGTCGCCCTCCTGTCCACTTGCAGGCCAAATTCAAGCGCCCTGGCTATCTTCCTGTTTATGTAGGGAAAAACCCTTCTAGTAAACTCCTCAACAACCCTTACCTCTTCGAGGTCTCTGTCCCGCCTAGGCACAAGCCTCAAAAAAGACGTGTAAACCTTGGGCCTAGGATAGAAAGAGTAGGGAGAAACATCAAACAGCCTCTCGGCATCATAACACAGCCGTGCTATAACACTGAGCCTGCCATAGTTCCTCGACCCCTCACTAGCGAGAACGCGGTCAGCAACCTCCTTCTGAACCCCCAGAAAAGCCTCTTCCAGACCAAGGTCATAACACAGCCTAACAATCAGAACAGACGACAGGTTAAACGGAGTGTTCGACACTGCAACATGCCTCGACAAACTATTCTCAAAACACGTAGCATCACAAAGCATAAGATCCACATTGCCGACACCCCGCCTCTCCAACTCACGCTTCAAAAGCCCCAGAAAAACCCTGTCAACTTCACAGCCATAGATATATTCCGCTTTTCTGGCCATATAAAGAGTCAAACTGCCCAAGCCACTCCCAACCTCAAAGACAACCCTGTCCTCTACCAGAGACGCAACCCTCTCAGCGACCAAATCATCAACCAAAAAATGCTGGCCAAGACGCTTCTTCACCCCAACAAGACCCGCCAATCCATACACATACTCCCTAAGCATACCACGCGCCACAAGAGCCCCAGACCATCATTTTATAAACAACAATCAGAATCACCTATAAAAAACGTTAACGCGAACAAAAAGAAAAACCTCATAATATATGGAATCACAATGAGGCTATCCCTCGCCACCAGAATCATCCAACCTCATTCCCTTTCATAAAACATTTAAACTCCTCAAATATAGTATTCATGCAACGGAGGCCCCGGTGGTGCAGCGGTAGCACGCCGGACACGTGCCCTTATACACGCCGGAGTGTGGAGCGCTCCTGCGCGCATAAATCCGGCGAACCCGGGTTCGAATCCCGGCCGGGGCCCCATAGGTTTTTTGTTATATGATCATGGAAACAAACATCTCATTTAGCTATTCAATAATAGTTCTGTTTCTGACGTCGACACGTATTTCTCATTGTTAGAATTTGTTTTGCGCATGTGGGAGGTAGAATGGCGCCGGGGCCGGGATTCGAACCCGGGCACCCTTTTGGGGTAGTGGATCTCGAGTGTGGCCTCTTGGGTGTCCACCGCCTTGGTCCGCTCGGCCACCCCGGCTAAGAAATAATGGTTGCAAGTAGATATTAATTTTACTGGGGCGTAACGTAAAAATACTTGTTTCTCGGCATTTGTTCCTGGGATGATGACTCTTAGTGGTGCGAGTTGTGAGCGTGTGAGCAGCCACTGACTGCTGTAGATTTATTTATATGTGTGTGATGGATTGTTTGCGTGGTTGTGATATGTCGAAGTGGAGGCTGAGGTGTGAGAAGTGCTCGTCTGAAAGGGTACTGGACCTTGGTTTTAATCTTTATGAGTTTAAGAAGGTTTATCTGTATTGTCCAAGGTGCCAGGAGAATACTCCCCATGTTGTTCTAGGCGTGGAGGCTCCCGAGGCTGTACAGGCCTAGTGTAGGCCCCTTACCTTTTTAATTTTACGAGTGTGACTCCTTCGAGTTTTTCGGCTATGTCTTCTGCTTGGGTAGTTATGATTGCTTGTCTGAGTCCTAGGCTGGGGAGAATGTTTTTCAGGAAGGATATCTTGATCTGTGTGTCTACGTTGGGTAGTGGCTCGTCTAGTATGACGAAGCCGACTTTCTTGTTTGTGAGCATGCTTATTCCGAGTGCCAGAGCCAGGAAAATTATTGTTTTTTGTCCGTCGCTCATACGGGAGGTGAACGGGAGCCAGTTTCCAGAGGTTTTTGCCTCTATAACGTAGGTGCTGTACTTTTTCTGGGGTTGCCTGTCCTCTGCTTTTGGGGGCGTCCTGATGCGTACTCTAACTTCTTCTATGTCAGTGTATGGATACATGGTTTTCACAAGCTTGTTCATTGTGTTGTTGAGTTCCTGGATCTTGTTTTTTCTGAGCTCCGAGTGGACGTTTATTAGGATACCCTTTATCCTTGAGATGTTTTGTGCCATGCGGGCTATGCGTTCACGTTCTAGTCTGAGTTCTTCCAATTTATCCATTGTTCTTTTTATTTCCTCTGACTTCTCTTCGAGAAAACTTAGCCTTTGCGTTTTCTCATTTATCCGGCTCTCCAGTTCCCTGATTTTTTCCTCGAGCTCTCTGTATTTTTCCCAGTATGGTTTGAGCTCGGATAAATTGGCTTGAAGCTTGGATAAATTTGACTTTATCTCGTATGCCTGGTTTACTAGGGGTATCTTTGCATATTCTTTTCGAAGCCTTGAAAGCTCGTTCCTGGTCTGTTTAAGCTCTACCTCTATATCTTCGAGAGCCGCCTTAGCCTTCTGGAACTCCATGTTCTCTGTCTCTAGCTCTTCCTCGAGTTGCTGTTTCTGGTCTAACATTTCATGGTAGGTGTCATATCTGTCCTGTAGAGAAATAATCACCAAGTTGTTTGTCCTGATATCCTCGAGGGCGGATTTAAGTTCTTTTATTCTTTCTTCCAGCTGTCTTATTTTTTCCTCTATGTCCCGTATCTTCTTTGAGCCTTGGGACACGTCTAGCTTGGCCTTTTCAAGGAACTCCGACGTTACCTTGGAGCCGCATACTGGACAGTCTGCCTCGCCGTTCTTTGCAACCTTCTCGGCAACGTGTCTCTTCAAGACAAGTGCATAGCGTTCCATCTGGCTTGCCCTCTGAAGTTCATCGAGTTCCCTAGAAAGCTCCTGTATTTTCTGGTGAAGCTCCTTTTCGTCTCCATACTTGTTTTTTAGCTCTTCAACTATTCTTTCGGCTTTCTCGTAGTTATCCACGTCCCTCTCAAAGTTGACAAGGTTTTCCTCTATGGCTCTAAGCCTGCCATGAAGCTCCTTAAGGTGGGCCTCCTGCTCCTTTAGTGCTTCATATTTCTCGTAGTATATGTTTGTAAGCTCCGAATAAGCGGCCTCGAGTTCTCCAAAAACATTTTCCAGGTTTTTGCCTCCTATCTCTATGTTCTCTATTTTTTTCCTCGTGGAATCGGGTACCTGGAGCTTTTCAGCTGTACTTAGTAATTTTTCCTGAACCTGTATTAGAGCCTCTGTTATTTCTTCCATGCTTAGAACTCCTTTCTTTAGCTGTTCTTCTAGAACCTTTAAAGCCCCTTCTCCACCCTTAATCTGTTGTTCTATTTGTTGATACTTTTCTGCGTAGGGTTCGAGCTTCTTTTTCTCGTTTTCAAGCTTTTCCTTTTCTGCCTTAAGACCCTCGAGCTCCTTCTTTACAACTGTATACTCTTCTTGGCCACTTGTCTCGTAGGTCTCTCCGCCGAACAGTTCCCGAATGCTCTCTATCTGTGAATCTATTTCGTTAAGCTTGTTTTCGAAGAGTTTTATCGAGAGGGAACTTGCAAGCTCTTTGACAGACTCTATACCTAGCAATCGATCTATGACATTGCTCCTAGCTGACGAGCCACCATAGGCAAGCAGGAAAAGCGAGACATAACTCACAGCAACGCTCCTAGAGAACTCGAAGAAGTCTAGTCCGGTGAGTTCCTCGACAAGACCCTTTATCGCTTCGGCTCCCTGGATTGTTTCACCGCTTGGCAACACTAGTGTGGCTTTTTCTTTTCCACTCTTCGTTATTATACGTTCAAACTTATAGAGACCTTCCCCTTCAGCCTCGACCAGCAGTGAAACCCTTGCCGTTTCCGATGAATCATTTACTAGATCCCGCCTGGTGTAAAGCTTCTTGTCGATGTTGGCGTCTGTCCCGTAGAGGGCATACTCGATGGCGGAGATGATGCTACTCTTTCCGGACCCGACTGGTCCAGAGATAACCGTTAAGCCTTCATTTATCTTGATCTTGAAGGGATCCCTAAAGACTCTGAATCCTTCAACTTCAAGCTCCCTCAAGAGAAGCGTCATACTGTTCCACCAGGGATTCAAGCAGCTCTTTTACACCTCTTCTACCCCTCGACTTATATTCCTCAAGTATCTTCATGGCTAGGTCCCTTGCTTCGGGATCCCCGCTCAGCTCCTTCTCGAAAATCTCCCGCAACATGTTTTCTATGCTTTTCCCAACGTGTTTCTCTTCAGACGTAGCGCTCACCTCTTCCTCTCCCTAGAGAGAATCCTAAGCCAAGGATTATCCTGTATAAAGCTTGGAAGACCAGACAAATCTTCTGTCTTCGGAGACTCGGAAACCTCCTCTTCTACTCTTTTCGCCTCTATGCTGTATGTTTCCTCCTCTACGTGTGGAGCCTCTATAGTCCTTTTCTCGACCCGCCGCTCCTCGGGAACCTTCACTGGACGTGCAGGTAGCTCCTCCCTAACGGGGCCTTCCCGTGCTTCCACGGGTTGCTTCGGGCCACGCCTGGGCGCAGAAAAAATCTCTAGGACACCTTCCTCGCTAACCACTAGGAGGCCGGCCTGATAAACCTCTTTAAAATGGTTCTTTAGCTCTCTGAGACCCGTAAGCTTAAGCCACGCCCTGCGGTCAATCACTATATAGACCCTGTCGTAGGGTGCCTTGTAACAGACGCGGCCAGCCGCAAGTATCTTGTCTTCGACCCTGCCGGCCCCCTCTACAACAATAAAGCCATACCTTAGGCCAGACGAGTCCTCGGCGACGAGGTCAAAGTCGCCGGCCAGCTCCTCCACTATCTTTAATCCTTGCTCTTGAACAAGATAGCCTGATAGCAGACCTAGTATTTTCCGCTTTTGGAGCCCTCCACTATACATTTTTCCTAAAAAAGAGACACATAACTAATATATAAACACACAACAGGTGCCGCGTCCTAGTAGTGAACCCCTCTCTTGTACCATCCCTCACGGGTCTTCCAGTTCCATTCTACCTCGTCTGGAACAGCTATACCGTACACAATGGTCCCTTTCCACACCGAGTAAAGCGGGTCCGACACAAGCCTAACATTGCTCTCAATGCCCAGCTTCTTCAACTCATAGGCAACCTTCTGGGCGCTATCGACAGCCACATCCTCAAGCCCCTTCGGAACCCTCCAGGCAAAGTTGCCGCCGCTGAGAATAATGTCCCTATAAAGCTCGGGCTGTAGCTCTATGCTCGTCCTAGACACAGAGTGCACAATGGCCTGCGATAGCGGCATTGTTCCCCTTATCCTCTCGCCTCCAATAACAGTGTCACGGGGCCTGGGCATTCCACGCTTATAGTAGCTTTCAAACATCTCGTGCTCCGGATTGAAGATAGCTTCCCCTATGAGGAACCTCGCCCAGCCCATGTTCCCGAGATCCACCTGTATAGTGGTCCCCGGAACACTGAAGACAGTTCTAAACCTTTCGGGCTCTTTCCTGGCCCTCTCCACTGCCTGGCTGAGATCCCTGGGGATTAGGCCCACAGCCTCTTTAAACTGTCTCACAAATTTTTCCTCGCGAGCCCTATCCTCGTAGCCAAGATCCCTAAGTATCTCGGCGGCAATTGCGTCCGCTTCGGCCCCTCCCCTGTTAAGCGCGACGATTGCATTCCTTATGGGATACATCGAGATAGGCGTTATCTGTGTGTTCCCATGTCCAGACTCTATAACAACACATGTGACAGTTTTCTCTGCAATGGCTACTGCAAGAGGCTGGGGAATAATTGTGACTGCCTTGACCAGCTTTTCCTCGGCGTCGATCTTTGCATGAATATCGAATATCCTCTCATACATGTAGTCTGGGGCAATTGCTGACAAGGCCGCCGTCACGTAGAAGCCCTCAAAGTCCTTGCTCTTTGGACGAGTAGCCTCAAAGCCGTACCTCGTAATCTCTAGAAGGACCCTCCAAGCTCTCTCGTCGTCCTTGTCAACTATACCGTCACGCATGGGATAAACCAGGTAACGTCCAACATCATCGATGCTACCCAGGTACCTAGAGAGTTCTGGACCAACAACAACATCCTTCCTCACGCCGAAGATGTCCAGCAGGAGCTTCGACTCGCCGATAAGAAACAAGCCCCTGTTATCTATGACTAGAGGCTTCTCGGCTATGGGACCAAATTTGTACTGGCTTGTCCCGTAGTCCTCTCCATACACGTACTTCTTCTTGTACTCGCTTATCGACAAGACCTACACCCACAAAACAAGACCAACCAACATAAATAAACACTATGCTTTTAACGGCGCCAACGAGAAGAGTCGAAAACCTTTTAGATACTGAATATCCCTACACAACACATGCCAAGAAAAATAGAGATAACGATCGAGAAGTTCGGGAAACAGCTAGCAGTACTCGAACTAAAAGAGGCACAGATACCCCTTTCCTTTAGCAATCTATCCCAACTGACTAGGCTCGTAACCGTGGTAAAAAAGGCCGGGCCACTCCTCCTCATAAACATCCAGCTACCAATGAGCCCCGAAGGCTCAATTGCCTCGGGCTACAAGACAGGCGAAGTACTCACGGTTCCCTCTTCAAAGTCACTGGCAATAGTCACACAGGACAAAGACTCGTTACCCCTAGAAGTATACAAGGCTGGGACAGTAAAGGACGGGCTGGAAAACCTCCTAAAACTAGAAGACGGATCCATAGTCACGCTCAAGGCCAGAATCATAGCCGAAGAAGAGCAAACTGTTTAAAAGCCAAGCCACATACTATAGACCGTGTCTAGCGGTGAAAACGAGGCAAAAATAGAGAGAGCAATAAAAGTCAAAGTAGAGACACTCGGCGACTTGGCGAGACTAGCAAGTAGCGCAACCACGCTTGGACACATGGTCTACATCATACACTACGAGGAAAACTCTAAACACTACTACGGGGTATTCATTGTTTTTCGGGACTACTACAAGATGTATGGCCTCCCCATGTTCTACTACTATGAGACCGAAAAGCCCCTAAACGGGAACTACATCCTATTCAAGATGGACGACTCGGGCGAACAACTAGAGGTAGCCAAGGGCACTAAGCCCGGCTACATTACGATACCAATAGTAAACTTCTCGAAGAAGCCAGAGATACTATAAAAGAAAAACAGCAAAAGACGACGCTATAATCTCTTTACTGTTTTTTCTCGAGCAGTATCTCGATGGTACTGATGGTCCTCTTCTTGTCTCCTTCGCCGACAGTCTCGCTGCCAATCTTGATGCTACTGACGTCGACTTCGCCCTTGAGGAACCTGCTCCTGACGATCTCTGCAACGTCGACAGCCCTGCTGATTGCTCTTCCCCTTGCCTTTATGAGAACCTTTTTGGCGCCCTGGTTGAACTGTATGACGGCTGCTAGGACGTAGTTCATTACGCTCTTGTTTCCTACTAGTACGCTTCCTTCTGTCACGGACATTTTGTTCACCTTTTCGGCAACGTGTTTAACGCTGTATCATTAATAAAGGTATCGCATGGGAAAACTAGCCCAGCGACGGCTTCAAGTCCAAGTCGTAGCCGTATCTACGCACGATTCTTTCAAGCTTTCTTCTGGGCTTCCCGGCGAGATAATTAAACTCGTCGACCGGCACCCTGATTGTTACAACTGCATCAGCATCGTTGATAGTTATCTCGTAGCCACTATCTCCAATAATCTTGAAGAGCGCCCTCTCCAAGGCATTCTTCATCTTGTAGTTCTCGACGCTTATCTTTTCAGCGTGGCGCTTGATCGGGACCACAAAGGTTCTCTCACCAAACACGTATAGCTCGTACTCTGGGTCCCCCGACAAGAAATCCCTAACGACGACCACCGGCCTTGCCAAATCCTCCTCCTTCAAGCCGTAGGGAATCTTGACCGTTGTCTCAAGCGAATAGACCTTCTCGACACGTCCATGCTTAACATAGATAACAGTATCAATTATCGACGGGATCATTCCTAGCTCTACCCTCCCAATAAACCTCTGGACAGCGTCTATAGGCGAAGTAGCATGTACAACCCCGACCATACCCACGCCTGCAAGCCTCAGATCCGCGTAGAGCTCAAAGTCCTTCGTGTCACGCATCTCGTCGAAAAACGTGTAGTCGGGCCTGCTCAGCAACAGGACGTCATGTATCTCCTCGGACGTGGCGTAGTTCCTGGAATACTGCGTAATGTCGGCTGGCAGGTGCATGTCCCTCGGAGACTCGATCGTCTTGACAACTTTGCCCTTCCTGTAGTAGTACTCCGCCAAGGCCTGGGCAAAAGTGGTCTTACCCATGCCCGGCGCGCCCGCAATAAGTATACCCTCGGCCTGCTTCTCTAGCCTCTCCAAAAGCTTCTTGGGCAAATTGTAGTCTTCCAGCCGCAACCTGGCGACCGGCCTTGTAACAGTTATCTCTATGCCGTCTGAGAAGGGCGGCTTAGTTATAACCACACGGTAAAGATCAAGCTGTGCAATGACGACGCCTACACCCTCATACTCGATAAACGACGTGCTAGTGTTAGTCCTAACCATCTCAAAGATCTGCCTCACGTAGTCCTCCAGCTCCTCCCTCGTTAACGGCTCCTCACGTAGACTGACAAAGCTCCACTGGCCAGGCACGCCCTTCTTCGCGTAGGGCTTGACCCCCTCCTTCAAATGTATACTCATAACGTCGGGCCCAAAAAACTTCTCCAAGAAGAACTCCTTCTCCCCCCTGGGAGGCAACACCCAAACATCTATACCCATAGACCTGGCAACAGTTGCGGACAGCTCGTCACACGTCACAAGAACCCCGTCGACCTCCAGGGCCACAAGCCTCGACACGACGTCTGGACTCAGGTCCCGCTGGCCCCTAACAGAGCCCGGCAACTCGTAGACATACTCCAGCTCGACAACCTCTGGCATAGACTCGACTGCCTCCCTTAACAAGCTAAGCTCACGAACCCCACTATACCCAATACTGCTACCCTTACGGGCCTGCTCTTCAAAGTAGTTCAGCAAGTACGCTGGAACAACGACTTTGCCAGACACCTTCCCATCTAGTATGTACTCTCGAAACACGCCGCTAAGTATCGCAGACGTGTCGGGGACGTATATCTTCCCTTCAGACATCACTCTATACCCTGCCAACAACAAACAACAACCCCTTTTAAACATTATGAACACCGAGAATAACATATATTGCGTGGGAATTTTCCGTAGCTAACAATTCATCGAAGCCCTAGAATATGACATCATATGACATAATTCTCTCCAATTCCAGCAGACTAACCTAACAAGGTTCAAAAAACCTAGTCACTCCACATATTGGATAATGATAAACCTCTTTCTGAATATATTACAAAAATATTAAATCCCCTTTTGTTACGAGCTATTATATGCATACTAAAAGCGCGTTTACATGGCTAGCCTCAATCAGCCAGATCAAACCAGTATGGAACCAGGTCTAGGTGTTCCATTAGGAAGGTGGCTGGAATGAGTAAGGCATGGATAGTTGCAAAGAAAGATATAAAAGACAACATAAAGAGGAAGAGATATTGGGCGCTTGTAGCCCATCCTAGTACTTTTTGGCACAGCCCTCTCCACCTATCTAACTATATCAATCACGATTGGAGATAGACAGGAAAGACTCTTCACAAATTTCTGGAGTAGCTTTTTCGGTTCCCTCTCTTTCATACTACCAATAATTGGAATATCCCTTGGCTTTAGCTCGATATCCGGGCAAAGGGAGAGGGGCACAATAAGACTCCTACTTGCTAGGCAATATACAGAGACGACTTACTCAACGGAAAACTTGTCGCAGGGGGCACTACTAATATTATTGGCACTCTTTGTCTCCTATACCTTGATCATACCCTCAGCCATCCTGCTTAGAGGCATGAACCTGACCACGACTGATGCCGCAAAGCTACTTCTCCTAATGATTCCATCAGAGCTTCTAGCCCTCGTTTACCTCTCGATCTCTCTTCTTCTCGACAATCTCAAACAGGTCAGGAACCTCGCTTGTCCTCTCCATCGTAACCTGGATACTCTTCCACATCATTATGCCCCTACTAGCCTACTTGGCCGCCGTAATGATACTAGGACCACCACCAGCCCTACCAACACCGACAAGCGGAGTCCCACAAATCCCTCCACAGGCACAAGACTATTACCAAACATTCACAATCATCGTTGGCACCATTCTCTCCACCGTTCCGGATCAACACTTTTCTAGACTCGCTTCAGCCATATATGGACGACAGGAACCCCAAGAAATCTATGTCCCCGAAATACTTACAAACGCATGGGTCTCCCTACTGGTTCTAACAGGATACATCATAATATTCCTAGCCCTCTCATACACAGTCTTCGTAAAAGACAGGAAAATAAATAAATAAAACATGTTAACAGCCTTTTTCAAATTTGACGCAATTCTAAACCTCTTTCGTAGCAAGCTTCCCAAACTTTTTTCTCTCGATCTGAAAATCTTCCCTCAGAAAGTTGCAGAACAATAAGTAACGGTATAGCTTGTAGCAAAAATACTTTGAACCCAGAGCCTAACTAACGTCTACCTATAGCTCTGTCAACAGCTTCAAACCATGCTTCTGAAATCTAGGGTAGTGTCGAAGGTCACGCGTCAACAATGGCAGACCCAGAGATATAGCAGTTGCAACAATAACCACATCAGCCTGGGGAACCTTATAGCCCTCCATAGATAACGCTACATCAAGCTCGAGAGCCTTCATTAGTATGTTTTGATCAAGAAAGACGACACTAAAGAGCTTCTCGATAACATTTTTCTCCCTTTCAACACTCTTGCCTAGATACGCATAGCCATATAAGTACTCGTATAGTGCTACAAACGGAACTAAAGCTATTCTGCTTGAAAGCTTCATAAATAGCTCTTTGTCTCCATTCTCTAACACACCTATGAGAATACTCGTATCCACAACTATCTTCTCAGCCAAGCGCTCTCCTCCCTCAGCCTCCCCCTAACCTCTGCTAGTACGCGCTTCTCCTCCTCGGACAAATCCTTATTCTTCACGTATTCAAGCACCTCCATGGCCATGGCACGATTAGCCAGCTCTACAGCCATGCGTATAGCATCCTCAAAAGTGGAACACTTTGCCCTCTGCTTAAACTCACTCAGCAAAAACATATGTTTCCTCAGACACAGCTACAGTCCTAACCTTCCTGCGCACAACAATATAGCACTACATCAATATATTAATATTGCGTCTCAAACTTGCTTGATCCCCACAAAACAACGAATCCTCGTGGTAAACACTTAGTCAGTGAACTTGCATCGACGTTCTGCACTTAAAATCAAAAAACTAAGCCAGCAACCATATTCGCGTGAAAAATAAAAAAATTATTTAAACGCGCACTTCCTACCTCAAGCTCCTACCTTTCTCCTCCAATATAATTCTTCTTATAGTTTGATCAAAATCCAAATACTCGAGCTGATCCAATACGGCTATAGAAGCGTGAAGGGAGTCAAAAAACGTTAAGCCGTACTTCTCACGAAGCTCAGCAACAAAAGACACGTGCCTAAGTCCCAGACAAGCGATACGAACAACACCATAACGAGACAAAACATCCTCCAAGGCTAGAAAAACCTCCCGCATCTTCGCCTCCCCTAGTCCTTTACTCTTGAGGAGAAGAGACAACTCTAAAAGCGCAGGAGAAGAAAGATACAGCTCAACCTCACGCCTCCGCGACTTATTAAGCAAGCCCATCGCATAGCCATGATTAGGATCATCCGGGTTCAGCGCTAACAGAAAAGCTGTTTCCACCAGACCCCTCAACACTAGCCCCCCGGAACCCCCTAGATAACATTTCCTTCAAGGCCTCTTCCTCTGCAATTCTCCTTATATCACGAGAAAAAGTCAAACCCTTAAAGGCCTCCCTCAAAGTCTCAAAGGGATCCTCAGACCTGCTCAAAATCGCAACATCACCCTTCACAACCAGCTTTACCTCTTTCTCAATCCCCAAAGCCTCTCGAACAGCCCTCGGAATCGTTATCCTACCCCTCCTATCAACCCTCAACCTAAACTCCATACCCACCAAGATTTAAAAAACACTCATGTAAACCTTTTGGCCCACAAAAAATCCGCCGGAAGGTTCCTTACAAAAGCCACTGCAGAAAACTGGAATCATATGCGCCAGCAAGCTAACAGACACTAGTGATTCTACCCATTATTTGCCACAGCTCCCCCCTGTTGAGGAAGGCGCTCTCCTGCATATAATTATGTAACCATCAAATCAATAAATTAAATTTTAATTTCAAACAAAAAGATGATGCAAAAACAATGAATCTTCGGGGTGAATACTTAGCCGTGCTATAACCTTTTACATAATACCTATAGTGGCTCATCTTTGACCTTGATAGTTGCTAGACCCAAGAGGAAAAAGGCTATAGAAGCCGAGAGAGCCATAAGCAAGGACGAGTGAAAACCCTGTGCTTCGCTTACAAAAACGGGAAAAGCTGACACCAGGAATAGCCCGATGACAAACAGGAGACCAATAATCTGTGCCCCTGCATAGCCCTCCCGGAGAGTCTCATTGGTCCACACGGCTGGACTTCTAGGAAGACCCCTAGCGGCGAGAAAAGAGAAAGCCAAGCTAGACCCGATAGCCCCCAATAAAAAGATGATAATTCCTGTAACCGCTATACTCGGTTCCCCAAAAACATATCCAAGAGTCGCTATAATAGCCATTGTTGGAAGTGAAAAAACGAGACATGTCGCCGCCTTCCGCCTAGCAAGCCAGCCCCTAGTCACAGGTAGAACATATAGTAGAAGCGAGCCCTCCCCCTCAGCCACATAGAAGTAGCCCGCACCTGCACCGGCGAACCCCGCCATAAACAGGCTAAGTGACGGGATTATCAGCGCAGTCTTGGATCCCCTCATGAAAGAGAATATAATCATTAACGGGACCACGTTCATGTAGTATACTATATATGCGAGCATCCTGGGATTCCTAGCCAGAAGCTTCAAATCCTTCAACAAAGGCTCAAAAAACCCCGACCGCAGATGCAGTCTCCCGCCAGCCTGAGGCACAGGCATAGAAGAAAGCCCCGAGCCAGCCAACCGCCAAAGCCGAGACGCCCCATACCAAAAAACCGTTGCCCCGGCAACGACGAAAATGACTGAGGAAAGGATAGCAGGACCCAAGCCCAATACAGCTCCGCCAAAGGAAAACGGGGGCAACACGTCCAAAACCTCCCTGGGCAAACTAGCCCCTGGAAAAAGCTGAGGTACAATCTGCAGGATACCGGCCAAGCTTAAAAATCCTCACGAGCCGCGCTACCCTCTCCCTCAAAACCTCGCCTGGGACCCCATATATAGACCCAACAAACGAGAACAGCTCACCAGGAGTCAAACTCTCATAAAGAACAACCTCCTCCGGACGATACCCAACAATCCGCCTAGCAGAAACCGGGTCCCGGACAGGGTCAACACCACCAACCACAACACGCCCAGAATCAGGTCTCACGAGGCCGAGAGCCATCTTCATAAGCGTACTCTTACCCGACCCATTAGGACCCAGCAATGCGTGGACAACACCCGGCCCGAACTCTACAGAAACACCATCCAAGACAACGGTGTCCCCAAACCTTTTGGACACGCCCTGATAAATCAGCATACCATAACACTATATAACTAAAAACCACGACATTATAAACCTATTATAAATCCCCGGCGTCAAACTTCAGCTACACACCCAAAAACCAGCTAAACATTGAAGCAAGCTCTAGAAAAACATATATGCATGTATTACAAAAAGTACATGTATGGCAATCATTACCATAAGAATCCCCGAAGATCTAAAAAAGAAGATGCGCGAAATAGACATAAACTGGAGCGAATACATCAGATCCGCCATAGAGAAAAGAATAGAAGAAGAAAAAAGAAAAAACATAGCCAAAGCAGTCCTACTAAACGAGAAACTCAGAAAAAAATCCAAGGGCGAACCACCCGCCGAAGAGATCATACGAACATTCAGGGAAAGCCGCTATGGAGACAGCGGTAATTGACGCAAGCGTAGCAGTCAAGTGGTTCATAGAAGAACACGGCACACAAAAAGCACTAGAACTAAGAGACCGCTACATAGAAGGAGAACTAAAACTTATAGCGCCCCAACTATTCCCATATGAAGTACTAAACGCCCTGCGCTACAAACACCTCTTCACAATAGACGAGCTAAAAACAATAGGCGAAGCCCTCGAGGCCTATTCCATAGACCTATATCCACTAGTCGGGAAACTCCGCGACACAACAATCCAAACAGCACACGAAAACAACATAACAATCTACGACGCCTCATACATTGCACTAGCCATAATCAAAAACACAACACTTTACACCGCAGACAAAAAACTAAAAAACAAACTCACGCCCCAACTTAGACAACTAGTCAAAACACTAGACGAAATCTAACACAAACCCCTCCCAACTCCTAAGCAAAACAATTTTGTGATAGCGCCTCCCTTTAAGCCTTCTCCTTGGAAAACCTCCTCAACTAACGAGAATACCTAGACCCTTCTAAGACCCCTAAAAACTTCCCAATCCTACCGAGCCTGCCCTCCTTGTCTCTGAGACCCTCCACTCTCGCCTCCCCCGATTCCTCCAGAAGGCTTCTCAGAGCCAGAAGACAATTTTCAAGGTGCTCCAATATACGCCCTAAGGTAGCCGAAATCTTCTCCACCTCAGAAGCTATGTGAATAAGGAGGAGAAAAGTAAAAACCATCCAGAAAAACCAAACAAGTAGGAAAAGCCCTCCAAAATCCATACCATCACCCCACGACGTATGGAAAAACAAACCAGTATATATAACCTACCCTTAAGTATTTATCCAAACACTGTTCGAACATAAGCCGCTAAAACCGTCAAGACACCAATATACAGCTATCCCTATAACCTCCTCGTGCTTCCCTTCCTTATAGCCTCTAGCACCTCTTCAAACCTATAAACCCTGGACCCGAAAAGAATACAGTCTCCTCATTACATGAGCACGGGCCTAGGCAACTCCATTGTTGCAGGACCTCTCTCTCATTCACCTACACGCGGCAGACCAGTCCTAGAACATCGTCGCCCTCTTCCTTTCCAGCGAAAGAGAATACCTCAAAAGCACCACACCAACCGGAATCAACACTAGAGCCTCCAGGACAAGAACACCCAGCTCGGCGACAACACCGCTTAGCACCGCACCGCCCAAGAGAACCCTCCTCATGGCACTAACAGCATAAGTCTGTGGCAGAATGTCCCCCACTATGGCCAGCCCTCTTGGGAGAAGCTCCCGAGGAACATATATCCCAGAGACCAGGGGCACAAACAGCCTCACAAACCACGCTATCGGCTCGACACCCCTATACGCGCCAGCAAGAAAATACATCGAAGCCGACACCAGACCTATACCACTACACGCCGCCACACTCAACAAGACTATTAAAAACACAACTCCCCAGTCCACCCCCGCCGACACGTGAAAACCAAAGAACAGGACCCCCACCAAGAGATACAAGGCAAACATCAGGGTCTCCATGAGATATCGCCAGCTCACCCTCGCAAATATGAAGGCATAAGGCGATATACCGGCAAGGTGCAAGAAGTCCCTCCTAGACAAGTGCACCCCGCCGACCCCCATCCTCCCATGGTACAGCGCCGCCATAGAGTGGTAGTAGACCTCCATGGAGGCATCCATATACGTGTTAATCATCAAGCCCGAAACGATATACGCCATGAAGTTCCCACCATAAAGAGGACTGGAGCCCCCAAAAGCCTCCGCAAAATACTTGAAAAGCAGTAGCGAGAAGAAGATCTGGAGAAACTGGAAGGGAATATTCCAGAGCCACCATACAGCTATGTTCGACACCTCCTCATAGTAGAAAGTCGCAACATGCCCCAAATACACCCGGACCCTCTCAAGAACACTCTGAATGCTAACCGTACCGCTCACCCCTCGCAGACCCCACATAGTAGAGATAAGCATCCTCAAGGCTAGCCCTCCGTACACTAAGCCTACTAACCCTAGCCCCCCTAGATATCAACTCGTTGAGAAGCCTCGGCAAAACCTCGTCGCTATCCCTAACACCTAGAACTGCCTCATACTCCCCAACCTCCGGCCTCAAAGGGCGAACCTCAACATAGCTTGGACCAAACTCCCTGAGCAAACCGCCCAAATCAAAGTAGACCCTGTAAGCCTCCAGCCTTATTGACTCCTCCACACCACTGCTCCTAACAAGCTCCCCCACAGACCCGTCGGCAATCACCCTGCCGCGATCCATAATAATCACCCTGCTTGCAACCTCCTGTGCCTCCAGGGGATGGTGAGTGGCATAGAGAACGGTCACCCCAAGCCTCCTATTCAAGTCCAGCAGGTAGCCCCGAAGCATCCTGGCAACCTCTGGGCTCAGCCCCATAGTCGGCTCGTCAAGAAGGTAGACAGGGCTCCTCCTCAAGAGACCTATAAGCAGGCCAACCCTAGCCTGCTGGCCAGAAGAAAGAGACCCAAAAGGCCTATCCAAAACATCTCCCAGCCCAAACCTACCAGCAAGATCCAGCACATCCTCAAACCGGGCACCAAACAGCCTAGACATTACGCGCAGATTCTGCCTCACCGTCAACTTCGCCTGAGCCCACGCCCCAGCAGCAGCCAGGGAAGGAATATAGGTAACCTGCCGGACGGCCATATCCCTCTCCTTAACCACATCATAACCCATAACCTCAGCCCTCCCGCTACTCGGCGGTATAATCCCAGCCAGAATCTTGATGAGAGTCGTCTTCCCAGACCCATTAGGACCCAGAACACATACAAAATCGCCCTCCCCGACCCTCAGAGACACGCCACTCAGCGCGTAGACCTCCCTCTTCCTCACAACCGCACGCATAAAAACCTCATAAACAAACCTACTCCCAAAAACATCGTAGAGAGACCCAGGGTCATAAAACCCGGCCCCCAGAATCCTATAAACCCTCGTCAACCCCTCCGCAAAAACAGCGTCCCCACTCAACACTCGCCACCTGCCCACTCAATCTCTAAAAAACACAGCAACCCAAAAAGCTTACCAGCTGTACAAGCAACAGCCAAGCCAATGCTCCAAACAAACTTACTTCTCTTCTGAGGTCGCTCAGGGAAGCATTCTCTTCTTCATGCATACCGATTCCTTAGCATACATCCAGTCCAAAAGGAAAAACAATTAAGACTTTAAATTTACTTCCTTGGAACATTGTTTTCTCCCAAGGCTTCCACTTAAAAACCTCGACAATGGGGACCAAAACTCAAATATTTTTAATAAACGTGATGAGAGAAAAGCCTCGCATACGCCGTCAAGAGGTATTTCTCGCACCACCCTAAACTCTTGATTTAAGAGTTTCTACTGGGAATATAAGCTGGCCAGAAACATTAATATTGAAAAAATATGAGCGAAACTGTATCACCCGTAGAAGGCATAAAAGTTGCCGAGCTAGCCATAAAGCTACGCAAATACCTTGACACGGTCTATGGCGCCCACATCTTCCTCGCTATAGGTACTGTGATAGCATCGTACTGGATGATAATCTTTGCTACAGCTACTGTCTTCAGCCTCTACGAGTCGCTAACCTTTTGGCTTGGGGCTCTAATCTTAATGTGGGTCCTTATACCCTTCTCTATACGGCTCGTTCCCTATCCTTCACCTATAAAAACAGCCTCTATTGTGAAAAAGCTTTCCACCTGGGTTCTGCCATTTATCATACTATACACAGCTAGCATTTCATTAATCCTTTCCAAAGATCCTCTATTAACCGATATGGGAAAAAACCTCAACATGGGTGGCGCTGGGTGGTACCTGGCCGTCACACTAGGCCTGCTTTTAAACCACTTTGTCTGGGAGAAGCAAGCATACGATAAAGGACAAATTCTAGCAAAACCCTTCCTGATCTCAGGAGTCTTTATGCTGGCAACATCTCCGGCAGTCTACTATTTTGGACACCAAGATATTGGCGCGGGAAACATCTTGGCCGTCGGGCTAATGCTTCTCGGCTGCGGGATTGCCGCCTTTATCTCTATACGTAAAGCCTACAGGTGGATCCAAGGTGAATAAGACCAATGACGTGGCTTATCTACTCAGAAACTTAAACAGCGAACTCTTCAACTCGAAACGCTTCATGATAGTTTCGCTACTCTACATATTTGGAAAAATGAAGCTCTCAGAGCTGAGGAAAATACTCGGCCTGTCATGGGGAGACCTAGACACCCACATAAAGAAACTAGTTGAACAAGGCTACGTAGAGCTCTGGAAAGAGCCAGGCGAGAAAAAAGTACTGGAGACAGTTGCCTACCTAACCGGCAAGGGTAGGCAAGAGTACGAGAAACTATACGACGTCCTTAGGGCTATCTCATCCCAGATAGAGACAAAGTAATATTTCTTTATTTTTGTACGGAACATGCCCTGAGGAAAATCTTAATGTAGCCTTGATCTATAGCAAAAGTTTTTTACGTAGGTTCCTGGCTGTAATGTCTTAAGAGTCGATTGTGGAGAGCTGTATGTACGCGGTTGAAACTGTTGACCTTACAAGGACTTATGTTAGGTACAACTATAAGGGGACACGTATCTCTATGGATGCAGACGACAATCCTGGCGGCCTGTTCTTATCCCTTTATAACAGGTATTTCAACAGGAACGTTATAAAAGAGGAAGTAGTAGCAGTGGACCACGTTAACATCAAGATCCTGAGGGGAGAGCTTGTCTGCCTCCTTGGGCCAAACGGATCCGGCAAAACCACGCTACTAAGGGTTCTTGCTACCCTGCTGAAGCCTACAAGCGGCACAGCCTATATAATGGGCCACGACATCGTTAAGGAGGAGGAAGAGGTCTGGAGACATGTTACATACATTGCCGGCCTCTTAACGGGTGGGGCATGGATGGATGCCAGGCTCACGCCGAGGCAGATACTCTTGATACAGTCAAAGCTTTATGGCTTCCCACGCGAAAGGATCAACGATGCTTTGAAGCTCGCGGGCCTAGAAGACGTTGCAGACGCGAGGGTTGCAACCTTCTCCACGGGTATGCTTGCAAGGCTCTCTGTCGCTATAGGCCTGCTCAGAGAGTCCCCAGTTTATCTACTCGACGAGCCCATGAGCGGGATCTCGAGGGACATAGCAATGGAGATATATACCTATATGAAGGAAAACATCGTTAGGAAGGCTAACGCTACAATAATCTATGCGACCCACAACCTAGTCGAGGCCGAGATGTACGCAGACAGAGTCATACTCATGCACCGTGGAAAAGTGATCGCCCAGGGTAAGCCAGAAGAACTCATAACTGAGACTTTCAAGGAACAGTCAATAGATTTCGAGGCGTCAAACTGCACCAGGGACGTCTTAAAGCTGGTCGAGGGATAAGCGGTATATCTAGCTTAGTCGAGCTTGGGAAAACAGAGGAAGACACGTGCAGGTTTGTAATCTACACAGAGAACCCCCGAGGAGTCTTGCCAAAAGTAATCACTACCATTGTTGAGAATGGCGGAGAAGTAAAATACGTAAAGGTGAACAAGCCTACCCTCGAGGACATATTCATTAAGCTTGTCCGCGAAAGGCTGGGTGACCGCTCATGAATATGGAACGCTTCAAGACAAAAATGGCCCTTTTCCGGACCCACTTCTTCAGGTTCCTACTCTTCAACCTCGTAATGCGGTACTACTGGCTCGAATGGATGTTGCCCTTCCACGTCGTCAACCTCGTGCTAGGAGCATCGACATGGATATTCTTCGGCAAAAGCTTCGAGGCAACAAGCCCAATATACCAGCAGTACGGCGGAGACTTCGTGGCATTCCTAATACTTGGACTAATGCTCAACAGCTTCTACACCTATACCCTCGACGCGTTCAGAATGGCTACACTCTTCATACTAAGGGGCAGAGTGGGGAGCATGGGGCAACACCTCAGCATGTACGACTACCTGAAGCTCTCAGGCATACCATTCTCGGCCCCCTCCTCGCCTTCGTAGTCAACGGCTACATCGAGCAGTTCATCTCTATCTTCATCTATTTCCTCGTAGGGCTCCTCTTCGGATTCAAGATTGTCTCCGGAAACTATCCTGTAGCCATCCTAGGCATAGCCATTGGGTGGTTCGCCGTGGCAGGCATAGGGCTTATATCCGCAAGCATGATAACGATCCTAGGCGCATGGAAAGGCATAGAGCCCGTCAGGTGGCTCGTAGGAGTGCTAGCGGGGCTCGTAAGCGGCGTCTACTTCCCCGTCGAGGTCCTACCAGATCAACTCCAAGCAGTCTCTCGACTACTCCCACAGACATATGCGATGAGAATAGCAAGGCTGGCGCTCCTACAAGGCCTCGGGCTAAGCGGCCTCTGGCAAGACTTCGCAGCCTTAACACTCTCCGCCTTAATCCTGTTCCCCCTAGGAGTAACACTATACAGGTACTCCATCGACCTCGTACGTGTCAAGACACTAGTCGAATAAACCCATACAAAGCAGGCCAGCGCGCCCAATACAACCTAGCCCTATAAAAACAGCCCACACTGCCTCGGTGCATAGAAACTTCAGAACGCAACACTCCCTTAGAAATACCGTTACATACCGTTACGTAACGGTAAATTTACAGGAAGCAATCCGTTATCAACATTGAATAGACAAGACAGAAAGCAAGCACCTCGAATACAAGCAGGCCCTCTCCAGCTTCGACTCCATACTAGCCACCCTCTCCGCTTTAGCCAAAACATGGTAAGGATGAATACACATAAGCGTCAACTATGGAAAAACTATGGGCGTCTATATGGGCAGGGACCCCTCAAAGAAACTGCAAACAACTTATCCCAAAGACCCAGCCCTATACGCTACCCACATTCACTGCCTACGCCTAAAGTTTCTAACAAGGAACATTGTCCCCCCATACTCCGTCTTCAACAACAAGTTCTCCCTCACCAGCCCCTCAATAAGCCCCACGGGGTCCTCAACCCTGCCTGCCAGTGCCTCCACGGCTTCCCCATACCTCAAAGGGTGAACAGCACACGTATTCAAAAGCCACGCAACAGGGTCCCCGCTGACCAGCCTCGGGGGAGGCTCAGGCATATTCAAGAGCTCCACCCTACCGGAGCCCAGAACCCCCTGAAACTCCTCGTAGGCCTCCACAAGCTCCCTCTCCGTGGGCGGCTCGACAAAGGACTCCGCAGGCGGCCTTATAGGTACAGAGATATATGCTTTAGACAGCCTCAGCCCTCTGAGAAAAGTGGCTATGTCCCTATACACCCCCTTATCCGTGTTCACGCCCCTAACAAGCATCGTCTCAGAGATCAGAGTCCCCCTGTAGGATGACGAAAACTTACTTATCCCATCTAGAACCCTCTCCAGCACCAGCGACGGGTGCGGCCTATTTATCCTCCTCCAAACCCGCTCCGACACGCTGTCAACCTTCACCGAGACAACGTCGGCCTGCTCCAAGTCCCTACGCACATCCTCCATCCACAACAAGGAAGCATTGGTCAAGACAGCCACCCTGACACCGGTCTCCCCCTTAACAAACTCTATAATCCCGCCCATACACGCGTCCAGGGTCGGCTCACCATCCGGAACAAAAGTCACAATGTCAACACTATCCCTATTCCTCGACACGAAGTCCACAACCTCTCCAGCCACGTCCCTCCAGTCATAGAAACACTTCCTCTCAACACTCAACCGAGCCGTCCGGCCAAGCTGACAATATACACAGCTATACGTACAAGTCTTGTAAGGAATATTATTAACCCCCAAGCTACGGCCAAGACGCCTCGAAAAAACAGGTCCAAAAACATACCCACCCGTACAAACCCCACCATCAACAACCCCATAGAAAAATAAAAACCTTCCCCAGACTCCAAACAAGCCCACAGGCCCCTAGAAAAACCTCGTTACAAAAACTCGTCACTTATTGCAATATCTATAAATGACTGCGTAGCTACAGAACGTTCTCCTGCTTAGTTAAGCATGGCATGCCGTGCTATAACAAAGGACAAAACCTACTAGAAACGTGATTCACCCCTGGATTTCTACTGGAGTAGAATGAAAATGAATGAATGAATTATTCTTTTTTTATTCTACTCGCAAGTTTTTCTTTAATATAGTTTCCACTTGAAATAGAGGGGTCAGAGAAGATTATACATGCTACGGAGATTTTTCAACAGTATAACTGTATATTGTGGATGGGAAGAGGGGGTTTAAATAACCCCTCCGTTTCCACTGGAGTTTTGGAAACAGCCAGATTCTGGCTCTTTATAATGTTATTCATTTAAAGGAATCCCTGTTAATATAAAAGTTAGTAGAAAAATATCTGTTGAAAAAACAGAGAATTTTTTATGATTATACAATTTCAACAATTGTTGTTACATCTGAGTTAGGAACCCCGTAGCATAATCCTATACCTCTATGGGGAAACATGAGATCTAATTGTTGCGCATAGAAATGGATTTTTTCTTGAAGCGCTCGAGTGCTGTAGTATGCCTTTGTAGGGAGGATTTGGAGGCTAGGCTTAGGGAGTTTGAGGAGTTTTATAAGAGGGTGGATAGGTTCTGGGCTGGGGCTTTGAAGCTGTATGTGGATAATGTTATTGATGTCTTTAGGTTGCAGAACTGGTTTGGCGAGTTACATAATGCTGTGTCTTTTAGTTCCTATTTTGAAATAGACCTGAGATTTTTGGATGTGCTTTCGGGGCGTTCGAGTGAACGGGTAGAGTGGATCACCCCTGCTATGTTAGGATACTCCAGTGTCCTTAGAATCCGCTTCGCTTCACGTGTATGTATAGATTTTGTTGATGCGGTGGTGCTTTTTGCAGGTGACTCGACTAGGAAGGTGGTGAGCTTTATTATTCTCGACCTTAGGGAGGCCAGGGTTCGCCGATGCGGGGTTCCCTAGCCCAAAACTACTAGCGGGCTGATACTGCTTCGGAAATAATCTTTTTTCATTCGTTTTACATCGCAACTTGAAAATTGTTAAGAGTCCCCTGTACCTATATCTCAACAGGCCTTAGCATGTATGGTATCGGTAGACATGTATTCTACGGGGTCTTGGGCTGAGACATTTGAGTGATTATTAAGTGATTTTAGAGTTCTCTGGGCTTTCTCAATTCTGCTTTCAACTCTTCAGGCATAATCTCGCCTCTAGTGTAACCAGCGGTGGGCTGTTCTTTCATTGTTTGATTTAGAAATTGAATACTGTCCTCGGTGTGCGATGTCTGTATGTAAAGGCGATTTTGGGCCTTAGGTCTCTTGTGTATATTCTTCGCGCAGAGTATTAGAAAAGGTTTTATGTATGTCCGTATATACTTATATACGGGTGTCTGGATGGCTAAGAGGAAGCTTACTTTGAGTGTTGAGGGTGACTTGCTAGATGAGGTTAAGGGGATTGTTGCCGTCAGGGGGAGGAGCTTGAGCAGTATCGTTGAGGAATATCTAGAATACCTGGTTTTCGAGAGG
>Ga0080004_1158616_pt1 | contig 26689 bp, 21 predicted proteins | sample WasSprMetagenome_FD_69207 | JGI IMG/M metagenome (GOLD analysis project Ga0080004, IMG submission 69207) | Sulfidic aquatic microbial communities from Washburn Spring, Yellowstone National Park, USA - WS (SPADES assembly) (version 2) | ecosystem: Environmental > Aquatic > Thermal springs > Hot... | reverse complement strand
AGCTGGCAAGTTCTTTCCATAGCCTTAGCCTTCTGCTGTCTTGAAAGGTCTTATAGAGATTTTTCTCCTTTGAAACGTGTTATAATTTCAAAGGATTGGATAGCAGTGGCTAACAGGTTAGTTCCTGTGCTTGGTACAGGGGCTATGGCATCTCCCAAATACCGCCTGTCGGGATCGGAGATGTCTGAAATGGCGGACTATAAATATCCCGACCCAAGCTGTGCAAACTGATTTTTTACTTTTTTACAGTTTTTTACAGTTTTGTACAGTTTGGTTAACCAGGTTTCATATTTGAAGTTAAAGGATTTAGCAACAGAGTTAGGCATAGACGCTAAGAAATTAAAAGAGGAATTAAACGAAGAGCTCGGATTAGGGCTTAAAACCACTAATAGCAAATTACCCAAAGAAGTAGTTGAGTTAATAAAAGATAGATATAAAAAAGCACAAGATGTAAAAGAAGTCCAAGCAGAAGAAAAAGGAGTTAAAGCTTTTGACCTTTATCACAGCTTAGGAATAACTCTGTCTGAATTAGAAGAAAAATTAAAAGAAGTAGGGTTTTCAAAAGAAATTACAAACTGGACAATCATTGACGAAGAGACTGTTGAAAAAGTCAAAAAAGTCATTGAAGACGAAAAGAAAAGAAAAGAAGAAGAGCTAAGAAAGTTAGAAGAAGAGAGAAAAAGAAGAGAAGAGGAAGAAAAAGCTAAAAAAGAAGAAGAGCTAAAAGTAAAAGAAGAAATAAAAGAAATTCCTGAAGAGAAAAAAGAAGAAGAAATTAAGGCCGAGCCCAAAAAGGAAGAGATTCCTGAAGTAATAGAAGGTGTAGTTGTAGAAGAAGAAAGAAAGCCTTTTAGAAAAGAAAAAAGAGAATTTGAAAAAAGGGAAGAAAGAAAGCCATTTGAGAAAAAACCTTATGAAAAAAAACCTTTCGAAAAGAAGCCATTCGAGAAAAGAGAAAAATACGAAAAAAAAGGAAGATTTGAAAGAAGAGAGGAAACAAGACCTCACAAGGAAGATTTTACTGAAAAAGAAAAATACAAAGAAGAAAGAAAGCCATTTGAGAAAAGAGAGAGATTTGAAAGAAGAGAAGAAAAACAGCCAACTCCTATTGCTATAGTTCCAGAGTCTATAAAAGAAGAGAAAAGAGTTGAGAAAAAAGAAACAAAAGAGGAAAGGGAAACAAGGTTAGCAAAAGAACAAAAAGAAGAAATGGAAGCCCTCAGAAAGTTAATGGAGGGTCAGTCTAAAAAGAAAAAGCCAAAGAAAGAAGAGAAGAAAAAAGAAGTAGAAGAGCAATCAAAAGAAGAAGAAATTAAAATCGTTCAAATCCCTGAAGTGATAACAGTTAGAGAGTTAGCAGAGTTATTAGACATTCCTGTAAATCAAATATTGATGGATTTATTAAAAAGAAAAATACTTGCAACAGTAAACCAAACAATAGACCCTAAAATAGCCATAGAAATAGCAGAAGAACACGGATTTTTAGCTGAGCTAAAAGAGGAAGGTGTAGAGGAAGAAAAAGAAGTAGAAGAAGAAATCCTTTCTGAAGAAGCAGCAGAAGAGGGAAATCTTGCTCCAAGACCGCCTGTCGTGGTAGTAATGGGACACGTAGACCACGGAAAAACTACATTGCTTGACACTATTAGAAAAACAGACGTTGCAGCAAAAGAACATGGCGGCATCACTCAGCATATAGGTGCTTATAAAATAAAACTTCCTAATGGAAAAGAAATAACATTCTTGGATACCCCCGGACACGAGGCATTTACAACTTTAAGAGCAAGGGGGTCAAAAGTTGCAGATATAGCCATATTAGTAGTTGCTGCAGATGACGGAGTGAAGCCCCAAACTGTAGAAGCTATAAACCACGCAAAAAGTGCAAAAGTTCCTATCGTTGTAGCTGTTAACAAGATAGATAAGCCCGGTGCAGACCCTATGAGAGTAAGACAAGAGCTTACCCAGCATGGACTTATTCCGGAAGAATGGGGCGGAGATACGATCTTTGTAGACATATCTGCAAAAACCGGGAAGAATGTGGAAGAGCTTTTAGAAATGGTTTTACTCGTTGCTGAAATGTTAGAACTCAAAGCAAACCCTAATAGACCGGCAGTAGGAACAGTTATTGAATCAAAATTAGACCCTAAGAAAGGGCCTGTAGCTACTGTTTTAGTTGAAAATGGCGCTTTAAAAGTTGGAGATTACTTTGTAGCCGGGTATACTTGGGGTAAGGTTAAGGCGCTTTTAAACGAGAGAGGGGAAAGACTCAAAGAAGCCGGACCTGGAACTCCAGCAGAGGTGCTTGGATTTGAAGAAGTTCCTCAAGCAGGAGATAAATTTATTGTAAAAGCATCGGAAAGAGAGGCTAAACAGTTAGCTGAAATTAGAAAGTTAAGAAGAGAAGAAGAGCTTCTTGCTAAAAAGACAAGAATACATTTAGAAAATCTTAGCGAAGTTAAAGAAGTTAATATAATTATTAAAGCTGACACGCAGGGTTCTTTGGAAGCTCTCAAAAAATCTATAGAAGAGCTTTCAAATAAATTTAATGAAGTAAGTATCAATATAATACACGGTGCTGTTGGTGGAATTACAGAAAGTGATGTTATGCTTGCAGCAGCATCTAACGCAATAATTATAGGGTTTAACGTTAGACCGGATGCAGGAGCAAGAAAAGCTGCAGAAGAAGAGAACGTAGATATAAGAGTTTATAACATTATCTATCAAGCATTGGAAGATTTAGAAAAAGCAATGAAGGGTATGCTTGCTCCTACCTATAAAGAAGTATTAATCGGAACTGCAGAAGTGAGGGCAACGTTCAAGGCTAAATCTATTGGTACAATAGCAGGATGTTATGTTACAGATGGCGTAATTAAGAGAAATGCAAAAGCCAGATTGGTAAGGAACGGCGTTGTAATATACGATGGAGAGATAAACTCTTTAAAAAGATTTAAAGACGATGTAAAAGAAGTTCAGAAAGGTTTTGAATGTGGGCTTACTTTAAAGAATTTCAATGATATAAAAGTTGGAGATATAATAGAAGCTTATGAAGTTGTTGAAGAAAGACCTCAATAAAGAAACTTTTAAAGTTGTTGAAATATTTCGTTCTGTTGAAGGCGAGGGAAGATGGGTAGGTCTTCCCGTTGTCTTTATAAGATTGGAGGGCTGTAATCTAAGATGCAGTTGGTGTGATACCCCTTACTCATATACAGGAGAAAACTTTAGGCTGCTTAGTATAGCTGATATTTTAGAAGAGATAAAAAAATACAATCTAAAAAGAGTTTGTATCACAGGCGGTGAGCCATTTTTTACAGAAAATCTTGATGTTTTAGTTGAAAATCTCATAGAAAGCAACTATCAAGTATTTATAGAAACAAACGGTACTCTTTGGAATCAAAACTTTGAAAACTTAGATAAGTCTAAAATCTATATTACATGTTCACCAAAACCACCATTCTATTTTATAAACAAAAATCTTTTACCCTATATATCTGAGTTTAAATTTGTCGTTGATGAAACCTTAGACGTTAAACATATTATAAAACCAGACCTTACGGAGTATATTAAAAACGACGTTATCGTGCTTCAACCGGAAAGCAATAAGCCAGAAATGGTTAAAAAAGCGTTAGAATTACAAGATGAGCTTTTGAAGTTTGGCATTGAAAGTAGAATTATACCCCAGTGTCATAAAGTCTTAGGTTTACCTTAATCAGCAAAAGTATTAAGTATCTTTGCAATTTCCCTTTGTCTTTCAAAAATGTATTTTGCTACTTCGTCTTCAACCTTAGGAGCCTCATTTAAGATTTTTGCGCCATATCTATAAGTATTGTCAGGCCTTTCTATTCTATAAAGAACTTTAAAAACAATCGGCAAGGATTTACCATTAATAATCAGTTTTCCTGAGTATGGTTTATTTGATTCTAAATAAACAGTTTTTGGCACCTTAAAACTAAATCCTTTTTCAGAAATGTCCCTGAGCGGCACGCATAGATTAATGTCATCATCTATCTCTAAGAGAATTGGATTTTTTTGGGAACATTTTACTCTTACATGCTCCCTTTTTACTTTCGGTTCTATAGCAAGAGAAGGAAAGGTTGTAACTAAAGCTTCCTTATTCCAAAATAAAGGTCTTAAAAGTAGAACTTCATTGTTAAACTTTACATAAACTTCTTTTTCCTGATTTATCATTGCTTCTATTTTTGGATTTATTTCAAACTCAATCTGCTTTCTTTCAAAATCTATATCTAAAACAGGCAAAACAACTTTTATTGGTGATTCTTCATAAAAAATATATGCTTCCAATTTTTTATCTTTTTGTAGTTTATTTATAAACTGATCAATTATCCCGTTTGACATAGCAACCTCAAGCTTGTGTTATACTAATATTTTAACACATTGAGAGGAGTATCACTATTGAATGAGATTCTAAGCTCTCTTGAAATTTCATTTATAAAAGGTATTGGAAACATAACTTTTAAAAATTTAATACTTAAATTTAAAACTTCAGAAAATATTCTTAACACAGATTTTAACCAGCTAAAAGAAAGCTTTGGTGAAAACGTAGCAAATTTAATCGTAAATAGAGATAAATCTTTAAGAGAAAGAGCTTTAAAAGAGTATGAAAAAGCTTTAAAATACAACGTCCGGATAATTCCATTTTCTTCTGAAAACTATCCTAAGTTGTTAAAAGAAATTCCAGACCCGCCAATGGTTTTGTATGTTAAAGGTAATTTAAATAATTTAGATAACTCTCTTTCTGTTGTTGGAACGAGAAAGTATTCTAATTATGGTCTTTATGTAGTAAATTCTATCGTTAAAGAATTGGCAAAGAATGGTGTAACTATAGTTTCTGGACTTGCCTCCGGAATTGATGCCTTGGCACACAGAATAACTCTAAAAGAAAATGGTTATACTATTGCGGTTTTAGGCAATGGTATTGATATAGTATATCCTTACGAAAATAAAAAGCTTTATGAAGAAATCTCAGAAAAAGGTTGTATTATTTCTGAACTTCCGTTTGGAACAAAACCCTCACAATACACATTTCCAAATAGAAATAGAATTATAGCCGGGTTGACGTATGGAACGTTTGTAATTGAAGCACCAGAAAAATCAGGAAGTTTAATAACAGCCAATTATGCTAACGACTACGGTAGGTTAGTCTTTACAGTTCCGGCTAATATAAATCTGTCTTCTGCAACAGGAAATAACCTTCTTATAAAAGACGGAGCTATTCCAATAACAAGCTTTGAAGATTTTAAAGACCATTTACCATTTTTAAATTTCAAAAAGGAAAATTTTGAAGAAGTTATAGATTTAACAGAGGAAGAAAAATTTATACTTCAAATTATCGGGTCTGATAGGGTTTATATTGATAAAATCATAGAATCGGTAGATGGAAAATTTGATGTTTTTACAGTTTTAAATGAAATGGTAATTAAAGGTATTCTTTCTGAGGAGTTTGGATTTTATTATCGTAGTTAGTAAAGTCCTTTATGAAATTTCTAATTTAAATCATACGTCGGACGAAAATTCATTAAAAGTAAGAGAAAAAGTTTTTAAAAATTTTTGTAAGCTTATCTTTCCGTGTCATCCTAAGGCCGAAGGCCGAAGAATCTCATCTTTTAATTTTTTGATTAAAAAGAAAAACAGGAGATTCTTCGCACGGCTGCAGAATGACAGTTTGGATTTTTAGAACAGTCTCTATCTAAAGCTGCCTTTCCTTTAATGCGTATCATTCAATCTTTCGCAATTATCCTAAGGACGTAAGTCTGAAAAATCTCCTTTTAAATTTTATAAAAACAACTAATTTCTTACTCAAGGTATATAAAATTTCTAATTTAAATCATTTAAAAATCTAAGCTATCTTTATATAATCTGAGAGAGAAAATTTATAACAGGAGGTTTTAGTATGTCAGAATTTAAACATGTTTTTGTATGTATGCAAAGAAAGCCGCCGGGAATGCCATCTTGTGGCGATAAGGGCTCTGACCAAATTTTTATGAAATTCCAAGAAGCATTAATGACAAAAGGACTTTTTAACAAAATGGCAGTAACTGCAACAGGTTGCTTAGGCCCATGTATGTTTGGCCCAAATGTAGTTGTATATCCTGATGCTATCTGGTATGGAAATGTTACTCCGGCTGACGTAGAGGAGATAGTTCAAAAACATATAATTGAAGGACAACCGGTAGAAAGACTCATAGTATCAAAAGGAAAACCACCGGGAATGTTTTAAATAAAATACAATATCACTTTTTTCTGTCCTGAGGACTTAAGTCCGAAGGACACCTTTTTAAAAGTGAGCAGAGACAACTCATGAATTGCCCATACAGTGAATAAGTGAGGGATAAAAGGAAATAAATTTTTCGCTAACGCTAATAATGACGTCGTGATCTCATTATTTGTCATCCCTAAGACCAAAGGCTGAAGGATCTCTTTTTTGATTTTTGACTTGAAAAGAAAAAATGAGATTCTTCGCCGGTTGCTAAAATGACACAGTATAAGAGTTTTTCAGTAAGCAACAAACCAAGATTCTTATAATTTATCTTAATTTTCCCAAACTGTCATGACTCAAGCACCTTTAAAAATATAAATATATAAATCTCCTCTATTTCCAGATTTGTCTATATAGCCTTCCTTTGGAATTTTTAAGGTTAAAGGTAATTGTTCTTCCTTTGGAATTTTTAACTCTAAAATCTCATCTGTGATTGTTTTAATTCTCAGAATCTCGTACTCTTCCAATGGCTTTTGTAATTTTAATTTTAGATACAAATCATTGCCTATTTTTTTAAAAACATTTTCAATCAGTTTAAATCTTATTATCAGGTCTCCGCTTTTTCCACCGTTTGTACCATCATGACCTAAATTTCTAATTCTTAACCTTTCCCCATCATCAATACCTTTTGGAACGTTGATTTTAATAGATTCTAATCCTTTATAATAGCCTTGACCTTTACATTTTTCACAAGGATTTAGAATTTCATATCCTTTACCAAAACAATTAAAACAAACAATTTTTCCTATTTTTGTCTGGATTTTGCCAATTCCGTCACATTTTTTACACTTTACAATCTTACTAGATTGTGAGAGACCCGAGCCTTCACAATTTTCACATGTTTTGTATCTTTTGTAAGTGATGACTTTTTCACTACCCAAAATAGCATCTTTTAGACTAACTTTTAAAGTAATATGAATGTTTGAACCATTTTTTGGCTTATCGGTAAATCCTAAAAATTCAAGAAGTTTTTCCTCAAACACATTTAAAAGATTTGATTTTCCAAGAATGTTATTATAAAAACTTCTCTTTTCTGGGTCTATGAGAGTTTTGTATGCTTGATTAATGAGCTTAAAAATTTCTTCCGAATCTTTGTTTAAATCAGGGTGGAACTTCTTGGCTTGCTTTCTGAAGGCTTTTTTTATCTCTTCCTCGGTAGCATCTATTTTTAAGCCAAGAAGTTTATAAAAATTCATTATGTTATTTCTTCTTCCTCAGATATAGCAACTACTACTTTTGCCGGTCTTATAACTTTACCTTTGTATTTATATCCTGCTTGAAGGACTTTGACGATTTGATTATTTCCATACTCTTTTGTTTTTATAGTTTCAAGAGCTTCATGCTCCATTGGATTAAATTCTCCCACTGCCTCTATCTTTTCAATTCCATAGCTTTGAAGAAGGTTCATAATTTGATAATGTGTCATCTGTACTCCTTGCATGATGGCGTTTATATCATTAGATACTTTAAAGCTTTCTAACGCTTTTTCAAAATTATCCACCACATCTAAAAAAGCTTTTGCAAACTTTTCTATAGACTCTTCTTTTATTTGCTCTCTTTCTTTTATTGCTCTGATTTTATAATCTTCAAAATCTTTTTGAATAGATTGATATAAAGCACTTAAACGTTTTGCAGCCTCTTCTGTTTTTTGTAATTTTTGTTTTAATGTTTCTAATTCTTCTTGCAGCTTCTTTATAAGTTCATCTTTCTCTTGCTCTGTTAAAGACTTTCCTTCTTTAACTTCTTCTTGATTTAATTCTTGGTTTTCAATATTCTCTTGATTATTTTTTTCTTCCAACTTTTTACCTCCTGATTTTTTTATTTCACTCTTAGTTTATATAATTTATGTGTCTGAGCAAGAATTTAAACAAAAACATGAGATTCTTTGCCGGCTTCAGAATGACAAATGAGGTTAATTTTCCTCTGATGTTTATCAGCCAACCATTCTCCGCCATCCTAAGGGCGAAGTCCGATGGACCCTACTTTTAAGTTTTACAAAAATCTCCAATTTATCACCTAAGGCATATAACTTTATATAATTTATATCTGATAAAGTTTTTTACAAGAAAATATCCTCGCCAAATGTTGTCAAATCTATAAATTCGTCTGCAACTTCTATTAACTCTTTGGCCGTTGTTTGTTTAAATGCTGCAATCTCTACTTTGACACCTTTTGTTTGTAAGTATCTTACAAGGTCTTTAAAATCTCCATCTCCCGTCGTAAGTATGGCTACATCTATCTTTTCAGATAAGGCTATAGCATCTATTGCTATTCCCATGTCCCAATCTGCTTTAATCGTTGTCCAAAGATTACCCTCTTCATCCAATCTTTTAAATATTTTTGGCTCCTTTTCTCTAACTTGATAACCTATATGTTTAAGTGTGTTTATAAATCCTTTTTGGTCAACACCTTGTAGCTTCACTATATAAGCAAAGGCTCTAACTAAAATCCTGTCTCCAAGAGTTTTATAAAGGATGCTTTCAAAATTTACTTTTCTATTAAATGTATCCCTTGCTGAATAATATAGATTCTGTATGTCTACAAATATAGCAACTCTTTGATTGTTATATATCTTTTTGTTCAAGAATAACTCCTTTTTAGCATTATTTTTTCTTAATTCTACCATATTAAGCACAAAGTTTGTAAAAGTTAAAATTCAAGTTTAAATTTGAATTTTTCCTGATTAAATCCGTCAGTTAAGCTAAGTTTTTAACTTTAAAATTAAATTAAAGGCTATTCCAAAAATCCAAATCGTCATTCTACAGCCGGCGAAGAGTCTCATATTTTTTATTTTCAAGTCAAAAAATCAAAAAAAAGGGATCCTTCGGCCTGCGGCCTCAGGATGACACAGAAAGTTAATCTCACGAGAATTTTGAAACACTCTTAATTAAATTAAGACTTTACAAATTTTTTTATGTTATAATATTGACTAAATTTTTTTAAGAGGAGGTAGTTAAGAATGAAAAAATTAGTACTCGGATCGGTAGCAGCTGTATTATCAGCATCTTTACTTTTCAGCTGCCAAAAGAAGGAAGAACAACCAGCAGAGCAACAAGCTGCACCTGCACCAGCTGAACAACAAGCTGCACCAGCTGAACAACAAGCAGCACCTGCACAAGGTGGAGAGCAACAAGCAGCTCCAGCTGAACAACAAGCAGCACCTGAACAAGGTGGAGAACAACAAGCTGCACCAGCAGGCGAACAAAAACCAGCTGAACAAAAGTAATATCAAGCTATATAAGGGGGGCCTACCCTCCCTTTCATGAATTAAAATTACTATTTTAAAAATTCTTCTTTTTAATTATAATTCTAAATATTCTAAGAAACCATCATTTATCAGTTGAAAAATTCAAAAAAAGTGTTAGATTCTTCTCTGGCTACAAAATGGCGATACTTTGCTTCTAAATCCTCATCCTCTTCTGTAATGACAGCTCATGGATTGTCTCTACTTTCTCTTTCTTTGTCATATCTGAGGATGTAAGTCTGAAAGATCCTCTTTTTGAATTCTGTAAAAATTCCAAATTTCTTACCTATGGCATTTCTATACATTCTAAAGAATTGTAATTAAAATTTTAAAAGAAATGATTTTAATTTTTCCTTTAATGCTAACATTCCTTTACGGACCCGCCACTCCCATCCTTTAAAATCTTGTTATGTTAGAATATTTCTAATTATTCCCTTTAAGGATATAAACTAAATTTATACATACCTATAACAAAAGGAGGGAGACTTAATGAAAGGCTATTGGATGCCGGTATTACATTCCCACTTGCCATTTGTAAAACACCCAGAATACGAATACTTTCTTGAAGAGCATTGGCTTTTTGAAGCTATAACAGAAACATACATACCGCTTTTGATGAGATTTAAGAAGCTTGAAGAAGAAGGAGTAGATTTTAGAATAACAACCTCTATCACTCCACCTTTAGCATATATGCTATCAGACCGGCTACTGATTGAAAAGTACAAAAAATATCTTGATAAAATGCTATCCCTTACAGAAAAAGAGATTAAGAGAACAAGAGCAAGCGAAACGTTTAACAAACTGGCAAATTTTTATAACAAGCTGTTTACTGAAATTAAAGATTTTTTTTATGGTTTTTTAAATCAAGATGTTTTAAACGGCTATAGGTATTTTGAAGAAAAAGGATACATAGAAATAATTACTTGCAATGCAACCCACGGGTTCTTGCCTTTGCTTCAACCAGAGATTCAATCGGTGGAAAGACAAATTGAGCTTGCAGTCAAAACTCATGAAAAATTTTTTGGGAAAAAGCCAAAAGGCATTTGGCTTGCAGAATGTGCATATTACGACGGACTTGATAGCATATTAGCTAAGCATGGAATAGAGTATTTCTTTTTAGATTCTCATGGATTGATTTTTGGAAAACCAACTCCAAGATACGGCGTTTTTGCACCTATTTATACACCATCAAAAGTGGCAGCATTTGGAAGAGACCCAGAGTCTTCTAAGCAAGTATGGAGTGCAAAGGAAGGATATCCAGGAGACCCTAACTACAGAGACTTTTATAGGGATATAGGGTTTGACCTTGAATTTGATTATATCAAAGACTATATAAGCCCGGATGGAATTAGAGTTTATACAGGAATAAAATATTACAAAGTAACAGGAGATGTTGACCTTGCCCACAAACAGCCATACGACCCAGATAAAGCAAAAGAGATGACAAAGGTTCACGCCGGTCATTTTCATATATCCAGAGAAAAACAAATGGAACACCTTGGCAAATTTATGGATAGACTACCGTTAATAGTTTCTCCTTACGATGCAGAACTGTTTGGCCATTGGTGGTTTGAAGGACCGGAATTTTTATATAATCTTTTTAAAGAAATAGATAAACATAAACAATTTAAAGCAATTACACCATCAGAATATCTAAGTATATACCCAGAAAACCAAGTAATCAGACCATCTCCATCATCTTGGGGCGATAAAGGATACTATGAAGTATGGATAAATCCAAAAAATCACTGGGTTTATAGATACCTGCATCAGATGGAAAAGGATTTAGAAAGCTTAAAATCTAAATATAGCAATCAAAGAGTTCTAAAGCAGTTAGAAGTTCAGCTATTGCTTGCTCAAAGTAGTGATTGGACATTTTTAATAACTACAGAAACAGCTCAGCAGTATGCAACAAACAGATTAAAAGAACATATAAGCAATTTTTACACATTGAAAGAACAGTTAGAGATGGGTAAAATAGATGAAGAGCATTTAAAATCCTTAGAGTATAAATACAGTATTTTTGGATAAAGAATTAGGGACTTTTATAAAATTTAAGTAAGAAGATCCTTCGGACTAAAGTCCTCAGGATGACAGGAAAGTGAAAGCAGAAACAATTTATAAATTGCCCTTACAGAAGCTGAAAGCAAAGTGTCGTCATTCTGCAGCCGGCGAAGAATGTCCTACTTTTATTGAATTTCTAACCCGACGTATTTAGAGTAATAAATAGTATTTTTAGCCATTAGGAGGTTTTACTTGGAAGAGAAAATAAACGAATGTTTAAAACTGCAAGATGAGCTTAACAAAAAGATTGATATAAATTGGAAAAACATAAGAACAAAAGAGGACTTTTTTAGAGCTATCTGGCTTGAATGTGCCGAATCTGTTGAATCTTTACCTTGGAAATGGTGGAAAAAGATTGAACCGGATATAGAAAATCTTGAAATTGAACTTGCAGACATATTTCATTTTGTATTATCATTGGTTCTTATGGAGAGAAACCCTGATTTAAGTTATTTTTACAAGGGTTTAAACAAAGATTTTTCAGATTTAAAAGATATAGAAGGGGATTATGTCAACCATTATTTAGCATTAAAGTATGAAGGAAAAGAAAATACAAAAATTTACATCTATCTGATAGAAAGGGTGGCAGAAAAAGCCTTAAGACAAGATTTAAATGGCGTTCTATTTTTCTTTGGTATGGTTGTCTCGGAAGTCTTTGATTTTGATAAATTATACCTTCTTTATATTGGTAAAAATATACTCAATCATATAAGACAAGAAAAAGGTTATAAATCTGGAAACTATCAAAAAGTAATTGGTGGCTTAGAGGATAACAAATATTTATTAAAAGTAATCAAAGAGGTAAACTCAAAAGATGAGCTTGAAGAAAAGTTAAGAAATGTTTTCGATAATTTGGAGGTAATGAAATAATGAATGAACCAGGTTATTTTTTTATAGGACAGCTATTTTGGTTAATTTTCCTCTTTTTGTTTATATTTCCTATAATTCAAGCCCAGATGCTTCAGTGGAGTAGAGAGAGGATATTAAAAGCTATAGAAGAAAAATATGGTTCTAAGGTAATCACATTAATCCATAGACAAGAGACAAGGTCGTTGTTTGGATTTTTTATGATGAGAATGATAACCATAGAAGATTCAGAAGCTGTTTTAAGGGCAATCAGAATGACTCCAAAAGATAAGCCTATAGATTTTATAATACACACTCCAGGTGGGATAGCCTTGGCTGCAACTCAGATAGCAAGAGCTTTAGTAGCACATCCTGCAAAAGTAAGGGTGATAGTACCACACTATGCAATGTCTGGCGGGACGTTAATAGCATTAGCTGCAGACGAAATAGTCATGGACCCGTTTGCAGTTTTAGGGCCTGTTGACCCACAGCTTGGAATGGAACCGGCAGCATCCTTAGTAAAGATAGAACAGTTGAAAGACCCAAAAGATATAGATGATCAAACGCTTGTTAAAATTGACATGAGTAAAAAAGCTTTAAAGCAGATGAAAGACACGGTTAAAGAAATTCTTATAAAAAAAGGACATAGTGAAGAAAAGGCTGAATTGATAGCAAATGAACTATCTCAAGGAAAATGGACGCATGATTATCCGCTTACCTACGATTATCTAAAATCTTTGGGACTAAACGTAAGCACCGAAATGCCTGAAGAAGTTTATGCTTTGATGGATTTATATCCTCAACCGACAGGAATTCCTGCTGTCCAGTATTTACCAGAACCACCGGTAAAAAGACCGGAGGCAATTAAAAAATGAAGATAAATCTAAAAAACACGTTTATTACAGGACTTTTTGTTTTAATACCTATAATAGTTACATTTTGGGTTGTAAAGACAGTTTTATCAGCGGTAAATAATCTAATTCTTCCTTACATTGAAGAGCTTGGTGTGCCAGTTCCTCACATTCCCGGTCTTGGAATATTAGTAACTTTAAGCATCATCTTTCTCCTTGGACTATTAGCCCAAAATTATTTTGGCAAGAGATTACTGGAATATTGGGATAAACTTATTTCAAAAATTCCTATAGTGAGCTCTATTTACAATGCAACAAAGCAAACGATGGAAACATTATTCTCAAAGAAAGAAAGTTTCTCAAAGGTTGCTCTTGTTAGGTATCCACACAAAGACGCCCTCGCGATAGGCTTTGTAGCTAATGAGTTAAAAATATGTAATGAACATTATTACATTGTTTTTATACCGGCAGCAATAAACCCAACTTCCGGGTTTGCCATAATGGTAAAAAAAGAAGACCTTATTCTTACAGATTTAACCGTTGAAGAGGCAACAAGAACCATACTTTCTGGTGGATTAGTTATTAAAAAACAGATAAAATTATTGGAAAATCAGGAAACAGAAGAAGTGAAGGTTATAGAAAACGGAGAAAAAAATGCCTTATGAAGACTTAAGAGAATTTATATCAGACCTTGAAAAAAACGGAGAGTTAATCAGAGTAAAAAGTAAAGTTAGTCCGATTCTTGAAATAACTGAGCTTGCAGATAGAATGTCAAAACTTCCAAAAGGGGGAAAGGCTTTACTTTTTGAAAACGTTGAAGGATACGAAAACATCCCGGTTTTAATCAATGCCTTTGGAAGTGAAAAGCGTATGAAAATGGCGCTGGGCGTTGAAAATTTTGAAAGCATCGGCTGGAAATTATACAAGATCTTAAAACCAGAAATTCCTAACACATTTTTAGACAAGATAAAAAAGCTGCCAGAATTGAAAAAATTAAACGATGCTTTACCTGTTGTTGTCAAAAATGGAAAATGTAAAGAAATAATCAAAAAAGGTCAAGATGTAAACATCTTTGATTTTCCGGTTTTAAAATGCTGGCCAAAAGACGGTGGAAGATTTATAACACTTCCAATAGTCATTTCAAAAGACCCGGAAAATGGAATAAGAAATGTAGGAATGTACAGAATACAGCTTATAGATAGGGACAAAGTAACAGTTCATTGGCAGATCCATAAAGGTGGTTCTCATCATTTTTGGAAGGCTAAAAGACTTGGTGTTAAAATTCCTGTTGCCATAGTGGTAGGTGCAGACCCTGTTCTTACTTACTGTGCATCTGCTCCACTGCCTGAAGATGTAGACGAATTTTTATTTGCCGGTATTATTAGAGATAAAGGTGTTAAGCTTGTAAAATGTGAAACTGTCGATTTAGAAGTTCCAGCAGATGCAGAAATTGTGATAGAAGGATACATAGACCCAAGCGAGCCATTAGTCGATGAAGGACCATTTGGAGACCATACAGGATTTTACACTCCTGTTGATAAATATCCATTGATGCATATAACATGTATAACCCATAGGAAAAATCCTATTTATCAAACAACGGTCGTAGGAAAGCCACCAATGGAAGATGGCTGGCTTGGAAAAGCAACAGAAAGAATATTTTTACCACTTGTTCAGTTTAATTTGCCAGAAATTGTAGATTACAATTTACCTGTCTCCGGATGTTTTCATAACTTTGCTTTTGTATCCATAAAAAAACGTTATCCCGGACATGCATTTAAGGTCATTAACGCACTTTGGGGTCTTGGTCAGCTAATGTTTGAAAAGCATATAATAGTTTTTGATGAATGGGTAAATGTTCAAGATATTGATGAAGTTTTATGGATTTGGGGTAATAATGTAGACCCTTCAAGAGATGTAATCATTCAAAAAGGCGTAATAGATGTTCTTGACCATTCTACAAACCTGCCTGGCTTTGGTGGAAAAATGGGAATAGATGCAACTACTAAATGGAAAGAAGAAGGCTACACAAGAGATTGGCCAGAAGTTGCAAGAATGGATGAAGAAGTAAAGAAGAAGGTTTTACCTGTATGGTATGAGATACTGCAAAAGATGAAAGGTGAAAGGTGAGAGTGTTCTAAAATTTTTGCAAGCTTACCTTTTTTGTCATCTTGATGATTTTAGTCCGAAGGATCTCCTCTTTGGATTTTTGATTTGAAAAGAAAATAGTAGATTCTTCGCCGGCTGAAGAATGACACCGCTGATAGTTTTTTTCATCAACCTGAAGACTAAAGTGTTAGCTAATTTAATTATCAAACAAAGAATGTAATAGATTTCTAACAAAAAAAGCTATATCTTCTTTTGATGTTCCTATACCTATAACTTCCACAAATGCTTGGTAGAGAAACGGCAGCATAATTCCGAACAATGCAATTAACATAACTACCATACCCGCATGTAAATTTCTTTTTAGAATGCTTTCTGAAGGATTCAAAGGATTGTAATAAACCAAAACCTTTTTATCGTTAAAATCGTTTATTATTTTCTCTGCAGTGTTATAATCAGATTCAAAGGGAGTTATGAATATCCTATTAGATTTGTACTCTTTTCCGTCTACTTGGTATTTATATTCTATAACCGGCTTATAAGTCTCATATCTGATTATCTCCTTAACTCTCTCAACTCTCTTATCTAAAATCTCCCCTTCTGTCTTTCTCCAAAAGAAAAATCTAAAATATTTGTATATAACAAACATGGCCAAAGCAGACGCGAATAACACGTAAGCAACAAACACCTTAAACATTGCTTATAACCTTCAAATAACAAGATTTAAGCTATTATTATAACTTAAGTTGTGAAACTGTTCCAAAAATCAACGTTGCCATTCTGCCGCCGGCAAAGAATCTCATATTTTTCTTTTCAAATTAAAAAATCAAAAGAGGAGGTCCTTCGGCCTTTCGGCCTAAGAATGACACGGAAAAGTGAACTTACTAGAATTTCGTAACACCCTTTTTCAAATTTGATTAACATGATAACCTTAATTATATTATAATGAACTATGATATTTTGTTAGGAGAGATCATGGAGAGTCGTGTTGAGGTTGCAAAGAAAGAGATTGAAAATAATGAAACGCAGGATGAGGTTGTTATAAAACTTAAAGAACTGTTTCCTGAGTTAGACGCTTTGACTTTAAGAGAGACAGGATTTGAAGTTAGAGAAATAATGAATGAAATATTAACAAAATACAATAGAAAAGTCGTGTTAGACTTTGATGGGATAGAAATTATTACCCAAGGATTTGGGGATGAGATAGTGGGGGTATTTGTCAGAAAAAATGGTTTGGATTTTGTTAAAAACAAGATAAAAGTTGTTAATGCAAATAATTTTATCCGTGGTACGCTAAACTGGGTGGTATCTTACAGTAAGAAAATGACTCAAAACAATTCTTCATCCTGATCCCATATATATATTCTAAAGAAGTCTTCAATGGTGAAATTTATTTTATTTATTTCATCTTCAAAAAGCTCAAAAGCTACAATTGATCCTTTCCATCCTGTATTTTGAATCTCTTGAGCAGTTATATGATTATGTCTATCTAATCTCACTATACCGTTGTTAGAAATTATCAATAGTTTTCCGTGCGTCTTTTCTATTATTGTTTTTAGAGCGTAAAGTCCATATCCTGCATTATCAATAGCAGTAGAATACATTTTGGTAGGTGAACTACTTACACCTTTTTCAAGAGCTTTTAAAATCGCGTCTTGTTCCGTATTTACTTGATATCGCTTTTGTATATTATGTAAAAATCCTACCCCTCTATCTACTACAACTATTTGCAATTTTCTTTGGGTTGGAAAGCGTTGAGCTGTAATTATAGCTCCAATAGGGCTAAGCGAGTGTTGAATGGCATTATTTAGTATCTCTCCCACCATATAATCTAAATATTTCTTTAAATCTTCTTTGTCGTCACTTTTCAAGTCCTTAAAATTGCTTATTATCTTCCCTACTAATCTTTCCTTGTTAATATTAGTATTATTACTCTTTACAATCTCCAAGGGAATGTAAGTTTTGTTTTCATCATAAGAAGCCTCATGTAATATTTTTAAATACGAGTAAAAGCGCGAGTTTGGGTCTGATTTGATCTCAACATCTTTTATCTCTTGCTGTATAGCTTTTAGTATAGCTATACCAACAGGTTCTACAAAATCATAGCTTGAAACATCAATGATGCCGTTTTCTATCTTTGTAAAATCGTATAAATGGCTGTGTAAATTGTCAAAAGTTAGTTCTTTCCACATGATTATTTTCTCTTTATTGCTTTTTTAAAAATTTATTTTTGTATATCATAACCCAAATACGTCGGGTGAGAAATTCAATAAAAGTATGAGATTCTTCGCTTCGCTCAGAATGACAAATAAGGTTGCCCTTTTTCTGATGTCTATCGATCCACCCTTGGCTGTCATCCTGAGGACGTAAGTCCGAAGGATCTCCTTTTTAAATTCTATAAAAATCATTAATTTCTCACTCAAGATATAATTTTGGTATATTATAACCCAAATACCCCCAAGGTTGCTCTAATTTTAACTTGTACACACCATTCAATACCACTTTTATCATTCTATGTTAAAATTTTCTTAATGAAAATTTTAGTTTATCAAACAGCATTCTTAGGTGATTTGATTTTAACCACACCATTATTAGAATCTATAAAAAACATCTACCCAAACTCACACCTTGCCATCATTACAAAATCTTTTGGGAAAGATGTCTTAAAAAACAATCCATTTGTTGACGAGCTTATAATCTTTGAAAAAAGTAAAGATTCTACGATAGAATTAATAAAAAAAATCAGGAAAAGGTTTGATATTGCAATCTCTCCCCATAGGTCTCATAGGGCATCTTATGTTTTATTTTTTGCATCAATCAAAAAAAGAATTGGATTTGATAAAGCAGGATTTTCTTTCTTATACACAGACTTAGTTCCTCACAGATTTGACGGCACTCATGAGATAGATAGAAATCTAAAACTTCTTGAAAAGCTTCCAGATTTTGATGAAAAAAAGATAGTAAAAGATCCTAAACTATTTTTAGACGAGGCAGAAGATAAATATATACAAAAGTATAATCTAACTTCTAAAAACTACATTGTGATTGCTCCCGGGTCTAAGTGGGCAACAAAAAGATGGACTGAAAAAGGCTTTGCAAGTGTAATTGATTATCTGATTGGTAAAAATGAAAATGTTGTCTTGGTTGGTGGAAAGGAGGATGAAGAGTTTACAAATAGAATATTAAACATTGCTAAATACACGCCTTTAAACTTGGTCGGAAAAAGTTCTTTAAGAGAAAGTTTTGCGATAATCAAGCATTCAAAATTATTGATATCTAACGATTCTGCACCTGTTCATATGGCAGTGGCTTTTAATATTCCAATAATTGATATCTATGGTCCAACTGTTAAAGATTTTGGATTTTATCCTTATAAAAATGGAATTGTTGTAGAGATTGAAGGTTTAAAATGTAGGCCTTGCGGACTTCATGGTCATGATAAGTGTCCCATTGGAACGCACGAATGTATGGAAAAAATAAATCCTGAGATGGTAATCGAAAATATTGATAAAATATTAAGTTAAAAAATCTCAAGTAGAGGTGAAAAATGGAATTATCTCAGAGAATTCAAAAAATAAAACCTTCTCAGACGCTCGCAATAACTGCAAAGGCTAACGAGCTTAAAGCTAAGGGCGTTGATATAATAAGCTTTGGTGCAGGAGAGCCGGATTTTGATACACCGGACTTTGTAAAAGAAGCAGCAATAAAGGCATTAAAAGAAGGAAAAACAAAATACACAGCGGCGGCAGGTATCCCAGAGCTTAGAAAAGCAATCGCAGAGAAATTAAAAAACAGAAATAACATAGAATACACACCTTCAGAAGTTATAGTAGTTCCCGGTGCTAAAATGGGACTGTATGAGATCTTTGCAATTCTCTTAAATCCGGGAGATGAAGTGATAGTTCCAGCTCCTTATTGGGTTTCTTATACAGAGCAGATAGCTTTAAACGATGGAGAAAGTATTACACCGGAGCTATCAGAAGAAAACGGCTTTGTTTTAACAGCGGAAATAGTAGAATCATCAATAACTCCAAAAACAAAGGCTTTAGTCTTAAACACACCATCAAACCCTACCGGTGCAGTAATACCAAAAAAAGAGCTTGAAAGAATAGCAGAAGTTTGCTTAAAACATAAAATAATGATAATTTCCGACGAGTGTTATGAAGAGTTTAGCTATGGAGAGCCACACGTTAGCATAGCTTCTTTATCAAAAGAAGTCAGAGATATAACATTTACAGTTGGAGCATTTTCTAAATCTTACTCTATGACAGGTTGGAGGCTTGGATGGGTTGCAGCCCCTGAAAAGTACATAAAAGCTATTACTAACATACAAAGTCAAACAATCTCAAACCCAACAACTTTTGCCCAGTATGGAGCTTTAGAAGCACTAAAAGACAATGGTCAATTTCCGGCGATGATGAGAAATGAGTTTATAAAAAGAAGGGATTATATAGTTGATGCTTTAAACAGCATTAAAGGTGTTAAGTGTGTAAAACCAGAAGGTGCATTTTATGCTTTTCCTAATGTTTCTTATTACATAAAAGGCAATATTAAAAATGATTTAGACCTAACAGAGTATTTACTTGAAAATGCAAGAGTTGCGGTAGTTCCCGGCTCAGCCTTTGGAAAAGAAGGTTATATAAGATTATCTTATGCAACATCTATGGATAATATTATTGAAGGAGTAAGAAGAATTAAAGAAGCTTTAGAGAGGTTAGAAGGTTAGGAGTAAGAGATAGTATAATTTGGTTTGTAAATATGTCGGAGAGGATGTTCCAAAATTATCGTAGACCTACCTTTCTCCTTCATCCTGAGGCCCTAAGGCCGAAGGATCTTATTTTTTAAAAATTATAAAAAGCAGATTCTTCGCACGGCTGCAGAATGGCGACCTTGATTTTTAGAACAGTCTCAATTAATTCCAGAGTGTTTCAAAAATTAGTTGAATAGAATGAAGAAGGCAGGAGTTAGCTTTGATATATATGTAGAGACAATTTATAAATTGTCCATACAGTAAGTTAGAAGGAAAGAGATTTTAAGCACAACTGCAGAAATGACGATGTTGACTTATGCAGGCAGTCCGAAAGTTAGTAGTAAGAGATTATAGCTTAGTGTGTAAATAAGTTGGGCGAGAAATTCAGTAAAAGTAGGAGATTCTTCGCTTCGCTCAGAATGTCGATGTGGATTGTTGCAAGCAGCCTCTCTTTTTTATTTCCTACTCCCAAAGCTTATGCTATAATATAGCTATTATGAAAAACTTAAATTTTGTATTTTGCTTTTAAAAACTTATAAAAATGGATAGTAGTAGGCAGCCGCTTTTAAAGGTTGAAAATCTTACTAAAAGATATCTTATAAAAAAAGGATTTTTCAGTAAAAATTATTTCACAGCTGTTAATAATGTATCCTTTGAGTTAAACACAGGTCAAGTTTTAGGGCTCGTTGGAGAATCCGGAAGCGGAAAATCTACAATCGGAAAGCTTATTCTAAACCTTATCAAGCCCGATGAAGGAAAGATTTTATATAAAGACATAGATATTACAAACAATCTATCAAAAGCTCTAAGAAGAGAAATATCCATCATATTCCAAGACCCAAGAACATCCTTAAACCCAAGATTTAAAATCTACGACATTTTAGAAGAGCCTTTGATAGTTCATAACATACCAAAAAATGAAAGAAAAGATATTGTAGTCAAAACTATAAAATCTGTGGAATTAGATGAAACTTTTTTAGATAGATATCCACACGAGCTTTCCGGTGGTCAAAGGCAGAGAGTAGCCATCGCAAGGGCTATTATTCTCAATCCAAAGCTAATAATTGCAGATGAGCCAACATCCGCCCTTGATGTTACGGTTCAGCTGCAGATTGTAAATCTTTTAGAAAAGCTAAAAAACGAGAAAAATATAAGCTTTATTTTTATATCTCACGATTTAAACGTTATTGGAAAGCTATCTGATTACATAGTTGTACTATACAAAGGTAAAATCATGGAGAAAGGAGTAAAAAGCGATATTATAGAAAATCCATTGCATCCATACACAAAAATATTATTTGAAAGCCTGCCGCCGCATCATCCAAAACACAGAAAGACAATAACAAACATTATAGAACAGGATGATGAAAGCTTTGATGGTTGTGAATTTTACAATCGTTGCCCAATCAAAAAAGATGAATGTAAAACAAAGCCAAACTATAAAAACATAAATGGGAGAGAGGTATACTGCCATTTTGTCTAACCTAACCATGGAAGCTTTAATAATATTCTTGGTTATTTTAACAGCCGGGTTTTTTGCTGCTATAGAATCTTCGTTTTTTTCCTTAGATAGAATAAAAATAAAAAAATTAGCAAATACAGGCTCAAAATCTGCAAAGCTTGTAGAGTTTTTAAGAAACCATCCAAAGGAGCTTGTAATTACTTTTTTGATAGGTAATGAACTTGCAAACATTACAGCTACATCTTTAATAGCATCATTCACCATAAACCATTTTGGAAAAGAGTATTTAGCAGCTTCCGCATTGGTGAGTGCATTACTTTTACTTAGTCTTGGAGATATAACGCCAAAGCTTATCGGAACAAATTATCCGGAAAAGTATGCATTAATAGCTGCAAGACCTTTTTATCTGTTTTATATTTTAATAACACCTTTTAGAATTGTTTTTTTAAAATTTACAACTTTCTTCTTAAACAAACTTGGATTAGAAATTGCTACCCATGAACACAAAATAACAGAAGAAGATTTAAAATTCACCATCCATCAGTCAGCCGAGCATAAAATTCTGTCAGAAGAAGAAACAGAGTTGATTTTTAACACTTTTGAACTATCAGAGATTTCGATAACTGAGATAATGGTTCCAAGAAGAGATATATTTGCAGTAGAAAAAGGAATTTCAGTAAAAGAGTTAGCAAAAATATTGGAAGGTAAAGATTACAGCAAAATACCTGTTTATGAAGATAATCTTGATAATGTGATTGGAGTTATTTATGTAAAAGACATTTTATTTTTAATCTATGAGGGCAAAGAAGAGAAGATAGACAGCTTTATAAAGCCAATCTTATTTTTGCCAGAATTTACAACTGTCTTAGATGCAATGAAAAAATTTAACGAATCAAAGCAGAACATAGCCATCGTAGTAGATGAGCATGGTACAACCGTTGGACTTATTACATACAAAGATTTGATTGAGACAATCGTAGGAGACATACCGGAGGAGTATGAACCACAAGAAGTAACGATAAAACAAATTTCAGATAATGTATGGATTGTCTCCGGCAGGGAAGATGTTACATTCTTGACAGATGAGCTTGGAATTGTATTGCCAGAAGACTATGACTACGACACCATAGCAGGCTTTATTCTTGACTATTTAAAAAGATTTCCGGAGGAAAATGAAGAGTTTATCGTTCAAGGTTACAAATTTAAAGTTATTGAAATGAGCTCAAACAGAATAGAAAAGGTAATGATAGAGAAATTGGAAACTCCAAACTCTAACGGAGAAGATAATGATTAGTTCTGTAGTATTGATAATCTTATTTATATTTTTTGAGGCTCTTTTTTCCGGTTCAGAGATTGCGTTATTTTCAGTAAACAAAAGCAAATTAAAGTATCAAGCTTCAAAAGGTGATGAGAAAGCAGAAAAAATTTATCATCTTTTGGCTAAACATTACAATGAATACATCTCTGTTGGATTGATTGGCACGATTTTAAGCATAACTTTTGCAACATCTGCATTTGTCGCATTACTTCATGATATTTCCTACTATACACCTATCATAAAAGGAAAAGAAGAAATATTTGCAGAAGCTATAGTAATTTTGACTCTTCTATTTGGTGAAGTTATTCCAAAGAGTATTTTTCAGCATTACGCAGATGACATTATTTATTATGTTGTTCATTTTTTAGAAGTTTTTAGAAAAATATTTAAGCCATTTTTAATATTTGCTAATCTGATAAACAAAGTTGTTTTTGTACTTTTTAAGCTAAAACCTGCATCAGAAAAACCTCTATCAAAGCAAGAAATCTTAGATTTACTGATTTCTGAAGTTAGAGAAATAGATGAATTAAAGAAAAAAATAATAGCCAATATCTTGATTTTTAGCGAAAGGAGAATATCCGAGATAGTGATACCACTTTCAGATGTTATCGCAGTTTCTGATGATAAAAAGGTTATGGATGTAGTCCCGATATTTAAAGAAACAGGTTATTCAAGAATTCCAATTTATAGAAAAAGAATAGACCAAATAATTGGATTTGTAAGGTCTTATGATTTGATTTTTGCAAAACCAAACGAGCCAATAACAAAGTACATGAAAGGTATTAGATACATTCCGGAGTTTGCAAATTTGCCAAATGTATTAAAAGGCTTTAAAAACTACAAAGACCATATAGCTGTTGTAGTTGACGAAAGAGGAGCAACCATCGGAATAATAACTTTAAGAGATGTTTTGGAAGAGATAGTTGGAGAAATTAAGGATGAGTTTGTCAAAAGAGATAAAGTAAGACTAAAAAAACAATCTTTAACAGAGCTTATTGTAGATGGACTCATGGAAATTAGAGAGTTGAAAAATTATATAGATATCGATATTCCGGATGGACCATTTGAAACTATCAACGGCATGATTACCTACATTCTTGGAAGAATGCCAAAGAAGGATGAAGAGATAGTTATAGACCAATATGTTTTCAAAGTTTTGAAAATTGAAAAGAGAAGAGTTTTGGAAGTTTTAATCAAGAAGTTATAAGAGCGAGAGACGGGACTCGAACCCGCGACCTACTCCTTGGCAAGGAGTCGCTCTACCAACTGAGCTACTCTCGCATAAAAGATACAGAATATTATATCACAAATTATTATTCTTTTCAAGTGCGAGTGGTGGGAGTTGAACCCACACGCCCTTTCGGGCACGGGATCCTAAGTCCCGCGCGTCTGCCAATTCCGCCACACTCGCAAAGTAAATATATATTATATCACAATTAAATTAATTCCATAGTATGAGTGTGTTTCAAAATTCTCGTAAGTTTACCTTTTTGTATCATCCTGAAACTGTAAGCCAATGTATCTCTTTTTTGAATTTTTGACTTGAAAAGGAAAAACATGAGATTCTTCGCAGGCTTCAGAATGAAGATGTGGATTTTTAAACAGCTTTCATTTTCTGCTTGACAGATAGAAAATTTTTTTGTATATTATTGTTAGCTTTTTATTAATTTTTTAACTGAACCTTGGCAATTGAATAGGTTAGCCCACACAAGCTTGTTTTACGTGAAACGTGAGACGTGAGAAGTGAGACGTTAGAGATTGGATTGTCAATATCTTAGCTATTTTTGTTTGATTGTGTGAAGACTTTGCGAGATGATTTAGCAGTCAGTAAAGCTAAGGTATTGTTAATGTAATTTTATTTTTTGATGTTTGGTTTAAGCTTGTGTAGTTATGGTTTGCAAGGGATTTTTTGAAGAGTAGTTATAAGTGTTTGTTAAATAAGATTTTTTTATTTTGAATTTTTAATGCTTAAGTTATTGTTGATTTGTAATTTTTTATTTTAAAATTTTTTGAGATCGGCAAGTTATTAAGTGGTATTTGCAGCGGGCTTCTGAGTTTTAGGTTTTTAGCAGTTGGCTTGTGATGGAAAGTTAAAGGATAAAATATAATAATATATTTTCTGTATATCGAGGTTTGCTGCAAAAAACTTTAACTTGCGGGTTTTTTTAAAATTTGGTATAATGGTTATCAGAATATTGATAGAGTAGGCTTTGAGCGATTTTATTTTTGAGTAAAAATTTAGCGGGTTACATCTGAACCGTGTGGGTTAGAAAGCTATTAATCTTTTTATAGGGGGTGGTAATCCATTCCAGTTACATCTGAACCGTGTGGGTTAGAAAGTCTTTTGCTATTTTTTCTATTTTTTTCTTTATTTTCTCGTTACATCTGAACCGTGTGGGTTAGAAAGGAAGATTGATAAAGTTAAGAACGGATACGTTGGAAGTGTTACATCTGAACCGTGTGGGTTAGAAAGTCATGAAGTAATTCGAACTTTATAGATTTTAATTCCAGTTACATCTGAACCGTGTGGGTTAGAAAGCTGAAAAAGTAAGCTTAAAAGACAATATCAAGCTTAGTTACATCTGAACCGTGTGGGTTAGAAAGCTTGACCTTCCAAATTTCTTACAATATTATAAGCTTGTTACATCTGAACCGTGTGGGTTAGAAAGATTTTTATGTTTATTCAAAAACTAGAATTAGTGTAGGTTACATCTGAACCGTGTGGGTTAGAAAGTTTAATTGGATGGCTCCAATCTTTTCTATAGATTGTGTTACATCTGAACCGTGTGGGTTAGAAAGTCAAGTAAAATGACTATGGAGTCGGCAATTACTCCGAGTTACATCTGAACCGTGTGGGTTAGAAAGAAGAACTTTTCATAATCCCTAAAAACTCTAAACTGCCGTTACATCTGAACCGTGTGGGTTAGAAAGGGCTGAAGAGATTCAGCCAGGGCTAAAATTTTTTTTCGTTACATCTGAACCGTGTGGGTTAGAAAGATGTGTCTCGCTAATGCTATTGCTTTCTTAATTTCTGTTACATCTGAACCGTGTGGGTTAGAAAGAAATTTTGCAATTACAACTTTCTTCTTGCTATTACTTGTTACATCTGAACCGTGTGGGTTAGAAAGAGGAGTTGAGGATCTCCTCGGGAGCAATGGACTTGGTTACATCTGAACCGTGTGGGTTAGAAAGTCTTCACTAAAAATCTTAGCTCTAAGATCCCATGCAAGTTACATCTGAACCGTGTGGGTTAGAAAGTCATTTGATGACTTTGCTTCAGGCTACGGCTTTACTAAGTTACATCTGAACCGTGTGGGTTAGAAAGTTAATTTCTGACATCAAAAAATAGATGATTACGTACGTTACATCTGAACCGTGTGGGTTAGAAAGCAAGACAAATATTCCATAAAGGTGGAGAATTTACCAGTTACATCTGAACCGTGTGGGTTAGAAAGTTTGTTTCTCGAAATCGTTATTGATGCAAAGAATATGTTACATCTGAACCGTGTGGGTTAGAAAGTTGCTTAGTGTTACTGTTTTTTTAGCAAATTTTGCAAAGTTACATCTGAACCGTGTGGGTTAGAAAGTACAAATTTAATAGTAAATTTTCTAATGTTTTTTACGTTACATCTGAACCGTGTGGGTTATGTAAGGTGAAACGTGAGACGTGAGATGTGAGACGAGTTTGAATTCTTTTTTTCGTTTCACGTTCCACGTTTCACTTCTCACGTTAAAGTTACATCTGAACCGTGTGGGTTAGAAAGGCTATATGGTGCA
>Ga0080004_1111279_pt1 | contig 26700 bp, 33 predicted proteins | sample WasSprMetagenome_FD_69207 | JGI IMG/M metagenome (GOLD analysis project Ga0080004, IMG submission 69207) | Sulfidic aquatic microbial communities from Washburn Spring, Yellowstone National Park, USA - WS (SPADES assembly) (version 2) | ecosystem: Environmental > Aquatic > Thermal springs > Hot... | reverse complement strand
GGGGGAAGGGTTTATCCGATAAACCCGAATGCTGATGAGATACACGGATTCAAGTGCTATCCCTCCGTTAGGGATGTGCCGGATGAGATAGATGTTGCAATAATTGCTGTTCCTTCGAAAAATGCGATAGAAGTCGTAAACGAATGCATAGAAAAAGGCGTAAAGGGCATCATCATTATCAGCGGGGGTTTTGCAGAAGGATGGGAAGAGGGAAGGAAGATCGAGGAAAAGATAATCCAAATTGCAAGAGCCAAAGGTGTGAGAATCATTGGACCGAATACTATGGGTATTCTTAATCCCGAAAGCGGTTTTACCTCCTTTTTCTCGATGCTCAGAAAAATAAATCCGGGAATCATAGGAGTGGTTTCGCAGAGCGGCGCATTTGCGAATTTCGTGTTACTGTCCCTGCATCATATAGGGATCAGCAAAGTCATTGCAATAGGGAACAAATGCGACGTCAACGAGATTGATTCGCTAGATTTTCTGCTCAGAGATGAAAAGACGAGGGTAATTGCAATGTACCTTGAAGGCGTAACGAATGGTAGAAGACTTTTTGAGTTATTGAAGAATGCTAAGAAACCGGTAGTAATTCTAAAGGCCGGTAGAACTGAAAGTGGAAAAAAGAGCGCGATGAGTCACACGGCTTCTATCTCGACCAAACACGAGATCTTCCAAGCTGCATGTAAGCAAGCAAATGTTCTGAAAGTTAGAGATTACGAGGAATTGATCGATTCTGTTAAGGCCCTAGCGCTCAATCCCATTCCAATGGGAGAGAGAGTTGCGGTCATTCAACCATCGGGAGCAGAGTGCGTTATGTCTGCAGATGCTGTGGAAGAATTTGGGCTCAGACTTGCGGACTTTAGCGAAAAAACCATGGAAAAACTACATGAATACGCTCCAGAATGGCATTCGGTAGGAAACCCGGTGGATTTATATCCAATTATCGAGAAATCAGGAGACCAAATATTTTTCAATGTACTCAAAATTATATGTGAAGACGAAAACGTGGATGCCATAGTTTCCGGAATCTTCATTCCAAGTCTCCTAACTTCGGACCTCGATTTGGGATGGCTTAAGAAGTACTCAAAACCGATATTCTTCACTCTCAAGGAGGACATAGAGATTCTGAGGGAGATTAGATTAAAGATAGAGAAATTCTTCCCCGTTTACACAACACCAGAAAGGGCCGTAAGAGCTCTGAAGAATGCTTTGGCTTTCACAAAAAATCCACAGTTGTCCCTTCTATTTAAGAGAAGATCTGAATGAGAGGGTTGTTGATAGCAGTAGAAGGGATAGACGGAGCGGGAAAAACGACGATAGCCAATCACCTATGCGATTTTCTCTCAAAAAAAGGATATAAGTGTGTCGTGTTAAAAGAGCCCTCGGAGAGCATTTACGGCAAGATGATAAAAAGCTTAAAAAGCCGGCCAGATCCGGAAACAGAGATGGAACTTTTTCTGAAGGATAGGGAAATGGATGTTAAAGATAGGATACTGCCCGCGCTTGAGGAAGGAAAAATTGTTATAATGGACAGATATTATTACTCTAACATAGCCTATCAGTCAGCTAGAGGCCTGAATGCTGATAGGATAAGGGAGCTGAATGAGAGAATAGCTCCAAAGCCCGATTTGGTTATACTGCTCGATTTGAGTCCATCGAAGGCGTTGGAGAGAATAAAAAACAGGGAAAAACTCAGCATCTTTGAAGAGAAAGATTACCTCGAGAACGTCAGACAGAAGTTTCGCGAAATAGCGGACGAAAAGACTGTAATTATTAACGCTGAGAGGGATTTAGAGTTCGTGAAGAGAGAGGCCGAAAAAGGCTGTGATGAGGATTCTCAAGTCCACTCCAACCCCATCTCCAACCGAGGTGGGGAAAAATGAAAAGCGTGAAGGAACTTCTTGAAGCAAGAGAATACGCGCTAGTAAACATTCACAAGGTGCCAAGAGCTCCGAAGGATTATTTGCAGTGGTACAGAGAACTCGACGAAAAAACCTACATCGGACTCGTCGCGCTGGCAGTGGAACGAGAGCTCAAACTCACGACTGGAAGCAAAGAATGGATCGAAAAAGTCAATGAGCTCTTAGAAGGACAGGGTTTCTGGGAGGAAATCGCACTGACCGACCCATACTCATTGTGGGTAATTGCACTCGAGATCAAAAAAGAGCTTGAAAAAACTTGTTAACAATCAAACCGTCCTTTTTTGCGGGGCTTGGATCAAACACAGCCATTGCCAGAACCAGATCAACAGTTCTGGGCCCGCACACCCCCGCTGGAGGGCTGAAAAAAACGCCCTCCGGAGGGAGAACGTGGTTGAATGCACGGAAAATGAAAAGGGAAGATGGGTTGTTCTTGCGACAGATGGCAAAGCAACATGGTATCTGCTGGGATGGATTGACTACGAAAAGCAAAAGGAGGCTTGCAAAAACTGCTCTACCGGCCCCTGGGATTTGGGGGCTGTGTGTTGTGCTGAGATCTGCCAGAAGGCAATAATTTATGTCATCGAGAAAAAGTTCGGCGAGCCAGCAATTCTCTACACGGTTCGACTAAATCCAAATTCAATGAGAGCAGAACCAGATCAGAAAATTGCTGAAGGTCGAAAAGCGTGGGAATATCTTGCCCAGCAGGGCATCCCTCTAGTATATTTTTAAATTTAGTTTAGGTTGACCCCTTAATAAAAGGAGGGAGAGGAATGAAATACATTAGAGAAATCCTAAACAAATTTAAATGGCATCCCAATTACGAATTCTCCAAAGTACAAGTGATCTACATTGACAGACTCAGTGAAAGCAGAGAAAACTTCGTGTTCGGCGATGAAATCGAGGAAATTGGGCACAAATTCCTATTCTTAAAACACGGAAAAATGATTCCACTGCACAGGATAATCCAGATCCAGTACAACGGAGAGACAGTCTGGAGGAAAAAATTGTCATAATTTCTTCTTTTTTTGTCTTAATTTTCCCCTCTTTTCGGTTTTTTATCTGTTGAAAACAAATCACCCACCCCCCGCCGGAGGTGGGAAGTATGAATCAAAACTCAGTTGAAGTTTCCAGAGAGAGGCTCAAAGCCGTGGAAAACGCTCTGAATAGTATCGTCGTCGGCCACGAGGACTTTGTCAAGGCTTTGATGCTGGGTGTTGTTGCAGGAGAGCACATCGTCGTCATCGGTCCTCCCGGCACGGCAAAGTCGTACGCCGTCAGAAGCTTCGCCCAGCTATTAAACGCGAAGTTCTACAGCTACCTATTGACAAAGTTCACCAGCTATGACGAGCTCTTCGGTACTGTTGATGTCGCCGCGTTGGCTAAGGGCGAGTTCAAAAGAAACTGGAGCAAGATCAGCTCCAGTGACTTCGTCTTCCTTGACGAGATCTTCAAGGCCAACTCTGCTATCCTTAATGCGCTTCTGTCGCTGTTGCAAGAGAGGGTCATCTATGATCCGATGAGCGGGCAGGCCATCAGCACACAGCTGTGGACCGCCGTCGGCGCGAGCAACGAGACTCCTGAAGACCCCGAGCTCGTGGCCTTGTATGATCGTTTCGCTATCAAAGTCTTCATCGACTACCTCTCCGATGATGCAAGCCTCCTCAAAGCCATCCAAGCGCGCTGGCTCGTCGCCCAAGATTCCAAGCCCGTGGCTTCTATTGACGACGTCAGAGCTCTGAACAGCTTTGCTCTCAGTCTTTTCAGAGGGAAGATCAAAGACCTCGGAGACGTCTGGAAGATCTACCACGTCAACATTGTCCCCGTCGTAAAGAGACTCCGAGAAAAGGGAGTCCTCGTCAGCGACAGGACGATCATCGAAAAGCTACCGAAGTTGTTCACCGCATACCTCGCCCTCTACGGAGTCACCATCGACAACGTTATGAACGCCCCCTACGACCTCATGACCTACTTAGCGAGGTCTAGGGACGAGTTGAGAGAAATCAAAAGGGCAATCGACGAGCTCCTCGGCGAAATAGCAGAGTTGGCGAAAAAGTTAGAGAAGGCCAAGGAACTCCTGCGCTCCGGCAACATTCAAGGCGCTAAGTCAACGATACTCGACGTCCTCAACTACGACGTCATGAAGCTAGAAAAAACTCCATGGCTTAAGCCGAGGGTCGAGGCGATCATAGCCTCGGCAAGGCAGTATCTACAGACGATCGAGCAGATCGAAGAGCAGATAGCGCGCTTAGCGCAGTACTAAACCCTCTTTTCTTTACCTCGGGGTGGGATCATGTCTTCGTTTTTCCTAAGACCTGATACCGAGGCCTTCTTCCGTAGCGGTCTAGCAAAGTCAGCATTTAGGAACTCGATATACTCCGACATGCCGATAGACTATTACCTCCCTCAGATCCACAGCACCAGAACCTTAACTAAAGAGCTCATCAACGTCTTCGTCAGGCTCTACCACGCCCACGACGCCTACCTCGCCTTCTATCAACCGTACCAGCTCGTCTACTCTTCTCTAAAGAAGTCGAACAAGGCCGCTCCGCTGTGGCACAGGATAATGACCATGGCCGTCAGCAACCCGAAGTTCCTCGACCTGAACCAGCTCACCAGACAATCATCAGAGCTGTCCATAGTCGCCGCCGCAAAGTTCCTGTCAAGGTTCTTCAGTCAATTCGGGTTCAGGCAACTCGATGACCTGCAAGAAAAGCTACAGAGCCAGAATCAGAGGGGAACCCTTCAAGGGGGTCAACTTCAAGGGGGTCAAGCAGAAAAAGAGGCAATCCAAAGAATCATCGAAGAAGAAGGGGGCAGGGCCGTCGAGGAAGCCGTCAAAGAGACTCTTAAGGCGGTTCAGGAGTACGAGGAGGCCTCCTCAGAGGCCGAGGAGGCCGCTACGGCCCTCGGTGGATCCGGTGGCTCGTGGTACACCAAGGAGGCACTATCAGTCTGGACGTTTCTGAAGAACCCTGATGAATTTCGAAAGAGGGTCAAGATACTGAGGCTGGCGAGAGATTACTTCTCGAAGTTCATGGCAATCACGCCAACGTCGCTGGTCCACCAGCAACTCATCAGCGTCTACGGCGGCATCAACGGCGTGACGAGGATGGTGAGCGAGAAGCAGTTGCCCGACATACTGCTGTCGGAGCTCGCAGTTGCACAGCTGGGAGACGTCGGCCGAGCGCTCTTCGCAGTCAAGGTCGCCCAGAAGCAATTGATGACTTATCAAAGAGCCGCTACCACCAAACCCGTGGTCTTCGTGGACAAATCTGGCTCCATGGCTAGCGAGTTCTCCTACCACGCTGACGTGCCGAAGATCTCGGTCGCCAGCGGTTTCGCCCTAGCCTTGCACCACAAGCTCAACGCCAACGTCTACCTCTTCGACACAGAGTGCGAGCCAGTCACACCAGCAAAGATCGTCAAGACACTGCTGACCATAAAGGCCGACGGTGGCACCGACATCGATCCAGTCCTCGAGGAGATCATGAGGATCGGCAAAGAAGAGCACGTCTACATCATCATCAGCGACGGAATCACAGAGGCGTCCGAGAGCGTTCTGAGAAAGTTCGAAGCATCAGGGCTCGCGAAACGGACAAAGCTCATCGCCGTTCCGCCGGGCTTGAGTGCGAGGTTCAAGTGGGTCGAGCTCCTCAACACCCACAAGAACGTCAAGGCCGTGAAAGACGTCACAGAGTTCGAGAAGTCCGCCGTGAGCGCGATAACCTCCTGACAATCGCCTCACATGACCACAGCCGCATGCATCTTGCCTTTCTTTACCTCTTTTCTTTACCTTAGTCTCCCCCAAGCTATCCGAGTCAACAGTTCTGGGCCCGCACACCCCATCGGAGGGTCTGAAACAAAAAAACACCCTCCGGAGGGAGAAGAATGAGTCTTCATGAAGTCCTGGAAAAATTAGCCACCCAGATTCACAGTATGGGTGGCAATCTAGAAGAAGTACGCCCACTGAACACAAAAACACTCCTGGTTAAAATTAACGGCAGAGAAGAACTCTTTGAGATCAAAAAAGCCGTTATCGGAGGGTATGTTAAAACCATCCTAACCAAGAAGAGGTGATTCCAATGAACCCCCTTTTCATTCAAATTGCACTCGCTCCCAGCATGAACAATATGCCGGACAACACCAAAAGAGGACTCGCAAATTTTCTAAGAAAAAACAACCTGGAAATCAAAAAAATCCACAAAAACATAGTAATAGCCGAGAACAGCAACCTGAAAGTCATAATCGAATGCAGTGACAATTCTTTCAAGGTTAAAAGCATCAGATTAAAATCCCGTGCACTCCTACCATAATGCGCGCATTTCCCCCTTCAATTTCTTATTTTGTTCGATAATGAACTGTCCGAAAAAACTTCTACCAGCATCCCCACTCTCCAGCCCCGCACACCCCCGCTGGAGGGCTGAAAAAAAAACGCCCTCCGGAGGTGAAAAAAATGAGTGAAAATGCGGTTGAAAAAATTGTTAGTAAATTGAAAGAAATGGGGCTCATAGAAGCCCCGAATGAAGAGTTGGTTAGGAAGATAAAAATGCTGTTAATAGAGTTCAGAGTTCCAGAAGAGGAAGTTCTAAAGACAATGATCAACAGCATAAAAAGAGAAAAAGGCATTCAAAGAATCACAGTAACAAGGATTGCAGACTTAAAGAAGGGTGCAAACGCCAACCTCAAAATAAAAGTCCTCGCAGTCTTCAAAGGCAGGGGGAAGGTGGTTCAGAGAGCAATCGTGGGAGACCCGACAGGCAAGACAGTCCTCGCAAACCTGACCAAAACAGTTCTCCAAGCCAAAAAGTGCTACGAGATCAAGAATGCATTCATTGACTACGATGAGAGAAGAAAAAGACACACAGTTCTGATTACAGGTTTCACGGAAGTTACAGAGATCCAGGAGGACGTTCAGGTGGCGAAGGACAGCTTCGAGGGAATGGTCATCCACGTCCTCCAGGCAGGCTTCATCCTCCTCTGCCCAACCTGCAGAAAACCACTGAAAATGGGAACCTGCCCAGAACACGGAAAACAAACACAACCAGTCGAAAGACTCATTGCAAAGTTCATCGTTGACAACGGAGAAAAAGCAGTATACGCCAGAATTGCCGACGAAAAACTCGAAGATGCTCTAAAAATCAGCAGAAACGACCTCAAGGAACTCCTCGTCCAGTCCCTCGACCCCAACGCTCCAAAACAGCTCATCGAAAACAGACTCTCTGGCAAGCATGTGGCACTCAGAGGCTTTGAAGGCAGAAAAGCGTTCTTCGTCGACGAGATACAATTCCTAACCTCAACAGAACTAGAGAAAAGGACAAGACAGCTACTCGAAACCGCGACAAAAATCAAGAACTTCACACCAGCAGAGAATAAAATAGAAGAACAAAAAACCGAGGATGAAACAGAAGAAGACGAATACGAGATTGAAGAGGAGATAATCAACCTGAACAACCTCCTCTAACCCCCACCAGGAGGTGAGAAAAATGAGGTTTCCCGCAATAAGAGTCTTCGCAAAAGAGCTTAGCAGAGCCACCGAAGAGAAGAGAGAACAGCTCGAAAAATTCACAGTAGTGAAAATACCCCTCAAGGGAGTTGATGCAGTAAGAGTCCTTGTAACAGGAGTAGTCATGAACCTCTACAAATCAAAAAGTGGAAAGGTCTCGGTGATCAGAATTGCGGACTGGACAGGTGACATTGCTGTCTTCGCAGAACCATTCTGGCAGGAAGAGCTCGGGCCAGGAATACCAGTAGCAGTAGTGGGCAAACCGAGAATCGTGAACGGGAAAACCGTAATCAGAGCTGGAAACATAATCAAAATAGACAAGGAAACCTACAACTACCTGAACGTTCAAGCACTCGCCTATGCAAAGCAGAGAGGCGTGGACTTCGCAGAGGAAGTCGAGAAAAAACTAACCCAAAACTAACCCTCATTTTTTATCCTGCCTTCTAAAAAAATAATAATCAAGGTTAGGAGAGAGTATGAGAACCGCATTTTTAAACTATACCCACCCCACCGAGGGATGTGAAATGGCTCGAAAAATGCCCAGACCCAAAGTGGTTGAAGGTTACACCTTCAAAACACTATGCGGATGCGGGAAAATATACATCACAATAAACTTTATCGATAAAAAACCCTTCGAAGTCTTTGTAAGATCCGGCCAGAGCGGAGGGTGCAGTTTTGCACAAAACGAGGCTATCGGAAGACTGATCAGCCTTGCACTAAGATGCGGAATCCCCGCAGAGGAAATAATAAACCAGCTGAAAAACATCCGCTGCCCAAAACCACTCATGAGCAAAGAAGGGACAATCACAAGCTGTGCCGACGCCATTGCAAAAACACTACAACAATTCCTAGAAGGAGCAAAACCAGAACCAGATGAAAAACAAACCAGACTTGAAGGTTAAGCAAATGGTAAAACGTTTTTCAGAACCGTGAGAAAGCACTAACCCGTTCCAGTCTAGTGTTAACTTTCATCCTCCCAGACCCACCGGGGGATTTTCCAATGTTCAAACTAAAACTGAAAATCATCGGTGACGCGGGGACAGGCAAAACTCTCTATTTGAAATCAATAATACAAAAATGGAAAATTCCAAGCTGCTCGCACACGAGAACAGCCGTGGAAAGACTCCGAACAGAAGACAGCCCAGCATCAAGAACAATCCACAGCATAGCCCTCAAACTAGCACTAAGAGATACAGCATTCAAAAAAATGTACGAGAGAACAGTAAAAGCAGGAGGAATAGAGAAATTCAGACAACAGTTCTGCAAGCTCCACAACCTCAAACTGCACCACGACCCATACACACCATGCGAGGGCAAAGCCTTCTTCTCCCTCTACTCCTACTACGCCAACACACTCAAAATTCCGAAAAACGCAGACCAAAAGCTCACAAAACTGATTCCAGAATACGAAAAATACAAGGAAGAGAAAAAGTTTGTCGATTACGAAGACTTCCTCCTCGCAGCAATAGCCCTCAGCGAGGAAACAGGTTACAAGACAAACATAGTCATCGACGAAGCACAGGACCTATCACCACTACAGTGGGCGCTCATAGAAAAAATCGCAGACGTAACATTCCTCGCCGGTGATGAGCTACAGAGCATCTTCAGCTTCCAAGGAGCAACACCAGAAATATTCACAAACATCCAAGCCAAATCAAAAATCCTGGATTACAACCACAGAATCCCCAGCACAATCTGGGAAGTAGCAGGAGAGGTGGTAAAAAAGCAACTGAAAAGAAAGAGAGCCACAGCCCTGTACGAGGGAGGTCTGGTAGTTGAGATAAACCAGTCTCCAGAAACAATAGCAAAACTTGCTGCAGCCCTGAGCACAATTGACAGGACACTACTACTGTGCAGACACAACAGCACTGTAATAGAATACGCCAGAATACTCGACAAAAACAACCTGAACTACACACTCGTAAAAATGGAGAAAAACAGAGGAAACAAAACCAACCGTGGACTACTGCTGGACACGATCCACTCATGCAAAGGACTCGAAGCCCCATTCGTAATAATGGTTGATGAACAGACTGAAAAAAGCGAAGAAGAAGACAGGATCAGATACGTTGGCATGACGAGAGCAAGCGCAGTCCTGATAATCGCAAACCAGATGAAAGACAACACTCCTTGGCCAGGATACATAAGAAAAAACTTCGACCTCCCGATACCAGTCGCAAAAAACCTGCGCGACCTGATCATCTGTGCAAAAACACAGCACAGAATACTCAACGAACAAAAGAAGAAAAAACAGGAAAACAGAATAAAAGAAACCACACAAGGAGGAGTAAAATGAGACAGGAAACAATAGACAAATGGATTGAAATCACCAGAACACCAGCCCAAAAACCCGCCCAAACAGTCCTAATCACCCCCGAACTCTCCCAAGCTGAAACATTCATCAGAGAAGCCCTCACCAAAAACGAGACAATAATCATCGTCGGAGCCTGCATAGTGAACTACTTTGGCCGAGCAAGCTCAATCCTGCCCAGAGGAGAGAGAATAATCATTCTAAAACCAGATGGGACAGTCCTAATACACCAGAAGGAGAAAAGAGAACCAGTGAACTGGAACCCCCCGGGCAGCAGGATCACGGTAAAACTCGAAAACAACATCCTGCAGATAACCTCGGTCAGAAAAAATCCAAAAGAAATCCTCCTCATAAATATTGACACAATCATCTTTGCAGGCAGGTTCAGCCTGTACGATCCTGAAGACATATACCTCCTCGGCTCAGAAAGCCAGATTGTCCAGGAATTCACCGAGAACCCACACCTCATTGAAGAAGGATTCAAACCACTAACCCGCGAGCTAAAAACAGAGTACGGGATGATAGACCTCTGCGGAATCGACAAACACGGGAATTTTGTAATAATAGAATTCAAACGCAGAAAAGCGAGTTTAGAAGCGGTAAGCCAGCTGAAAAGATACGTGGATGAAATAAGAAAAGAAAAAGGTGAAAAAGTCCGGGGAATACTCGCCGCACCAGACATCACAGAAAATGCACTAAAACTCCTCAGAGAATCCAACCTAGAATTCCTCAAAATCAGCAAGAAAATCCAAAAACAAACTACAACACTCGAAAACAACCCGTGAGTTTCCAGCGTTCAGTTAAGGTTTTTTCACTATCACTCTCATCTGCCGATTCATGTTCTTCCCCTCACCGTGAAAAACTTTGTTTCAAAACCAGTAAACAAGCCCGCATTTCGGGCATTTGGATTCTCTTACCTTAAACCAGGAGAAAAGTCAGAATTTCCGAATTTTCTCCAATAGAATTCCAAAGCAAGACCCGCCCACAAACCCCACCGAGGCGATGAAATATGAACAGGATCAAAAAACTAGCCGAAAAAATGGTCAAAATCCAGAGCCACACAAGCCAGAAAGAAGATACAACCATCCTAATAGACCTCTACTCCCTCGAAGGAGCAACAGTAGAAGACATCATAGAAAACAAACTCCCCCACATGTTCAAAATCACCAAAATAACAAAAAACAAAAAGGAAACAATACAGTGGATTTACGACCCCGTAACAGACGACTTATACTTCCTCGACCCCAACACAAACTCATGCATTTCCCTCAGAGAAATCCACAGCCTCCCCCCATCCTCAAAAGGCTCATAACCTCCCACTCCCCCGGAGGAGGTGATGTGAAATGAAATACACTCCAGATGAGAAAATAATGTTCAAGCTTGCAAACAAGCTCTGGCAGAAGACTGGCAACCTCACCCTGAAACAGAAAGTGCTACAACTGCGATCAGAAATACAGACAGCCTCAAGCCCAAGAGTGTGAAAGACCATGACAGCCAAATCCGGTACAATGAAAAAACCAGCCTACTACCTCATAAAACACCTCACCGACCACTACAAAAACCACTTCATGTTTCTAATCAAATCCCCAAAACCGTACCAAGCAATACAAAAATACTACAACCAGCCATCCAAAATCGAAAAAATCACGGAAAGATTCCCCGTTCTGATGAAGAGAGTCTCCTACTGGAGCCACAGAATCCCAAACTACTGGATGCAGGAGGAAGAATTCAGAAAAATAGTGACAGAGATAATCCACGTACACTACACCCGCCAATCATACATCAACAAAGCCCTAGCACAGCTCGAAGAATTCATAAACACACCCCTCCCACAAAAACCCCCCGAAAAACCCAGAAAAACGCGAGAGAAAAAATACCTGAAACTATTCGACTTTGATATACACAGCAAGTACACAAGAGGAACCGTGTACAAAATCCTCGAAAAAGCCAAAGAAAAATACACTACAGACTATTTTGACATCCACCTCTTCAAAGAAAGCTTTGCAATCGTGTCAGAAGATCATGCAATCTTCATCCCCTACAATATTGAAAAAATCTCCTTCCCCATTCCCGAAAACTCTGTAAAATTCTGCAAAAACTGTCTCAAAATAATCCTCCAAACTGAAGAACTGAAAAACAACGAAAAAATCCTGACCCCCCTCCAGTTCATCGTAACATTCCACAAACTTGGCACTTAACAGTTTAAACTTCACATTTCACACTTCAAACCTTTTTCACATTTTTAAACTATACCACAAAGTTGACCCCGCTCGCCCTTTCCACCGCCCCGCCGGAGAAAAACTGTGAAGGAGGTGGTTAACATGCAGAATAGTGTTAACCTGCAGGAGGAAATTAAAAAAGCAGCATCCAAAGTCCAGGAAAGAATTTTCATCATCGATCTAGATTTGCCCTCGGATGGCAGATTTGCAAGCAGGATCCCAGTCTACCTCACAATCACAACACCCGATGGCAAAGAAATAAACGAGAAAATAGGGAATGAAGTAATCTACTTCCTCGACAAAGAACTCAGAAACGAACTCGCAGCACTAAATGAGAGAGTCAGGACAGAAATAGAAAGACACTCTGCAAAACTCAAGTCAGGAATGTACGTGACAACAGAAGGCGGAGTGAGCAGGATATCAAGTATAATCGAAGAGTACAAGCCAAAATACAGAGAACTCGAGGAAAAAATAACAAAAGCAATACTAAACAAACAAAGCGAGTACATCAGCAAGACAATCGAGTACATCTCACAAAAAGAGGGTAAAATAAGAGTAAAAGGCCTCGTCGACGGTATAAAACTCCTGATCTTCCCAGTGGACGTGCACATTAAAAATTTCGTTGAAAAAGCTGTAAGAGAACTGTGCGAGCAGACAATCACCGACGCAGCAGACAGGCTAGTAAGAGAAACAAAAGAAAGACTGGACGAGCTCGCCGAAAAACTCAGAAACGCCAGATACGTTGTACACCTCCCAACAGTCAGAGAAGCCCTTGAAAAAGAAATACAGGCACTGCAAAACCTGGCCCAAGAACTGGGGATAGAAATCGATGAAAGAAAAAGATACCTGATAAGAGAATTCCACAGGCTAACTACAAGATTCACAAACAAAGTGCTCAACAGAATAGACAGCGGAAGAGCAGCAGCCCTCATCAAAAAACTCTCCGAATACGCCAACCACCCCACCGAGGTGAACAAAAATGAGCTGGATTGAAACCCTCCTGAGAAAGAGAGCAGCACAAATCAGCACAGTCGCAGTCATCGACAGCGACGACAGAATCAGGCTCAAAGAACTCTTCATAACACTCCTCGAAAAATACTCCACAGTATACTACTGGGACGTAAGAGGACTGTGCACAGTCAGAAGCGACTACGAAAAAGGCTACATCCTCCACAACACAAACGAACCATCACTCCTAGAACACGCACTCTCAAGAATAGACGCCCTCGTAAAAGAAAACAAAACACCCACAGCCTTCATCATATTCCCAGCAGAAAACTACCCCCTCCTAAACGCTTACATAAAAGCCTGGGCCCTGGACGACCGCATGTACGATCCAGACTTCCTCTGCTGCATCTTCGGAGGAAAACACCTGGTGAGCGAGAGCTCTCTGAGACTCTCAATACTCATAGAACCACCACCAAGCACGGAAGAAGAAAGAAGAACCTTCATCGAAAAACTACACTTCCCGTACGAAGACGGAGTAATCACAGCCGGGGCAGGCCTAAACCTGCACGAGTTCGAGACAACAGTCCTCGAAAGCGTAGCACTCTACGGGATTGCAAAAACCGAATTCGTGGCCAAAACAAAAGCAGAAATCGTGAAAAAAGAAGGAGTACTGGAGATAGAAGAACCAAAACAGGGATTCGAAACAATAGGCGGTTACGAATACCTGAAAAACTTCGTAAAAGACAACATAATCAGCGTGCTGAACAAACCAGAAAAAGCAACCAGACTGGGACTCAGACTGCCCAGAGGGCTCCTCCTCTTCGGCCCGCCGGGAACGGGAAAAACAGTATTCGCAAGAGCCCTGGCTAAAGAACTAAAAATACCCTTCCTCAGGTTCAAAACAGAACACGTGGTGAGCAAGTGGTACGGAGAAACGGAAAGGAACGTCGCCAGGGCAATAAAAATAGCGGAAAGCGTGGCCCCCTGCATAGTATTCGTGGATGAAATAGACCGGTTCGGAAGAAGAGGGCGAGATGAGCACGAGGTAACCAAGAGAACATTCAGCATACTTCTAGAATGGCTTGGTAGTGAGGAAAGAAAAGCAATAATCCTCGGCACAACAAACGTGCCAGAACAGCTGGACGAGGCCTTCCTGAGGGTGGGCAGATTCGACTACCACATCCCAGTACTCTACCCAGACCGAAACGCCAGACTTGAGATACTGAAAGTGCACACGAGCGTGAAAAGACAGGTTCCCCTGGAGGACGAGACAGTACTCGAAGAAGTTGCAGACATAACAGAACTGTTCACCGGCGCAGAACTCGAGGAACTGGTACTCAGAGCAGCGAGAAACGCGTTCAAAAGAGACAGCGAAACCGTAAGCTGGGATGACTTCCAAAAAGCCATCCACAGCTTCAGCATTGATGAAAAAACAAGAAAAGAACAATACACACGCTACATAGAACTCGCAAAAACCCTCTGCAACGACAAAGACATCTTGGCAAAAATCGGCTAACTCAAAGCTATTTTTCACCCAACCCCCACTGAGGTGAACAGTATGAGGAGTACTGCAATAAGGTTGATTGATAGAGCCATATATGTAGGACCACCTGGAGTGGGCAAAACAGAAATCATCCTCCAAAAAGCCAGAGAAGAAGCCGTAAAACTCGGAAAAACATTCGTAGACTTAAGAGAAATTGACGAAAAAACATTCGAGGAAATAACCAACAACCCCGAAAAATACTACCTCTACTACAGACTTGTAGCACCACACGTCTACCCAGAAGAACTCAGCTATCCAACAAAAAAAGACAGCGGTAAATGCAGTTTTGTGGACTACGTACCACCCAGAATGCTCTCACTAATGACACTAAAAGACATCCACGGAGTCCTCTTCATAGACGAACTCACCAACGTGCAGCGAGACGACCAGATGAGCATGTTCTACAGCATAATCCAAGAAAAAGAAGCCTCGTGGACGATAAAACTCTCCAAAAACATAAAAATAGTGATGGCTTCAAACGACGCAGAATGGAGCGAGATTGCACGAGCACTACCAAAACCCCTCAGAAACAGGTGCAAAATCTACAGAGTCACAGCACCAAGCATTGACGAATGGAGAGAGTACATGGACAAAACCTACAACAACGCGTGGGAAAAACTCACATACGCGTATTTGAAAGCATACCCGCTGGACTTCATAAAACCACCACAAAACGATGACGGATTCACAAACTTTCCAACACCACGAAGCTGGACCAGCCTCGCAGTAATGCTACACGAACTGAAAAAACAAAACACTGACGAGGAATTCATCGATGAAACAGTAATAGCCCACCTGGGCAACGAAGTGGGGACAAAGTTCCTAGCCCTCCTGAAAACAAGCATAAACATAGAACAAGCCCTCCAAACAATACGAACAAAACCAGAAGCGTTTGACACGTTCAACCTTAACGAGAAAATCCTCGTCCTGAACGCCTTCACACAGCTCAAAACAGAAGAAATAACAGGACCATACCAGCAATTCCTAAAACACCTGGTCCACAATTCAAGAGAATTCCTAATACTCGCATTCGTACTCATGCCAAAAGAAAAAAGAATAGAAATAATCCGAAAAACAGCACAGATACTCAAAGAAGCGGTGAAAATACTCGCAGAATACGTTGCCTAACAAATTTTTCCACCCACCCCCCAGCGAGGTGATAAAAAATGCAGAACACGGACATTGAAACGGTAGTTAGAGACTGCATAGCCACACTAATAATGAACGTCCCCCTCATCGGACTGTTCCTCAAAAGAACATGGATCTACGAAACACACAGCATAAGCTTCCCAGCGAGCACGAACGGTCTGGTAATCTACATAAACCCAGAATACTTCCTCAAATACACTCCCGCAGAAAGAGTGTACATCCTCGCCCACGAGACAATGCACATAATCCTGAAACACTGCCTCAGAGACGTTTACTTCAGACACGAACTCGCGGACAAACTACCCCCCAAAATCGTAAAAGCAGCCCTAATCGTCGCCGCAGACGTAAAAGTCAACCAGTACCTGGACGAAGTTCCAGAACTCACAAAACCAGCAGACAGAGCGAACATATACGTGCTGGCTGAAGCACTGAACATACCATACGCTGAAGCCCTACACATGAGCTACGAAGAACTCGCAGCCTTGATCCTCAAAAAACTGCTCGAAAACCTCTGCGAAAACTGCAGAAACACACTCCTCAGAGGACAGAAACAAAACAAACCAGACACACAGCAGACAGGAAAAACCAGCAGAAAACACTCCAAATGCCCACTATGCAAAAACGTGATAGAACCACAGTGGTTTGACCTGATAAGGAACGAACAGCCCACAAAAGACAGAGTACTGAACCAAGGAGACCCGGCAGACCAGAACACACTAACCGAAGAAATCGAAAGACGCATAGAAAGAAAACTCACCGAAATAACCACAATACTGAAAACAACAGGAAAACTGCCCGGATGGGCTGAAAGACTTGTTAACGAAATTCTCGAACCACTCATCGACTGGAGGGCAGTACTAAAAGCAAGACTAACACTCGGATTCGGAATCAAAATAAGAAAAATCTGGACAAGACCAAACAAAAAACTCCCCAGCCTTCTTCCCGGCAAAGACACACAAGGACTACAAAAAGTATCAGTCCTCGTTGACACAAGCGGCAGCATAAGCACTCTCGAGCTAAAACAGTTCCTCGGAGAAGTCTACGGAATCCTGAAAGAAGTTGCAAGAGTCACAGTAATACCCTGGGACGCAACAGCATACGAGCCCATAATCCTACGAAACAGAGGGGATATTGAAAAAATAAAAACCAAAGGCCTAAAAGGCGGCGGCGGGACAAAAATCCTCCCAGCACTACAGCTCACAGAAAAAACCGGAAAAGACCTGGTAATAATACTCTCAGACTGGCTAATATACGACCTGCAGACTCCCGAAGTCCAGGAATGGTTTAAAAAGAATGCAAACATTACAATCCCCGTAACAACAGAAGCAAAACCACCAGAAATACTCAAAAACCCGATAAAACTCAGAATCAGAAAAAACACCTGATTTTTTTACGAACTGTCCAAAATGCAAAAACAACAGCAAAACATACCACCTACACGACGCCTCACCCGGCTGGAAAGTCTACAGATGCCAGCAGAGAACCATTCTCTAAAAAAGGTGAAACCACAGTCCTTGAAGAAAGAGAAAAAGAAGGAGAAGACTAACTGACAAAACTTCAAAAACAATTTTAATATTTAACACCAGTTATTACTAACCAAAAGAAACTTATGCCGAACACCCGAAAACCCCGATTTTCTTTCGAACATTCCTATTGAAAAAGAATATTATGAATACCAATAAAAACCACCTGCTCCCCTGCAACACAACCCTTTTTCTGAACCTGCTCCAGTTAAAATCTACACACTAAAAAGAAAAACCCCAACCCCCAGTGAAGGAGGTGATCTCGATGAGTGTTATCGTGAAAGGTGAGATATTAAAAACAATCTCAAAAGCCGTGGCAAGCATAGTTAGCGACTGCAGAATACACTTCGCACCAGACAAACTGTACATCCGCGCAGTAGACCCCTCAAACGTGGCAATGGTAACAGTAGACGTGCCAAAAGAAAGCTTCGAAGAATACAACATCCAATCAGAACAAGTTTACGGTGTAGACATCCAAAGAATAGCCGAAATTAGCAAAATAATAAACGCAGACGATAACATTGCACTCGACTTCACAAACGGGTACATGCACATCCGCACCGGGAAGATGGAGTACAGCATAGCCCTGATCGACCCCGAAGCAATAAGAAAAGAACCCAAAACACCCGAACTAAAACTCCCAGCAAAAATCACACTCAGCGCAGACAGATTCAAAAAAGCCCTAGAAGCCGCAGACAAAATAGCCGACTGCGTCCTCCTAAAGAAAACACAGGACAGCTTCCAAATAATCGCAAGAGGAGACACAGAAAAAATAACAATCTCACTATCCCCCACAGAACTCGTAGAATTCACCGGAGAGGGAGAAGCAAAAAGCCTATTCAACCTAGAATTCGTTAAAGAATTCTTCAAAATCACAGACTCAACCACACCAGCAACAATAGAACTCGGAACAAACTACCCAGCAATATTCAGCTTCCTCCTCAACAAAGGAAAAGTACAAGTCAAATACTACCTAGCCCCAAGAATAGAAGAGAACATCGACTAACCCAGCACCAAACCCCAAAATCCAACTGTGAAGTTTGATCATAAAATTTTTAACCACACACTTCACACTTTCATATGCACACAATATGTGTTGCAAACCAGAAAGGAGGAGTGGGCAAGACCACCACCGCAGTAAACTTGGCAGCAGTCCTCGCTGAAAAATACAAAGTCCTCCTGATAGACATGGACCCACAGGCGCACGCTACAAAAGCCGTCGGATTACAGCACACTCCTGAAAAAAGCATGTACCACACACTAATCGAGAACACACCCCCACACAAAATCCTCCAGAAAACCTGCATCGAAAACCTTGACATCCTCCCCTCCGACGAAATCCTCGCCACAGCAGAATTAAAACTCATAAACATGTTCGCCAGAGAAACAGTCCTGGAAAACACGATCTCAGAAATAAGAAAAAACTACAATTTTACAATCATAGACACCCCACCAAACCTGGGCCTCCTCACAATAAACTCCCTAAAAGCCTCAACACACCTCCTCATCCCAGTACAGGCACAACCATACGCTTACAAGGGGACTTCACTACTCCTCGAACTCCTGGACTTAATGGAGAGGGCAATGAAATACAGGCCAAAGGTTCTCGGCTTTCTCCTGACAATGGCCGACAGGAGGACGACACTCACGGATGAGATCCGGAAGAGGCTCCGGGAAAGCTACGGGGATCTGGTCCTGAAGACAGAAATACCAAACAACGTCGACCTGGCCAGAGCAGCTGACAGGGGAAAACCGATAACACTCTCTGCCCCAGAATCCCCGGGAGCGAAAGCTTACCGGGCACTAGCAAAAGAAATCCTCGAAAAATTGGGAATGGGGTGATGAAAAATGAGTGGAGAAGAGAAAAAAATCCAACTCCTGGAGGGACTATTCGGGCCCAGTAAAAACCCAGAAAACCTTGTATCGAAAGCTGCAGAAAACGCGCTAAAAAACCCGCGCATTTACACTTACGCTCCCATACCCCGCATAGTCTTCGAAACATTAAAACTGATGAACCCCACCTTCAGCATTCCAGCAGAAGTTAGAAAAGCCCTGAACGAATGGGTGAAAAACAACTACCCAGAACTCTACAACCTCGCAAAAGAAGAACTCAAAAAAAGAAAACTAGAGAAAACCGAAGAAAAAATACTTAAAAAAATCGAAGAAGAAGAAACACCTCCCGAATAAGTTACAACAGAAAGCCTCGCCCTTCAGGGCAGGGAGAAAGTCAGCCACTTTAAACCCCTTTTTCTTTTTCTTCTAAATCTGTTCAGGTGGTATCCCATACAACCTTGCAGAAAATTTCCCCGATTTCGCGTCAAAACTCAAAGAAACCATAAACAAATACGAACCAATAATAGAGACCTTCGCCTCACACTTACCCCAAAACTCCTACAAGAAAAAGTGGACTAACATAAAAACTTGGCAATACATTCTCCTCATGATTGCCAGATACCTTATAAACAGACAATTTGAAAGGATTGCAAATCACACATGCTTGTAAATTTCTCGAAAACGTACTACTCGAGAAAAAAGAACACATCACAATCCCTCCCTACATTTACAGACTAGCACTCTCAGAAATCCTCACAAACAGACTTAACACAGAAATCCAATTCGCAGAGTTTAACGAGTATTTGATACCCTACCACCAAATCCAAACCTCCATCGATAACTTTCACTTCATATATCCAGACCTATCAACCGAAAAGAAGATTCCTGTAAACCTCAAAAAAATCGATGAATTTAACAGAATAACCAACGAATACCTCAAAAAAGTCTACAACAGGATCAAAACAACAGCAAGAACATTTCTAATAGTTAAAACCTTCCTCCAATAACTCCCAATCCCCCACTGGAGGTGGTGAAAAAATGAGTAGGATAGTTAGTGTACTCGTAAAAAACGTGCTCGCGGATAAAGACGTGCTGGATGAGGCAAGAAAACTGCTCGCAAGATATGGAGTAGAAAACACAGAAAACGGGTTCACAGTCGGAGGAGTCATCGTAACAGTAGAAAACGGGATGGTGAAAATCCAATACGATGAATTCTACAGTTCCAGCAGAATACTCGCAGAAAAAGTAACAGACGCACTCATAGCGGCAACAGTAGCCAAAAGCGCAAAACTCATGGGAGCAAGAATAGTAAACATCAAAGAAACGGCAGAAGGCTACGAGATAGAGGGATGGGCATGAAGTTCAAAGCAGTCGTGAGAAAGGGAGTTGTAAAAGCAGACATAGAAGCGGCAGCCTGCGGAATGGCGGCGGCAGAGTTCGTAAACCAGCTCTCAAAACTGGCAAACGCTGATGTGAACATTGCAGAGAAAAGAAACGACAGACAAGGAGTCAGCATATGACCAACTTTTACATTTTTGCCAGCATCTCAAAGAAAAGACTCCTAGCAAACACAAACTCCGAAGAACTGGCCAGAAAAATAGAAGAAATGGGAGAAACAGAATCCTCCTCCCTCTGCGGATGAAAAACCCCTGGCAGGACGGGCAACAGACCCCCAAAGACTGCAGAGTAGAAGCAAGTTTTTTGAATGTTTTTTTATTTTATTTATTTTTTTCTGCACTCTTCCAAAACAACATAAAGTTTTAGAATAAAAAATCGCAAACTATTTATACCAAGACATGTAGTAATTACATGGATAAAGACTATATCGAGAATAAGATGCAGGATAATATTGAGGATAAGATCCAGTCCTGTAATAGATCCACCTCATTCAAAACATACAAAACTTTTGTAATCTCCTACCTGATCAAAAAAATCAACGAGGTTGATGAAAAAGACAGACAAACACTAGAAGAACTGTTACAAAAAGCCAAAAACCTGAAAACCACAAACATGCCCCAATTCCTGCTCAAAGTTTACGATACACAGAAAAAAACCAAGGTAAACCTCAGCCCCCTCATCCCCTGCCCTGAAGAAATTCCTAAAATGCTGGACGACAGGGAAAAGTAGTATGACAGAACCCCCAGTCTGCCCCGACTGCAAGATAACAGGCATTCTAGACTACCAGCATCAAGAATACTACTGTCCAAAATGCGGGCTCGTCCTCGGACAGAATGACCCCCTACCAAAATTCACAAAACCACTACCAGCAGGCAAAATCACAGAAAAAACAAACACCAAAATCGCCACAAAATACAACCTAAAACAAAAACTCAGAGCCAGACTGGCAGAAAAAACACCGACAACAGTTATAATGACCGAGGACATAGCCAGAAAACTCTCCCTACCAGATTATACTGTAGAACACGCTAAAAAACTGGCCAAAAAAGCCCTTGACAGCAAACTTCATGGGGCAAGAATCGCGGCTGCCTGCGTTCTGGCAGCCTGCAGAATGCACACAATCCCGCGTGCGGTTAAAGAAATAGAGGAGAAGAGCGGTGTAGAGGAGAAGAAAATATTCACAGCCCTAAAAAACCTGCAGAAAAAGCTGAAGATCAGGACAGAACCAATAAAAGCTGAAGAATGGGTGCATGTCTACGCTGCAAAACTCAACCTGAGAGGAGAAGTGATAAAAAAAGCACTTGAAACTGCCAAAAAACTGGAGGAAACCTGCAATGCTAGGCCTGCAACAATAGCTGCCGCAGCTATCTATAAACACTCAAAAATTCGCCTGAAAACCCTGTGTAAGATCTCGGGCGTTTCTCACCCATCAATCTTAAAATGCGCTTCCCTTCTAAGTAACCCCGAACACGAGAATAAATCCTGCTAATTACTAAATAACCCTGTGAAGAATAACTGACAGCACACCCTCTTTTTTCCGAATGCACAACCCTGTAACCCCTACCGTATGATGCCTTCTTTTTCACAACAAGCCTCCACCCTCCCACAAACAGGACAGGTCACCCAGAATCCTGGGCCTACCACCATTCCTATGCTCTATAACCACAAAAAATACTGTAGTCCCGCCCCGCATTATTTTACCAGTAAATTTTAAATTGTGTTAAAGTACACTTTCTATCATGCCCAAACCAAACAGGGGAAAGACCAAAACCATCAAGGAGAGGGCTATCTACGTTTATCTTCCATCCATTGAGATGGCGGAGGAATGGAAAAAAAGAGCTGAGAATGCTGGCGTATCGATTTCAAGGTTTGTCATCGAAAGGGTTGAAGACTCAATAAGGAGGGAAGAGGGCGAAGAAGGATACCTGAGCAGAGCTGAGCTGATAAAAAGGCTTAAGGAGGCAGAAGAGGAAATAAAAAGGCTGAGAAGCGAAAACAACCTTCTGAAAAAGCTAGTTGAAAATCTCGACAGCGAGCTGAAGCGCTACAGGGCGAAGCCCTTTGCGGAAGAGAGCTTTGAGGGAATAAGGAGACATCCTACAATGAGGGAGATCGTGGGCACAATCGATGGGATTGGCAACGATTTCGTAATCCTGAAGGTAGCCTACAGGATCCGTATTCCAGAAGGGGAGCTGGAGAAATGGTCTGGAAAGCTTCGAAAAGGCCTGAAGGTTGGAATTCTTCTCATGGACAACGGAGATGTGCGAGTAAGGTTGATAAAAAGGGGGGAAAGGCTATGATATCCGCGAAAAGGAGGATGGAAGTGCTACTTCGAAGGACTAAGCTACGATGAGATCTCAAAAGCAGCAAGGATTTCCAAGGGCTCGTGAACATAGTGAGAAGCTGAAGGAAAGTATCCGAACTTCTGGATCTCCGGACATCGCTGAGGAGCTTGCTTTGGTGGAGCAAATTCCTCTACCGTTTCTTTACTAGTCAATTTTTCAGTAATACTTGCAGATAAAATTCCAATGTTTTTAATTAAAAGCTCAAAATGGAACTTTCTTAGTAACTTTAATTATTGAAGGAATAATTTTGATCGCAGAAATAAATCGCGCAGAATATTGCCTCAAGAAGTGCTTAAATGATTTGACTTCTAATAATGAGAAGAATGGAAGCGGGGATTGGTTATGTATTACCTCGCTGCAAGCAACCCAATAATTTTTGATCGATACCTTATACCTATTCTCGAATTCTTTTAAGGTTTGCCTATCTATACCCAACCTAGGAAATTGCTTTTCACGCATCATCGAATCTATTTTCTCTAAGTCTATCTCTGGCGTACTTTCTAGATACCTTGTGATTCTTTTCACATACTCACTTTCTAGTCGTTGAATACTGTAGAATCTTTTTTCCGCTTTTTCCGCTGACTTGTCATATAACTCGTTGTCATATAACTTGTCATAAAAGAAAAAGACTTCTAGTATTCCTTGGCAAGTATTGAAGTTCTTAGCTATGTCGCTATAGACTATGAGTTTAACGAGATTTTCTAGTGCATTTCTCAGGTAGAAATAACATGATAAAATATCCATTCTCTCAAGGCACATCTCAACTGCAGAAAAATCAGAGTTTAGCTGAAGCGTCCATAATTTTATGCCCTCTAATTTCATTGTTTCTACGGCGTTTATAGCTCGCTTAATATTTGAAAGATAATTTCGAATATCTTGTTCCTCTTGAAGCCGTCTTAATAACTCCTTAAAGTTTTCCAGTTGATGGACATTGAATCTTGCTAGCTGGGGGTTTGGAACAATGCGTGTTCCAACAAGACTAAAATAATTGTTTATAATTTCGTTGTAAACTTTCATAATATTAGAACCATCCTTTTCTATTTTAGAAATCAGTTCTCGAGCCTTATTCTCCAAATATTGAAAAAAGACGGGCCAATTGACTCTAAGTTTTAGCAATAACTTTGTTGTGTGGGGTGTAGCGACAAGTGAAATGGTTCCAAGGGGAACATTATTAAAAGTTGTGATCTCCCTTCTTTCCTTGTTGAAAATTTCCATTTCTTGCTGAAAAACCTTTTGTGGATTTTCTTTTGACTCACTTATTTTGTAAGCAACACGCCCTATAAAATCCCAATATACGTATGGAAAATCTACATAAAGTCTCCTGGAGGCTATTTTAACATTGCCTCTTCTAGGGGAAACCATTTGTATGGGGTATGAGGGAAAAATTCTGCTAAACATATTATCACTTTATTCTATGATTTCTCCTTTGGTTGAATGGCAACTTTTTAATGAACTTCATATCATACTTATGTTATAAGCTTCCAAATATATGTAATGAATTCGAAAGGATAAATATTTTTCGATCAAAAGGCAGCTCCCGACCATTCAGTGAAAATCTCAGCCTCAAAAATATATTTAACCTTAATTAATAAAAACACCTATTTTTTAATAACTTTGCTGAACTGGTTTTCCTTCTTAGATGATCTTGCACCCGTATGGGAATGTCTTCACCTTTAGAGCTGCTTTAGCGTAGAGACTTACACGAATAATTCTTTGTCTGAGCAGATTTTCACTCTATTCAAAAAGTTTGTCACAAAAGTATTTTGGAGGATAACGAACGAATGTGGATAACTACTACCATTAGACATCTATTTTATGGCCCTGTCTTCTTAAAGAAGCGTGCATACTCTTCTGGAAATTCAAAGAACTTCTCCACAACGTTGCCGCAACTCTTGCATTTATAAGCCAGGATGTCACCGGGTTTGGGTTTATCTACCAAGGCCTGCCATGAGGGTTCCATCTTCCCACCGCAGATGTTGCAGATCTTAGCAAGGATATACTTGGAGAGGAAGGGTTACCTCGTTAGAACAAATGTACCCGTAGGTGAGAAAGAGCTGGATCTGCTGGGGATGAAGGATGATGAGGTTATCCTGGGAGAATGCCGGGCGAACCTCGGCTACGCCGAGGGCGATGAAGAACTCGTCAAGAGTGCGCACTTTGAAGCGGTCAAATCGGTGATCGAGAAAACATATCCCCTTCCGAATAAAAGGGTCCGCTATGTTTGTTTTACAGAGAACCGACGTCGGTGAAGAAGTACATTGATGAGGCGAGGCAAAACGGAATTGAGACTGTCTCCACATCTGAGATGATTAAGGGTCTCGTTGAATCCTGGAAAGAATCAATCGACCTTAAGAGGCAAAGATGGGCAGGAGAGCGATAGAGCTGATCGATTGGTTTGCCAAGGAGCTGGCGATTCTGGAAAAGCAGGGCAGGTTTAGGTGGAGTGAGGACGTTTGATAGATTCAAGAAAATCTTTTACATCAATTTTTCTTTGACGATCAATGAATATCGGACTCAGTTCTCTTACAGATAAACAGCACGTTCTCTGAGGAGCAATCCTTTCTGCAACGTAATTTTCATTGTATAACTTTCCTTTTTTCTTCTCGATTCTTTCAAGAGTTCTCCGAACTATGAGCTTCATATCCCCTAAGAAAATCTCATATTGCTCCGGGGACTCAAATCGATCTCTTCTTTCTCTATTTCTATGGAGTAAGGGGTCCGAAATAACGATACATAAACAGTAACCGGCAATGTGAAAAAGTTGGTAAATGTATACAAGTGTATTATCTGCAAGCTTTAATCTGCAGGCGTTGTCGCTTGTGTTTCCGCGATCTTCTTGAAGAAATCAGCACCTCGGTTCAATTGGTTTATACACTCATGTAACGGTCTGCACTCTTTTATTTTACAGCTTTCTCAACCTTTTCCGTTTCCCCCGATAAAATTTACAAAACAAACAACTTACCCATTTTGATGGTACTGGAGAGACAGCTTTTTAGGTCCCTGTAGCCCCTACTCCCTACATTTCCTAAGTCATCTAGAATGCTATCTGAATTTTGTATCACATCATCACTCGCATTTAGAGAGTTTGTTATGTCATAGTGTATGTGTATACGTTGGTATGTAGTTATGTTATGTGTATACAGATGAAAGTGACTCAATGTAATGTCCATTGTCCCCCTACGTGAATTGATAGTTGCGTTGGAGGAGGAGAGACCTGTATTTTTCACAGGGTTTGTTTTTGATACTTACAAAGCTAGGTCTGATTTAAACACAATTCCTGCCTTGTATATTTGAAACTTTCAATCCCATTTTGGTCTGATTTGAACATAGCAAGCTAAAGTTTTGTGGAAGCTTATAACCCTTCTTTCAATCCCATTTTGGTCTGATTTGAACCAAGTATTGGGGCGCAGACAAACACGGAGAATACCACTTTCAATCCCATTTTGGTCTGATTTGAACACGATTGCATCCCACTCGTATTTCACCCACCAATCAAAATTTCAATCCCATTTTGGTCTGATTTGAACTTTATTCACCATACTCTTCCGAGACAGCAGAAAGAGATTTCAATCCCATTTTGGTCTGATTTGAACGCTTGAGGAAAGCTTACTACTCGATTTTGAGACCCAATTTCAATCCCATTTTGGTCTGATTTGAACAATAAGGTGCGTGCTTTACAACAGGGACTTTTGTTGATTTCAATCCCATTTTGGTCTGATTTGAACTTGTTGGTGGAAAGATTGATGAAGTAACCGCCGCGTGGATCGATTTCAATCCCATTTTGGTCTGATTTGAACTTCCTTTTTCTTCGAACTCTTTGCTCGCTGTTTCAATATTTCAATCCCATTTTGGTCTGATTTGAACCTGGTTGACATACAGCGTGATGCTCGTTGATGTTGATTTCAATCCCATTTTGGTCTGATTTGAACGAAAAGTGGCGGGGGGGGGGAAGGGGGGGGGGGGGGGGGGTCTATGCCACTTTTCTTTTTTCTTTGTCTTTTCTTAT
>Ga0080004_1094502_pt1 | contig 26706 bp, 28 predicted proteins | sample WasSprMetagenome_FD_69207 | JGI IMG/M metagenome (GOLD analysis project Ga0080004, IMG submission 69207) | Sulfidic aquatic microbial communities from Washburn Spring, Yellowstone National Park, USA - WS (SPADES assembly) (version 2) | ecosystem: Environmental > Aquatic > Thermal springs > Hot... | reverse complement strand
ATGAAACGAGGATTTGGAAGAGCCCATAGAGGCGTAAGAAGAAACCTTCAAGCAATGATATCTCTGTGGGGAGGAGGATTCAAAATTCTGAAAACCAGAAAAGGCAGCTATTATTTTAAAGAGTTCGGATTAGTCCCAGACTGGGGCAAAATAACAACAATACTCCAAACAGAATATTGGTAATAAATCTTCTGATAAATAAATGAAAGTTTAAAGTAAAAACAAAAATTTGGTCTTCAGTAGTGAAATAGAAAAATGAGGGGATGCGCGGGAGAAGTCTCCATACCATTTTAGAATGAGCTACCTCGGCTAATTTTGGAATAACCTCGGAGATTTTTTAACGTTTCGTTACTTACGCTTCCTGAAGAATAATAGCCTATCTTTTTCGCAAACATATTCAAAGCCCACTTCAAGTAGAGCTTTAATTTCTTCCGGATCGCTTGCAACTTTAACTGTAAATTCATCGTTGCATGAATCACCGAATATTGCCCGCTCAACAGCAACTGCCGACTGGTGAATATGAGTTGATGTATCCGACAGTCAACACTCCTTTTCCGTCTACACTCGATCCGTATGCTTTGGCCTTAAACTATCAGGGTTAGATGGAGGAGATTTTTCGTATGTTGCTGGCATTGTTACACTCCCTCCTTCGATTCCCTATAAAATTGTAAAAGGATTTGGATACTGAGATAACAGAATTGTTAATTCAGATAAATAATACATATGGACAAATAATGTTGCTATACGTTGTAATTCCATTTTCAATTATTGTTTCATTTCTATTAGGAAGGACAATTGGAAGAAAGAGTAACTCTTAAAAGACCAAAATGATTTATAACTCCCAAGCCGGGGTAGCTCAGCCTGGTTAGAGCGCCAGGCTAACATTGGGCGTGACTCATAATCTGGAGATCATACAGAACAGAGGTCGTGGGTTCAAAACCCATCCCCGGCATTTTTTCTAACATTCTTCTAGAAGACTATAAAAACTAGTTGAATGTTATGTTTATTTGTTCATTCATCGTCTTAAGACTAAAAAGCCAGATATTGCTTGTAAGCCTGAGCAGAGATAGAAAAGGAAGTTTATATCGAAGAATCCTACAACTATAGCAACTAAAAGAGAAGTTGACGCTGTAATCAAATCGGTAGCAGAATCGAGTAATCCAACGCTAAAGCCAAGATTTCCAGGTTTACTTAAATCAACCGTAAGGGCAAGCAAAGCCGGCCTCTCAAGGGCGAAAGCAATTCCATTAAGAAGTTCAAGTATGAAAAGATGTGTTATCTTTGAAGCTAAAGTATAACCGAATGTAGCTATCGCTCCTAGAAGAGCACCTGAAAGAAAGACTTTATGCCTTCCATATACATCTGAAAGTTTTCCTGTAATTATCTTTGAAAAGGCTGATGACAAGTAGAATATTGCATAAAGTAATCCTACATCTGATAAGCTACCATCTAGACGGTTTGTTACGAATATCGGGTATATAGGTCCTATAAGCCCAATAGAGGCGGAGTTTAGAACTCCCATTATTATAACGAGAGCTAAAGCTCTCGACAAACCTATCTCCTCCCACTATCATGGATTCTGTGAGCTTCATCTCTAAATTGTCTTTAAAGGGAGACTAAGAACCAATATTATTTATGGCAACAAAATATATAAGTCATCTGCCCGACTCTAAAATGATGTCAAGATAAGCTTAAAATTATGTTTTCCTAACTGTTAAGCCATATATTCAATTCTAAGTTATCAACTTTTCCTTACTACTGGCAATATTACCTCATTTCTTAGATCTGGAGAGATTCTTATGCCGCTTAAAAATAAAGTATCGAATTTACCCTTAAAATTTGTATTTAGAGTTATTATTTGGTTTGGATGTAATTTTGTTATCTGGGCAAAGCCAAAAACATCACCATTAACTCCTAATCCTACGAACATGCCTCTTAAGCTCCTTTGGTTGAAGATGGTAAATCTACCGAATATTTCTATTAAATCGTTCATATTTGATCTAAATACAATCATTCTATTATCAATGGTTTTCTTTGCAAAATAAATGTTTGAGGATAATTTATGAGAAATTTCTTTTAATTCGATGTTAGATAGGTTAAGCTCATAAAAATCTTCCATAAAGCTCAGTTTTATTCTACTTAAACTAATGCCAAAATTCTTGCCATCCCTTAAAAATCGATAGTATTGACTTAACCTTCTCTCACTTCTCTCAGAAGGGCTCTTGACAACTCCCTCTGGCTTATTAGCACAGATGATCGTAGGAGCGTTATCAAAATCTTTAATCCTTTTGAGCAATTCTTTATCAATTTCTTTAAAGCAAATAACAATATCAGGCTCTAGTTCTTTGATCATATCGATCTTATGATCTATGCCTTCTTCTGCAACATAGCCATCAGTATTTATTATGCATAAATCATGCTCCTTTTCTTCAATATAAGAGATTGTCTTTTTCATTCTTCTTATCATTAAATCTCTAACATATCGAGGAGAAGTGAAACCTAGAAAGCCAAAGATCTCTGCTCTTAAATCTCTTAGATCAGAGATTTTATCCAATACGATCGTTGCTCCTATACAGCCTGGTGGTGCCAAGTCTCCTTGGCCTATGTCTCCATCTATTATTATAGTCCTTAAACCTTTCATTAAAGCTATATTCGATAGATAAGATGTTAGGGTAGATTTTCCTGAATCTGTCTCTCCTATTATCATCAATCTTCTTTTACCTGATTTGAAACCCTTGAAGACTTTTTCTTCAAGATCTCTCCATATCCCAACACCAACTCTATCACGGCTTATCCAGGCTTCACTTTTTTCGCCCAGAGTCACTCGTATCAAAGAACTATCTTGATCAGCCTCAAAGGGTAGAATTTTGTTCTTCCTTACAATTATTTTATCACTAACCTCCAAATTTACGCCTAAAACAGAAATACCTTTACTTTCAGCCCTAACAGATGCTGGGCCTCTTACAAGCAAGACATCATTTTTGTTTAGTTTATATGATCTAGTCTCCAAAGTACCTTTTTCCTTGCCTAAGGGCAATAAGCATGGCAGATCTTTGATCTCTTGCAACCTTTTTGTTGGGCTTTATTTTTGAGAGGGAAGAGGTTCCTCTTTCATCCACCAACTCTATTATCACATTTTTAAGACTCTTTGAAAGTTCATTGGCTATCTTTTCTGCCATATCTGGTTCGCCGTTGCCAATTCTTACTATCCTCTTCTTTGCATGGGTATTACTAACCAATTTTACAACTTTTGTTATAGTCTCATCTATAGAGCTTAAAACATCTCCCATCAATTCTCTTTGTCTATAGTAGACTACCATGCCTGTCCTCTTTCCAGGATCGATGCCTATTATTATTGATTCATCGCTATTACTGTAAAGATTATCTATTATCTTCTCTTTAGCAAGATAAGGATCTTTGCTCAATTCTTCTAAAGATAAGACTTTTTCATGGTTTATCAAATTTCTTTCTTTCTCAGTAGTAATAACCAGCTTTACACTAGGGTTAAAATTCTGCCCTGGCATTACATTATCGAATTTTAACCCCATTTCTTTTAAAATGCTCGTAATTATATAGTAAGCCCTACCATCAAGAGTTGTTACAGCTATCTCATTGGGCAACAATATCACCATTAAAGTATTTTCCTATTAAATTTTGATGTTTAACTGGTAAGATAAATATGTTACACCCTGTAAGCCATTATGCTTCTCTTATCAATTATTGTTATCTTGACATCTAAACCATAAGTTAATATGATATGTATTCATAATACTAGAAGCGATGTATTATCCCTTATTAGCCAATTGACACTAATCTGCAACCAGTTTCAATTCTAATGTATAGTATACGCATTAAATGGAATTGAAGATATTTATTAACTACTATATTTTACAACAAATCGTGATCTTTTTGGTAGAGATAGAATTAAGGGAGTTCAAGAAAATGAAGCTTGATGGAGCTACCATAATAGATGGCTTCCCATGCGTTGGATTGGTGAATACCATTGCTGCCAACTACTTAGTAGCAACCCTTGAACTAGATCAGATAGCAGCACTAGATTCTGATCGCTTTCCAGCTGTGTCTATGATCTATGCTAATAAGCCAAAATTCCCAGCAAGGATATATGCAAGTGAAAAATTGAAGACAGTCGTATTCTTATCTGAGTTTAGGATTCTTCCATTTCTCTACAGACCGTTGGCAAAGACTTTACTAAACTGGGCTAAAGATCAAAAATGCTCTCTTATAATATCGCCTGTGGGATATCCTGTAGAACTCCTTTCAATGGAAAAAGAGCTTAGTGTAATGGGTGTTGGGAGTACAGACAGAGCAAGGCAGAGACTCATCTCAAATGATATAAAGCAATTAAGTATTGGAATAATACCTGGCATATCCGGTCTTCTTCTTAATGAAGGGAAATGGGCTAACTTTGATGTGATCAGCCTTATAATACCTGTTCAACCGGATATGCCTGAAGTTAAAGCAGCTGTCAAAGCTGTAGAGATAATAGATAGGTTAATTCCAGAAATCGAAGTCGATGTTGCTCCCCTTCAACAAGAGGCTGAGAGGATAGCAGAAAGGCTAAGAGTTCTTCGTAAGCAAGCTAAGCCCATGGAGTCACAGCCTCCTTGGGGAGTATATGAATAAAAAAATTAAAAAACAATAAGTAAAACCTTGTAATTAAATCAAAGAAAACTCAAAAGCATAGGTAAAAACATAATGCTACTTAGATACTTTGATAAAGGAAGCTATCTAAGGAAATGGATTCCACTAAGTATACTTACTGGGGTTATAGCTGGGTTTGGTGCAATAATCCTTTATTATGCAATAATTTGGTCTACAAATCTTTTTTTATGGTTTGGGGCTGAATACTTGCCACCTTCACCTATAGGTGAAGGTTCAACAACAGTGATGCCCATAGGTCGGCTCTATCTTCTGCCATTGATAACCGCACTAGGCGGACTATTAAGTGGTATAATAGTGTATAATCTTGCTCCAGAAGCGGAGGGAGACGGTATAGACAGAGTGGTGGATGCCTTCCATAACAAACAAGGAGAGATTAGAAAAGGAATTCCGATAATTAAGTTGATTGCATCTGCAATAACAATAGGATCGGGTGGCAGTGCTGGTAAAGAAGGGCCTGCTGCTCAAATATCTGCAGGTTTTGGGTCTGTTTTGGGCAAATTGCTACATCTCAATGTTCATGACAGAAGAATAATAATGGCAGCTGGTATAGGAGCAGGTCTAGGCTCTATATTTAAAGCACCCTTTGGAGGTGCCCTATTAAGCAGCGAAATTTTATATAAAAGAGATTTTGAGGTCGAAGCACTTATACCATCTTTTATTGCATCGATAACAGGATACTCTATCTTTGCATCTTTTGTGGGATGGACACCTGTCTTTGGTCATGTGACAGAATATGTTTTCATAAATCCATTAGAACTTAACTTTTATGCATTTTTGGGCATAGTGTGTGGTTTAGTGGAATACTATATGTTAAGACCTTCTACGGATTAAGAGCAGCTTTCAAAAAGTTGAGAATTCCAAGAATTCTGAAGCCAGCCTTAGGTGGATTCCTAGTTGGAATTATGGCTATGTTTTTTCCTCAAATCGTGGGTATGGGTTATGGATGGCTTCAATTAGTAATGGATGGCAACTTTACATTTCTTCCCTTTGAAGTTATGCTATTGCTAATCTTCGCAAAAATATTGGCTACTGCCCTATCAGTAGGCTCAGGGGGTAGTGGAGGAGTATTTGCTCCAAGCTTGGTAATAGGCGGTATGATTGGAGGAGTAACTTGGTACATCTTCCATAACTTATTATCTATAGCAAGCCCTGCACCTTTTGTTATCGTTGGTATGATGGCATTCTTTGGAGGGGTAGGTAAAGTACCAATATCTGTCATCATAATGGTCAGTGAGATGACAGGTACATACACCTTACTTGTACCATCTATAATAGCTACCATCTTGGCTTATCTTATATCCGGAGATTTCTCAATTTATGAAAGCCAAGTTTATACTAGAGCTCAATCAATGGCTCATAGAGCAGAGTATTCAGTGCCTTTGCTGGAAAAGCTAAAAGTTAAGGATGCCATGATGGAGAGTGTCTTAACGGTAAAGCCTGAAGACATGATAACCAAAGCAGCTAAGATAATGGCAGAAAACAGAATAAAGGGGCTTCCAGTTGTCAAGGATAACAATTTAGTTGGGATAATAACATTGATAGACATATTGCGAATCCCTGATGCTGCAAGAGAAAAGACTACTGTAGAGCAAGTTATGAGCAAGAAGCTTATAGTTACTTATCCTGATGAATCACTTTATGAGGCCTTTGAAAAGATGGTAGGGCACGAGATAGGGCGTTTACCAGTGGTGGATAGATCTAATCCTAAGAAGTTGATAGGCATAATTACGAGAGGAGATATTGGGAGTAGATATGAGTTGGAAGTGCACTTATTATTAGAAAGTATTCAACAAAATGAATGGAAGAGTTAATTTATTGCCATAAAAAGGATGAAATGGATGGTATTTTTAAGCCGTGAGAATTTCATAGATTTGGTAAAAAAGTTGCCGTTAGGTGGGACTATATCTTTAGAGCCTCATGATTGCTCATTGATATTAGAAAGATCAGCCTTGAATGTGATTTTGAGTGAGGATAGTTTCATCAAAACATTGTTTATTGGCAATGTGGTGAATTTTTCTTTAAAAGAAGGTTCAGTAGTTTACATCGATCTTGATACCATCCTTTCAGCCTTTTTGAATTTAATTATTTACAATGCTGAAGATTTGGACAATTTACTTATTCTAAGGTCTAACGGTGAAGATGTTGAGAAAATTATGGCTTATGCTTGCTCTCTTTTTTCACCTTACATAAAGCTCATAGTTATAGACTCAGTAACCACTCTTTATTATCTTCTCAACAGCAAAGCACCATCAGATGTTAATAGAAAGATAGGAGTTTATCTGAGCTTACTACAAAGCCTAGCCAATAAACTCAATATACCAGTTATAGTTACAAGTATGATAAGAGCAAAGAAAGTTAAACAAGCTAAGTCTTGGTTCACTTCTCCAACAGGTGGTAGAGCCTTGTTAAGATCTAAAATAGTTTTAAAGTTGAATAAAATCTTCGAGTACATAGAGATCAATATAATAAAGCATGAGAATGATGCATTTATCGGCAAAACCATTAAAATCCCTATAAAATTAAGCTGAAGTGAGAATTAAGAATTGGTCAATAATAAGATTGAATACATACCCATTCATGCTAACGTAAAAAAGAAAAGATTCGATCTATTTAAGACAATTTTAGATGAATTGGAAAGGAATGGAGAAAGATTGGAAGATGGAGATATAGTGGTAATATCGAGCAAGTTCGTAGCCATGTCAGAGGGTAAAGTGGTAAGATTATCAGACGTAATCCCAAGTCCTGAGGCTGAAGATTTAGCATCGAAGACACATATGCAAAGCAACCTTGCTGAGTTAATATTGAGAGAAGCTGACTTGGTCTTTGCTGGCTTACCTGGCTTTGCTTTGACAATAAAAGATGGTGTCTTCACGCCTAATGCTGGAATCGATAGATCTAATGTGCAGGAAGGCTGGGCAATACTTTACCCAAGAGATCCCTTTAAAAAGGCTGAGACTCTGAGAAGAAGAATACTCTTAGAGACTGGTAAAAAAGTCGGGATAATAATAACAGACAGCAGATTGTTGCCATTGAGGTCTGGCACTACTGGAATTGCTATAGGAGTGGCTGGGTTTGATCCAGTCAAGGATGAGAGAGGAAGAAAAGACCTTTTTAACAATGTATTAAGGGTTACTCTACGCGCTTTGGCTGATGATATTAGTGCTGGAGCTCAAACGATTATGGGAGAGGCTAATGAGAGAATCCCTATAGTCATAGTCAGAAATACTGGCATAAAATTGCATGATAAGCCCATAGATTATGAACAGATGACTGTCGATCATCATGAATGTATCTACGTAAGAGGGTTAACCATGAAAATCTATCCACCTTTTTGTTAAATCTGCATAGATCTCAAATAAACAAAATTATGTCGAAGGTTAAAGGGGTATAACCAAATTATTTTTATCCAAGCCTTTTTCTTTAAATATGGAATGCCCTTCGAGATAGTCTGTGATAATTGTGGTGCTTCTTTGTACTCTGGTATAGATCTAAAATACGCAAGTAATATTCTAAAGCTTTATAATGGTAAATGTAAAAAATGTGGCGAGTTCTTATCTTTTCGAGACTTTACATTAGAGATAGAACCCCTTGAAAAATAAAAATTAAAATACTACATATAGTGAGAATCATTCATAAACTGAAAAGTATTCATAAGTGATTCTATGGGTTACACTTTATTGATAGCTGAAAAGCCAGATGCTATGAGAAAGATAGCAGAATCTTTGGCGGAAGACGGGACCTTAAAGAAATTCTCAACTGATGAAGGTGTAGATTATTATGAATTTATGAGAGATGGAAAGAAGCACTTGATTGTTGCAGCAGTTGGGCATCTTTTCAACTTAAGCCCTGCTGTAAGAGGAGAGTGGATTTATCCTGTATTTGATGCTGAGTGGAGACCGAGCTTTGAAGTTAGAAAACAATCGAACTTCTCTAAAAGATACTTTGAGGCTATAAAAGATGTGGCAAAAGATGCATCAGATTTTATTATATGCTGTGATTACGATACGGAAGGAAGCGTCATAGGCTCAAACATCTTGAAGTTTTTGTGCAATGCTAAGGATGCAAAAAGAATGAAGTTCAGCACACTGACAAAAGAAGAGCTCATCGATTCTTACAAAAATATGTTGGATCATTTAGACTTCGGTCAGATAGAAGCAGGTCTAACTAGGCATTGGTTAGACTGGCTTTGGGGTTTGAACTTAACCCGCGCACTTACTTTGGCTATGAAGAGCCAGACAGAAAAAGGCTTCAAGATTCTCTCAACAGGTAGAGTTCAAGGTCCGACATTAGCTTTACTTCTTGAGAGAGAGTTAGAGATAAGAAGATTCGTTCCAAAGCCTTATTGGCAGTTAGAATTACGTTGTAAAGTTGATGGTAATGAAATAGTAGCTATGCATGAAAAAGGTCAATTTTGGGATAAGGATGAAGCTGATAAGATATTAAGAGATTGTAAAGGCAAGGATGCTATAGTCAAAGATATAGCAAAAAGGCAGTATAAGCAAATGCCTCCTTACCCGTTTAACACAACAGATCTACAGTCTGAGGCTTACTCTCAATTTAAGTTCTCTCCTTCTCAGACCCTTGACCTTGCTGAAAGTCTTTATCAGATGGGGGCTATATCTTACCCAAGAACTTCGAGCCAAAAGCTACCCGTAGGAATAGGCTATGAGAAGATACTAAAAGCTTTATCTTTTTTAGAGCATTATACTGATCTATGCCATGATCTTCTAAAGAAGGGTAAACTAATTCCTCATGAAGGACCTAAAGAGGACCCTGCCCATCCTGCCATATATCCAACTTCTGAAGTTCCTGACTTAAGAAAGCTAACTGTTCAGCAAAAGAAAGTCTATGATCTAGTTGTAAGAAGGTTCATGGCTACCTTTGCCGATCCTGCTATAAGGGAGAGTATAAACCTAACTTTAGCTATTGATACCAATATTTTCATATCAGTAGGAAGGAGAAATGTCTCACTAGGTTGGGTAAAATTTTATTCTCCTTATACCACTCTCGAGGAGCAGATTTTGCCAGAGGTTAGAATAGGCCAAAGATTAGAGAGTTTGGGGGTAAACATGCTTGAGAAATGGACAGAGCCTCCGGATAGGTACACTCAAGGATCGATCATAAAAGAAATGGAGAAGAGAAACCTTGGCACTAGAGCTACAAGGGCTGAGATACTTCAGACTCTTTATGAAAGAAATTACATAGTAGGAAAGAGCATAAAGGTCACAAAACTGGGCGAGACAGTTACCAATGCACTAAAAGATTTCTGCCCTAGAATAATAAGCGAAGAGTTGACAAGAAACTTTGAGGAAGAGATGGAGTTTGTAATGCAAGAGAAGAAAAAGAGGGATGAGGTCATAGAAGAGGCTACAGATTTCTTGATGGAAGTTCTCAATGAAATAAAAAGAAATGAGAGAAAGATAGGGGGAGCATTACTAAAAGGCTTGATGGAATCTAGAGAAGAAGAGAGAAGGCTTGGTATTTGTCCAAATTGCAAAAGCGAATTAAGAATCATAAAATCGATGAAGAGTGGGAAAGTATTTGCAGGATGTAAATCATATCCTAATTGCAGAAATTCCTACCCACTGCCACAAAGTGCAAAGATAACTCCTTTAGGCAAAGTATGTGAAAAGTGCTTAACTCCAATAATTCAAGTAAGTAAAAAGGGAAAAAGACCTTTTTCCATGTGCCTTGATCCTAAGTGTCCGACGAAAGCAGATTCATCAAATAAGAATACATTTAAAAAATATGGTATTGATAACGCTTAAAACCAAGAATTTCATAAAGCGCTTGGAGTGAAAAAGAATGGGAATAAAAAAGAGGTTTTTAGTCTTTTATAATATGTTTTTAGAAAAGATACAACAAATGATGGGTAAGAAAAGGATTGTAAAATTTTATAGCATATTTAGCCTAAGAAGAATGATGGAAATAGCTTACATGCTTGCTTTGATAGTTTTATTCGCTGGCGTAATAAATGCTTTGTTAGAAATGAGGACAGTAAGCCGATTTTTCTCTGAACTATCGATTATTCGCTCGTTTAGGATTCAAAGCTTTATGGATACTTTCTTGAACTTTTTACTGATCACTGTTGGTACTTTTGGAATATACCTTATGTATCTTGGTGGAAGAAAGGCTGGCACAAGAGCACCGAATCTTTACGTTTTATCTGGCTTGACTATAATCATAATAAATGTGTTCATATTGCTATTTATAATAGGTTATAAAGGCGGATAAAATTATCGGATTCTTAGTCATAAAATATAAAAGGGTAAGTGTTTTACATTTTTCATAAGGATGAAGGTATTCACTAAAGAAGAATTGAAGGAATATAATGGTAAAAGAGGAAAGCCTGCATACATAGCATGTAAAGGCAAAGTCTATGATGTTACTGGAAGTTACCTTTGGGAAGGGGGAGAACATCAGTCTGAACATTTTGCGGGAAAGGACTTAACTATCGAAATTGAAGATGCCCCCCACGGCATGGATGTCTTAGATAGATTTCCTATAGTTGGAGAATTAAAAGATGAATGATGGCTATTATATGAGTTTTAAGATATAATTACCTTCAAGTAGAGTTTTCCTTTACCCCGGTTATCTTCTGCCACAATTTGTGATGAGCATAGGCTTTTTCTCTGAATTCCTGAGCAATATCTTGGTATCCTTCTTCCATGAACGCATTGCTTTCTTCCATCTCATAAGCTATCAGAAAAGATAGAGCATCAGCTATGGCATGTTTCTCCTCTTCAGTAAGCCTTTGCAGTCTTATCTCAGGTAATTTCATCTTGCTCATCTCCTCCCGAATCTTTCTTAACTTCTCCTTTTTTGCTCTCATGATTCATACCTCCAATTTAAACGATAACTACAATCAACCCTTTCTATATAATACCTTAAACCAATTATAAGCACTTTACTTGCAGAGCCAGCATTAGGGTGCATGTAGGTATAAATTTTGCGTTGCAATACTTTAATCTAATGATCTAACATATTTAACAACAAAATCTCTTTTTTCAATAGCCTTTTTTGCACTCTCTTCAACTTTAGCCTTCAACTCATCAAGCTCGTAAGGTGCTTCTTCACCCACTACCTTTTTTATTCTTGTGTAAGCAGACTCTCTAAACTTTAAGTTCAAATCCTTCTCTCCTTGAGTACTCATCAAAGTTACTTTAGGCATACCTTTTTCAACAAAGCCAACCTTTCTTATTCTTACTCCAACCTTTCTAACTACTTCTAATATCTTTTTAACATAATCCTCAGGAGCAAATATCATTAGAGCGTCTAAAGAAACTCCAAGATAATCTATTCCTTTACTCTCGAGCAATTCCAAAACTTTAGGATTGATTAAACTTCTGATCTTTTTTTCATCAAAATGAAGAGCTACCTTTGAAAGTCTTGAGATCTCAAATGCGTCCCCCCTTATGCCACCATTTGTTACATCGGTCATGGCATAAATTTTCCTGATTAAACCCGAATCTAACAATGCTTTACATGCCTTTACGAACTGAATATTCAAAGTTTCTAAGATTACATCATGCCTTCCTGAGTATATAGCTGATGTGCAAATCGTCCCTCCACCAGCACCCTCTGTCATAAGTATGATGCTACCAGGCTTTACCTTTTGTCTTGAGGCGAGCATAGATTCATCTTCAGCGATGCCAAAAGCTCCAACACAACCAGTCATCCTATCTCCTATGACCATATCTCCCCCAATCCTCAACGTGCTACCTGTTAAGATTGGAGTATCAGTTAGCACGGATACAGCGCTAACTCCTGCTTCAAAGTCGAAGAGTTTGCCAACATCTCCGTCATCAGCAAGATGAAGATCTACGAGCATGCCAACAGGTCTGGCTCCTTTGACATAAACATCTCTCAAAGTGGCTCTAGATGCATGAAAGCCAGCTAAGAAGGGAAAATCGCTAAGCCTAGAGTGCATACCATCTACAGCTGTAACTAAAACACTTCCCTTTACTTCAATGGCTCCAGCATCATCATGAGAAAGTGGATATAATAAGGCTCTACTGTTAGAAGGTTTACCTGCTATTTCGGCCAGTTTTCTATGAACAAAGAAGTCTCCCTCTCCTCTTGAGCCAACACCCATTAATCCCATATTAACCCCTGATTTAGGATAATCTAATATCAGTTTCAAAGTATCCGATTTGGGAATATTACTGGAATCCTTAACTTCATCTATGATAACATTGGCTAAAACTTCAGCAGATCTATCGTTTAAATAGTCCTTATAGATAAGGATCTCATCTATCAATCTATTCTTCACTTCTTCTTTACTCATTCCTTTTGCCATTAGCTTTCTAGTCAAGCCTTCAAGATCGGACAAGATGATCAAGATTGAAATAATTTTACTCTGATTTATTCGTTATGTATGCTATTAAGACGATGCCAAGAGACACATATAAAAAGAAAGCTTATCTTGACATCATCTACAATGAAAAAGAAAGCTTTATCAGATTATATATCTTCTTTAATCTAAATTTGGAAAAGGATTAACATGGAAGGTCTTTCGAACCTAGGAAGATTTAATGAATTGATGGAAGATGCAAAGAAGCTTAAAAGAGATTTATCGTCCAAACCTCTTAACGAAGTTCTTGATGATATGAGTAACTTTCTTAAGAAGGCTAATTATGAAGGATATAAGGCTACAAAGACTATATTATTGCTTAAGCCTGAGAAATCTGTGACAGCTGAGAAGGCTTACGAAGAACTTTCATTACTATTAGTAGATTTGAAGCAATATTTAACAATAAAAAAGGAAAAAAGTGAGATAACACATAAGCTAGACAATATAATATCCAAGATGGCTAAGATTAAGGTCTTGCTCAATAAATCCTTTGAATCTCCTAATCCAATCATAAAAAGGATAATAAACATGACAAGCTCAGAATTGAGCAAAAGCCTCAAGAATCTTCCAAAGACCAAAAGGGTAAAGAAATCTATCTATACTCAATCCAAGATAACATCTTTTACAAGTAAAGGTGATTGATATGGTAAAGATGATCGATATATCAAAGAAGGTAGAGCAGTATAGAGAAGCTATAGTTTCTGGGGAGATAAAGCTAAAGCCTGAAACTTTAAAACTGATAAAAGAAGGAAGAATAGAGAAAGGTGATCCTATTCAAATTGCAAAATTGGCAGGAATTCATGGAGCGAAGCTTACACCATCTATAATGCCCTTATGTCATCCTATCCCTATTGAAAATGTTGACGTTGATATCAACATAAAGGATGATAGAGTAATTGTGGAAGCTAAGGTAATAGCCAATAGCAAGACTGGAGTTGAAATGGAAGCTTTAACAGCAACAGTAATAGCTTTGCTTAATCTTTGGGATGTAGTTAAAAAGTATGAGAAAGACGAAAAAGGCCAGTATCCTACAACAGCCATCACGAACATTAGAGTAGTCAAGAAAATAAAGAAGGCATGACTGAAGTTTAACCTTATTGATGAAAATAAGTCTTACATATAGGTTCTAAACCATAGCCACTTCGTTTAGATAGACTTAGTCAAGTTCGCTTACTGCACGCTCTACCATTGATTCTAACCCTCTGTACGAGATTCGTCCTATATCCCAAACCAATAGTACCACTATAGCCACTGCCACGGTTTGTGCCGCCACCACCAGTTGTGATCCTATCCTCGGTACAAGGGCTATCAACTGTGATGCAACCCAGTATGCTACCACTACAAGTATTGTCAAAGAGATATCTATAACCACCCTCTTAAATGCCCTAGAGTGCTCAAAAGTTATCCCTGGCATCATACGAGCAAAAGTTTTAAAGTGTACGCCAGAAAGTGCAAATGCGTTGGCTGCAAACCTAAAAGCAGTCAACATGATTATAGCAAGTAGAATCACCAAGATTATCATACCCAGCGTTATTCCTGTACTTAGGATAGCTATATTGAAAGTGAGCGAAATTAATGGTAGTAATGAGTAGCTCACAACTATGAGTCCGATCGTAGCTATGAAATATACGACCGTTTTCAGAATCCGCTCTTTAACTTCTATTTGTGATGTGTTACCATGGCCAGTCTCATGTATTAATCTGGTCATTGCTTCATCTACTATAAGAGTTAGCCTTCTTCCAATATTCCAAAAGAAGAGCACTAGTATAGCGGCTACTACCAATTGAGATGCCGGAGCGATGATGTAACCTACTACAGGGATCATGGGAAGCAATGGAGCAAAAGACCAATAGCCTATCAAGATGAAGATGATGAAAAGAAGGTTGACCAAAGTTCTGATTGCATGCCTCGCTTGCTCTGAAGTGGCATCAGGAATCAATTCAGCGAGATTCTCTGGTTTGAAACCTAGGAGACGAAGAGTGCTACTCACAAACTTGATGAAGAAGAAGCACAGTATTGCAAAAATGGCTATGTAGATAGCTGTGCCAAGAGAAATTCCGATGCCTAGCAAGCTTATCTCAAAGGAAAATCTTAGCAATGGTAGAATGGAGTAACTGATTATGATTATCCCTATTAAAGTTATAAGATACAGTACTGTCTTGACAAGGGCTTTCTCTATACGCCTATAAATGGAGTTGTTCTTTATGGTCAATTGCCAAGGCACTTAAGTTTGCTCAAATTAATAAATCGATATACCATAAAACATTTTGTTAAGATTTATATGCTCATTGACCTAAGAAAACATACCAATGAATAAAGATAATGTTCAAATTGAATCTGGTTGTCAGATAATTACACTTTCTAAAGATTTTCTAATCATAACGCTCAAGCCCGAAATTGTTGAAAGGCTAAAGCAGATTACAAAAGGTGATCATATGCTCAATCAAGCTGTGTTGACTCTTTTAACATGGGCTCATCGCCCAATAATACCTATCACAGATATTTTAGATGTTATAATAGAAGCTATGCCGAGCCCTCCTGGCAGCCCAGAGCTCATGAAGTTGATCATAAAAAGCACTTATCACGGCGGTCAAAGGTTATATGAGGTTCATCTTAAGCCTGATGATGCCCAGAAGTTAGCCAATGAGATTAAGACGCTCATAAGCTCTAAATTCTAACTCTTCATTATTCGTATTAAATTTAAAAGCAAGAAAGAAATAATCACTTTTGAGTATATGAGTAAAATGCCTTCCCTTTGGGATTATGAAAAGATTGTTGGAGCTGATGTTATCAACGAGATAATGGCTTTAGGGGATAGGCTGGCAGGCAGAAGAGTCATTCATATAAATTCAACAAAGGTTGGAGGAGGAGTTGCAGAGATACTACAAAAGCTTATACCCCTTCTAAAAGAGTGCAAACTAGATATTGAGTGGCGTGTCATTGAAGGAGACGACAAGTTCTTCAGAATCACAAAAGATTTTCATAACGCGCTTCATGGAGCAGATTTAGAGATAAGCCAAGAAATGCTTGATTATTATCTTGAAGTTAACATGAAGAATGCAGAACAAATGGAGGATTTAAGCGAGGCAGACTTCGTTGTTATCCATGATCCTCAACCAGCTGCTATGATAAAGCATTTTCCTAAGAGAAAAGGAAAGTGGATATGGAGATGCCATATCGATGTCTCAACGCCAAATGTTAGGGTTTGGGAGTTTCTCAAAACTTTCGTATCTCAATACAATGCTGCAGTCTTTCATATCGATAAATTCGCAAAGAAGGACCTTTTGATAAGACAGTTTATAATTCCGCCATCTATTGATCCTCTGAGCCCAAAAAATATAGAGATAAGTGCTGACGATATAGACAGAATTCTCTTAAAGCATGGAATAAAGAGGAAGAAGCCCATAATATCTCAGATAGGTCGATTCGATAGGTTAAAGGATCCTGCAGGCGTGGTCAGTATGTATAAGAGTGTGAAGAATCCTGGTGAAGTAGTAGATGTGTTTAGGCTCTTTAGAGATGATGATTTTTTAGATCTAACACGGGCTGTTAAGAAGCGCATAGATTGTCAACTTTTGCTTGCTGGAGGTTTAGCTAAAGACGATCCCGAGGGGCAAGAAGTCTACCAAGAAGTTGTGAAAATGATAGAGGATGATAAGGATATTAAGATACTGATCCTTCCACCCTTTGCAGATATTGACATCAACGCGATACAGAGGGCTTCCCATGTAGTCCTCCAAAAGTCTCTAAAAGAAGGTTTTGCTTTGACAGTGAGTGAGGCTCTTTGGAAGGGCACACCTGTAGTGGGAGGGAATACTGGAGGCATACCTCTCCAAATAATCAACGGAGTAAATGGCTTTCTTGTCAATAGCATAGAAGAAGCCGCTGATAGAGTTCGATTCCTTCTTATGAATCCCCAGAAGGCTAAAGAGATGGGGAAGGCTGGAAGGGAGCATGTGAGAAAGAACTTCCTGATCACAAGATATGTTAGAGACCATTTACTAATGTACTTGACATTAGAGCTCATCCCAAGAAAGCTCATTCAGCTCTGATTTTTAATGATTTGATTCAAGGCTCGATGAAAATCTCAGCAAGATAATGGTATGCTATAAAGAAGGCTAAAGAAAATGAAGTATGCATTTGATTATTGGTCTGAAATCAAAGCACTTATAAAACCTTACGAAAAAGTTTATGTCCTCACAGATTATGATGGTACCCTAACACCCATAGTTAATTATCCTGATCAAGCAAAGTTAAATGCAAAGGTTAAAGATTTATTGAAGTCTTTTCTAAAAGACAGAAGGTTTGTATTAGCTATAATAACTGGGAGATCTATTAAAGAAATCATTAATCTTGTTGGAATTCAAGGAATTTATTACATAGGTAATCATGGATTAGAAATAAAAGGTCCGTTACTAAATTTTATGCATCCAGTAGCAGAGAAACTCTCACCTATAATTTTGGGAATGTGCAAGAATTTGAAAGCCAAGTTCGAGCTCGTTAATGGCGTAATAGTCGAAGACAAAGGAATGACAGCCAGCATCCACTATAGAATGGTACCCAAAAAAATGATTGGAGGAATAAAAAAGGATGTTAAGAGCATAGTAAAATTATATGAAGATTTTGAAATTAAGCATGGAAAGATGGTAGTTGAGATAAGACCTAAGGTTTCTTGGGATAAAGGTGATGCAGCGTTATGGTTAATCCAAAAGTTAGGAGAAGATGGAATCCCAATATACATTGGGGATGACAAGACGGACGAGGATGCCTTTAAGAAGATCAGCCGGGGTTTGACTTTCATTGTTTCTAGGAAAGCAAGACAATCAAATGCAAGATACTACCTCAAGAGCCCAGAAGATGTATATAAATTCCTTTATAGGTTGCTTAATTTATAACTTGTTGTATGGCCTATAATTTCTTTGAATATTTGAAAAATTTTAGCCATTAGATCAGATGGTTCTGTTTAACGTTTTAACAGCACTATAAAAACCCCTATTCATTCAAAACAATGAAGCATAAATTGGAAAACTATATCGATGAATCTTGGATGCAGTTACACAAGATAGTTACTAGGATTGAGAGAGGCTCTTAATTGAGGATATTATTTTACACAAGCTTTGTGGCAACCCCATGCAGGTCATATGGGAAATTAAAAACCTTTTAATGTTGGATAGCTTTAAAAGAGTATAAGTTGTAATACCTTAAGAAGAGGGGTTTGGTAGTGGAAGAAGCAGCACCGATTGTACTGCCTTACGTCCTTGATGTTGACAAGAGGGGGTGGGAGAGGATTCTCTCAAGAGAGGCGGAAGAGGCGATCTTCTTCCTCTTGATTGGACGTGAACGTAAAGGAACATTACTTAACAGAGCTCATAGATACGGCTTAGCAAGGATTTTTAAGAAACCTGAAGATACTGCAAAGATAATTCTTGTGAGTAAAATCTATTATTCTGCATGGGTTGCGCCTTGGAAAGAGGAAAAGGGCTTAATTATTGATGGTCTAGAGCTCTTCCCTCGAGTTGTGTATTATGATGAGCTTCCGGACTATAAGACTTTCATCGAAGGAATCAAGAAATCAGCGTCTGCTGAAGAATACTTAAATGTCTTGAGGAGGCATTCACTCACCTTCCTTAATGCCCAGCGTTCTAGGTCGTTTATTGTCAGTCTTATCCCGCAAAGGGATTCGGTTTCAGATTTACAAAACTATATCGTCCATCATAAAAGAGAGATTGTTAGTAACGCTCTTTCTCTGAATCCTAGAATCTCCTGGCAACGGGTCTCAAATTTAATCGAGATGTTGCAGGAATCTGAAGCAGACATTGAGAGACTCAACACTATAAGAAAAGAAGTCATAAACCGAACTAATCAGTGGGTAGAGCAACAGAAAGAGACAATCAAAAGTGTTCAGAAAGAGTATCTCTCACGAATCGAGGATGAGAAGGCAGAATTTAGAACAGAGGGGCTACAGGTGGAATACAAATCAAAGGTCAATGAAGTCGAGAAGATGATGGAAGAAGAAATCAAGAGCCTAAGCGATGAACAAGCAGAGGTTCAAAAGGAAATACAAAACCTACAAGGAAAGCGAGATGAATACTCTGAAAACCTCAAGAACATAGAACAACAAGTTGAAGAATTATCCAAGCAGCTGAATGAATCACAGCGTAGACGTGATGAGTTGGCCCTAAAACTTTCGAATCAAAGGACTAGGCTTGAAGCTTTGAAAAAAGAGCGACTTAAGATAGAGGATTTGGCAGAAGCAAGGGAAGGTACCATGGATGAGTTGAATACAATAAGAGAGCGCCTTGCTTGGATCGACGGGAGAATAAACGAAGTCTCAAAATCGATACTAAAGTTGGAATGGGAACTTGGTCAAGAAGATGAAAAGCGCGAGGCTTTTGAGGAATCTATAGCGAAGTTTAGGAGGCAGACAGCTGATGTGACAAAGGCGATAAGAGATCTTGATCTATTGATGGTGGAAAAGCAGGATCGTTTAGCGAGTATTCTGCACCAAATTAAAGAAATTGAGAAGAGGCGGCACGAAGACATCTTGAAAATTGACAAAGATTATAGACTAAAGTTTGACGAGATAAGAGAGAGGATTGATGCACTAAGGGTTGAGATGACCCAGAAGATTGAGGCTGGTAGGAGAAGGATAAACGAAATGATGAGGAGAACCGATGAAATCGTATCACAGATTGACAGGTTGATTGAAGCCAAATCATCCCTAATTCAAAGTTTCCATGATGCGACCATCTATCTCCCTAAGAACTTAAAAATCAATGCGCCTACCCTGTTACAAATACCCTTATATTTAGTATATTATGAGACATTTGCTGGACGAAGGTATGCATTATATTCCCCTATAAATGTTAAGCGTATCCATAGATTGCTTTGGTTTAAGAAGACGTCCGTCAAGATAATGATGAAGAATTTTGACAGAGTTGTAAAAGATAAGCTCCATGAGACGATAAAACAAGACGCTTCATTTGAGGAGGAGGTGCTCAATTCCTGTTCCAGATTTAACCTACTTGAGAACCCTGAAACGCCGGAAGTGCTGCTTAGGGGTCTTACCCAATTAAAGCTCAGAAAACTGATCTCTGCTGAAGCTGATAAAGTAATGACTATCCTTTCCGAATACACTTCTTCTCTGAAGAAGCAAAAAGAGCGTGAGTATTCATCTCTTAAGATCTTGGGATAAGGTTTCGAAATGAAGATATGCGCTGTCAGTCAATCCTTCTTCCCATACACTGGGGGAGTTTCCTACTACCTTCTTTGGCTTGGACGCCGGTGCCACGAACTGGGTCACAAGCTAACTATAATACACCTTCGTCCTAAGGATTCATCTATTGAGGAAGAAATTGAAGCCATAAAGGTCTACCGTGTCCCAAAGGAAAAGCCAAACCCAAGAGTAATAGAAGGCTATACAAGGTTCAAGGAGCTCATTTTGAAGGTCTTCCATGGTGTAGAGACGTCTGAGGAGAAATTGATAAATAAGCATCTTTATGGTTTCAACGAGTACGTGACCGTCAATTCACACTTTGCCGAAATGGTGAGAGAAGTTTATGAAAAAGAACCGTTCGATCTTCTACATGTACACGACTTCCAAGTACTCCTAATCGGATCGATGTTAAAAGATCTCAAAATACCTAAGATTTTCACTTGGCACATTCCAATTACGGAGAATACACCCAAAGCGTGGATGGACTTTATCGTCACATATATGAAGGAGTACGACAATGTGGTATTGTCCACAAAAGATTATGTAGCAACTGCCATCCGTTACGGTCTGCCTTGGAATAAGATAACATGCATACCCCCTTTCATAGCTGTTGAAAAACCAAAAAAGAATGAGTTCCGAAGAAAGTATGGAATAGATCAAGATGAGAAGATCATCCTATGCGTTGCAAGGATAGATCCGTTAAAAGGCCAAGATAGGTTGATTAGGGCGCTACCGGACATTGTTAAGGTTCTTCCAAAGGTAAAATGCGTATTGATCGGAAATGGTTCTATGACAAAAGATGTTCTAAAAGCAAGTGAAAAGAAGATTTATGAGCAGAATCTGAAGCAACTTGTGGAAGAATTGCATCTAAAAGACTATGTCATTTTCACTGGGAACATCACTAGAAGTGAACTGATGCAAGCGTATGAAACATGTGATGTCGTAGTGCTACCTTCGATCATGGAGGGATTCGGCTTAACGATCACAGAAGGAATGGCATTCGGTAAGCCTGTGATCGGATCGGCTACAGGAGGGATAATGACGCAAATCTGGCCAGGAGTCAACGGTTACCTTATCGAACCTGGAAACTCAACGCAGTTGTCTGAAGCACTCATAATGATTCTTTCTAACGAAGATCTAAGAAAATCATTAGGAGCCAAGGCAAAAGATATTTATGAGAAAGATTACAGTTTGGAAAGGGGAGTTAGAGATAACTTGGAGCTGTATGAACGTGTGCTAACCACTCAAATATACCAGCCTTAGCCTTAAATTCAAAGGTGAAAGAAAGTGACAAAGGCTTTTGAAGAGCATAAAAGATTAGCGCCAAAGAGCATAAATGTATCAATAATAACTGTAAGCTCATCTAGGCATGAAAAGGCTTCTCAAGGCATAGCTGTTGAAGATGAATCCGGATCAAAAGCCGTTAGCATGATAAAAGCAAGTGGTCATAAAATAGTATCAAGAAAGCTGGTAAATGATGATATAGAGATGATAAGGTTGGAAGTTCTACGTAGTTTATATGATGAAGATGCTGATGCTGTAATTCTAACAGGAGGCACAGGCTTGGCAAAAGGAGATGTAACCTTCGAGTCGATAAAGCCCTTACTAGATAAACATATAGAAGGATTTGGAGAATTATTCAGAACTTTAAGCTATCAGAAGATAGGCTCTCCAGCTTATCTATCAAGGGCTTTAGCAGGAACTTTAAGTGGAAAACTTATATTTTGCTTGCCAGGCTCACCAAACGCTGTAGAAATAGCTTTAAGCTTGATTTTGCCAGAATTACCTCATATGGTTTATCTCATAAGAATGTGAGAAGATGCTCCTAGATTCTTACGGAAGATTGACTTATAATTTACGCATATCTGTAACATCAAAGTGCAATCTTGATTGTATATTTTGCCATAAAGAAGGTAACGATGTTCTAGAAGATAAGCTCACTCCAGAGAGCATTGAAGAAATCGTAAGAATTGCAACAAGCTACGGTGTTAAAAAAGTGAAGATCACTGGTGGTGAGCCCTTGATCAGAAGAGATATAATTGAAATTGTGAACAGAATATCATCTATTCAAGGCATTCAAGAATTATCCATGGTAACAAACGCGTCTATATTAGAGCCTTTGGCTGGTTCTTTGAAGAAAGCAGGATTAGATAGAGTTAATATAAACATACCTTCTTTAAATCCAAAAAAATATTATGAAGTTACAAAAGGTAAAATTGAGCCTGTTATAAGAGGAGTTAAATCTGCTGTAAAACATGGATTAACACCTTTAAAGATAAACATGGTACTTTTGAGAGGGATAAACGATGATGAGCTTGAGGATTACATAAAATTCTCAAGTGAAATTAATGCCCAAATCCAAGTTATTGAATTAGAGCCTTTAAAGATAAAGAGCGGGCTTTATGATAAAATGCATTTAGAGCCAAGCTTTATTGAGAGAATTCTTGAGAACAGAGCTTTAAAATCATGGGTTAGAGAATCCATGCATAGAAGAAAGGTTTACGATCTTGGTAACGCTATTGTTGAGGTAGTTCATCCAATAGATAACACAGAATTTTGCGCCTTTTGTAATAGAATTCGTTTAACGAATGATGGAGCCTTTAAGCCATGCTTGATGAGGAATGATAATAAAATATATATAAATGATGCTATTGTTGAGGACGATCGTTCTAAAATTCTTAAGGCTTATCTAAAGGCTGTAATAAATCGTGAACCTTACTTCAAACCTTGTTTAAATTAATTTGTAATCAAGAGAAATATATTCTTCAACACTTAGTTTGAAATACTCATCCCGATACTTTACATGGATTGGATGAGCCTTATATTCCTTTAACAATTTTTCATCAGCAAAGTCCATGATTATAGAGTATTGGTATCTTGCATCAGATTTGATCGATAATCCAATGGATAAGTTCTGAACTCCATGAATCTTGGATAGCGTCTCTTTCGTTATCTTTATAAAATCATCTAATTTGTTTAAAACATTTGTTTTCAAATTGAACAAGACTATATGCTTTATCATTATTCATCAACTCATCTTCTTCATCATAGTTTTACTATAAAGGGCAAATATGTTCTCATCATCGATGCAATTATCACAAAGGCAGTTTGGAGTTGAATTCTTAACATTACAGATTAGATAATATGCACAAGAGTAGCAATTTATGGTTGAATCACATAAAAAGCACTTTGGAATGAATTCCAAATCTTCTCCTAAAGCTCTCTTTAAGATTGATGATATTGCTATAAAATCGCTATTAGCATCGACTTTAAAGCCTTTAGATTTGTCATATATCAAACCTGACCTCATAAGACTTATGAAAAATTCTTTTCTTAACCTTGGTAGCTTGAACCACTCATTGACCACAACTCTGAAAACCAAAGCAATAGATAGAGCGTGGTAGATATTCTTAAGCGTTTTTGTCATAAGGCTTATCTAGAAAATCATCATTATCATAAAGCCTAAAAACCAATCCTTTAATTAAAGCTATATATCATGGGTAAGGCCAGAAGAAAGAGGGTCAAGAAGCTCGACAAGAATGAGCGTATTCGTAAATTTCCTAGATTTGACTTTTTATTAATAATCATCATAGGCTTAGTAATAGCTACTATCGCTACTCTATATATTGGCATTAATCTGACAAGCAACCCTTCTACAAATACTTCTTATGAGAGTGAGCTCAAAGCAGCTATAATCGACTCTCTTTACATAATGGATCCAAATCAAGACTTCTTGATCAAAGCAAATCAAGCTCTATCAAATTCTGGTTTTAAAGTTGATATGTATGTTGGAGATGATGTTACAGTAGAGCTCTTTAGAGTTCTCCCAAGCCTTAGCTACAAACTCATAATATTAAGAGCTCATACTGCTTATGAGCCAAATCTAGTTGCATTCTTCACTGGCACTTATGCAGATTCTGAATATTTCACTGAGCAAATTATGGGCTGGGTTAGGATAAGAAAAGTAGAAGGAAAACGTTTCTACGCTGTAACTCCAAGCTTGATTGAAGAAGCAACAGGTTATGCAAAATTTCATGGTTCAATAATAATAGTTGATAGTTGCTATGGATTAAATTCAAAATCCATGGCTAAAGCCTTTATCCATAAAGGTGCATCAGCATATATAGCATGGGATAAAGGAGTATACTCAAATTATTCTGATTATGCAACTTTGGAACTGATAAATCATCTATTGAATGGTAAGACTGTTAAGCAAGCAGTAAGTTTAACTACCAAAGATCCTGACTTTGGAAGTGTATTATCCTACTATGGAAATGGGAATGCTAGAATCTAAAATTAAAGAATCTTGCAAAAACAACATATAAAATCAATAACGCTCATATATGGTTGATGTTAGGTCATTTTTTCTCTCAATTAACCTACTGAGCCCCGCTAACTACTGTTATCCAGATATGAGCGATCAATAAAAAGCATTCAAAGATTATAGTGAGAAGTATGGTAATGGAACCTACATATACTACAATAAGGAAAACTTACCAGAAGGATGGATTGCAACTACTTCTACAATAATAGGTCCCATAATCTTGGTGGATAGTGAAGATGGACTTCGTGAATCATTACATAATTTTGGAATTCATTACCTAGTCAAGTCATAGGCACTCTAAAAATATTCTTAGTACCGATAATGTTTTCAGGGGTTATTGGAGGGGGCGCTTCATTCTTAACGTTAAGCTACTTTTAGTGTATAGCTCAAAATTTCTCATTTGATCTTAGACTTAACGAAAAAATAAGGAAAAAATGGGATAAAATTGAGGATTAAAAAGGACATTTGAGGAAGTATATAGGGCTAAGTAACAATATCCTATAAGGATCCCTAATGGATTTTTACTTGTTTCGTTTAGGTATAGGTTAACATTAATATTTATGTATTGGAATTAATCAAATGATCATGAACGAAGAAGAACTTGAGCTAGAATCTCTTGATGGCATAGGACCAGCGACGAAACAGAAGCTCACAGCCGCTGGTATATACAGCATACTGGATTTAGTGTCTAGAGGACCGTCAGAAATAGCTGATGCAATTAATATCGACTTAAGTAAAGCGATAGATCTTATCAACAAGGCAAGAGCAAGATTGGTGGAATTGGGAAGAATTGAGAAAGAGTTTGTATCTGCTACAGAACTTTACAAGAAGCGCCAAGCCATAGATAGAATAAGCACTGGATCAAAGAATCTTGACGATCTACTAGGAGGAGGTATTGAAACTCAAGCTGTAACAGAATTTTATGGAGAGTATGGTTCAGGAAAGACCCAGATATGCCATACTTTATGTGTTAAAGTTCAGATGCCAAAAGAGCAAGGTGGATTAAATTCTGGAGCCATCTATATCGATACTGAAAATACTTTTAGACCTGAAAGGATAGCGGAGATAGCAGAAAATTATGGTTTAAATCCTGAAGAAATTCTTAGTAAGATAATAGTGGCAAAAGCGTATAATAGTGCACATCAAGAGCTGATAGTTAGAGAAGTTGGAAGACTAATAGATAAAGAAAAGATAAGGTTGCTAATCGTGGATTCTGCCGTAGCCCATTATAGGGCTGAGTTTTTGGGTAGAGGAACTTTAGCAGATAGGCAGCAAAGATTGAACAGGTTTATGCATAACTTATTAAGAATAGCTGAAGTTCATAATTTAGCAGTAGTAGTAACGAATCAGGTTCAAGCAGCTCCTGATGTATTCTTTGGTGATCCTTCAAGACCTACAGGAGGCCATGTAGTAGCTCACACTAGCACCTATAGAATATATTTAAGAAAAGCTGGCAAGAACAGGATAGCAAGGATGATGGACAGTCCTTACCATCCTGAAAGAGAAGCTGTATTTATTTTAAATGAAAAAGGGATTGATGATCCACCTGAAGATGTTCCTAAAAGAAAGTGATTAAAGTCAAGCTCTGATAAGTAGCAAAGGCTAATGTGGAAGCTATCGATTCAGTACAGTTGCCTTCTACAATTTTAGACAATAATCCTTCCCTAATGTTAGAATACTTTAAAGGCACGTTTTGTTTGGTTTTAATTTCAAAGAGCTCAGCAATAAAACTTGATCGAGTACGCTGAGTTTCTGCTAAGGCACTTATGGATGCATACTGGTTTCTTAGGGTTGAAGATAATTTTGAATTAGATATGGCTTCAAAGCTTGGCGAAGTTTCAGCCAACGATATTATAAAGTATATGAGCATTGAGAAGGCAAATTTGGAATTAAATGCTTTCCATGAAACAGAAATTTTTGATAACTTTACAAAAGTGCCAGAACGCTTCACCAGACCCTAAGCCTAATGACCATTGGTGAATAGGAATTTATACTCGAATAGTTATTTATACTTTGTGGCTTAATTAATTTCTTTGCTTAGCTTTCTTTTATGGATTGGAGTGCTGTTGATGAGAGGCTTATTAGGCGTGGTGAACTCCTGCTTAGCCTAGACTTCCTTGACGATTATGA